>JADMIO011409250.1_pt1 | contig 108918 bp, 75 predicted proteins | sample 8958161 | NCBI WGS metagenome assembly JADMIO01 (sample SAMN16585339, study PRJNA669376) | soil metagenome | isolation source: Crop rotation soil | place: USA: Cullars Rotation, Alabama | collected 2011
GTTGTTCCCGCCGGTGTCCGCGTCCTGGGCGTCGTTCGGAACCGGAATGCCGAAGCCAAGATCGATGCCGAGATGCTGGTTAAGGTAAATTGCGTTCGCTGAAATTGTGTTCCCGATTACGGTGTCACTGTTGGCGATCTTGACACCGCTGCGGCCGTTGAATGCGATGGTGTTGCCCGCTCCGGGCCCACCGATCAGGTTTCCGGCGGCGGTAACCTCAACGCCTTCGTCGGTGTTGGCCAGTGGCGAGAATCCGTTCGCCTGAACCCCGATATGGTTCCCCTGGACGACATTGTTACCTCCGCCTGGACCAATGCGAATGCCATCACCGGCGTTACCCGAGATGACATTACGCGCTGTTACGGTCGTGCCGCCAACGGTAGTCTTAAAGCTGTTCATAAGCAGAACACCACCGTTTGCATTGCCCAGCGCCGTCGTGCCGGCGGCATTTGTGCCGATGTAATTGCCCAACACCAAGTTGTCGGTATTGGTCTCTGCGCCAATGGCGACGCCCACGAATTTGTTGCCGGAGATTAGATTGCGCGCGCCGGCGTTGAGACCGCCAATGGTGCAATTCCTGGCTTGGGACCAAAGATTCACTCCCGTGTTGTTACCGAGTGCCGTCGAACCGCCCGGATTAGTGCCGAGAAAGTTGCCCTCGACTTTTACATTGACGGCATCGACGCTCACCCCGAATTGACTGAAGCGATTGATCACAATGCCGCGTAGAGTGCTGTTGTCGGCTGCGAAGTAAAGGCCATCCGCCGCCGAGCCGGCGTTGGTGCCATCCAGCTCAATAAGTAAGGTTGCGTTATTGCCAACCGACATGCTGTTCGCGGAAGCTCCCGGCTGCGTATAACCATCGATTGTCGTCGGCGTAAAGATCTTTGGCAGCGGCGTGACCGGCTTAATGCTCTTAACACCGCCACCAGGAATATTAAAACTGATCGTGTCAATGACGCCGTTGCCATTCGAGTTCGCATCGGTTATCGCCTGGCGCAGACTGCCGGCCCCGCTGTCGTTCGTGTTGGTGACAACGAATCCTGCCGCTTCCGCCCGCGACAAGGGCGAGTTGTCACTAAACAGAATCCACGCCCCGGTCGCCATCACGGCGAGAGAGATAGTGAGTCGCAGAAACCGCCGCGATAGCATTCTTGATTTGATGATGTGGGTCATTTTCCTTCTCCTTGAATTTGAACTCTGTGGCGTGATCAATCCGCCTCCATGAGTGGCCAGAGTAGATTTTCGTCAAGGAAGCTGGCAGAGCATGTTCATGCGTTTTTTTGGTTCTCAAGCTGAACGGCTTGGGATGTTAGAAACCGAGGTGGCTGGGGCTCTTTGCCGAAAGAGTCAGGCCGTGGCGGAGGTCAATTCGCCACAGCCCAAGGAGGTATCAAAATTCTTAGCAGGCAGGAGTCTTAACTGATGAGCCGATGGCGGAGGGCCTTGCTTACCGCCTCTGACTTGGTGTTGACATGAAGTTTCTCGTAGATGCTGCGGATGTAATTACGGACCGTGTTGATGCTGATGTTCATCTGACCCGCTGAGTTCTGGTAGCTATACCCTTCCGAAAGCAATTTGAGGAGGCGAGTCTCTTGAGACGTCAGCGGTTGATCCAGCTTTTCTGGTGGACCGGATTGCTGAAACAGGGTTATGACTTTGCGGGCAATCTCGGGAGACATCGGCGCGCCTCCGTCATTGGCTTCGCGGATAGCCTCCAATAACTTTGCGGGCGGCGTCTTCTTCAACAGGTAGCCCGACGCACCGTTGCAAATCGATTCAAAGACCTTGTCCTGCCCGTCATAAACCGTGAGCATCAAAATCTGCAGTAAGGGAAATTTTTCCCGAAACACTCGGACCCCTTCGCTGCCCAACATGCCGGGAAGATGAATATCAAGCAGCATGACATCCGGCGATTCGTTCATAACTCCCAGGGCTTCTTCGACAGAATAAAACCGGCCGGTGCACTGAAAGCCGGGGGTCGCGCCGATGATCATGCTCAGACCTTCGCGCACGGCTCGATCATCTTCGACGATGGCAACTCGAATGGTCGGCTCGGTGTTCATGGTGTGACAATCACGATATTAAGAGTATTCCTTAAATCAGGATAGAGCATGAACATGCCAGCGAAACCGGCGGCCGTTACCGGCCGGCATCCGCAACGTTAAGGTTGTACCGGCGCCGGGCGCCGACACGATTTCCAACCGGCCGCCTAGTTGACCGGCGCGCTCAAGCATGTTCGGCAGTCCATTGCCGCCCAGGCCTTTGGATCTTTCCGCGGCCGGGTCCTTTGGCAGAAACCCACAGCCGTCGTCTTTGATCTCGCCAATCAGCTGACGCCCTTCTAACCTGATCGAAAGCGCTGCCGACCTGGCGTTCTGACTGTGGCGCGCGACATTGTTAATCCCCTCTTTGAAAATCAGGAAGAGATGTTGACGTTGCTCCGGGTTGAGCTTGAGGCTTTCGACCTCGGGCGGAACCTGCAATTGCCAGTCGATGCCTTTCGCTTCCAGCACATCGGAAGCGAATTGCCGAATTCGTCGCACGACGCTTTGCAAATCGTCGCGACGCGGATCAATGGACCAGACAATGTCTCCCATCGAATCAACCAGGCCGCGAGCTGATTCAGCGATTTCATTGAGCAGCGGGGCCGAATGTTTTCCATCACCTGATGCGGTCTGTTGCTTGACCACTTCGCTGAGAATAGCCATGCGTGACAGACTCGCGCCGATATCGTCATGCAAGTCCGTCGCAATGCGCGTGCGCACCCGCTCAACCTTAAGCAGCTGAGCCAGCCGGTAGCGATAGACGGCATACGCCAGCCCGCCGACGACAAAAGCGGTCAGGGTCAGAAACCACCAACGTTGCCACACCGGCGGCAGGATCTTGAATGAAACCGTCGCCGGCTCCTTGCTTACCGTTCCGTCGGTGCCGATAGCGCGAACCATAAACTTATAAGTGCCGGGGGCGAGATTCGCGAAAGTAACTGAACGCTGCAGCGTGGCGGCGTGCCAATCACGGTCCGCACCCTCCAGGCGATACTGATAGTGAAGGTTCTCGCGCGCACGGAAATCAATTCCGAAGAAATCGATGACCATGTTGTTCTGCGAGTGCCTGAGTTCGATCGGGGGCAACGCCGTACTTCCCAGCGTGGGAACCGGCTGCTGCTCACCGGCAACTTGCACGCCGCCAATCAAGACCACTGGCGCGGCTGAGGCCGGTTCCGGCTTCGGCAGCAGTCGGGAGATGCCGCTGGGCGTGCCGAACCACAGCATGCCGCTCCGATCTCGAAAGGCATTTGTCACGAAATCTCCAGCCAGGCCGTCGCTGATTGAATAGTGCTTGATATGCGTATCATCGCGCGAAATTCGATCCAATCCACGCGCCGTGCCCAGGTAAACGTTGTCGTACAAGTCACCGGTGAGCGCCCGGACATTGTTGCTGGCCAGGCCGCTCTGGGTTGTCAGGCTCTCGAATCGTGGACGGTCGGCCGCCGGCTGGGTGACGCGAGTAACACCTTCCTGTGAAGAGGCAATCCAGAGTTGACCTCGCCTGTCGATGTACATCGCCGTGATCAGTCCGCGTGGTACGCCATCGGTAACCGTAAACTCGGTGAATCTGCCTTGCGCATACCGCACGACTCCGCCTTCATAAAAACCAAACCACAAATTGCCGGCAGCATCTTCAGCAAACGCCGATGCCGCTTTGTTCGCAGGCAGGCCCTGGGCCTCATTGAGAACTTCGAATTGATCCGTAGTGGCGTTCCAGCGGGCGAGGCCGCTGGGCCGTTGGGTGCTAATCCAAAGATTGGCGCGCGAGTCTTCGAACATATGGAACATATGCGTGCCGGTCAGTCCGTCGCGCTGATCGTAAACCCGCTGCGGCGTAGCGCTGCTGAGACCCCTAAAGTCTTTGCCTCCGGCAAAGCGGTATAGTTTGCCCTGAGTGAGAAACCACCATTGGCCGGAGCTGTCATAGAAGCCCTGGTTCGAAGTCCACGGCGCCGCGGCGTCCGGTGGCAGCCGGGGACGGATCGACTCAAAGCGTTGATTCTCGAAGAAGCTCAGGTCGAACTGGGTTCCCACCACATAGATTTTTCCGTCCGGGGTTTCGTTAATTGCGCGGGTGTAATTGTCGCCCATTCCATCCGACGTGTTGTATGAAGTGAGACCCCCTCTGTCCAGGCGCAGTAGCCCGGCCGAATTAGCGATCCAAAGAGCGCCGGTGTTGTCCTCTAATATTTCGGTGGAGGCTTTGGATACAGCTTCCAGAGTTGGATGTACCTGAACCTCATGACCCGACACCTCGATCAGGCTTTTGCCGCTCAGAACCCATACATGGTTATCGGCGGTTTGATAGACCGCAGTGAGGATGTCCGGAAGAAACCCTTCACCGATGCCGTATCGAATAATCTCTTCAGTAGCGTCGGGGAGTTCCAGGGAATTCCGGGTCGGTCTCAACGCCGGCACCGGATCAAGATTGACCACGGTTAAGCCCGACGCAATCCGATCAGGCGTGGGGGCATTGATAATGTAAAGACCACGCGTTCGACTGACCCAGATTTTTCCATCCGCGTCCTCAAGAAAGCCGGTGAGCGGATTTGCCCGCTCGTCAGCGACGCGGTAAAGCACCTCGCGTCCGTCACGACAGCGGCGCACCAGGCCCCAGGTCGTAAACAGCCAAAGACTTTCATCTCGACTTTCCATGATGTTGAAGACGTTTAGTTCCCCGGCTGGATTTCGAGGGAGATTTAGTGCAATAGGTTCGGATGCCAAACTTTTTCCGTCTTCATAACGGCGATAAAGAGTGTCACTTCCAGACCAAAGATTGCCATGTCGATCTTCAAACAAAATTCCGCGAGTCGGTCCAAAATATGTCGCGGGCAAAGTCGGACGTTCAGCGGGTTTGGCGCTGGTAACCGCCACCATCGAAGGATCAAAGCGATACAGCCCGGCCGTGGTAACGATCCAATAAATACCTTTGTGAGTCTCCAGGATCTGTTCGACGCCAGGCGCGCCACCTTCGCCAACTTGATATGTAATGAATCGCGAGCCGTCGAAGCGGCTTAATCCGTCGCGCGTGCAGACCCAAAGAAATCCGCGCGAGTCTTGCATGATCCAACTGGCGAAGCTGCTACCCAAGCCATCGGCTGAAGTAAAGGCCCTGATCGGCAATTGTTCCGCGCGGGCGGAAGCAGCAGCGACGAAGCATACGAACAACGTAGCAACGAACTTTGGGATGAGTCGTTGATTCATGGGGCTTTGGCCGCCCAGAATAGTTCAGAGCGGTCGACACAGCAAGATGAGTTCAGTTTTCCAGCAGTTCCAGCTCGCTAAGGATCTCAAGAATGCAAAAAAGGCGCGACCGATTAGGATCGCGCCTTTGTTTGAAGGGAAGCGGAAATCAATCTACCGCTGTGGCTGCGGTGGCGGTGCGCCTTCGGGCACGACCCACAGTTCGGTCAACCACTCATCACGCGCCGGTCCCATAGTTACCACCAGCCGGTGTGAATCGATGCCGCGGGCAGTCACCAGGTAATCGATAACGCGTTGAGCGCGCGCCTGAGCCGCGGACGGCCCAGCCTTGCGCGACGGATAGACGAACACGTAACCCTGCGATCCCGGCTCCTGCTGTAACTGAATCGCGTAGTTATCGAGTCGCGCCTTCTCATCGTTGCGCGCGATGTCGTAATACTCGTCGAACTTGCGCGGCTTATTAACGATCGGAACTACCAATGCACAAGTCGCCGGACACGGGATGCCAAAGCCGGTTAGGTTCACATTGGCCTGGACAGTCTGTCCTGAACACCCGGTGGTATCGACAGTAATGCTCGGTGTTCCCTGGCCACTCATAATCTTGCCGCACGAAACATTCCAATCGTATGACATGGTCGCGCCGGGCGCCGGTCGACCACCTGTCATCGTCGTCGAGAAGGTCGCAGTCTCGCCTTCCTTCACTGATTCCGGACAGCTGATATTGATCGTCGGGCAAGCCGGTGGCGGCGGCGGACAATCGAGCACGACAATGGGAATTGACGAGAAGGCCACGCAATTGATGTCCTTGCCGTCATCAACTTCAATATTTGCGCGATAGGTTCCTGGCTGCAAGCCGGTTAAGTCCCAGGTCGGAGTGGGCCCGTCACCTCTGATTTGACCGCCGTTAACCTGCCAGCGATAGCGCAGCGGCGCACCGTCCGGTGATTTCGCATTCGCCGTCAATTGCACCTGAGTCCCACCTTCGCAAGCCTTGACGACCGCCGGCTCAACATTGAGCGCCAGCGTCGGCGGACCCGAAGACGGGGCATATTGTTGCTGCTTCTGTTTCTGTGCTTTCGTGGCCGGCTGGAGCAAAAGGCCAGCGGCGACTACGGCCAAAGTTAGGAAAAGCCAGAGACTCTTACGGGACATCGTGTTTACCTTTCAAAATTGGGGCGCGTCCGGGCAACGGGCCGCGCCAACCTGAGTTTGTTTCGGGGAGTTTAGACCCCCAGCACCCCGAAAGCCAGAGATGACAATGAAGAAAAAGGGTCAATATCGTGTCGTTTCCATCAACTCGCGGCGGAAATGGCGCCGGGATGCGGCGCGCAGCTAGGAATTTGCCGCATGGCCAACAAAACTTGACTGGTAGACTGCGAAAAGCGATACATTGACACCCATGCAGACCGTGCGCGTCCGCTTACTACCGCGGCAGATCAGTTACGAAATCAAGATTGGGGGTGGCCTGCTGCCGGAGGCCGGGACCGCCGTACGGGCCGTTGCCGGCCGTGCTGCCGTAAGAGCCGCCATCGTCTCAAACCGGAGAGTTTTCGGCCTATTTGGCAAGCAAGTCGTCCGATCGCTGCGGACCTCAGGATTTGAGGTGGCGTCCTGGTTGATGAAGGACGGCGAGCAATACAAGTCCCTGAAATCATTCGAACAAGCGCTAACGTTCCTGGGGAAATCGGACTTGGAAAGAAATGATGTGGTGATAGCTCTGGGCGGCGGCGTGGTCGGCGACCTGGCTGGATTCGCGGCCGCGACCTACTTGCGCGGGGTCGCCTTCATCCAGATTCCCACGACTTTGCTGGCCCAAATCGATGCTTCAGTCGGTGGCAAAGTCGGGTTGAACGTGGCGGCCGGCAAGAATTTGGTTGGCGCATTCTACCAACCGAAACTGGTGCTAATCGACACGGATACTCTGCGGACGCTGTCCCGGCGAGAGTTGACGGCTGGCTGGTGTGAGGCGGTCAAGCACGGCGCCGCCGGCGACGTGAAGTTATTTGAACGAACAGTGAAGTTGCTGCACAACGGTGCGTCCAGTTCCGGGATGCTGAAGGACGGGGGCATGGCGACTGATCTGGCCGCCATCATCACTGCACACTGCGGATTCAAGGCCGCCATCGTCGCCGGGGACGAGCGTGAAGCAACTGCCCGCAATGATGCGCGATCGCGGAAGATTCTCAATTTTGGCCATACGACCGCGCATGCTTTGGAAAGCGTCACCAAATACAAACGCTTCCGGCACGGCGAAGCAGTGGGTTATGGAATGCTGGTGGCGGGTGAGATTTCAAAAAATCTAGGCATGCTTGGCGCTGACGCGCTAGAATCGTTGAGGCAGGCGATTCGCGCCTGCGGTCCGCTGCCAGTGGCGGATAACCTTGAAATCAACCGGCTGCTGACGGCCATCAAGAGCGACAAGAAGTCAGTCGGAGGATCGGTCAAATGGGTCTTGCTTCAGGCCATTGGCAAGGCCCGAATCGTCGAGGGCTCTGCCATCGATGCGCTGCTGCTGCGACAGGCGTTGCGCGACGGTTTAAAGCGCTTGCGATGATGGCGGAAGGGAGCGCTTTGGCAGTTACCAGCATTTTGGGGTGAGCTATATGGAAATTCGGCAACTTAATAACGAACAAGGCGGGGCGCGGTTGAAACTGATCGTCTTCCTATTGATTTTCGCTGTCATCCTCTACGCCGGCTATCTCTACGTCCCGGTTTCGGTCGACGCCTATTATTACAGAGACACCATGCAGAATCTGGTGAATCAGGCCACCGCGCAGGGTAGCGACCCGGCGTGGCTGAAGGCCCAGCTGGTCAAGACCGGTCCCGACTATCATGTGCCTCCGGACGCGACGATCACCACCTCCGTCCAGGATAAACGCATCCAGGTCCGCGTGCAGTACACCCGACCCATCGTCACGCCCGTCTATACTTATAACTACGAATTCGACTACACCGCGCAAAGCACGACTTTTCTGACAAAGTAGGCGTGGGTTTCCCTTAGTCGGACCGCCGTGGCCCTTTCCGAGCGCGTTCAGCTTTTGTCCTGAAACTGTATTGATTCCCAGCGGACAGGGAAAATTCCCGCCGATTTGTGGGACTTTACCGGGTGGAACGCTGCTTGCCGTAAGCTCCCGCGGCTATCATGTCTTCCCCGAATCAAATTGAGGAAAACACAACCGACAAGAAACACTGGAGGCAAGATGAACACAAGATTAGTTAGAGTAAGCGAGGTCGCCCTTCTATCTCTCCTGTTGATGGGAATTATGGTCGCGTCCAGCATGACCGCGGCCGCACAGAGACGAAATCGTTGGGACGGCTATCCGAATTGGGGCGGTTCATATCAACTGCGCGAGACGGCGCTTAACGCCGGTTTCAACGAAGGCTCGAAGCAGGGCCGCGATGATCGCTCGCACAATCGTTATCGCAACCCATCGGATTTCAGCCAGTACCGCGACGGCATGCACGACTACAGCTCGCGCCTGGGTGATCGCGACGTATATCGCCGCTATTACCAGCTGGCTTTCGAGAACGGCTACAACACCGAGAATCCGAACAACAACTATTCGAACCGCAACGATCGGAATGGTCGCGATGACCGTGACCGCGATCGGGATCGAAACAACCGTTGGGGACGCGACTGGAGTCGCTACGGCAGTTGGGGTGGCTCGTACGAGCTGCGCCAGACGGCCCTGAACGCGGGCTACAACGCGGGTGAGAAGGAAGGCCGCAACGACGCGCGCCGGAATCGCCACCGCAGCTATTCGGACTTCAGCGATTACCGTAATGCGACGACCGATTACAATTCGCGCTTAGGCGATCGTTCGTTGTATCAGCGGTATTTCCGCCAGGGGTTTGAGAATGGCTACGAGGACGGCTACCGCGGATATTAAGATTGATCGTATAATCCGATTCAGAAAGATGAGCCCAGCCAAGTGCTGGGCTCATTTGCTATCTAAGTAACTAAGTTTTTCAGAATCGGAAGGTTGGGTAATGGAAACTAGAACTTGCAGAGTTTGCCAAAGTGAGATCCCGCGCGCGCGGGTCGAAGCAATTCCGGAAACACTCGTCTGCGTGAATTGCAGCGAGAATATTGGCGGCGAATTTGAACTCGAAGTCACGATTAGCGGCATGAGCAAGGCCGGCAGTCTGAAGAAGACGGGCGAGACCGTGAGCGCAAGACGGAAGCGCAAGCCTGTGCGGTAACTATTTCGCCTCCGTTACTTCAGACCTGCTAACGCAGTCTCCAATAGCAGTAACTTCTTAATCCCTTTATAGAGTGGTTCAATCTCGCAATTTTCGGCCAGACTGTGCGAGCCGTCGCACGGACCGGCGCCGGTTGAAATCGCAGAGATACCGGCGAGCAGCGCGACGTTTCCATTGTTCGATCCGGCATTGCCAATCGGCGGATCGAAACCCATGACGCGGTGGACGGCCTCGGACATCCGCACGAGATAGGATTCGCGGTGACCGGGAATCGAGGACGCTGGCGATTTTGAGATCACCTCGGTCTTTACGGTCATCCCCACCCTGGCGGCTTCTTCATCGAGAATCGTTTTGATTTTTGCTTCCAGGTCGGCGAGGACTTCGTTTGAGGTTGAGCGCAAATCGACGGTGAACCAGGCGTCGGCGGCTTTCGCGTTGAATACTTCCGAACCGCCCAGCATGCCGATGTTCAGATTCGACGAAGGACTAGCCGGCACCGGCAGTTGATAGATGCGTTCAATCGCTCTGGCTACCGGCAGCGTAGCTGAATAGGGCGGCGTGCGCGAGCGCGTGTGGCCGCCGGGCCCGATGAAGTGGTGGCGATACCAGTTGATGCCGATCCCTGCATAGGTGAAGCCTTCATAACCACCGTCGAGCGCAACGTAGTGATTGATCTTTCCCTTGTTCTCTTTCACATAGTTGTTCACGCCCTTAAAGGTGGTTTCTTCTTCAACCGTAAACAGGAAAACCAGGTCACCCGTGGTCTTTATCTTTGCTTCGTTCAGCGCGCGAATTGTCGCAAGCAGCGCTTCGACGTTACGGGTGTCGTCGCCGATTCCCGGCGCGTAAACCTTCCCGTCACGGACCGTCGCTTTGATTTGCAGGCCGGGTTGAAACACGGTGTCCAGGTGCGCATCGAACACGATCACGGGTCCGCCGCCGGATCCTTTGCGCACGGCGATAAGATTGCCGGCGGAATCGTAATGAACATCGTCGAGATGATAGGCGCGCAGTAGGCCTTCGATATATTTCGCCCGCTCCTGTTCGTGACTTGAGGGCGCGTTGATTTCAGTGATCGCAATCCATTCGCGCAGGATTTCCGCGTGATTACGGTCGATGTAATCGTTGGCTACTTTGAGGTCGGCGCGAGTGGAAATGGCCTGCACCTGCTCCACATATTCGGCCACGGTTTTGACCTGGGCGCTGACAATCGTGACCATGAGAAGTGTGAAGCAACCGAGCAAAAATATTCGTCGCATGTGTTTCCGTAGATAGTCGAATATAATTCGAGCGTTCGCGATTCTAAGCATTTCCGTGAGTTTGTAAACGCCGGCGCGGCGCAGCCTTGGCAAACAGCACTCGCAATCAAACCAAAAAGATAACGCCCGGCCCGCTCGGAATCGGGTTGGAGCGGGCCATCGTGGCGATGATCTTCCTGCTCGTCGTGGCGGCGCCGAATTCCATTGCGGCGACTCAGACCGCCTGGCTTTTAGGGATGCTGTTTTGGGTTTTGCGCTTCTTCGTCTGGCCGCGGCCACAGCTGAATCGCACGCCGATCGATTATCCGATGTTTGGGTTTTTCCTGCTGACGGGACTCTCGTCCGTTCTGTCATATGAGCCCACGGTCTCAATCGGCAAAATGCGGGCGGCCTCTCTCTTTCTAATTGTCTATCTCGTTGCCGAGAACGTTGTATCGCCAAAGGTCTTGCGCTTGCTGGCGGTGCTGCTGATCGCCGCAACGATGGTGAATGTGGGGTACGTGTTTGCGCGCGTTGCTATTGGCCGCGGCGTAAAAGTCTATGGCTTGCGCAACGACAGTCCCCTACGTGATGCGCGGCTGCAAAATCGCACGCACGACCAGCCGATTCCAATTGAGAATGGTGACACGATTGAACAAGTCGATGGTCAGCCGATTCGCGACATCAACCAATTAATGAACGCTCTCGAGCCCTCGTCACAGAAGGAGCCGGCCAGACTTCAAATTTACCGGGTTGAATGGATCTCGACGTTGAATGTGCGCCGCGGGAACTTGCTTCCCGGCGCGACGGCCGAAGAGCGTCTGGGAATTCAACGCTGGTCTTATGGTCGCGATCGACGCGCCACGGGTTTCTACGATCACTGGGTGACTTACGCCGAGAGTTTGCAGCTAATCGGCTCGCTGGCCATCGGTCTCTTTGTCGCGCTGCCGCGCAAGCGAAGCCGCCCCGGGTTGCTGCTGGCGCTTGCGATTCTCGGCATTTGCGGCGCATTGATCTTGTCGGTGACGCGCGCGTCCTGGCTGTCGTTGCTGCTATCAACCGCGCTCATCGTTGCCCTGGGGCTGAGCCGGCGCGCGCTCGCCATAATTGTCCTTTGCGCGGCTCCGCTCGTGCTGGCCGGGCTCTTTGTCTTACAACAAAAGCGGAACGTCGGATTCTTTGATAAGAAAGACGACTCGATTGCCTGGCGCGGAAAAATCTGGCGCGAAGGGTTTCATCTGCTTACCAGTAACCCGCGACATCTCGCCGTCGGTGTGGGCATGGACTCAATCAAATCTCACTGGCGCGCCTGGAACCTGTTCGAGGGCGGCAAGCTGCCGATGGGACACATGCATTCCGATTATTTGCAGTTGGCGCTCGAACGCGGGTTGCTGACCTTGATGGCGTGGATCGTTCTGCTCGGCACCTATGCCTGGACGCTTTGGAAAACCTCGCGCCGAGTTTCCAAAGAGAATTGGATTGAAAAGGGAATCGTACTCGGGGCCCTGGGCGGACTGCTGGGTTTCATGAGTAGCGGCGTAGTCCATTACAACTGGGGCGATTCCGAAGTCGTAATGATTTTCTATTTGATTATGGGACTGAGTCTGGTGGTTGAAAGGAATGTCAGAACCGGAAGCGACCGGGTTTAGGGACGAGACGGGTAACAAGTGATGAGTGATGAGTAATTGAGTAATGCGTAATGAGTGATGAGTCATGAGTGATGAGTGATGAGTAATGCTTGACGTGTGGTTTGGTGAGTAACTAGCGACGAGTGACAAGGAATGGTGAAAAGTTACGGAGGACAAATCCGCAGACAGCGTCAGTTTGCCACTGGTGATCGATCAGCCTCTGTCACCCGTCAGCCGTCTCTTGTAACCGGCGCTCATTACTCATCACTCATCACTCAATTCTCAACACTCAACACATCACTCAACACTCAACACTCAACACTCAACACTCAACACTCAACACTCATCACTCATCACTCATCACTCATAACTCATCACTCATCACTTTTTCATTTGTCACATCCCGGGGTCTGACACCTTACGCAACCTCCCGCGGCACTTCACTCATCAACGCGAGAATATTGCCCTCAGAATCTTTGAAATCCGCGAGCCACAGATCGTAGGTTGGCATGGGTGCAACCAGATGCGGCTTGACGATGAACTCGACGCCGCGCGCCGCGAACGTTTCGTAAACCCTTTCGATATCGGCCACCTTGTAATAGATGATGGACGCCGGATGATCGACTTCCGGCCGATCGGCAACGCCGAGCATCAGGCGAATCCCGCCGCAATCAAAGAAAGCCATGCCGGGCGGCGCCTGAAACAAAAACGTCATGCCGAGGATGTCCCGGTAGAACGCAGTCGCGCGCTCGAGGTCTTTGACGTTAACGAAAATCTGGGCAATCTGATCCAGACTCGGACCGATCGGGATCGGGTTAGTCATAGGTTCTCCTTAAGACTTTCAGTCGCTTTCGTATAGCACGCCGCCTGACGTATTATCAACGCTCTTTCAGGTCGCAGGTTCTAAAATGAAACAAATCGTTCGTTGCTCAATACTTGTTATTACGCTGCTGTTCGTCTCAGGTTACACGGAATGCTATAAGCCGGTGACCAAGAGTCAGTTGCCGGAACACATCAAGACCGTCGCGGTGCCGGCCTTTCAAAATACCGCGTTGCGCTACAAGATTGAGCACCGGTTCACGCAGGCCGTGATGAACGAACTGATTCATCGGGGCCACGGCATCCGCGTGCAGAGCGAGCGCGAGGGCGCGGACGCCGTCATCGACGGTGTGGTCAAGGGCTTCGGCTTCTCCGGCGTCTTGCTTGATGACAAAGGCCGCGCGCGCATTTTTGAAGTGACAATTACCGCCGCCGTGACGGTTCGGGATCAGCACGACAACCGGGTGCTCTACGACAACCAGAATTTCATCTTCCGCGGTGAATTCGAATTTGCGAACGATCCGCGTAACTTCTTCAATGAAGAGGATCCGGCCGTGCTAAGAATCGCCCGCAGCTTTGCCGAGTCGATCGTCTCCACGCTCATCAACGGATTTGGCGTCAAAAATGACAAATAGCTGCGCCGGCAGAAAAACTCGATTAACCCGGCTTTCCACTGTGGCGTTCTTTCTAAAAGCTTAATCCACAGCGCCGTCGCTGGCGGCGCACTCCAAGTATGGCCACCCGCACGCGCAAAGACCTCGACCAATCGCTGAAGCAGGGACAGATTGAACCCGTCTATTTTCTTTACGGCGAAGAGACCTACCTGCGCGATGGCGCCACGCGTCAAATTGTCGAAGCCGCGCTGACGGGTACACTGCTGCGCGAATTCAATGATGCGAGTTTCGATCTCCTCACGGATGACATTCGCGATGCGATTGCGGCCGCCGAACAACTGCCGCTGATGTCGGAACGGCGCGTCATCGTCGTTAAGAACCTCAACAAGCTGGAAGGCAGACGGAAATTCGACGAAGACGAAGATGAGAACGAAAGTCTGGCAGCGCAGATCCTGATGGATTATCTCGGGCGGCCGGTGCCTACTTCGGTAGTCATATTCACCAGCGACGAGATCGACAAGCGCAGGAAATACGCCAAGACCCTCCTGGCCGGCGCGGCCTACGAATTCAAACCGCTGCAGCAGAAAGAACTGCCGGCCTGGATTCGCGAATATCTGCGCAGCATCGAGGTAGAGATTGATGCTGCGGCGCTCAGTCTCCTGACTGAGACGCTCGCGAGCGATCTGGTTACCGTCAAGAACGAATTGAACAAGCTCGCGGCGGCGGCTTTGCCCTCGCGCCGGGTCACCATCGAACTCGTCGAACGATTATCCAGACGATCGCGCGAGCACATGAACTGGGACCTGACCGACAGCATCGTCTCGCGCAACCGGCGTCAGGCATTACGAGTCCTGCGACATTTGCTGGACGATGGGGCCGAGCCGGTCCTGCTGACTGCGATAATCGCCGGGACATTCCGCCGGATGGGCCTGGCGAAAGAACTACTCACTCGAGGCGCGTCCCAGGGCGAAATCTTTAGCGAAGTCCGAGTCCCGCCTTTCAAGCAACGGGCTTACATCTCGATGCTTCACGAGATCGATTCGCACCGCATGTCGGAAATGATTCAGCGGATCGCCGAAACCGATCTGGCCATCAAAACTTCCAAGGCCACACCGCGCATGCAGATGGAAATGCTGGTGTGCGAATTGATGATCTAGCGTTCCGACGTTAGACTGATTACATCCCTCGATCAGCTGGCCCCTTTCGTTAACGACTGGCTCAATCATTGCACTAGTTGCCAGGAATCCATTTTGGCTGACCGGTAATGTTGCACCCGAGGTTGCTTTCGGGTGACGTCTGACATGAAACGGATACAGCCCGCGAGGTTAAGCAGCCTCGGAAAGGTGCGAGTTTGACAGCGGGTGAATCTGCCTTCCTCGAATTTGAAGCGCGGAAAAGACAAAACAGAATTCTGTCGGTCCGGACAATTTCAAGAATGATCTTGAGTCTGGGGTTGCTCTGCTTGTGCGCGACGAATGCCTTTTCGCAATTCACTCGTTCGCGATCTCCAAACAACGAGCAGCAGTCGCCGACTGAACGCAGCACGACCACCACCGGACAACGACCGGCGCCGCCGCCGTTCCCAATTTCAAACGCGCAGCAAGTCCCGGGCGCCGCTAAAACCAGCCCCGCAGTTTCCAGCCTGAGTTTGGAACAGGCCATTGCGCTGGCCCTGGACAATAACCTGGCGACGTTGCTGGCGAAGGAGCGCGAGAACGAGGCGCGTGGCTTTCAAAAGGAAGCTCGATCAGGATTGCTGCCGAACGTCTTCGGCACGGCTTACCAGGCGAGTGTCACTGAGAATCTGGCGGCGCTGGGTTTCACGGGAGCCAAGTTTCCGGGGATAACTTCGACCTTTGTCGGCCCGTTCAAAAACTTCGATGCGCGCGCGCGACTGCAGCAGACCATTTTTAATCTCAGCATCTTAAGAAATTACCAGGCAGGACGCGCCGGCGTGCGGGTTGCCGAATTTCAGGAAGCGATTGCCCGCGAGCAAGTCGCGACCGCAACCGCGCTGGTCTATCTGGAGGCATTGCGTGCCAACCTGTCAGTCAACACGGCGCAAGTTAACGTGACTCTGGCCCAGACGCTGCTCAAGCTCGCCACCGATCAACGAGCGGCCGGCATCGCGACTGGCGTCGATGTCACCCGCGCCGAAACCCGACTCGCGCAGGAACAAGTGCGGCTGTCGCGGGCGCAGACCGACGATGAAGACGCGCGCTTGCAATTGCAGCGTATTGTGGGTTTGCCATTGGGCAGCACGTTTACCTTGACAGATGCATTGAGGTTCTCGGTCGAAGCATTGCCCGGCATCGAAACTTCGGTCGCCACGGCCCAGGACACCCGCGGCGAGGTGCGCGCCGCCGAGGCCCAGGTGAAGGTCAATCAGCTCGAAGCCAAGGCTACGCGCGCTGAACAGCTGCCGTCACTGGAGTTTGTCGGCGATTACGGAATCAGCGGCATTACGCCGGTATCGTCCGCTCTGCCGACCCGGCGATATGCAATTCAACTCGATGTCCCAATTTTCAACGGCGGTCTGACGCGCGGCCGCATTCAAGTGGCTGATGCCCGCGAGCGCGAGGCGCAGCTGCAAGTCGCGAGCATCCGGGGCCAGGTGGAAGAGGACGTGCGACTGGCTTACGCTGCGCTGCGCACAACCGCGGACACGGTGCGCGCGGCGGATCAAACAGTGACCCTCGCGCAGCGCGAATTGGAAATGGCCCGTGATCGTTATCAGGCCGGAGTCGGCGACAGCATCGAGTTGGTAACGGCGCAGACGACGCTGGCGAATGCGCGACTCGATCAGGTGACGGCGCTCGCGGCGTACAACGGAGCGAGATTGAATCTGGCGGCCGCGCTCGGTCGCGCGCAGAACTTTAGATGGTAGGTATCAGTACCGATAGCGACGGGATCACAATGCGACCGCGGTCGACTTCACCATGGCAGACGAAATAAACAACGCAGCGAAGCACTCGCCTGAAGAAGCGCACGAACTCAATCCTCCTTTGGTTGACGAATACGGCGAACCGCTCGCTGATGAACACGAACATGCCCGCCAGCGCCCGCTTTACCGTCGTCCGGCATTTCTACTCGGCGCCGCAGTGGTCTTGCTGCTCGCCTTGTTCTTTGGAGTGCGCTACTGGGCTTACGCGCGTTCGCATGAATCCACGGACGATGCATTTGTTGACGGGCACATCATTCAGGTCAGTCCCAAAGTGTCCGGATACGTGCTCAACGTCTATGTCACTGACAATCAAAACGTGAAGGCCGGAGATTTGATTGCCGAGCTCGATTCGCGAGACCTGCAGGCGAAGATCGATCAGGCGAAAGCCGCGCTCAACGCCGGACTCGCGCAACATAAACAGGCCCAGACCCAGGTTAATCTCACGCGGGTGACGGTCCGTGCGGGCGTCAAACAAGCTGCGGCCGGTGTGCAGCAGGCACGTTCGGGCGTGACCGGGGCCCGTGCCGGCGCGGCGTCCGAGCGCAGCCGCACCGCGCAGGCATCCGCCGGAGTCAACACCGCCGAAGCCAACATGCAGCAGGCGCGCGCGCAACTCACCGCGGCCCAGGCAGAAGCCACGCGAGCCAACGCAGACGTTCAGCGATATCAGACTCTGTACGACAAAGATGAGGTTTCACGGCAGCGCCTCGATCAAGCTATAGCCACGGCGCGCACGGCCAATGCCCAGGTCGAGGTGGCGAACGAAAGAGTCGCCGCGGCCGAAGCGCAAATCAGCCAGGCGCGCGCCGCGACTTCCGCGCAGGCCGCTACCGCCCAGCGGGCGGAGTCGCAAGTCGGCGCCGCGCGGGCCCAGGTGAACGAAGCCCTCGGGCGATTGGAGCAGGCGAACACCGCGCCGCAGCAAGTCGCCGTGAGTGAAGCTCAAGCGGCATCGGCCGGAGCGAACATCGAACAATTACAAGCCGCTGTGGATGAAGCCGAGTTGCAGCTGTCCTACGCGAAAATCTATGCGCCGGAAACAGGAAGAGTTACGCGCAAAGCTGTCGAAGTCGGTGCGCTGGTGCAGGTCGGCCAGCCGCTACTGGCGATTGTTCCCGGCGACGTCTGGGTGACGGCTAATTTCAAAGAAAACCAGATCGGAAATATCCGTCCGGGCGAACCTGTCGAGGTCACGGTCGATGCCTATCCGGGAAAGGTCTTCAAAGCGCACGTCGATAGCATTCAGGCCGGTACCGGTTCCCGATTCAGTCTGATTCCGCCTGAGAATGCGACGGGAAGTTACGTGAAGGTCGTGCAACGGGTTCCGGTGAAGATCGTGTTCGAGCCGAACCAGATTGACTCGCAGCATTTGCTGGCGCCCGGGATGTCGGCGGTGCCGGAAGTGAAAATTAAGTGATGCTTAGATCGTTGCACGTTTCTCCAGCCGGCCGTTCACGTTTGGGATTTGGGCGACGGAGAAATTATTAAGCGCTGTTAACGGGGCTTCGAAGATTTACAGGATAACAAGGAACCCGGGCGTGCACGCCTGGGCTGGAGAAATTACAACGCACGGTTGATTGAATGCCTAACGGTTCTCAGAACAACTGGATGCCGAGCTTCAACCCGTGGCTGATCGCAGCCTCGGTCATGTTGGCGACGTTCATGGAGGTGCTCGACACTTCGGTCGCTAACGTGGCGCTGCCGCACATCGCCGGCAATCTCTCGGCGACTCCGGAAGAAGCGACGTGGGTGCTGACGAGCTATCTAGTTTCCAATGCCATCATCCTGCCGGCAGCGAATTGGTTGGGCCGATTCTTTGGCCGCAAGAGATTTCTGATCGTCTGTATCTTCATCTTCACTCTGTCGTCAGCGGTGTGCGGCGCGGCGGCGAGTCTGGGCATGCTAATCGTCGCCCGCATCGCGCAGGGCGCTGGCGGTGGCGCGCTGCAACCCATCGCCCAAGCTGTTTTAATGGAAAGTTTTCCGCCGGAAAAACGCGGCTCGGCGATGGCCGTGTTCGGACTGGGTGTGGTGGTTGCCCCGATTATTGGGCCGACGCTGGGAGGATGGATTACTGACAATTATTCCTGGCGCTGGATCTTCTATATCAACATTCCGGTCGGCATCCTCGCCGTTGTGATGTGCAATATGTTCGTCCAGGATCCGCCCTACATACGGGAGCAACGGCCGGGGCGAATTGATTACGTGGGCTTTGGCTTAATGACGCTGGCGCTCGGCACGATGCAGTTGGTGCTCGACAAAGGACAGGAAGAAGAATGGTTCGCCTCCAACTTCATTACCTGGTTTGCGATTCTATCTTTCACCGCCGCCGTCGCCTTTGTGATTTGGGAATTGCAATCGCGAGAGCCGATTGTCGATTTGAAGGTGCTGGCCAATCGCAACTTTGCCGTGGGCACGTCGCTCATGATTGTCATGGGCATCGTGCTCTACGGCACGATCGCCATGCTGCCGCTGTTTCTGCAGACGCTGATGGGTTATCCGGCCGTGGCCAGCGGCATGGCGGTGAGTCCGCGCGGCTTTGGCGCGATCACGTCAATGTTGATTGTCGGCAGGTTGATCAATCGAATCCGCGGGCGCTATCTCGTGATGTTCGGGTTCAGCGTGCTGGCTTATTCGATCTATCTTTTCAGCACCATTAATTTGCAGATTTCGATCAGCAGTATTATCTGGCCGAACATCATCAGCGGCTTCGCGATGGGATTTATCTTTGTTCCGTTGACGACCATGGCGCTGGGAACTTTAAGTAATGAACAGATGGGTAACGCTTCGGGTGTATTCAATCTGATGCGCAACACGGGCGGCAGCGTCGGCATTGCGACCGTGACCACGATGCTGGCGCGCGGCGCCCAAGCGCATCAGGCCCTGATGGTTTCGCACCTGACACCTTATGATCCCGCATTCCAGCAGCGCGTGGGCGCGATGGCTGCCCGCGGCGCCACCACCCAGCAGGCCTACGCCGGTATTTACGGAACGCTCGTGCGACAAGCCACGTTGCTGTCGTATATTGATATTTTCCGCGTGCTCGCGTTCCTCTGTTTGTTGTGCGTGCCGGCGACGATTTTGTTTGAGCGGGTAAAGAAGAAGTCAGGCCCAGTCGCCATGCACTAGGGGTTTTCGGCGATGCGAATGATGAGAGAGTTCAAGGCTAATCAGATCCGTGGATTCATATTCGCGGTCATTATCTTTCTCTCACCCAGTGCGAACGCCGTTGCCCAAAAAAAGCACAAAACAGCCGCACCACCAAAACCGCAGCCGCAGGAAACGAAAGACGATCTGGGGAAGCTGCGCGACCAGTATGTCAAGACCACCAAAGACTACAAGGCCAGCCTGGAACGATTGCAGTCTTTGTATGAGGCCGAAGTAAAAAGGACAGAACAGAAACGCGAACAGGTGCAGAAGCTATTTGCCGATGGGTTGATGTCCCAGCGCGAAGTTGAAGACACCGAGGTCGCGGTAGCCAAAGCTCACGCAAAAGTCGCGGAAGTGCAGCAGCAAATCAAAACGGCCGATACCCAGATTGCGCAGGCCCTGATCGAAGTCGAGGGCGACAAACAGATTGCGAAGCTCGGGCCCGCGCGGCGCGGCTCCTTCGTGAGTACGAGTTCGTTTATTCGATATACTGGCGCCGGCGCGTGGGCCCTGGCGCAGGCCCCGAAAATTGAAAACTTTTTTCAGCAGACATTCAGGCGACCTTTACCGATTGCGGTGTTTGGGCAAGGCGCAATTCATAACCAGTGGCGGCTCGATCATCGAAACGCGATGGACATATCGCTCAATCCCGATGGAGCTGAAGGACAGGCGCTGATCCGCTTTCTGCAAAGCAACGGCATTCCGTTCTCAGCTTTTCGGGGCGCGATTCCCGGCGTAGCGACCGGGCCGCATATTCATATCGGGATGCCGTCGCATAGATACTGACGGTCTGCCCTGGCGAGTGCTCAGTGGCCAGATTATGCGGCTGACTGGGCCGACGACTTCTGAAACGATGATTAAGACCACTATTACAATCTCGCGGCAGATGGGCGCGGGCGGCTCTTATGTCGGGCAATTGATTGCCAAGCGTCTGGGCTTGAAGTACATCGACCGCGAGGTCCTGCACCTGGCGGCGAAGGAATTCGGTTGTGACGAAGACACGATCGCCGCGCGGTCGGAACGGGTGACGTCCTTCTGGGAGCGCGTCCTCGGCGGACTGTCGTTTGGCGCGCCGGAAGCGGCTTACAATCCGCCGCCGCTCGGCAACTTTTCCGATCGCGAGTTATTCGAGAAGCAGACCCAGATTCTCAAACGCATCGCCAGTCAGGAAGATTGCGTCGTCGTCGGCTGGGCCGGCGTATTCATGTTGCCGCGGCACCGGGGCATGTTCAGTGTTTTCTGTCACGCGCCGAAGAGCTTCCGCTGCAAGCGCCTGATGAACATCTATCAGAACCTGACCGAGGAAAAAGCGCGAACTTTGATTGCCGAATCAGATCGGACGCGCGAGATTTATTTCAACGAGATGACCGGCCACGATTGGATGTGCGCCAAGAATTACAACCTCTCGATTGATACCAGCCTGCAATCGCTGGAAGAGATCGCCGAACTCATCATCTCGTTGTCACAGCGGCAACGCGGGGTAGCGAGCGCAGCGGCGTGACTTACTTTTGATCCAGCCGTTCCTTCGCCTGCGCGATCATCCAACGCAGCCTCACCAGTTCATCAATTGAGAGATAGAGCCGCGAACGCTCAAAGAAGCCGACTTCGACGGCAGCAGCGACAACGTTATTTTCCAGTTGCTTGAAGACCATAACTTCAAAGTCGGACTTCGTGCGATACCGCACCTCAAAATGCGAAAGCCGGGTAATCGTTTCGCTGGCCTTGGCGGCTCCGTCCATCGCTTTGAGCAAGGCGTCTATCTCGTCGTAGTCGATCAATGAACGAATGTCTTCCAGAGGTCCGCTGTTCGCAGGCGGTGCCCCGCCGACGATTATTGTAACCACCGCTCCCGACGCGGTTTCGCCTGTGGTTGAATCACGTATCTCGGTCGCTTCCACCCGTGCCAACCCGCCCTGACCGCGCACGGTGCCCACCACGTGTCGGCCTCTGACGAGCAGTGTTTCAAAGCGTCCGTCAAAATCTTCGAGCTTATTGCGCGGTTGGTAGAATTGCGGATCGCGCGGCAGCGGTAAACGTTCCCGGCGACCTTGTGCCTCAGCTGACGTGAAGACAAACAGCGTCAGCAGTAAGAGAATTAGAGAGCGGCCCGGATTCATTACACACGGCTCCTTGAATCAAGTTTGGACAACGAGTCGGGAGAGTGTTGCTGCTGGAATTGTAACTTACGAGCGGCTGTTTCGTTCCAAAAACATTTCAGCTACCATACGCGCGCTTCGCTCGTTCATCCGTCGATCTGGAGATAACCATATGGATGCGTTTCGCAAATTGATTGCCATGCTGGCGTTGATTCTTTGTGCCGCGGGACTGGTATTCGCGCAAACACGCGGCGTGACGCCCGAAGACTACTTCGCGTTCGAATTCATCAGCGATCCGAACCTGTCGCCTGACGGCAAGCTGGTCGCGTACGTCGTCACCAAAATCGATCGCGCGCAGAACCGGCGCAACTCTTCAATCTGGATGGCGGCGACTGACGGAAGCCGCGGGCCCTGGCAATTCACCACCGCGTCTCAATCTTCGAACTCACCTCGCTGGAGTCCGGACGGTAAGTCGGTGGCATTTCTCTCGTCTCGCCCGGAAGGCGCAGCCACCGGCGCCCAGGCCGCGGAATCGCGAACACAGGTTTACCTGCTTTCGATGAATGGCGGCGAAGCCAGGCGCATCACGAATCTGAAGAACGGGGTGAGCCAGTTTCGCTGGTCGCCTGACGGTTCGCGGTTCGTGGTGGTCAGCCGCATCGGCCCCAGCGATACGCGCACCGGCGACGCGCGCGATCGCAGTGACGTGCGGCATTACAAAAACACTTCTTACAAATTCAATGACTCAGGTTGGTTCGATGATCGGCGCACGCACTTCTGGATCGTCGAAGTGAAATCAGGTGACGCGAAGCAGATCACGAAAGGCGACGATTGGAACGACAGCGACCCGCAGTGGTCCCCGGACGGGCAGCGGATCGCTTTCGTTTCGAACCGTACCGGCAAAGAGTATGACGAAAACCGCAATAGCGATGTTTGGGTAATTAACAGCGACGGCTCCGGAGAATTGACGAGAATTTCGGATCACGATGAATCGGACAACCAGCCGCGCTGGTCGCCGGATGGCAAGACCATCGCGTTTGCCGGCGAGATTCACGATCGCGATCATCCAAAGATTTGGCTGGCGCCGGCGACCGGCGGGGCCGCATCGACGCAGGCCGCAAACGGATTGGATTTAATTCCCGGCCAGTTGGAATGGTCGGGAGACGGCAAGTCGATCTATTTCGAAACCGGCGTCAAAGGTGAGCTGCACCTCTTTCGGGTCGATCTTCCGTCGAAGTCGGTGAGCCAGGTGACTTCCGGCCCGCGCGGCGTGCGCAGCGTCGATTTCGATTTCAAGAACCGCAAGATGGTTTATCTCGCAAACGACTTCAAGCACCTGGACGATCTGTACGTGGCCGATCTCGATGGCAAGCATGAACGCAAACTGACGAACCTGAATGAAGCGCTGTGGAAGCAACTCAAGTTCGCGGACGTTGAGCGCTTTACCTACAAGAGCGCGGATGATTGGGACGTCGATGCCTTCTTTGTAAAACCGATCGATTGGCAGGAAGGCAAGAAGTATCCGCTGGTGCTCAGCATTCACGGTGGTCCGGCCGGTCAATACGGCGTCGATTGGTATCATGAATTTCAGGTCTACGCCGCGAAGGGATACGCCGTGTTGTTTACGAACCCGCGCGGCTCGACAGGTTACGGGCAAAAGTTTGAACGCGGCATTTTTGGTGAGTGGGGCGGCAAAGATTATGTGGATATCATGAGCGGTTTGGACGCAGCCCTGAAGAAATATCCGTGGATCGATCAGACCAGGATGGGTGTCACCGGGGGAAGTTACGGCGGCTTCATGACGAACTGGATCGTTGGTCATACCGATCGCTTCAAGGCGGCGGTCACCCTGCGGAGTCTTTCCAACTTCATCTCGGACGACGGGACCCGCGACGGTGCTTATGGGCACTCGTCGGATTTCGGCGGCGATATCTTTCAGAAGATGGATTTGTACTGGGACCGCTCGCCGTTAAAGTACGCGAGCAAGGTAAAAACGCCGACGCTCATCCTACATTCGGACAATGATTTTCGCGTGCCGATCGAGCAAGGGGAGCAATGGTTCCGCGCGCTCAAGCATTACGGCGTCACGAGTGAAATAGTTTTCTTCCCCAGAGAGAACCATAATCTCACGCGCACCGGCGAACCAAAACATCTCGTCGAGAGTCTCAATTGGCAACTCTACTGGTTCGATCGATTTGTAAATGGAAACGCCAACGCGACGCCGCCGGACGCGAAGTAATCAAGACTCCATCGAGATGATCGGGTGCAGCAGTTTGACGCTCCGGGCACAGACCTCCCGGGCTCGCCGTTACGAAATGCAGTCAGCGGCTTGCCTAATACTTCTGCTCATCATCGCCACCACCGGCAGCGCTCAAAGGAAGGCTAACGAGCGTCCCGAGCGCCCGGCTGTTTCAGTTCGCGGCTTTGAGCTGCACGGAGGCTTCGTCAATTTCGTGAGTGGGAATGGTCGCTGTTTCTGTGCTCAACCCGCGAATGATTTGGCGAAACAGCCGCTCGCTAATGGCGACTCAATAGAGCTGGAGGACGGTCGCGCCGAGTTAGTGCTGATCCCGGGCTACTACTTGCGTCTATCTGATCACACCACTGTCCGGCTGTTGGATCTGGCGCGCGATAATCTGAAAATGGAAATCACCAGGGGTTCGGCAATCATAGAGATTCCGGTCGAAAACGAAGCGCCGTTGCCCACCAGCATTCACGACATCAGAGCGGCTTTCTTTAACAGCGTGACGGTCATTACTCCGGCGGCCGAGGCTGCAATCTTCAAAAGTGGCGGCTACCGATTTGACGTGATTTCAAATAGCGAATCACGCATCAAGGTGCTAAAGGGTGCGGTCGCGGTTGCCGGCCATATTCTGGAAAAAGGCGATGCTGCCTCGGTGGTGGCAGGTGTTGCCGGCGTCGAGTCAGCTAACCAATATCCCGATGACGCCTTCGACGCCTGGAGCCGCGAGCGCGCGGCGGCGCTCATCGAGTCGAACAAGTCGCTGAAACAGAGCGAGTGGTACAAACAAATGACCGAAGGCCATGGCTACCTTGAAATTCGTGAGGACGCTGTGGCCGGCGACACCGAAAGCGCCAGGATTGTTTCGGCGCGTAACGGCGTCGTCGAGTTTGTTGAGAATGGCGTGACGATTAAGAGCAGCGACGGCAATTGGGTCGAATTAAAAGCCGGCGCCGAATTGTACGACGGTGCTCGCCTGCGGACGGCGGCGCACACTCGCGCCGAGATTCGGCCTTACCCGGATTTCAACTTATTTATGAACGGCGCCACAGAGATTGTCTGCCGCGCTACCGCCGAGGGCGACATCTCGATAGAGCTGGTAAAGGGTTCGATAGTTTTGATGGTCGCGGAAACAAAAGTTAGGAATGAAGATCGCAACACGTTGAAGCTATCGGCTAACGGCACCGAGTTCGGCGTGACGACGCCGGGATATTACCGTCTGAATGTGTTCTCAGCGAATCAATCCGAGATGCTTTATGCGGGTTGGGCATCCGGGGGTCTGGGCGAGACCGGGCGTGGCAAACGGGTTGTGACTCAAGGTCAGAACCGAGTGAATTCGTCATTCGACAAAGACGCGCGCGACAGCTTTGATATTTGGAGCCTCCGCCGGAATGTGCGCGTCGAATTGGCGCGCTTGCGCCGTTGGATGCCGACGGGTCTATGGTTTTTCAATCGCGAGACGAGCGAATACACGTTCTTGCCCGGCGATCGTGAGTATAAATCTCCGTACGGTGGTTCCTATTCGACGACCTATCGCACCAGCCGCGTACGGCGGCCGGACCTCTCAATCAGACCAAATCGCTAAGTTATGGTTCTATTGCCCAGACCCCGGTGTCGCGGGCGGGCGCAACTCGTAATTCTTCGGCGGCTCGGCGCCCAGCAGATAACGCACGAAATAGTCCCAGCGACGCCGCGTCATGTAGTTGCTGGCCGGGCCGTAACCGTGACGCTGGTTAGGCAGCAGCAATAGATCGAAGTCCTTATTTGCCTTGATCAAAGCATCAACCACCAGCAGCGTGTTGTACGGCGGCACATTGTCATCCATCGTGCCGTGAGCCAACAGCAGATGGCCTTTCAAATTTTTGGCGAGATTCTGATTCGCCTGATCGTCATAATTCGACTTGTTGCCATCTTTGGTCAGCAGTCCCTGATAGCGCTCGCCCCAGTCGTCTTCGTAGACGCGATTGTCGTGATTGCCTGATTCGGAAATACCGACTTTGAAAAAGTCGGGATAGCGGAACATGGCGTCGGCGGTCGCGTAACCTCCGCCGGAGTGACCCCAAATTCCGGCACGATCAATATCGATCCATTTGTACTTTCCCGCCAGTTCCTTCATTCCGGCGATCTGATCGGGCAGCGTGTTGTCGCCCATGTTGCCGTAATAGAAATCGTGAAATTTCTTTGACCGCAAAGGATTTCCCATGCCGTCAATCTGAACCACGATGAACCCGAGTTCGGCCAGCGCCTGATTGTCACCCCGCGCGGCCGAGAAGGAACGACTCCCGACACTGCCACCCTGCGGTCCCGGATAGATGTAATTGATAATCGGGTACTTCTTGTTCTCGTCGAGGTTGGTCGGCTTGTACATCAAGCCGTAGAGATCGGTTTGGCCGTCGCGGGCCTTGACCGTGATTGGCTGCGGCGGCTTCCAACCGGTGGCCAGCAGTTTGGAGATGTCGGCTTTTTCAATGGCTGCAACCAACTTCCCGTCAGAACTACGCAACACGGTTGTGGGCGGAACGTCGGGCTTGGAATAGTCGTCGAAGAAAAAGCGGCCTGAGGGCGACAAAACAATCGTGTGATTCCCGTCCTCAGGCGTCAGCAGCGTCATGTTCTTGCCGTCAAAGCCGATGCGGTAGAAGTGCGCGAAGTAAGGATCGCGGCCTTTCTCTTTACCGTTCGCCAGAAAATAGATCAGACGGTTTTTCTCGTCGACTTTCAGAACTTGCGTGACGGGACCTTCGCCGGTGGTGATCTGGTTCTTCAGCTTTCCGGTAGTCGCATCGTAGAGATAAAGCTGTCCCCAATTGTCGCGTTCCGAATACCAGATGATTTCATTCGAGCCCGACAGGTAGCGCCAATTCACCCGGCCCTGGCCTGATTCGAATTGGGTCGCCACGGTTTCTTCCAGCACATCGCGAATCTCGCCCGTGGCGGTATCGGCGATTCTCAACTGGGCGCGTTTGTGATCGCGCGAAGTGGAAACGAAGGCCAGCTGTTTGGCGTCGGGAGTCCATTCCACGTCCGCCCATTCGCCGCCGCGACATTGGATGTCGTCGCACAGCGTCGATCGATGCTGGTCGGCTTCGAGCTTCAGTCGAATTACCTTTGGCGTGTCCACTTCGATAATCACGCGCTGGATCGTCGTGACCTTTTCATCGCCCGGCAGCGGATATTTCCATGCCTGTAGTTGCGGATGACCGACGCGCGTATCGACCAAATACATTTCGCCGACGCCGCGCTGATCCTGTTGAAAGGTCGCAATCTTCTTCGAGTCAGGCGACCACACAAGCACCGCCCGTTCGCTGTGCGTCCAACCGGCATTATCGGTCGCGTACCCAAAATCCTTCACGCCATCGGTGGTGAGCTGTGTCTCCTTGCCGGTCGCGACGTCTTTTACCCAAAGGTTGTAATCGCGAATGAAGGCGGCGCGCTTCTTATCGGGTGAAGTAACTTCCGGCGGCGCTCCGCCGCGGCCACCCCCCGGACGCTGGCCGGCAGGTGGCGGCGTCGCGTCGGCGGAGCATTGATACGCGATTACGTCGCACTTGAATCGACGGCGCTGCGCGGTCAGCAAGATCGATTTCTGATCGTCTGACATTTCAAAATCAGCGAATGGCAGACGACGCGCGTCGAAGGTACCGCCTGCCGCACTGGAAAGCGCGGCGGCCAGTTTGGCTTGATCGAACGCGGGCGATTTAGTCCCGGTGGCCGTATCAACCATGATGAAGTCGGTGCCTTCCGGCGTCGTCACGCGATACCAAAACCTTCCATCGCCTTGCCAATTCGGTCTGACGCCGGCGCGAAAGACGAGCGGGTTCGTGTTGTAGCCCATCCACTTTTCGGCGCGTTGGTAATCCTGGGTGGTGACCGTCGCCGGTTGTTGCGCGACGGCGGAATAGTTGACGGCCAGGGTAATAGCGATCAGCTTAAGAATCCTTTTCATATTTACCTCGAAACGATTTGCGTTCGGTGCTAGCATAGCGGCCCTTCATGCGGAACAAACGCCCGACATTCTATGCGACGAGCTTGCTGTTCGTCATCTGTGGTGCGATTGGGGCCGCGCGCGGACAATTCATTTCGGGCGACACTTACACGCGTTATGAATTGCTCGCGCCGGAAACTCATCAGTTCAAAATCTATTACGAAGTGACCGAGACCCGCGCCGGTGCGCGTTATCACTTTAATCAAATTCGCGAAGGCAGCGAGGCTTCGGATGAATCAGTTGTTGATTTGGCGACCGGCAAGCCTTTGAAATTTGAAATCGTCACCGGCGCCCAGGCGAAGGCTGATTCGCCTAACGAAAACTTCCCGCCAGACTCACACTACATCCGCGTCGCGCTGGCGCATCCGGTGCCCGCCGGCGGTGAATATCGTCTGGCGATCATCAAGACCTACAAGGACGACAAGAGTTATTACACCGAAGGCGATCGCATTGTTTATAAGCGTCCGCTCGGCATTCCGCGCGACAGCGTGGTGTTGCCGCTCGGATATGAGATCGTCTCGTGCTCGGTGGCGACGCAGGTGTTACGTGAAGCTGACGGCCGTTTGAAGCTGGCGTTCGTGAATCCCGGCAGCGGCGGGCAATTGGAAGTCACCATCAGAGCAAAGCGGTTGCCAGGCAAATGAGTCAGCGACGGGAAAGCAATCTGGAGTGCGCAAGCAGCCACGGCGCTTTGGATCGCGTTGTGAGAAGTAGCCACCGGCGATCCAAAGGGGCGGCGCCGCCGCGCTCTGCTGGCGCGCTCCAAATTTGCGCGGTCTTCATCAGTTTCCTAATCGCAGTGGCTACAGCTCAGGCGCAGAGTCCTATTAATGAGCGCGCCTATCAGGATCGCGAAATCCTCTATGAGCTACAGGCTCCTGAGACTCATGCCTTTCGCATCACGCATGACTTCACCGTGCGCCGAGCGGGCGAGAAGTATTACTTCAATGTGGTCCGCGCGGGCAGTCACGTGACCAATCCGGAAAGCATCGACCTCGATACCGGCGCAAAGCTGAAATTCGAAATTATCAGCGGCAAGCAGGCGAAAGAGCGGAAGCTGCCGATTACCGATCAAATCACTGATGAAAGCGAAATTGTCGTGACGTATCTGGCTCGGCCGCTGGAGGCCGGGACGACCAATCGCATTCGTCTGATGGAAACGTACGCTGATGCGAAGAGCTATTTCATGGACGGCGAAGAGTTGGTTTGGGACCGGACCTTCGGGCGTTTGCGCAACACGGTGGTGCTGCCGGCCGGCTGGTACCTGAGCGGTCTCGCCTCGCCGGCCATAATTGAAACGCTACGCGATGGAAGGGTTTCGATCTACGGGGTGAATCCACGGAACGACGAGGTCCGGGTCTACTTCCGCGCGCGAAAACGTTAAAAACGCCGCGCAGTAGTAGACCGTTGGCGCGCCGCACGGCGTTCCATTATAATCTCGCCGCTCTGGAGTTCATTTACCCGACATAATCGACAAGGCTCCGTTTTGAAATTCTCCGACCGGAGGGACTATGTCTGAAACGAAATGCCGCATCCTGTATGTCGACGATCATGAGGACAGCGCTGAGATGTTGAAGCTGATGCTCTCGGCCGAAGACTACGAAGTGCAGATAGCCCAATCCATGGAAGAAGCTTTGGCTTTAGCGCACACCCAACATTTTGATCTTTATGTGCTGGACAAACGGTTGCCCGATGGATCGGGTACGGACTTGTGCCGCCTGCTGGGCCAGGGGACGCCCGGCGTGCCTTGCATCTTTTATTCTGGTGATACCTATGAGCTTCATCGTCGGGAAGCGATGGCCGCCGGGGCCCGCGCCTACGTGCCCAAGCCGGACGTTGAGGTGCTAATTGAGACTGTTCACCGGGTCTTGTCTGAGCGTGAGTGTGCCGCAGCTTAGGTTACTTTGATTCTCTCCACATCAGTTGTCTGCTTGGGTCTGACCTCACCTGTCGTTCGCTTTCTAAACCAAAACTTGAGGAGTCCGTCCATGCGCCCCTGTAATCTTCAGAACCGTCTCGTCAACCTTTTCGCCATTGCGTTGCTGATTGGCGCGCCCGCGCTGGTTACCGCTCAGAACCCCACGCCGACACCAACGCCGACCCCTACCCCGCAACCGTCACCTTCGGCTGAAGCGCGGCCGGCGCAGACGCCCGGCGAGGATGAGGCGCGAGGCCCGCGCGATCCAATGTCCTCGGCAACGTTCAATGGCTTGCGATTCCGATCGCTGGGACCTGCGTTTACTTCGGGACGCGTGATTGGCTTTGCGGTGGATCCGAACAATGCTTCGAAGTATTTCGTGGCGTCAGCTTCGGGTGGCGTGTGGCGGACGGTGAACAACGGGAACACCTGGACTCCGGTGTTCGATCGCGAAGGTTCTTATTCGATTGGCGCGATCGTGCTCGATCCGAAAAACCCGCTGACGGTTTGGGTGGGCACCGGCGAGAACAACAGCCAGCGCAGCGTCTCGTACGGGAACGGCGTGTACAAGTCGGATGACGGCGGCAAGACGTGGCGCAACGTTGGACTGAGAGCCTCTGAACACATCGGCCGCATTGCGATCGATCCGAAGGATTCAAACATTGTTTACGTCGCGGCGCAGGGACCGCTGTGGGGCCCGGGCGGCGACCGCGGTCTTTACAAGACGACTGACGGCGGCAAGACGTGGCGTCAAATTCTCAAGATTAGCGAGCACACCGGCGTCTCGGACGTCGAGATCGATCCGAACGATCCGAATACGATTTACTGCGCTTCTTATCAACGTCGCCGTCACATGTGGACGCTAATCGATGGCGGACCCGAAAGCGCGATCTACAAATCGACGGATGCCGGCGCCACCTGGAATCGTCTGCGCGCGGGATTGCCGCCGGGTGACATGGGACGCATCGGGCTGGCGATTTCGCCGGCTGATTCAAATGTGATCTACGCCACGATCGAATCAGGCGACCGTCGCGGCGGTATCTTTCGCTCGAGCGATCGCGGCGGCAGTTGGGAACGTCGCAATGACTTCGATGCCGGCGCGATGTATTACGCGCACGTCGTGGCTGATCCCAAAGATGTCGATCGCATCTACATAATGAACGTATTCCTGATGGTTTCCGACGACGGGGGGCGCACGCTGCGCCGTCTGGGTGAAAGGTCGAAGCACGTCGACAATCACGAAATCTGGGTCGATCCGGCGAACAATGATCATTATCTGGTCGGCTGCGACGGCGGCGTCTATGAAAGCTGGGACCGCGGAGCGAATTGGTATTTCAAGGCGAACCTGCCGGTGACCCAGTTCTATGACATCACGACTGACAATGCCACGCCGTTCTACAACGTTTATGGTGGCGCGCAGGACAACTACGCGTTTGGCGGTCCGTCGCGCACCCGTAACGCCTCAGGCATCGTCAATAGCGACTGGTTTGTGACGCAAGGCGGCGACGGCTTCCGCACGCAGGTCGATCCCGAAGATCCGAACGTCATCTACGCAGAGCTGCAGAACGGCAACATAGTTCGCGTTGATAAGCGCCTGGGTGAGCGCATGGGCATTCAGCCGCAGCCTGCGCGCGGCGAAGATCCGTTGCGCTGGAACTGGGATTCGCCCTTCATCATCAGTCCGCATTTGCACACGCGGCTTTACTTCGCGTCGAACCGCCTTTACCGCAGCGACGATCGCGGCGACACCTGGAAAGTGATTAGCGGCGAGCTTTCGCGCGCGCTGGATCGCGACAAGCTGCCGGTGATGGGCAAGATCTGGAGCATGGACGCAGTTGCGAAGAATCAATCGACGGCCTTCTTTGGTAATGCGTCGGCGCTGGCTGAATCGCAGAAGAAAGAAGGATTGATTTACGTCGGCACCGACGATGGGTTGCTGCAAATCACCGAAGACGGCGGCAAGAACTGGCGCAAGGTTGAGAAGATCGGCGACGTGCCCGAGCTCGCTTACGTCAGTCGCATCATCACTTCGAATCACGACGCCAACACGGTCTATGTCGCGTTTGAAAATCATCAGAACGCGGACTTCAAACCCTATCTCTTCAAGAGTATCGACGCGGGCCGCACCTGGACATCGATCAAAGCGAACCTGCCGGCAAACTGGCCGGTCTGGTCGATTGCCGAAGATCATGTGAACAAGAATCTGCTGTTTGTGGGGACTGAATTCGGATTGTTCTTCAGTGTCGACGGCGGAGCGAAGTGGATTCAGCTGCGCGGCGGGTTGCCGACTATTCAGATGCGCGATCTGAGCATTCAGAAGCGTGAGAACGATCTGGTGGTGGGCACTTTCGGGCGTGGGATTTACATTCTCGACAACTACACGCCGCTGCGTTCAATCACGCCTGACATGCTGAAGACTGACGCACTCTTTCCGGTGAAGGAAGCCTTGATGTATATCCAGGCGCAGCCGCTCGGTGGTGCGGGGAAGAGCTTCCAGGGTGAAGGTTTCTACACCGCTGAGAATCCGGCATTCGGCGCCACGTTTACTTATTATTTGAAAGATGCATTACAGACGAAGAAAGCGCGGCGGCAGGAAGCCGAGCGAGCCGCGGCGAGAAGCGGTGGCAACATTCCGTTGCCGAGCACCGCGGAACTAAGCGCGGAAGAAGAAGAGGAAGCGCCCAGTGTCGTTTTCACGATCACGGACGCGGCCGGCAAAGTCGTGCGTCGTTTGACCGGGCCAACCACAGCCGGCATGCAACGCGTAACCTGGGACCTGCGTTACCCGGCCGCGAACCTGGCGCCGCCACCAAATCCGGACGGCGACGATACTTTCGGCCCGCCTCCCGGTGGTCCGTTGGTGATGCCCGGAACGTACAAGGTTTCAGTCGCGAAGCGCGTCAACGGCGTACTGACGACCTTCGGCCAGACGCAGGAATTTCAGGTCGTGGTTGAAGGTCAGGACAGGATGAATGTGGCCGATCGGCAGGCGCTGGTTGATTTCCAGACGAAGGTTGCTCGGCTGCAACGCGCCGTGTCGGGAGCGACGCAGGCGGCTAACGCATTGACGCCAAGGTTCGCGGCCATTCGCCGGGCGTTGATGGACACACCAAACGCCGAGAAATTACTGGCGGAAGCGGCGGGGCTGGAGAAGCGCAATCGGGAAATTCTCAAAGCGCTAAGCGGCGATTCGACCTTGCGCGGGCGCAACCTGAACCTCCCGGCTTCGATCAATGAACGCGTGGGCGAAATAGTTGGGGGGCAGCGCATGTCGACTTCCCGTCCCACCCAGACGCAGATCGATCTGTACGCGCATGCCGCCTCGGAATTTGAGGGCACGCTCAACGCCCTGCGCCAACTGATTGAGGTTGATCTCGCCAGGCTCGAGAAACAGATGGAAGCCGCCGGCGCTCCCTGGACGCCGGGACGGATTCCGGAGTGGAAGGATCAATAATTAAGGATTAGGCGCCAGCTATGGCCATCCTGGCTTCCGCTTCCCTCCCGCTAGCTTTGCTGGTGGGAGGGGGGTAGAAGTGCTACCTGCCACAAGAATTTCCTCCCAAAAAAATCTTTTGCTGATTCTGGAAGGGCTTCCCGATTAGTAATTTCCTTAGCCTACAAAATCTTTTTTCGTAGAGCTTTTTAGAGTTCGCACTTGCCCCGCTGCTCCGGATTAGTCTCAACGATAGATTTCTATCTTAAATTCGGGGGGGAGCATATGAGCTCGATCAATGTCGCACGCATTCTCAAGTCTCTTTCAGTCGCCGTCGCCTTTGGCGCGGTTTTGACGCTCGGGCACGGAGTCGCCCGCGCGGATGAAGTATTTATCGCTGGTTTTACCAATGGTTGCTTCGGCGTTGCCTGTGCGCCGGGCGCCTCGGCCACCTCGGGTGGTCTGACCTTTTCAAACTCAACCTTTTCAGGCACCACCGCGAACGGATTTCGCGCCCTGGGAGGCAATGCAAATCCCGGCTCGAACTTCAATAATCTGGGGTCGATCAGTTTGAGCACTGCGCCGCAAAGCTACAACACCCCATTTTCGTTACAGGTTACCTTCACGGCGCCACAGGGAATCAACGGCTCGAATTCAGCGGTATTCACCGCCATCGTGGTGGGCACCGTCAGAAGTGACAACACTGGTGGCGTCTTCGTCGATTTTAACAACACGCCGCTGCTGTTCACCTTTAGCGATCCTAACTGCGAACCGAATCCTGAAGCCCAACCGCCGTCCGCCGGCAGAACGACCTGCGGCAACGGATCGTTTTCGATGAGCTTGAATGACATCGCCATCGATCCTGGCCAGACTGTTTCGATAACCGGACAGATCAGCGGCGCTCAGCAATCGTCGGTACCCGAGCCCGCCAGTATCTTTCTGCTGGGCACAGGCATCGTCGGGGCCGCCCATGCGGCGCGGAGAAAACTCAAACGCAACAAGAAGAACCAGGACGAGCAGGCTTAATTTACTGCCCGCCGGCCTTTAGAAAAATTCGCCTCTCGGAAGTCGCAACGCACTTTCGAGAGGCGAACTGTTTTTCAGGCCACCGCCGGTTACGTGGCGCACTCAATTCGAGTCCGCAGCTGGCCCACTCCTTAATGACGCCAGCTCGTAAATCCCGCGGGTAACTCTAATCGCATATCCTTCATCAACTAATTGGTGATTTCCCACCCCTGCTTCCACCCGGTTCAAACCAGTCACGCGCGCAGTCTCGCCCAGCACGGTCATGCCCGCGCTCGCGAGATAGGCGCGAGCGATCTCTCGCAAGGCAATCTTACGCGTGACCCGCTTTCTCAATTCTCCCGCAAACCGATCTTCGGCCAGCGTCCAGATATACGAGAACGGTTGATAGATCACATCCTGCGGGATCACTTTCATCGCGCGTTGTAGTTCATCGAGGGCCCGGTTGAATGCGGCGCGTTCGGTGAAGCCGCTTTCCGCGCGCAAGTCCGCGGTGGCCAGTTCATGCTCGCGACGGAGCACTTTGAGAATTCGCTGCGCCGGCAGGGACAAAACTTCGGCTTCATCCTTGCGCCGCGGCATCCAGATCGCCGCAAAGTGGCTGATCAACGCCGGCGCCACAAACATCGACCGCGCGCCCGCGAGCTTCGCGTAATAAACGCGGCCGCGGCGCATGACTTCATCCTTGAGATACCAGGTCAGCCGCGTCTCTTCGTCCTTTTGCACGTGGCGCGGGAGAGACACGTCGCGCCGCCCGCACACCGCGATGTATAGCGAGGGCCCGGCGCGGCGCGCATCGGTCAGGGTGTTCGCAAACCCGACTTCTTCGATGAACCGTTCGGCGTCGAAAGCATTTTCGACCCGATTTTCTTCTTCGCGTCGCCACAGCCGATCGCGATAGAGTTCGATGTGCTCAGGCAGCGTCGGAGTATTCATTGGCGAATGATCTTACATAGAAGCCTGGAATCATGATCCAGAAACGCCGGCTCGCTCCAAACTGTATTTTGCTAAACCAGCGGCTGCAATTTGTCCGTCGCTTCCAGGTGGTGCAGGAGTCTTTCGCGGCGGGCCTTCTCAGCGGCGTCCGCGCCGGCGGCAGCGATTAGTGTGCGCAGATCCTGCTCGGCGGCGGCTTTCGTTTCGTTCTTGAGGCAGATTAATGCGAGGCCGGCAAGCTGGAACCGGTCGAAGCTTTCCATCAGGAAATCGCGGAGGGCGGGACTGTGACGCAAATGGAACCTGATCGTCTCCTCCACGCTGCGCACGGGATATTCCGGAAAGACGGCTGAGTGAATGATCGCTGAAGCGAAGGTGTTGAGCAGCAACTCGGCCACGGCCTTAACCTCATCCGGGCTCGCCGCATCTCCCTCGACCCACGGTTTGTGATCGTAAAAGTAAGGGCGCAGGTACGGTCGTTCGATGAAGATCCTTAGATAGTCGGTCGTCTCGGCCATGGCCCGCTGCACCAGTTGGATCTGAGGTTGTTGGCGGGCGCTTTCCAACTGCCGCCGCGCAGTCTCAAGCTGCTCGCGCGCGGCGCGTAATTGTCTGACGAACACCGAGAAATTCAGGAGACCCGTAACGACCAGCAGCAGAGTCCCGCCGAAAGTCAGCAGCGAGATTAAAAGTTCCGTCTTCACTCGTGTCAGGATAATCGAGCTACGCAGCAGTTCATAGCCGCCCCAAAACTAAACGTCACGTCTTGCTGCTAAACCTCACTCTAGTGTCATGCGTACTAACCGGATAGAATCAGCGGGCTAACTCTGTTCGTAAGAACGTGGCCGGCTGATCCGTTCAGATTTGCACGAACGCGCTTACAAAAATTAACCGAAGGTAGAACTCATGCATAGATTTCGCCAAATCATTCTCGCGATGCTCTTGCTTTCCGTGGGTATCGCCGCATACGCGCAGCAGGCCGTTGCGCAAACTGATCCGAGCACACTCACCCTCGACTCGATCTTCACTTACCGGGGCGAGCCGCTTAACGCTTTAAAGTGGGATGCTGACGGAAAAAGCTATCTGGTGCTCGAACCCGCCGGCCAGGGAGACGCGCAGGATATTGTGCGCTATGACGCCGTGACGGGTCAGAAAACGATCCTGATTGGCGCTAACAAGCTGACCCCAACCGGGGCGTCGGCCCCTTTGGTCGTTGAAGAATTTGAAATCGGTCCGGATGCGCACAAGGTCCTGCTGTTTACCAACACCGAGCGGGTCTGGCGCAGCAACACGCGCGGCGACTATTGGGTCTTTGATCTTGCCAGCAGCAAATTGCAGAAACTCGGCGGGAATGCACCGGCGTCAAGTTTGATGTTTGCGAAGTTCTCGCCGGACAGCACGCGCGTCGGATATGTGCGCGGCAACAACATCTATGTTGAGAATCTCGCCGATTCAAAAATCACGCCGGTAACCAGCGATGGGACGTTCCATTTGATCAACGGCACGTTTGATTGGGTTTATGAGGAGGAGTTGTTCTGCCGTGACGGCTGGCGTTGGAGCCCTGACGGGAAAAAGATTGCCTACTGGCAACTTAATTCCGAAGGCGTCAAGGAATTCAAACTCATTAATGACACGGCGGGACTGTATCCCGTCGTCACCACTTTTCCTTATCCGAAAACGGGCGAAACCAACTCGGCGGCGCGCGTCGGTGTGATCAGCGCGACTGGTGGAGCCACGACCTGGTTCGAAGTGCCCGGCGACGCGCGCAACAACTATTTGCCGCGCATGGAATGGGCCGGCCCGGATGAAGTAACCATTCAGCAACTCAACCGGCTGCAAAACACCGACACGTTGATGATTGGCGATGCGCGTACCGGCAAAGTCCGGACCGTACTGGTCGAGAAAGACGACGCCTGGCTCGACATAGGTTTTTTTGATCTCGATTGGGACAAACGCGGCCTGGCCCGGGGCGATGTCGAGTGGATCGACGGCGGCAAGCGTTTTCTCTGGGCCAGCGAACGGAACGGCTGGCATCACGTCTACTCAATTGCTCGCGACGGCAGCGATGCGCGCGACATCACGCCAGGGAATTTCGACGTAATCAGCTTCAACAGCAAGGACGCTGCGGGTGGTTTCTTTTATTTTGACGCCTCGCCCGAGAACGCGACGCAGCGATACCTGTTTCGCGCGCGGCTGGACGGAACCGGCAAGGCTGAAAAAATCTCGCCGGCGAACCAGGCGGGCATTAACACTTATATCGTTTCGCCGGCCGGCGGCCTCGCCATTCACTACCATTCAAGTTTCGGCACGCCGCCGGTGTACGAGGTGGTGCGTCTGCCGCAGCATGCGGCGGTGCGGACGTTAATTGATAATCGCACCCTGGTCGAGAGGCTGGCGAAAGTTAAGCAGGGGCCACGCGAATTTTTCCGCGTGGATGTAGGCGATGGCGTGCAACTCGATGGCTGGATGATCAAGCCGCCTGATTTCGACCCCGGCAAACGCTATCCGGTGCTGTTCCATGTCTATGGCGAGCCGGCCGGGCAGACCGTACTCGACGTCTGGGGCGGCTTCAATTACATGTGGCACCTGATGCTCTCGCAGCAGGGCTACATCGTCATGAGCGTCGATAATCGCGGGACACCGGCGCCGCGCGGACGCGCCTGGCGCAAAATCATCTATCGGAAAATGGGCCTCATCAGCTCGCAGGATCAGGCGAATGCCGTGCGCGCGATCGACAAATGGCCATTCGTGGACGCGTCGCGGATTGCGATTTGGGGATGGAGCGGCGGCGGTTCGTCAACGCTGAACGCGATGTTTCGTTATCCCGATGTCTACAAAGTCGGGATGTCCGTCGCGCCCGTACCTAACATTCGTTTGTACGACACAATTTACCAGGAGCGTTACTGCGCGCTGCCGCAGGATCATCCGGATGAATACAAAGCCAGTTCGCCGGTAACCTTTGCAAATCAACTGAAGGGCAGCCTGCTGGTAGTGCACGGCTCAGGCGATGACAACGTCCACTACCAGGGGACTGAAGAGTTGATCAATGCGCTGGTGGCGGCGAACAAAGACTTCAGGATGATGGTCTACCCCAATCGTTCGCACGGAATCTATGAAGGCGCCGGGACGCGGCGTCACTTGTACGGGTTGCTGACGAATTACTTGAACGAAAAACTTCCGGCGGGCCCACGCTGAGGTTGTTGCGGGTGTCGGACCCGTTCGACCCGAATAGGAGAAGAGATTTCCACCTCGTTCATGGCGACCGAGTTTGTTGAGGGCGTCATTGCGCCAGCACGTTTTCCGGGGAGACCTCTGAAATTAGTTGAGTTTCAAGGCTCCGGAGTTCCGCTCTTCTTCCCTTTAACGGGACCTGCGACCCGCGGATCAGAAACCAGACGGGTTTGACCGCGCTCGTTAACATCTGAGCGCGTGGTGCGCGCCGTAGGTTTCGATAGTGGCTCAACGGAATCGGGGATGCGACCTTGATCGGGCGGAGTTTCCAGAGCCTGGCTGTCTGTTTCCTCGCTGGACTCCATCTCAATTCGCGGAGTAGTGATACCGGTCGAATCTTCATCTGATATTGAGCTGGCCTCGAGCTCCGGTGTGTGCGCGTGCAAGTAACACTCTACCGGAGGCGCGAACTGGCTTGAGACGCTAACCAAAGCCGACGACGGGCAATCTGGTCCAGCCAAGGCTCCGCTTTCGGGATCAACCCTAACCGTCACGATGCCCCCGGGTTTGGGAAACGTGGCGCCACCGAGGCTGGGACGAATCGCCAGCGCGTCTTTCATGAATTCTGTCCAAGCCGGCAGGGCGGCTTCGGCTCCCGTCAAGCCCAGCTGTTCATTGTCATCAAAGCCTATCCAGACTACGCATACCAGGTTGGGTGTGTAACCCACGAACCATCCGTCACGTGACGTGCCGGTCTTGCCGGCGATGGCCACATTCGGGAAACTTGCATTGGCCCGGCGCGCGGTGCCGCGCTTGATCACGTCCGAGAGGGCATCGGTAATCATGTAGGCCGTGGTTGGCTTCAGAACTTTTCGTGTCTCTGGCGACTCCGTCAAACGTTGCTCGCCCGCGTTGTCGACTGCTCCCGTCACGAAGGCCGGCTCGACCAGCGTACCCCCGTTTGCGAAGGCCGCATAAGCCGTCGCAATCTGCAAAGGAGTCGCCTCGAAGGTACCCAGCGCCATAGAAGGATAAGCATCCGGCCGCGGCAACCCCAGACGCGCAGCTGTATCCGCAACCTTTCCGAGCCCGGTCCGCAGCGCCAGGTCGACGGTGACTACATTGAGCGAACGGACCAAACCGTCGCGCAATAAAACATCGTGCATTGCATAAGCTTTGCCGTAGTTGGCTGGCGTATAGGTCGTGGTGCCGTACTGAAAACTTTGGGGCGCGTCGCGGGACATCGAAAGCGGTGAGATTCCCGAGTCGAAGGCGGTGGCGTAAACAAATGGCTTGAAGACCGATCCGGGCTGGCGTCTGGCATCAGTCGCGCGATTGAGTTGCGAATCTGCATAATTGCGACCGCCCACCATCGCCAGCACCGCACCCGTATGAACATCCAGTGCGACCAGAGCTCCCTGCGGTTGAGATTTTCCCTGCCGCGACTTGCTGAGCAAGTCGAGTTGACCCCGCAGTGCATTCTCGGCCGCCAGTTGCAGGTCCGGATCGATCGTGGTCTGTACTCGAAGGCTCTGCTCCGGATCATCGTCAATGACGGCCGCGGTATTCTCAATGGCCCGATTTACTGAGTCGACATAGTAGGGCGCAAACTCGTTAGCGTCGCTCTCAAAAGCTGCCACGCTCAGGGCTGAAGCACTTTCACGCTGTGCGGTTTGCAGATCGACCGAGCCGTTGCGAGCCATGGCGGCAATCACCTGGTCGCGCCGGGCCCTGGCCGCTTCGGGATGATGATCGGGATCATAGCGCGCCGGGCCCTGAATCATGCCGGCAATCGTGGCCGCCTCTGCGACCGAGATGTCCCTCAGGTCCTTGCCGAAATAGACCCGCGCCGCCTGCGCCACGCCGCGGACTCCGACTCCGTTCCTCTGGCCCAGATAGACCTCGTTGCAATACAGCGCAAAGATATCCTGCTTGGAAAGTCGCTGTTCCAGGGCCAGCGCGATCAGGGCTTCGTTAAATTTGCGACGTAGAGTTTTTTCCGGCGTCAGGTAGGTATTCTTGACGAGCTGTTGCGTGATCGTCGAGCCGCCCTGCTGAAATTTGACCGAGCCGCTCGTGGCCCAACTCATCAGAGCCCGACTAACGCCGCGGATATCCACGCCGCTGTGCTGGAAGAATCTGCGGTCCTCGATCGCCAGGATCGCTTGAACCAAAGCCGGTGGAATTTCGGGATAGGTCACCGTTTGTTGCTGACCGGTCTTTACGCTCGCATCGATCGTCAACAGTTCCGGCTCCAGGGCATAGGAACGCAGGTTACCGTCATCGTTGGCCGACAACAGACCGACTTTGTCATGATTGAAGGCCACGTCGACCCACTGGTGAGTTCCGGTTCCCTGACGCGGCATGATGCGTACGTGATTGCCGTTGACTTCAAAACTGCCACTCCAAATGTTGCTGGCCACACTCCGCGCATAGCCGGCTTTTTGGAGCGACGTGGCGAGTTGCTCCGGGCTAAGGCGGGCCCCGACCTCAATCACTCGCGGCGCGGCGTAGAGGCCCGCGTGACCTTTCAGGAACCCACCGGCAATCTGTTCATCGATAACTTGAGCGAAGTTGGTATAAGTCTGATACGCGAAAACTGTAGCGGTGCCGGAAGCGATCATAATCAGCGCCAGCACCACAGCGCCGCAAATCAGGGCTGGGCGCTTCAGCGATTTCTTTTCGGCGCGACCAGAAATAGCCACCCGCGGTTTACGGATTGGAACTTTCGGTAGTGCGACTTCTGATACCACGCCGCCTGTCATCGCAACGGTCGTGCCGCCTCCGGGTGGAGGCGCAAACCTCAGTTAACTACCGATAAAACCAGATGAACCTCCATGGATTGGAATTGACTGGCCCTGGAAGTGAATAAAAAGCGTGCAATGACTTCGGGGGTGTTGTGTATGGCCTCTGGACAAGGATCGAACCCTGAGAAAGTCTTTCCGCGAACGGAGCATTTAGGTTATAAAGCAGTCCGCAATCTGAGAAGAAATAGTGGGGCGAGTAGATACCGCGTGATGCGGAAGCCCGTAGGAAGATTGGCGAAATTCTGGAACGCAGGCGCCGGGGAGATGATTCTGACCTCCGGCCCCCAAATTCCGCCGCTACTCCGACAGTTCGAAGACTGGCGGGCGAAATGGTTTTGATTTCAAGGAGTAAGCTATGAACAAACCCACTCGTCGCGAAATGCTGGCAGGACTCGCCAGCGGAGCATGTGTGCTCAGCGCAGCGTTGCCGGGTCTATCAAAAGGCCGCGGCCTCGAAGCACCCCTGGCTCCCAATTCGGAATACATGTTCGAGCCCGGAATTAATTATCTAAACACTGCGGCGCTGGGACCGACCCCGCACAGCATTCTCGATCGAGTGTTGAAGGCCTGGTACGAACTTGAGTTGGATCCAGTGATGATGGCGTACGCCGACGGCGCTAGTCACGTAGCCACGGACGAAGCTCGCAAACAGATCGCCGCGCTGGTTAACTGCACTGCGGACGAACTGCTTTTAACCAGAAGCGCGACCGATGGGATGAACACCGCGGCTCTTGGGATTAATTTGAATGCAGGCGATCGCGTTCTCACCACCGATGTCGAACATGAGGGTGGATTCAATTGTTGGAAATACCTAAAGCGACGGCGCGGCGTCGAGATCGACATCGTTTCAATCCCGCCCGGGGATTTTGATATTAAGGGGATCATCAATCGGCTTGAGAAAGCGATTACTGAAAAGACGAAAGTCATCAGCATCAGTCACGTAGTTGCGTCAACCGGCCTGCGCCTGCCGATCGCTGAGATCGCGGCGTTAGCCAGGCAACGCGGGATACTGTCCGTGATTGACGGTGCTCAGTCGGTCGGTGGCATTGAGGTTGACGTGAGGAAGTTGGGCTGCGACGCCTACATCGGCACGGGCCATAAATGGCTGATGGGGCCAAAGGGAACCGGGTTTCTGTACATCAACAAGGATTCGAGTTCTGCGATCCAGCCGGTGCAGCGGGAGGATGGCCTTCGTTTCGTGGCCGGATCGACCGGAGTGGGCAGCCTGCCTTTGGTCGTCGGATTAGGGGCGGCCGCCGAGGCGATGCAAAAGCGCGGGATGGCGTCGGTCGAGAAGCGCATCATCGAACTGCGTGACCGAGCTTACGCCGGGCTGATCAAGATTCCCAAACTCCAGGTCGTCAGTCCGCCGCCCGGACCGCTCACTTCAGCGCTGGTGGCTTTTAGACTTCCTGACTCAATCAAGCCCAGCCCGTTACGCGTAACCTTGCAGAAGAAATACGGCATCATCATCAAAGTCACGGGCAGGTGGTTCAACGGTAATCGCATCTCGCCGCATATCTTCAACACGGAGAGCGAAGTTGATGCGGCGATTAATGCGATTCGAACTGAGCTAGCTTAAGGCGAGACCGAAAGCAAACTATGACTACGAAAACGCGGGCCTTCTTATTGTCGATGCTATTGGTTCTGTCTGCTGCCTCCGCCCGCGCAGCTGCGCCGGCTTATCTTTACCAGACGAAGCTGGTACAGGCGGCGCCGGGAAAGTTGCTGGAGGTGATCGACTTATGCAAATCGTCGCTGCCGGAGTATCGCAACGCGGGCGACGAGCCGCCGCTGATGATGCGTCATAGTCAGGGAGATCGTTGGGACCTCCTGCTTTTGATCCCGATGAAGAGTTATACAGACTACTACAGCGGTGAGCGCGTTTCGAAAAGACAGCAGGCGCTGAAAGTTACTCAGGACAAACTCGAGGCCTTGATTGCGTGGCAGGAAGACGTCTTCGTCTACGGGCCGCCCCTGGCTGACGTGCAGAAGGCATTTGCCGCCTCGGCTTACTTTCACGTGGAGATGTTTGACGCGCTCGCAGGAAAGCAGAGTGACCTCTTCCAGGAACGCGAAATGGAGAATGCTTATTTGAAGGCGCTCAAGCGTCCCGAGAACCTAATCTTCGTGCGTGACCAGGGCGCTGCCTGGGATTTATTTACGATTGGCACTTATCGCGATCTAAAACACTTCGCGGAAAGCGCCGGTATTCCGGAAGCAGACCAGGAAGCCGCGGCGAAAGCGGCCGGGTTTGAAGCCGCTAACCGCATTGGTCCCTACCTCCGCACTTTGATCAGTTCGCATCACGATACTCTGGCGGTGAGGGTGAAGTAGTTGTGACGTGAATTCCAATCATGGTGCGCCTACTGATCGCCCTTGGTTTGCTGCTCCTGATGCCTTGCTGCGTCCTGGCGCAGCAGCAGGATTTGACTCGCTACGTTGATCCTTTTATCGGCACCGGCGGACACGGTCACACTTTCCCGGGCGCGTCGATGCCTTTCGGAATGGTGCAACTCAGTCCTGATACCCGTTTGACGGGTTGGGATGGTTGCTCGGGCTATCACTATTCGGACATCGTCATCTATGGGTTCAGTCATACCCACCTCAGCGGCACGGGCATTTCTGATTACGGCGACGTTCTCCTGATGCCGACTACCGGCGACGTCAAGCTGAAGAACAGCGAGTACGCCTCCGGCTTCAGCCATAACAGCGAGCATGCCCGCCCCGGTTATTATTCGGTCAGACTCTATAACGGCACGCTGGTGGAATTGGCGGCCACGCGGCGGGCCGGAATTCATCGATACACTTATCTATCAGATGCCAAATCCAACAACATCATTCTCGATCTCACTCATCGCGACCAAGTCCTTGATTCCTATCTAAGAATTACGGGCGGCAAAACCTTTGTCGGCTGGCGGCGCTCGCGAGCCTGGGCCAAAGATCAAATCGTCTATTTTGCCGGTGAGCTGTCGCGGGTCTTCGACGGCGGTTGGGGCATTTCCACCGACGATGGGCCGGCGCAACGAATCCAGGAGGCAACGGGCGCCAACGTCAACGCGTTCTTTAGTTTCGAGCCCGGTAGCGGGCCAATTCTGGTGAAAATAGGAATTTCAGCGGTGAGCATCGCCGGCGCACGCCAGAACCTCGCGGCTGAGATCCCGGACTGGGACTTCTCCAGGGTCAGAGAAGACGCCGACATTGCCTGGCAGAAAGAACTGAATAAGATTCAGGTCACCGGGGGCAGTGACGCCCAACTCAAAACGTTCTACACCGCGCTCTATCACTCGATGCTGGCGCCGAACCTTTTCATGGACGTTGATGGAGAGTATCGCGGGCGTGATTTTCGGACTCACAGCGCGAGTGGCTTTGAGAACTACACTGTCTTTTCGCTCTGGGACACTTTTCGCGCGGCGCATCCGCTCTACACGATCATCGACCAAAAGCGTACGCGCGAATTCATCAACACCTTTCTCGCGCAGTATCAGCAAGGCGGACGGCTGCCGGTCTGGGAACTGGCCGCGAACGAAACCGACACGATGATCGGTTATCACGCCGTCCCGGTGATTGCCGACGCCGCCGCGAAAGGGATTACAGGCTTCGATCTCAAGCTCGCTTTCGAGGCGATGAAGCACAGTGCCGAGCTCGACCGCGACGGTTTACAAGCATATAAGACAAAGGGCTATATCGAGTTGGAAGATGAGAAAGAGTCAGTTTCGAAAGCGCTCGAATATTCCTACGACGACTGGTGCATCGCGCAGGTAGCGAGAATGCTCGGTCGGACGGACGATTACCAGAAGTATCTGCTGCGCGCGCAGTTCTATAAAAACCTTTTCGATCGCGAGTCGGGTTTCATGCGTCCACGCAGCAACGGCGGCTGGCTGTCTCAGTTCGATCCACGCGAAGTCAGTTTCAATTTTACTGAAGCCAACTCCTGGCAATACACCTTCTTCGCGCCGCAGGACGTGAGCGGGTTGATTGGGTTAATGGGCGGCAGGCAAAACTTTGCGCGCAAGCTCGACGCTTTGTTCACCGCCGAAAGCAAAACCACCGGTCGCGAACAATCAGACATCACCGGGTTGATTGGGCAATACGCGCACGGCAACGAACCAAGTCACCATGTCGCGTATTTGTACGACTACGTTAACCAACCCTGGAAGACGCAGTTTCGCGTGCGCGAGATCATGGACAAGTTTTACACGCCGCAACCGGACGGGTTGATTGGCAATGAGGACTGCGGGCAGATGTCTGCATGGTTTGTCCTCAGTGCTGCGGGTTTCTATCCGGTGACGCCGGGCTCGACGACTTATGCCATCGGCACGCCGCTTTTTCCGGAGATTCGTTTTCGACTTGAGAATGGCAAACAGTTTGTGATTAAAGCGAAAGCTGTCTCCGACAAGAATATCTATATTCAATCAGCGACTTTGAATGGCAGACCCTATCGCAAATCATTTCTCACGCACGGCGACTTGATGGCCGGCGGGCAACTCGACTTTGGAATGGGACCGCGACCAAACCAGCAATGGGGAAGTCGCGCGGTTGATGCGCCCACTTCAAGACTGGCCAAAACGTCTTTCATCCCCGATCCGGTGATTAAGGCCGCCGCCAGGACTTTCAAAGATCGTCTCGAGGTGAGCTTCGAAAGCCCGCGCAACAATCTGAAAATTCAGTACACCACCGACGGCAGCGAGCCCGGCCGCTATTCCACGCTTTACACGCGGCCCTTCTTCATCGATCGCACCACCACCGTGAAGGCGCGAGTTTTTAGTGCTGCCACTAGCAGTCTGATCACGACGGGCACATTTCACAAAATTTCTCAGAATTGGACAATCAAGCTGCTCTCGAAATACAACCGGCAATACACCGCGGGCGGAGACGCGGGATTGATTGATGGGGTGCGCGGCTCAACGAACTTCGGCGACGGCGCGTGGCAGGGATTTCAGGGGCAGGATTTGATGGCCATCGTCGATTTGGGCAATACCCGCACGATTTCAAAACTCGGCGCCGGATTTTTACAGAATGTCGAATCATGGATCTGGATGCCCCGCCGCGTCGATTTTGAAATCTCAACCGACGGAGTCAATTTCACCCGCGCACTTTCCCTGACTCATGACGTTTCGGATGAAGAGTACGGCGCCATAGTCAAGGACTTCGTAGGGACATTCACGCCGCAAGCGGTCCGATATGTGAAGATCACGGCGCATACCTATGGCAAGATTCCCGCTTGGCATCCCGGCGCCGGCGACGATGCTTTCATCTTTGCCGACGAAATTATCATCGAGTGAAGGCGTTCCTGCTTCAACCTTCTGGCTGCGGTCAACGGAATCAACTGCGTGCGTAAAGTGTTTTCCCGAAGACGATTTATTAAAGGCCTCGGTGGGGCCACTGCCGCCGCTTCCTTTCCAGGTGTGCTGCGAGTCGTCCTGGGAGATGCGGCGCAAAATGCCTCCCGCCCGAAGGCGATCGTCTTCTGGGAAGACGACTTTCCACAGATCGATGGCTGCGGCGTCGATCGCGATCTTCTCGCGGCTGGTCTCAATCGTTTCGATGTCAGCTATTTGTCTGAGCGTGAACTGATTGAACAACTGCGAGTCGAGCGCTGCGATCTGCTGGTCATGCCGTACGGCTCGGCTTTCCCCAAACGGGCGTGGCCGGCGGTATTGGCGTACCTGAGAGCCGGCGGCAATCTGCTTGCGCTTGGTGGGTCGCCGTTTGCCGTTCCGGTGGTGCGAGCGGGCTCGCAGTGGCGAGCCGAAGCGCGGCAGACTGCCTATCATAAGAAGCTCGGCATTACGCAATCGTTTCCGGTTGCGGGCGGGGAAATTACTTACTTTCAACCTGCGAATCAATTCCGCGCAGACAAACCGAAGAACGATGATCGACAGCAGCTCGCTGACGCTTTGGCCGCTGAGAAGGTTCACGAGCTTTATGTTCGGTTTACTTCGACGAATTCAATTCCGGATGAATCAGGCAGCGATGGAACGCGAGAGGCAGTGCTTTATCCGCTGGTGTTCGCCGTGAATTACGAGCTGCGGCCGATTGCGGCGCCGGTAATTCAAATCGATCGATTGCAGGGAGAATTTGCCGGTGGCCGTTGGGTGATGGCGAACTTCACCGGGCAAATCCGCCAGGCCGCAGCCGTCGCACAACTCGCGGCCCAGGCCGCGCTGGGGACCTGTGAATTTCGAGTCCGCAGCGAGTTCGCGTGTTATCGAGCGGGTGAACTTCCGTCGTTTGCGATCGAAGTTAATCGACCTCACGGTGATCTCAACAAGCTGCTTCAGGACGACTGTCATCTCGAAGTGCGCAACGGCTCCGGTCAACTTATATCGGAAGTAACTATTGGGTTTCAGACAAAAGACGGGCGCGCGAGCGGCTCAGGGAAACTAAAGGACGGCACAAATTTAGCGCCCGGGTTTTACCGTATCGATGCGCGCGTAACTTTGAGCAGCAATGGCGCGGCGCACGAGATGATTTACAGCAACGGCTTCTGGATGTTCGACCAGGAGCTTCTGACCAGCGGCAAGCCATTGACTGTCGATCGCAATTTCTTTTATCGCGACGGCGTCACCTTTCCGGTGACCGGCACGACCTACATGGCGTCGGATGTGCACCGGCAGTTTCTCTTCGAGCCGAATGCGTTTGTCTGGGACCAGGACTTTCGCGCCATGAAAGCCGCGGGTGTCAACCTGGTGCGCACGGGCATCTGGACCGGCTGGAAGAAGTTCATGTCTGATGCCGGGGTAGTAAGCGAAGCGGCTCTACGCGCCCTCGACGCATTTCTCCTGACGGCCCACCAGTACGACATTCCGATTATCTTTACCTTCTTTGCTTTTCTACCTGAATCATGGGGCGGTCAGAATGCTTATCTCGATTCGCGCTCTCTGCGGGCGCAGACGCAGTTCATTTCTGCGTTCGCGCAACGCTACCGGGCCGTGGACGATGTGATCTGGGATTTGATCAATGAGCCATCGTTCTGCTCGCCGAAGCATCTCTGGAGTTGCAGGCCTAACTATGACGAGCACGAAAAGACAGTGTGGCAGCAATGGTTGAAAGAACGTTATCAGTACCCCACCGACGAAGCCCGGGTCAATGCGCTGCAGGAGCTTTGGCGCACGCCCGAGGAATCGCCCTACGAGTTGCCGCGACTGGCAGATTTTGAAAGTCCCAACATCGTCGAAGATCGCCGACCGCTCAAAACTCTCGATTACCGTCTGTTCGCGCAGGACGTATTTGCGCGGTGGGTGCGGTCGATGATGCTCGTCATTAGAAGCAACGGCAATTCGAAGCAACTGATCACAGTCGGTCAGGACGAGGGTGGTTTGGGTGATAGTCCCAGCCCGCACTTCTTCGCCGAGGCGGTGGACTTCACTTGCATGCACAACTGGTGGGCCAACGATGATCTTGTTTGGGACAGTGTGATGGCCAGGACGCCGAAGAAAGCCAGCCTGATTGAAGAGACCGGAATAATGTTCTACGAGAAGCTGGACGGCTCGGCCTGGCGCACCGAGGTGGAGGCGCGCAATCTGCTCGAACGCAAGCTGGTGATAAGTTTCGCCGCGCAAGGCGCCGGATTTGTCCAGTGGATTTGGAATTCGAACTGCTACATGAATTCAGATAATGAAGCCGCGATCGGGTTCTATCGCGCCGATCAGACCGCGAAGCCGGAATTGGATTCATTTCTAAAAATCACGAAGTTCATGCAAACGCATCGCGACGTGCTGCGCGGCCGGGAAGACGAAGCGGTGGTCATGTTGATTCCTCATTCGCACATGTTTGCGCCGCGCAATTTCGCACAAGAAGCCACGCGCAAGTGCGTGCGCGCGATGTTTTATCAATGCCGGGTGCCGCTGCGGGCGATGAGTGAATATGAATTTGCGAAGACAGATCCAGTCGCGAAAATGATAATCGTGCCGGCGCCGCGCGTGCTGACAGACGAGTCCTGGAACGCATTGGTGGCCTTGGCGGCCCGCGGCGCTACGGTGATGATTTCAGGAGTGCTGGACGCGAACGAGCATTGGCAATCCGTCCCATCGCGATATCAGGAAGTCTTCCGGCTGCCAGCAGAGATGGCGTCGGTGTCAGAATCTGAATCGATCGTGATTGGGAACCGCGAATATCTCGTGCGCTACGAAGGCGAGAAGATGCAGCGGATTGAAAAGGCTGTAGCGAAGACCTCAGGCCCTGCGCGAGTCCTAGCGCAAACACATGGAGCCGGCCGCTTTGTCTGGAGCCCGCTTCCCCTTGAAGCCGGTAACTCGATGGAGGCACTGGTCGCGTTCTATCGTCTGGGGCTCATGCTAACGAAACTTTCGCCATCATTTACGATTTTGCCCGACAAACCCTCGCTGCTGGTACTCCCCTCAATTTTCGAAAAGCATGTGCTGTACGCTTTGATCTCCGAAACCGATCGCGACAGCAGGGTGACGTTCAGGCACAAAAGCACAAGAAGTCGATTGCCGTTGACCGTGCCCGCCGGCAGGACCGCCCTGGTTTTGCTCGATCGATTGACTGGAAAGCTGATCGAGGCGACGTCGCCTTTGGTCTGGCAAAGGTAGGCAGGCCTGATTGCTCAAAGAATCAACGCTAATCTTTCCTAACCGTCAATCCCTGCGCCGGCCTGAAAAACTCTGTTAAGATGCGCGCGCAGCTCGACCAACTAACAATCCTCGCTGAACAGACAAAATGATCCTACGGGCCCTGATTCTTATTGTTACGTTAGTGGCGGCCGGCTTAGCGCAAACCGCGACGCTTGCCATCCGCAGCGCGCAACCGCGAACGATCCTTCCGACAGCGGTTCACGGTTTTGACCCGGCCTACAAACTGTCACTCTCGACGCCAGTTCAGGACAAGAACTTTTACCTGCTGAGTTTATTTCAAAGGACTAAAGGCGTTCGCAAGCTACTGAGTCAAAACAAACTCTTGCGGCATTTGGCGAATGAAAGGCTCATGGCTCTCAAGAAATCCGCGAGCTGCAACAACGTCAATTGTCTTGCCGAGTTGATGCGCCTGGACGGACCTACTATTGAAGCGGTGGCGGGCGAACTTCAGTCACTCGCCGATCAACCGGAGTTCAAGCGACTGGTCAAAAACGATTTGCGTCCCTCGGGTGTGTTTGTCAGATACGGCGAACAATCCGATGCGCAAATGGTAATGGCGGCATGGAAGGATGCGGCGAACGGATTGAATCGCATTATCGATGTCTACGCCCTGGGCAAGAGCCCGCGCTACCCGGCCATTGACCGCGTCAGTTTTGACGTTTCGACCGAGGCCTATGTCAGTCTGTTGAAATCTAAGACGGCCGAAATCAAACTCGGAAATGTTCCCCTGTTTTTTGAGCCGGCGCTGAATTTTGCGCTCAGGCTTTTGGAAGCAAACCGTCGTGACGAGCCGGCCCGTTACGAGCCCCTGGAACAGGGAGAAAACAAAGCGGCGATCCAGAATCTGAAGAACATCAAGTGGAGTGACTATCCTTATTCTTTCATCCTGGTCCTGGGGTCGGGCGGTCAGGATCTTAAGACGAGCATCAGTCCCCTCGGCGCGAAAAGAACGGACGTTGCCGCCCAACTGTTTCTTCAGCACAAGGCCCCTCTGATCCTCGTCTCCGGAGGTCACGTGCATCCGATGCAGACGCCTTATTGCGAAGCCATCGAGATGAAGAAATATCTGATGCAGAAGTACCAGGTCCCCGAGGCAAGTATCCTGATCGATCCATACGCGCGGCACACCACCACGAACTTTCGTAACGCGGCGCGCCTCGCCTTTCGTTATCGCATCCCGACAGCACTGGCACTCGTCACTTCCAGCGAAGAGCACATCACGTCCAGCACGAAAGACGAATTTCGGGTTCGTTGTATAAATGAGCTCGGCTATTTTCCAGTGGAATTTATTAAGCGCGTTTCGACTGTCGAAGCGGAGTTCAAACCGTCGATTCAATCACTGTTTTTTGATGCGAACGATCCACTGGATCCGTGATGTGTCAGAACCGGGAGCGGTAGCGACCGGATCAAGTGGCAGCTAATTAAACTGAACCTGACTCCGCGACGTGATCGCACTTCAGCATGAGAGTGCCACTTGATCCGGTTGCTATCGCTGTCGGTTCTGACACTTACGTTAATCGCCACGGAGGCCGCAAATGCTCAGGACAATCTCAGGTTTCACGCACGTTGTTACTGGCGTGGTGACCCCGGCTCAGGATGCGAACTTCAAAGCTGGTGCTTTTTTACGCCGGCCAACTTGAGCCGGGCATTTGAGCATGCTTTGATCTGGAGAGGGATGAATTCGACATGGCGCTGATTGGAGCCAACGAACTTAAACGCAAGCTATTGATCGAAGTTGACGGGCAGCCATATCTGGTGCTCGAGGTTTTCTTTGCCTCGCCGACGGCGCGCGGAGGCTCGACGATGGTGCGGACCAGGTTGCGCCACCTGTTGACGAGTGCCGTCCTCGAAAAGACTTTCCGCTCGAGCGAGAAATTTGCGGAGCCGGACGTCGAGTTGGTGCCAGCGTCTTTTCTGTACAGCGACGCGCACGGTTTTCATTTCATGGATGAGAAGAGTTTCGAGCAATTTACCTTCCAGGCTGACGACATTGAATCTGATCGCGGCTATCTAAAAGAAGGCATCTCGCTGCAGGTTCTAAAGTACAACGGCGCACCGGTTTCGTTGCAGCTGCCGCAGTATGTCGAACTCGAAGTTACAGCGACGGAACCCGGAATGCGTGGGGACACGGCCGCCGGCGGCGCGAGCAAACAGGCGACGCTTGCGACTGGCCTCGTGGTCCGCGTGCCGCTCTTTATCAAGGAAGGCGAAGTCGTGCGCGTCAATACGCAGACAGGTGAGGTGACTGGCAGAGCGTGAGTCTGATGATGAGTCTTGCCCCCGGCCCGAGACTCGGCCGCTACGCAAGCTAGAAGGTTATTCCAGCCTTATGCTCACCGGCTAAAGCCGACCCGTTTTTTAATCAGTTCGACCAGCTGAAGCTTGTGGCTTACCAGACCCTAACGCGCACCTCCGGCGCAAGATACAACTTCCGTCCCGGTTGGATATTGAACGCCTTATACCACGCATCGAGATTACGCACGGTGTCGGCGCGATATTGATCGGGCGCGTGACCATCAGTGGTGATCAGCACCTTTAGAAACTCGGGACGCATCTTGCTGCGCCAGCTTTGGGCGTAGGCGATGAAGAAACGCTGGTCGTTAGTGAGACCGTCAGCATTCGTCTCTGGTTTATCTCCGTAAGCGGCGCGGTAGGCATCGTAGGCGGCCGACAGGCCCGCAACGTCGGCGATGTTTTCGCTTAAGGTCAACTTCCCGTTTACGTGCAGGCCCGGCAACGGTTCGTAAGCGTCATACTGCGCGGCGAGCCGATCGGCCGCAGCTTTGAAGTGTTCAAGGTCCGTGGGCGTCCACCAATTCTGAAGTTTGCCATAAGCGTCGAACTGGCTGCCCTGATCGTCGAAGCTGTGACTGATCTCGTGGCCGATGGTTGCGCCGATGGCACCGTAGTTTTCGACCGGATCAGCCGCGGGGTCGAAAAAGGGCGGATTCAAGATCGCCGCCGGAAAATTCAAGCCGTTCTGAATCGGCAGGTTTACCGCGTTCACCGTCTGCGGCGTCATCCACCATTCCGTCTTGTCCACCGGCTTGCTGAGTTTCGAGACGGTCCATTGATAATCGAACAATTCCGAGCGCTGCGAGTTGCCGAGCGGATCGTCACGCAGAATCTTCAAGCCCGAATAATCTCGCCAATGTTCCGGATATCCAACACCGACGTACAGAGTTCCCAGTTTCGCCTTGGCCTTGGCTTTGGTCGCGGGTGTCATCCAGGTGAGGCTGTCGATCCGGCGGCCGAAAGCAGCGGTGATGTTCTTCACCATCTCCTGAATCTTGGCCTTGGCCTCAGGCGGAAAATACTTCTTTACATAAAGCTTGCCGACGGCGTCGCCCAGGGCGTTGCTGGTATTGCTAATCGCGCGCTTCCAGCGATCGGACTGTTGCGGAATTCCGTTGAGCGTCGTCCCGTAGAACTTGAATCGTTCAGTCGCGAACGCTTTCGGCAAAAGCCCTGAGGCGCGGTCGATGGCGCGGAAGGTAAGATATTCCTTCCAGACATCCAGCGGTTGATTAGCGACCAAAGCCGAGATGCCGGTCACGCCGCCGGGATGCCAGACAATGATCGTCGATTGACCGGAGAGGCCCGCGGCCTTGAAGTACGTTGTCCAATCAAGACCGGGCGCCCTGGAAGAAAAATCTTTCATCGCCCAGGGGTTGTTAGCCTTCTTTACGTCCGCGGAATCGGTGCGCGTGGCGTGGGCCGTGGCAATCTTCTTTTCGAGATCGTAAATGCGCGCGGCTTTGGCTTCGGCATCAGCGATTTTAGCCCGGCTCAGGATCGTGACGATGTGTTCGCGATACTTGGCTTGTAGCTCCGTATCATCCTTTTCAGTGCCGAGATAGTTATCGCGGTCAGGTAAGCCCAGGCCGCCCTGCAACATATAAGGCACGTTGCGAATGGGATTGTTGAAGTCCGGCGAGACCCAGATGCCAAACAGGCGATCGGTATAAAAGTTTGTGCTGTTGAGCGGATCGACGTCCGCGCGGAGCTGAGAGCCGAGCACTCGCGCCAGGGTCGTCTTGTCCGCGATGCCGTTAATCTCGTCCAACTCAACTTTGAGCGGAGTCAGGCCTTTCTTTTCGATGGCCTCTTCGTCCATGAAGGCGTCGTAGTAGTCACCGATCTTTTTCGCTTCGGGATCGTTGGCTGATTTGCCCGCGCCCTTAATCAGGTCCGCGGTGCGCGCATTGACCTTTTCCGCGATGGTGTCGAAGGCGCCGTAGCTCGGGCGATCCGACGGAATCTTTGCCGCTTTCGACCACGCGCCGTTGGCATAATCAAAAAAGTCATCCCCGGGATCGACCGACCTATCTATCCCGGCCAGGTCGATGCCCTGGGCGTGGGTGCTGCGACCGGGCAGCAGGATATTTCCGGTTACCAGGAGCAGCGCCAGAACGACAACCGCAATCTTAAAATGGTTCGCGCGCGTATTTTTGAGTGTCATTTGTAATCCTCTACCCGTTATTACGGGCGAGAGAGCTGATTTGTTATCAGGGGTGACTGGGTTTCCCGAGAATATTCGCGCGAAAAGGCGGGTGTCAAACGCAGGGGAAAAAAGACTCGCACGCGGGGAGTTATGCAGCTAAAATCTCCCGGCTCGAAAATGGCACTGACATCAGGCTCCAGACTTGGTCGTTACGAAGTCCGCTCAAAGCTCGGCGAAGGCGGAATGGGCGAAGTCTACCTGGCGCGCGATACGCAACTGGATCGGGACATTGCCCTCAAGATTCTCACCGCTGACCTGGCGCGTGACCAGCAGCGCTTGCATCGCTTTCTGCAAGAGGCGCGCGCCGCGGCCGCCTTGTCGCATCCGAATATTGCGCACATTTACGAAATCGGGGAAGCCGAAGGCACGCAATTCATCGCGATGGAATATGTTGAAGGCGAAAGCCTCGACAAGAAGATTGCGGGTCGTCCGTTGCGCATGTCCGAACAGCTGGATTACGCGATTCAGATTGCGGACGCACTCGATGAAGCGCATGGCCGCGGCATCGTGCACCGCGACATCAAATCGCAGAATGTCATGATCAATGCGCGAGGCCGGGTGAAGGTGCTCGACTTTGGCCTGGCGAAAGTTTCAGCGCCCGGGGGAGTTACGGATCGCACTTCGAACAGCGAGCTCGCGACGCGGGTCAAGACAACGCCCGGCATCGTGATGGGCACCGTGAATTACATGTCGCCCGAACAGGCGCTGGGCCGCGAGGTCGATCAGCGCAGCGATATCTTTTCGCTCGGCGTCGTCCTTTACGAAATGGCCACGGGGCGTTTGCCCTTTGCCGGCGACACTGTCACCGAGACAATTGATCGCATCGCGCATTCACAACCCGAAGCGATTGCGCGTTTGAATTACGACGTGCCGCCCGAGCTGGAAGTCATAGTAAAAAAGGCGCTACGCAAGGATCGCGAAGAGCGCTATCAGACGGTTCACGATCTGCTCGTCGATTTGAGAGAGATAAAGCGCGATGCCGACATGGCGGCCGGGCTCGAGCGTTCGACACCGCCGGCTTCGCGCAGCGTAGAGATTCCGACGCAGATCTATGACTCAGCGGCCATCGCTTCGCAAACCAGTGTGCCGGCGGCAGCGGTGACGACCACGCCCATCGTCCAGCATCCGACCTCAAGCGCGGAATACATTGCCGGCGAGATCAAGCGCAACAAGAAGCCTATTGGAATCGCAATCGTCGCGGCGCTGGTGGTGGTGCTCATCGGCGCAGGCGTCGCTGCGGTAGTCGTTTACAAGTATTTCGCCAGCACGACTTCCGAACGCAAGCCGGCCTTGTCTGCGAACATGAAGGTCACGCGTCTCACGGCCAACGGTAAGACCGAGAATGCGGCGATCTCGCCTGATGGCAAGACGGTCGTGTATGTGCTCAGAGATGGCGGACAGCGAAGCTTATGGATTCGGCAGGTGGCGACCAGCAGCAACATCCAGATTGTGCCTCCCGCGGACATGATCATTGGCCGGGAGACTTTTTCGCCCGACGGCAACTATATCTATTACCAGGCCGAAGATAAACAAAACCCGCAAGGAATACTTTTGCAGGTGCCCGCGTTTGGCGGTGCGCCCCGGAAGATCGTGTCGAACATCGACAGTCCAATTGCCTTCTCGCCGGACGGCAGCCGCTTCGCCTTCATTCGTAATGACAACGCAGCCACCGGCGAAGACCACCTGATGCTTGCCAATGCCGACGGCTCGAACGAAAAAAAGCTGGCCATGCGCAAGGGAGATTCATTCTTTCCGGCGACTGGGCTGAGCTGGTCGCCTGATGGAAAAACCCTGGCCTGTCCTGCCGGAAGTTATACCGGAGGCTTCCATCTAACGGTGGCCAGCGTGGATGTCGCCACCGGCGAACAGAAAGAAATCAGCACCAGGAAATTCGTCGATATTGGCCGCGTCTCGTGGCTTTCCGACGGCACTGGCGTGTTGGTCAATGCCATGGAGCAGGGCGCCAACCAAAATCAGATTTGGTTGCTGCCTTATCCGGCCGGCGAGGCTCAACGGGTCACTCACGATCTGAATGATTACGGTGGCACCAGCCTGACGGCCGACTCGCGCTCGCTGGTGACGGTGCAATTCGACATCACGGCGAATGCCTGGGTGGCGCCGGCCAATGATCTGATGCACGGCAAACAAATCACCACCGGCAAGCTCGAAGCCAACTCGGGCATAACCTGGACGCCGGACGGCAGGATCGTTTACTCGTCAATTGCGGGTGGGAACCTCGATCTGTGGATCATGAATGCGGATGGAACAAATCAAAAGCAACTGACGTCTGATCCCCCGCAGGATTACGAGCCGCATGTTACGCCCGATGGACGCTATATCTTTTTCGGTTCGATGCGAGGTGCATTACCCAGTGTCTGGCGCATGGACATCGACGGCAATAATCTGAAGCAAATTACCGATCAGGAAGATTACATTCAGGACATCACGCCGGACGGAAAGTCGATCATCTTTACCTCCTGGCGGACGACCAAGCTGTCGCTGTGGCGCGCGACGCTCGACGGAGGCGAGCCGGTGCAGATTAGCAACCTCTTCGTAAATAGCGCGCGCGTGGCGCCGGACGGAAAGACCCTGATCTGCCGTTATCAGGATGAAAAACCAAATTCGCCGAACAGATTAATCATTTTGCCGATTGAGGGTGGCGCACCGCTCAAGAGTTTCGATTTGTTGCCGACTACGACGGGCTCGCCGGAGTTATCGGCGGATGGAAAGTCGGTCATCCTTTACGACTCGCGGACGGGCACGCCGAACCTTTGGAATTTTCCTCTCGACGGCAGTCCCATGAAGCAGCTAACCGACTTTAAACCGGACGGAATCTTTGCCCGTGAAATGTCCTTCGACCGCAAATGGATGGCGATGTCCCGCGGACGGGTTACCGGCGACGTGATTCTGATTAGCGACTTTCGCTAGATAGCTCCCATGAAGAAACGTCTCGCATGGTTCATCCTGATTACGCTGGCGGTTGTCCTGAGCGCCGCGAGCACTCGCGCTGAATGCGGTTTTCCGGATCGAAAACAGCGCGCTCGGTCACCTATCGATTTCAGCCCGAGATCACGCCCCGCGGTCAGGTGCTGCACGTCATTCTGGAGTTTCGAATGGGCGCCTCTTCGTATGAGATGCTGGTGCTGCCGACCCGTTGGGCGGGTGAAACCCTGAACTCGATGACCAACTTGCGGGTCATCTCGAAAGGCGCGGCACTGGCGAACGGCGCGCATGACAACACGAAAATCGTCACGGCTCCCGCATTTCGTCCGGTGGTGATCACTTACGATTTGCAGAAGGACTGGAGCGGCCCGCTCCAAAATCCAAAGCAATTTCATCCGGTTCTGATGCCTGAGTATTTTGAGTTCACCGGCAGTAACGCGCTGGTAAGGATTCAACTCGACGATGGCGTGTCGGAAACAGCGAACTTTGATTGGGAAAAGCTGCCGCCGGCCTGGGCGTTGGCGACCAGCTTTGGCGCCACTTCATCACCGGCGGGTCGTTGCCAGAGCCACACGGGACCGTGGATCGAAATCGAAGAAGGTCTCTACGCGGCCGGCGATTTTCGGATTCATAGATTTCAAATTGGCCGGCGTCCGGCATTCCTGGCGGTGCGAGGCGCGTGGACCTTTACCGACGACGAGGCGATTAAGCAAATTCAACAAGTCGTGGGGATGGTGCGCAATTTCTGGCGCGACGAAAAGTTTCCGTATTTTCTCGTCACCCTCAAGCCCTACGATCGCGACCATGGCAGCAGTAACGGCACCGCCCTGACCAATGCCTTTTGGATGTACGTCTCGCGTCTTGATTCATTAAGTGGGTTGCTGCCCCAGCTGGCCCATGAATCGTTTCATGCCTGGAACCCCGCGCGGATGGGGAACGTGCCCGCGGGCTATGACGAGAACTTAATCAAATGGTTCAGCGAAGGCGGGACCGAATATTATGCGCAGTTGCTTACCTATAAAGCGGGCTGGCTGTCAGCGCCTGAGTATGTCAAATCGCTAAACCAGGACCTGCGCGAGTTCCCTAATTCAACCAGTGAGTATGTACGCGGCCGCGTCATCTCGCTTTGGCTCGACGGCACCATTCGACGAGAGTCAGGCGGGCGGCATTCACTCGATGATGTGATGTTCGAGATGGTGCGAAATCCCAGGCAGCCATTGACCCTCGCGCGAATTCTCGACACGGCGGGGCATTATCTTTCGGCTGAGTCACGCGAACTATTGAAACGAGTGGCAACCGAGCATGGCAATCCCACCGCGCCCGAACAGATACCGATGCTGAGAGTTTGCAGTTCCGCGCTGCTGGACAGCGTGCCGACGTTCGACCTTGGGCTCGACCTTGATCGCACTCTGTCGACGAAGGTGATTACCGGAGTTGTTGAAGACGGTCCGGCGTTCAAGGCGGGATTACGAAACGGCCAGGCGATGTTAAGCATTTCGGTTACCAGGGGTGAACCCGAACGTCTCGCTAAGTTCACCGTGCGTTCGGATGCGGGAACCAAACCAATTACTTTTTACCCGCAGGGTAAACCCGTCGCCGTCTGGCGTTATCAACTTGATTCAACCCGCTCCTGTGGAACCGTAGTTACTAATTGAGGCGCGCGGCTGCGCGGCTTTCCACGCCATACGCGCAATAACGATATTGTGCTGATTAAGAATTTCCGCTGAGTAAACACAAATGAGATTTGAATTTTACAGCGACGCCCTGGCGGACGTGCCAAAGCTTTCAGTCGACGGAACGGTCGATAACGCCATCCACTTTTCGCACTGGAATGGCAACCGCACGCCGCGCTCAGTGAAAGCCGATACTTCGACCGAGATTGCGCTGAAGGTGGTCGCAGCGCCCAATCGCGACGAACTCACCCAGGGAATCGAGCTGGTCACTAACAATCACTTTGACACCGACGGGCTGCTTTCGGTGTGGGCAATGGTGAACGGCGAGCGCGCTTTGCCTTTGCGCGAGAAATTGATCGCGGCCGCGGAAGCGGGTGACTTTTCGGAATTGAGCAGCGTCGATGGGGTGCGCACCAGCATTGTCATCCAGGGTTCTGATTCACCGATTGATAAGTCAGGCTCGCCGCTGGCCGCAGAGTTGGCGGGCGGGCCGGTGACGGACGAAGCCCGGAGCTACGTGGTCACGCTGCGGCATGTCGCGGACGTGGTCGCTAACACAGATAAATATGAGCATCTTTGGCGGGAACAATGGCAGCGCATCGAAACGGCACTCGACAGTTTCGCCAAAGGGAATTCACGCGTGGAAGAATACACCGAGGTAGATTTGTCTCTGGTGACTCTGGCGCGCGAGGTGTTTGGCGTGAACGGATTTGATCCCTCGCGCGACGCAGCGCCGTTCACCGCGATCTCCAGGCATGCGCAGGGCACGCTGTTTCTGATCGCCACCGAACTCAACGGCGGATGGGCTTACCGGCTTGATTATCCTTATTACTCCTGGGCTGAGACCGTTGTGCGGCCGCCGGTTCGCCGCCGCGATTTAACCTTACTGCTCGAGCGGCTCAATGAGTTGGAGACGAGCGCAACCGGAAAGTGGCAGGCCGATTCCTCAGAACTTGCATCGGCGGCGAAATTCCAAGCGAACGACCGGCTGCAATCCTCCGAACTGCCGCCTGACGAGGTAGTAAGCCAAATCCGCCAGATTTTCGCAGAATCCCCCGCAGCCGCGGGGTTTTAGCGAGACTTACCTTCCGCTAGAGTTCTCTCTATGCGTGCGCACCGCGACATTCTCGTCGGCCCGGCCGGCTGGTCTTACGCCGACTGGCGTGGCCGCGTCTACCCGGAGGGCGCCGGCACGAAGTTCGACACGCTTGCGTTGGTCGCCAAATATTTCGACACCGCGGAAATCAACAGCAGCTTCTACTATCCACCGAAGCCTGAGACGGCGCGGAAGTGGCTGCAACGCATCGCCCACAACCCGCAATTCATCTTCACGGCCAAACTACATAAAGTCTTCACGCATCGCCGCGAGCGACTAACTAACGATGACGAGAGGTTGTTTCGCGAAGGTCTCAACCCTTTGATGGAAGCAGGCAAGCTGGGCGCACTGCTGATTCAATTTCCGTGGTCGTTCAAGAATGAGATGGATGAGCGTGCCTATCTCGATCAACTCGTCGCCAAATTCAAAGAATATCCGCTGGTCGTGGAGTTGCGCCACGAGTCCTGGAACAATCCCCGGATCCTGCAAACCCTCGAGGACCTGGGCGTCGGATTGTGCGACATCGATCAGCCGCAGTTTGCAAATTCAATCAAGCCGTCGGCAGAGGTCACTTCATCAATTGGTTACGTGCGGCTGCACGGCCGCAATTACCAGAACTGGTTTCGGGAAGAAGCGAATGTGCTGGAGCGTTACGATTATTTGTATTCACGCGATGAACTCGACCCGTGGATTGATCGAATCAAGGAGGTCTCGGACAAGGCCAAACAGACTTTCGTGATTACGAATAATCATGCTCGCGGTCAGAGCCTGGTAAACGCGTTCGAGATTCTGGCGCAGTTGGAAGAAGAGAAAGTGCCGGGCCCGGTGAAGTTGATTGAAAGCTATCCCCGACTGAGCGAATCAGTGGAAGCCGACGATGAAGATGAACAGCGGAGGTTGTTTTAATTTGGAGTGCGGCGACGAGTCGCAGCACCCCAGATTATTTTGCCAGCGGAAACACCGGTTCGATATCGACGGGCACGTCCTTCAATTTATCCAAAGCATTCCGCATCGCGGGGCGAATCACCGCATACTTCACCAGCAAGGCGTTGGCTTTGTCATGTGAACCTTCGGCTTCCAGCGTCAACAGTTCGGACGTCAGCTTGCGCACGGCGTCGCGCATCCTGGCTTCGTCGACACTGAACTTGCCGGTCTGTTCGTTGTATTTGACGCCGCCTTCGTCCGTGAAATAGTTGAACTGCATCGCCACGCCGCGGCCGTGCGCTTCGTTAATACCGAACCGGACGGAGCGGAACATGCTTGCGAGATAAGTGGTGTAAAGCGTGCGCTGCATCGTCTTCGGCACGACGCCTTTGTCAATCAAGTACTGCAACGCCCACAGTCCGGTGGCGTCTGCTTTCGCCTCTTCAATCGCCGAATAAAGTTCTTTCAATTGCAAACGCACGGTCGTCGATTGTCCATTCACGTTGATGTTGTGCGGCCCCAGGCCGTGCATCAATTCATGCGTCAGGATATGCGTGAAGAACGAGTCGAACGAAAGTTTCTTCTGGTCGGCCGGCGTCAGCACCACGCGCGAGATCGGAATCAGGGTCTTATTGAACTTCGCATCCTGCACGTTCTTGAGCATGATGCGTTTCGAACCTTTCTCTTTCACCACGCGTTCATCGTTGGGCAGGTTGAAGGCTGCGGTTTGCACGCCGCTGTTGCCTTCGCCCGAACTGAAAACTTCATTGACGACGCGAATCGGAGAGGCCGCGCCGAGTTTCGGATTGCGATACTTTGGATCGATGGGCAGGTTGTTTTCGAGTTCCTGCAAATACGAGCTGAACTTCTTCAGCTTCGCCGATTCGGCATCGTCGCGCAGCGTCACGTAGGCCTCAAACGCAGCTTTGTATCCGAAGAGTTCGTCCTCGTAAGTTTCGTAAGGCCCGATGGTCAGGTCGATCGGCGAATCCAGATCCATCCAGGCCACGTCGCTGTCGTAATAGTCGTTCGACAGGAACGCGGCGGCGCGTTTCTCGAGAAAATTCTTCAACGTCGCATTCGTGGTTAGCGCTGCCGCTTCCCGCAGGAGTTGCGCCGCCGGTTCCAGAAACTCACGGTACTCTTCGCTGTAAGGAACCGCTTTCAGTTTGCCGTTCGCGTCGCGGCGAATGGTGTAGAAGTAACCCGTTGCTTTCGCTTTCTCATCAGCCGGCAACGATTCCAGCCACGAATTAAATTCGTCCTTCGTAATGTCGGCTGGATAGAAATTCGCGTAAGGAGGCCGCGGCGGCACACCCTCGATGAACGGTTCGTTCTCATCAAGCTGCGACCACGGGCCCTGATTGATTTTGAAATAATGCAGACGCAAACGGCCGAGCGGCGTTTTCTCTGCCTCCAATTGCTTCAGCAGCGATTCATTGCCACTCCAAATCTGCCGGAGATAAAGCGGGTCATATAGTTTGGCTGCAGCAATGATCTTCTGCAGCGCCTTGCGATCATTAGGCGACAGGCGCGTCGTGTTGGCCGTCATTACGGTCGGCGCAAACCGGCGAATCTTAGCGGTGAGTGAATCGTCATCCGCCATGCGTCGGGTCTTTTGACCAAAGACAAACCCGGCCAGGTTGAGTATCAGGAACAAACCAAAAATCTGCTTCCAAAGCCTCATCATTTAACTTTTTCCTTTTGCAGTGAAGTCCGACCATAGGGCCACTCCCGCCGCGTAACATTTCTAAATCTGCACAGTGCTGCCGGCCCGCAGAGCACCCAGCAATGGCTCTCGCCCCGGTGTCGTCACCGCGGTTGAGGTGATTTCGTCCAGGTAATCGGCGAAGGGCCAATCGACTTTAAGGGGGGACTCATACAACTCAGTGAGTTTAGCGAGGTCACGCTCGAACGCATTGGTCGCCATTTGATAACCGCAAGCCATCAGCGATCGCGATTCGTCCTGAGTAAAAACATTCAGGTCGGTGCGAAGTTCAGACAACGCCTGCTGAAAGTCTTTCCTGACGGGCTGGTGAAAGTTTCGCGCGCCGCAACTCATAAGATTCCTGTGAGAAGTGTAGCCGTCTGGTATCCGCATCCAGTCCGGCCTTCATATGCAGGAACATGAGACCTCGCAGCAACCCCGAGCGCACGCGCGCCTCCAAATCGGCGTAATTAGCGAGCCGTACTCGCTCCATCAGGATACTCATGGAACGTCCGGCATAGCCAACGGAACCCTTCAGGCCGCCCGTTGGCATTTCTTCCAGCAGCAGCTGACCGCAGGCATCGCTTACGAGCAGCACATTGCAGTTCTGGGCCAGCAGGGAAACAGTTCCCTGATTGTCGTGGACCCCTCCATCCACGAGTTGCACGTTGAGGCCGGGGTATGCGCCGTCGATACGCAACGGCGCGAAGACACCGGGGACGCAAGCCGACGCAGCCACCGCGCGACCGATCGGCATTTGCCAGTCGGCGGCAGGTTCGTACCATGACCATTCGAGACGCGGAATGCTGTCCGCCGATTCATGTACTGCCCAGGGTGATTCACCCATCCACGTCGGAGTAAATTGCCAGGCGTGCGCGGTGTTGACGGTGGTCGCATTCAATACCAGCACCGGAACCTTGTGTGAGCGCAGCCAATTATGGCGACACGGTTGGAAGTTCGGTGAACCGGCCAGTTCAGCTTTGTGATCTACGGGCGTGAACGGCAGCTGGTGCATGAAAAGTGGTCCATCGCCGGGCATCAATGGTCGATAGAAATGCTCTTCCAAGGCTTGCGCGGCATACTCAGGATCGAGGGCGCCTTTCTCGCCCCGCACAAAACGCCAGGCGACGCGCAACATCCCGGGCTGAATCGTTTCTCGCAGACCGGAGGCGACCGATTGCTCGAAGCGTTTGATCACGTCGCTGACCAGGTCGATGTAGTCCTGATGTCCCAGTGGTCGAGGATCCAGCAGTCGCGCCCGCAGCGCCAGCCAATAACAAGCCCCCACGATGCTGCCACCTGAGACGCAGGACAGCACTTCCACCTTGCGCAGCACATCCAGTTCAGCCAGGCGCGCGAGCACACCCAGATGATAGAACGACGCGCGAAACCCACCGCCTGAGAGCGCGAGTCCGACTTTGCCCGCGATGGACGAGCGCACGGCATCCGCAGAACCGGGCAGCACCGCTTCGAAGAAATCCCGAATCGCCGGCACCTTTAACGGCTGCGGCTCCTGCAGGCGAGCGAGCGTGCCAAGTTGCTGTACGAAGGTTTGCAGGTACCAGGGCTCCGGCACCTTCACGCCCGCAATCAAGGCGGTGGCTTCACTGTATTTACGTAATCCAAAGAGGGCCTCGGCGCGCGAGGCTACATTGAACCAGTTAGCGTCGTCTTGGCTCAGCTCATTGATGATCCGTGTGCGCAGGTCGCTGGCTTCCTTGTGGTTCTCATCGGGATCGACCCCGGCGTCAGCGAGTAAGTCCTGCACAAATGCGGCGTTGATATGCGCGTAGCCGTCGGCGCCTAAGGCGCCCTGCGCTCCTCTTGCGTACAATTTGCCTGCCTGAATCAGGTCGTCGAGCTGCCCCAGGTCGCTCCACCGGCGTTTGCGGATTCCACCGGCGATGCCCAGCGTCTCGGCGTCACCGTCTAACTCCGGATTCTCGAGATCAAATTCCTGCGCGAGTATCTGCAGGGCCCGATCGTGTCGAATGGCAGCGCTCATCTCAGTATCTTTGCTCGTCAGCATCGCCTCTTGACGGCATAACTCTTCCCTGATTTCACGCTTCGCCGGTAATTGATCGAGTAGCCCTTCTCCGGTGCGCAGCTGCGCCAGCACTGCTCGGGCGAGCGACAGTTCGTCTTCTCGCTTGAGCTGATGCCAGAGAGCATCCGCGTCTTTAAAGGAGAGTTCTTTCCCGGCCAGAAAAGCACGAGCTGCTTCGCTTGCAGGTTTGTTTGACATCGCGACCCCCCAATTAGAGGACTGAGTCCATTGTTTGATAAAGCTGCTGTCTGTTAACGCGTCAACTACTTCATAAAGCTCTCACACAGGAAAGGATTTCAAAGATTTTGCCGCGCCTTCAGTATTTTCAGGAATGACGCGGAAACAAATTCATCGTGCGTCACGCTGGTTAGCTTGGTCGCTTCATCTTCCGTCACCGCGCCGCAGTTGATCGCGCGCAGAAAATAATTCAACAGTCCCTGACCGGTGGCCGCATCATCGAACACGTCGCCGACCAACGTGGCTTTCGCCGCCTTCTCGACAAAGTTGCGCAAACGCTCTGAAGCGGCGTCGAGACTCTCGAGAAAGAACGCGTATACGGCAGCATAGCGCGTCGGCAGTTGCGCCGGATGCAAATCCCAGCCTTGATAGAAACCTCCGATCAGCGAGTGCTGAATGTGATCGTAGTGAAGTTTCCAGGCGCGATGCACGACCGCGCGATTCTGATCAATTTGTTCGGAGGTTAACGATGAACCTTCGCCGGCGCGATGGGGACCAACGGGCATGATGTTCGTCGCGCCGTCGGAAAGCCAGATGCCGGTGCCGCCGAACGAAACCTGCATCATGTGCTTCGCGAAGTCACACGCCGGATGCATCATGTGTTGATGCGCCGCGGTGATTGAGCAACTCGCCGTGTAGTCGTAGGTGCCAAAATGCGCAGCGGTGCAGCGACCGCGTGCAGCTGCGAGCAGCAATGGCAGGTTGATGCGCCCCTCATAATTGATGATCGATTGCGTAGTCTCGATCATCATCTCCAGCTTCAGCGATCCATCGGCGAGTCCGTTTTGCTGTTCGAGCGCTTCGAAGATGTCGACGAGGGCGGCCACCTGCTCCGGCGTCGTGATCTTAGGCAGGGTCACGACAAAGTTATCAGGCAGCTTTCCATCGCCCTTCTCGAGGACCGTCGAAACAAAGATGTCCAGCGTGCGCATGCTTCGGGCGCGTAATTCTTCGTTGAAGGTTTTAATGCGAATGCCGATGAATGGAGGCAGCGTCCCCTCGTTTATTCCGCTGGCGACTTCTGCCGCCGCTGATTCGGCGTGGCCATCTTCTTCGGCGTCGGGCCGGTTTCCGTAACCGTCTTCAAAGTCGATGCGGAAATCTTCAATTGGTTCGCGTTTCAGCTTTTCCTGAACCCGGGAATAAATCGTGTGGGCCAGCCATGCCGCCTTGTTTTCGTCGCGGACTGCGTCCGGGTCGTTATCCAGACGATGTTTTAGTCCCGTGGCATACTCGAGCACGTCGGGCAGCTCAGTCGAAAACGGCAAGCCAATGGCGCGGGCAAAAATCACAAAGTCAGGCGCATTCTCGACCAGCGCGCGTTGCGCAACCTGGCCCAGACGCTGCGCCAGATCAGCCCGAAACAGGTGCGCTCCGCCGTACACCGTATGCACCGGTTGGCGGCGCCCCGATTCGCCGGGATAGCGCGCGGCGAACTGCTGATTGGACGAAGTCAGGCGCTCCGTGGCGGCGCGCAGCGACTCTTCTGACAGAGACAGTCTCATCTTAAATCCTTCAGGAATTGTTTAGTTGCGAAAACGTCTGACTTTAGTACCAAAGTTGCCAAGCCCGCAAACCAGCGCACCGCTTAAGTTTTCGTGAGAAAGCGATTGACGTAACGCAATGCGGCTGGCTAAGATGAAAATGTCCTGCGTTGCGCCTCCCCGGACGCCGACGTTACTCCTAAGCAGGCACTCCCGATGACCAGTTTGAAAGTGAATGATGAAACGCAATAAAACTTTATCTAATCCCTCCGGACGACGTGTGTCCGTCCAGGCGGAGTCCTTCCGTCCCGGCGCGTCGCGATTCCAAATTCATGCTTCCGTAGCGGCAGCTCTTGGCGTTCTCGTCCTGATCGCTGGTTCGCAATTTCCCAGGGCCGGAGCGCAGCAGACGCGTGCGCGCTTCCAGCAGGATCTGGCTGAAGTGTTCATGAACCATGAGGAGTTGAGTCTGGATCCGGCAGTGGTAGCCCGGCAGGTCGTGCAGGGGGGCCGTGTCTCGCTGGTTACTTCGTCGCGCGACTTCGAATTGCAGCTCCAGCCGAATGATCTGCGCGCGCCCAATTATCGCGCCGAGCAAACTGATCCGGACGGACTGGTGCGAGCGACCGCGATGCCGGGCGTTACGACTTACAAAGGTAACGTCGCCGACATCTGGGCGAGCGACGCGCGCTTTACGATCGATGGTCAAAAGATCGAAGGCATGATCATCACGCCTACCCAATCATTTTTTATCGAGCCGGCGCAGAAGTATTCGGCAGCCGCGGCGCCGACAGACTATCTCTTATACAGCGCTGACGATGTGCGACCGGACATCGTCCGTACCTGCGGCGACACCCTGGAACAACAAATCAACGCAGGCGCAAAGCAAATGATGTCGCGCTCAACCGCCGCGTCCGGAATCGCTCCCGCAGTTTTCTCTCCCCTGAAAGTTGTCGAGCTCGCCACTGAATCGGATCTGGAATATACGAATGCTTTGGGCGGCGCGGCCGCTGCTAACAGCGACATTCTCAGCATCGTGAATTCGATCTCGGCGATTTATGAGCGAGACATTGGATTACGGTTCACCGTTACTTATCAACATGCCTGGACTACCGCCGATCCATACGGCTCGGGTGGACTGGGTGCGGCGGCGGTGCTCAACGCATTTACCAATGACTGGAACCGGAATCCGGTCACGGCGCCGCACGATGTATCGCATCTGTGGACGGGAAAGACACTGGCGGATGCGAATGGCGTTGCCTGGACAGGCGTCGTTTGTTCCAATCCAACCAAGTCCTACGGAATTTCGGACCGCGAAACCATCGCCCCGTTTCGCATTACTATCCCGGCGCACGAATTTGGTCATAACTTCAGCGCCTCCCACGCTGATAGCGGCACCGGCCATGCTGAATGTGACAACACCATCATGGTGACCATTCAGAACCAGAGCAATACTGGCTTCTTCTGCCCGTTCTCAGTCAGCCAGATCACCGGCTTTGTGCAGGCGAACTCTGGTTGTTTGACGGATGCACCGGCGAGTAATCCCATCGACCAGAGTGATTACTTTGTGCGGCAACACTACGCCGACTTTCTGAATCGCACGCCCGATGCTTCAGGGCTCGCCTTTTGGACAAATGAGATCGAGTCGTGCGGCGCCGACACCAATTGCCGCGCCGCCAAGCGCGTCAACGTATCGGCAGCCTTCTTTTTGTCGATTGAATTTCAAGAGACCGGTTATCTCGTGGAAAAGGCATACAAGACTGCGTACGGTGATGCGACCGGCGCTTCGACCTTGAATGGCCCACACACGCTGCCGGTGCCCATGGTGCGATTCAACGAGTTCTTAACCGACCAGCGCGCAATTGCCAACGGGGTCATCGTGAATCAGGGTGATTGGCAAGCATTGCTGGAAAGGAACAAGGTCACTTACTTCGATAATTTTGTGAAGACGGCACGCTTTACGAATACCTATCCGACGCTGATGCTGCCTACCGACTATGTGCATACACTCAATGTGAATGCCGGCAGCCCGATGTCGGCGAGCGAAGAGTCACAGGAAGTGGCGAAAATGGTGGCCGGCAGAACACGCGCGCAAGTGCTACGGGACATCGCCGAACATCCCGTCCTGGCCCGCAATGAACTGAATCGCGCCTTCGTATTGATGCAGTTCTTCGGCTATATGCGACGGAATCCAAACGATGCGCCCGATCGGGATTACACCGGGTATGACTTCTGGCTGACCAAGCTCAACCAGTTCAACGGCGATTTTGTCGCAGCGGAGATGGTCAAGGCGTTCATAACTTCCGGAGAGTACCGCGGACGCTTTGGAACGCCATAACGGCGCCGCAACTTTATATTCGGAGAGTTCGGGCGAGTCGTTACGAAACGGCTCGCCCCTTTGTTTTGCTAATCGAGGGCGTATGACTGCAAAAGGTGTCACGCACTTGTGTCGAAAGGTCTGGCTTTCGTTTCGCAAATAATCTATTATGCGAGGCGGCTTGCAGTCACGCTCTACCCAATCAGTCTCGGGCCTCTCGTTTAAGCTCCCGAAGATAGGAAAAATCTGTGAAGACAATTTGTTCCCCCTTTTCGTCTCGTCGTACCGGCGCGTACTATTGGCGCCCGTTGATCGTGGTAATCGCGCTCGCCCTCTTCGTTAGCGCGGTGTTCGTGTCCTCTGCCCAAAAGAAGCAGCAAAACAAAAAAGCCTCCCGACCATCCCAAACGCAAAACAAGAAGATCGCCGAACGCCGCGAGCGTGAGCGCGAAAGTGCGCGCGAGCGCGCGCGGGAGAAAGAGGGAATTGAGGAAGATGTCGAAGGCCGCGAGAATTGGTTCTGGCGCCAGCGAATGTATCCCTTCGATGAGCTGCCGGAGAACGGCCGTGAAAAGGCCTGGGCCGCGCGACTAGTCGATAAAGGCATCAGGCCGCAAGTCCTGACCTGGCAGCCCCTGGGGCCGGTCTCCACGACACATGCTTTCGTAGCGCAATGGGGACTCACGAGTGGCCGCATCAGCGCCATCGCGATCTCGCCGGCTAACGCTAATCTGGTTCTGGTAGGGAGTCCCACCGGCGGTATCTGGCGTTCGACTGATGGCGGCGCCAATTTCACGGCAGTGGCCGATGGCCTTACGGACATCTCGATCGGCTCGATCGCTTTCGCTCCGAGCAATCCCGCGATTGTCTATGCCGGCGCCGGAGACAATAACAATCATCCCTACTTTGGACAGGGCGTGTTGAAATCGACCGACGGCGGCGTGACTTGGGCAAAAATTAGCGGCGCGACCCTCACCGGTCCGGGCGTGATTCGTCAGGTAGCAGTTGACCCGGCCGATCCGACGCTGGTTTACGCCGTGCAATACATCCGCAAGGACACGACTACGAACGGAAACGTTGCCAGCGGTTTCTGGCGCTCGACCGATGGTGGTGTCACCTGGGCCAGAACCTTCTCGGGCCTGTTCCGTAACATGGCGATTCGTCCAGGCACGCCACAGACCTTGTACCTCGGCGTTAATCGCAACGACACGAATGCCGGCGCTCCCGGTGTATACCGCTCAACCAATGGCGGCACAAACTGGACTCTGGTCCATACCGCGCCGTTCAATACTACGCAGGATGTGCGGGTGGCAGTATCCGCTGCCGCTCCCGCCACCGTATACGTCTATGAAGGTGGCACCGACAACGCCGCGACCAGACAAGTGGCCGTTGAGGTAAGTACCGACGGCGGCACGACCTGGTCTACGCGCGGCAACCGGACTGACATCGATAAGGGGCAGTTTGCGTACAATACCTACATCGCCGTTAGCCCCACTAATGCCAGCACGATCATCATCGGCTCGCGCGATCTATTCCGCAGTACCGATGGTGGCGTGACCTTCAATAACATCGTCGGCAATTTTGCGGCGCCCAACTTTACACAGTACACACCGGATCAGGCGACGACCCACTCGGATCAGCAGACGGCCGCGTTTTCGCCGACTGATTCCAACACGATTTTGTTTGGTAATGATGGTGGTTTGTTCAAGAGCATTAATGGCGGCACGACACTCACTTCCCTGAACGCCACGCTCTCGCTGACCCAGTTTGTCGGCTACACCATCGATCCCACCGATGCGAGCAAATCGTATGGTGGCACCCAGGACAACGGTAACCAGCGGCGCGTGAACGCTACGAGTCAATGGTCTGAAATAGTGGGCGGCGATGGCGGCAACACCGTCGTCGATCAACTGACGCCGGGAACTGTTTACGTCACCTACATCGAGGGCTCAGTTACCCGCTATACAAATTTTGGTCAGAACTTTGACCGGGAGATCGGCACCAACGCCACCTTTGGCGAAGCGGAGAATGGTCCAAGAATCGCTTTCTATCCGCCTTTCACCGGCAATGGAGTGGATGCCAAGCTCTATTTCGGCACCTGGAAGTTATTCACGTCCACCGATCGCGGTAACACCTGGACGCCAACTTCCGTGGACGATTTGACAACCGGCGACCCCGATACGCTCAGTGCGATTGGCGTGGCTCGCTCAAACACGAACGTCATCTACACAGGCTCGGGCCAGGGCCGCGCTAATGTCAGCACCAACGGCGGCGCCAGCTGGACCAACATCACCACCGGCCTGCCGAATCGTGCGATTACCAGCATCACCGTCAATCGCACAGATCCGGCAACTGCTTTTCTCACGGTTTCAGGATTTGGTTCAGGACACGTGTTCCGGACCACCAACACGGGCGGCACGTGGACGGACATCAGCAACAACTTGCCGAACATTCCGACGAATTGCCTGCTGATCGATCCCCAGACGGCTACGACGCTCTACGTGGGAACGGACATCGGCGTCTTTAGATCGACGGACAGCGGCGCCACCTGGGCGGCCTTCAATAACGGCATGCCACCGGTCGTGGTGATGAAACTCGTCAACAGCGGCAACACTATTCAGGCCGGCACCTACGGGCGCGGCGCTTTTCAACTAAACGACGTGGGCGGCGGATCGACCGTGCAATTCAGCGCAGCGAACTTCCCCGTGACTGAGGGCACGGCGTCCACAACTTTCACAGTTACGCGTAGCGGCGATACCAGCGGCGTTTCGACCGTCAATTATGCCACCAGCAATGGGACGGCAAAGGAAGGCCGCGACTATGTTGCGGCGCTGGGTTCGGTAACTTTTGCGGCCGGCGAAACCAGCAAGAACGTCACCCTGCTGGTTATCGACAACGCCTTTGTCGATGGTTCGCGAACCGTGAATCTGACTTTGAGCGGCGCGAGCGGATCGGCTTTGGGCGCGCAGACTACGGCTACCGCCACGATTGCAGACAACGACACGGTGATGGGACCGAATCCGCTCGACACCCCGCGCTCGTTCGTGCAGTTGCACTACTTCGATTTTCTCAATCGCGTTCCGGATCAGTCGGGTTGGGACTTCTGGACAAATCAGATGACCAATTGCAGCAATCCGCCGCCGGCCGATTTGCTGGTCTGCCGCGTCAACGTGAGCGCCGCATTCTTTGTCTCGATTGAATTCCAACAAACCGGCTACCTCGTCGAACGCATGTACAAGGTTGCCTACGGCGATGCCAATGGAAATTCCACCCTCGGCGGGGCTCACGTCCTGCCCGTGCCCGTGGTGCGCTTCAATGAGTTCCTGCAGGACACCCAACGCATCGGTCGCGGCGTAGTGGTGGGGCAGACCGGTTGGGAAGCGGCGCTCGAAGCCAACAAGGTCGCGTATGCGTCCGAGTTTGTCGCTACGACGCGATTCATCACGGCGTTTCCGACGAGCATGACGCCGACGGCGTTCGTGGATCAACTGAACACCAGGGCCGGCAACGTGCTAACGCCGGCGCAACGGACGCAGCTGATCGGGTTGTTTGGCGGGGCCGCCGACAGCAGCAACACCACGGCGCGCGCCCAGGCAGTGCGGCAGGTTGCCGAGAATCCGACGCTCGACACGAATGAAAAGAATCGCGCCTTCGTGTTGGCTCAGTACTTTGGCTACTTGCGTCGCAATCCGAATGATGCACCGGAAGCAGGGCTTGATTACACCGGCTTTGATTTCTGGTTGACCAAGCTGAACCAGTTCAACGGCAACTATATCGCTGCGGAAATGGTGAAAGCCTTCATCACTTCGAGCGAGTATCGTCAGCGCGTCGGAGCGCCTTGATCGTCCTTCGCATCACAAACAGAAACGGCCGCCCCGTGGCGGCCGTTTTCTCTTGTTACCCAAGCTCTGGATAGGGTTAGACAGCAACGCTGGCGCCCGGGTAAGCCTGTCCGAGTTTGCCAACATCTCCTTCAGCAAGGGTGTTTACCAACTCCTGATGAAAATAATCGTGACGGGCAGCTACCGGTGGGGCGACGCGCTTGTCGTACATCTGCCGTGAGCGATCGATGTCGTCACGCAACCGGTCATAGAGGTCACCTTTGTTGCGACCTTCCTGCACCTTTGGTTCGTTGTAAAGCTTGATTTCTGAAACCAGCAAGCGCGCAAAACGCCGCGCGTCGTTATGTAGACGGCGCTCTTCTTCAGTAACTTCGATTGGTAATTCAGGTTCCGAGATCCCGTATCTTCGTGAATTGCCGAGCGGAGTTGAATACTGAGATCCGAAATTCGGCTCGAGCGGTTGGGTCACGACGGATTGTTCCGGGGCGCTAACCTCGGGCTCAGCGTTCGGCGCGGCCTCGGCGACAGGAGCCGCTTGCGTCTCCGCCGGCCAGGATTGAGAGGTGTCTATCTCAGGTGGCTGAGGAGCGATGGCTTCGAACGACGTCGGGGGTGCTTCACCCTCACTCGACGATTGGAATTCGAATTGTTGAGCCGGCTGTTCCGCTGCAAATTCCGGAGCGGGCGCCTCGGCTGAGGCACTCTCGAATGTTGCTTCGGCTTCACTGGTGGCGGCGCCGTTCTCTTCGGGTTCGGCTTCAACTTGCGGTGTATATAAGGCTTCGGCCGGGGGAGCTGACACCGTCTCTGCACTCTCGGCCGATTGGGGTGCGGCACGCTGAATCGAAACCAAGTTGACGGCCATCGAAGCCACACTGGTCAAAAGTTCCAGCGCATCCAGATTCATCGCGTTCGCATCGTTTGACGGCGAGTCGCCATACAACACCGCGACGACTTTGCCGCGCACGACGAGGGGAATTGCGACTACGACCGCGGGGGCGCCACCCAGTTGGTCCAGCAGCATTGCGTAATCGGAATCGGCAGCATCCGCGCCCGAGGCAGTTGTGCGGGTGCGAACGGCGCGCGTCACGATGGTCTGCGCCGTTAACGGCAGCGAGACACCGCCGATCATTTCCAGATCGGGATCGTCCGCCTTGGCCATTCGCCAGCCGATGGCCTGATCATTCTTGACCACGAACAAGGCCACGCGATTCGCAAATTCGATGGCCCCGCGCAGCAATGCTTTCAGCACCTCTGTCTGCGATTGCTGCGCCTCAATGTCCTGGACAGCGCGTCGCAGGCTGCGGGCGTCCGCAGGGACAGCCGCCACCGCAAATCCGGCGTCGAGCCGTTCACTGCGCGCCGTCTGCAGATGGGCGAAGATTGCCGCCGACACGGCCGTGCCGTCAAGACTCCGGGCGGCTGAGTGATCGCGTAGCTGCGTCAGTCCTTCGGTCAATTCGGTTTGAAAACGGCCGAGTTGTTCATCAATCGCGCGCAACCGATCGTTCAGGTACGTTTCGATTGCTTGCTGTAAGCTGTGCTCTAATTCTTCGTTCACCGGGATAAGAAGCCTCCGATCATAAATGTGGCACGGACTTAGGCTGTGGTTTCATCGAAGGGCAGGAGGACCCACAGACTGAAGTCTGTGCCGCTGATCCGATTATGGAGGTCGCGTTCGAGGCGCGTCAAGAACCTTTTTTGAAAAGATTACGAGCTGGTAGAGGCCGCTTTGCTGGCCATCTCGCCGTTGAGCTTCATGATTTCGAGCGTCATCTCAGCCGCGGCGTACATATCTTTGACGTCCAGCCATTCTTTGACGGTGTGAATTGCCCGCATGCCCGTACCCAGGTTCGCACATTCGATACCTTTCCGATTGAACACGTTCGCATCACAGCCACCGCCGGAAGCCATAGTCTTCACATCGAGCCCCATGCGTTTCGCCGCCTGGAGCACCAGTTGGACGACGTGCGAGCTGTCGGGTACGTCCATGGACGAATAATCGCGCTCCACGTGCGCTTCGACGGAAGCCCTGGTTGTTTTGCCCGCCACGGTGACTTCATATTTGGCGGCGGCGGCTTCGAGACACTGCTGCATGTGCGCCGTCTGCGCTTCGAGCTTCTCTTCGCTGTGTGACCGCGCTTCACCTTTGAGCACGACGAGATTGGGAATGATGTTGGTGGCCATGCCGCCTTCGATTTGGCCGATGTTCGCCGTGGTTTCGGGATCGATGCGACCCAATTTCATATTGGCGATGCCCTCGGCGGCAATCTTGATCGCGGAGATTCCTTCTTCGGGGGCGACACCCGCGTGCGACTCCAGCCCGTGAATCCTGAATTCCATGTGATTTGATGAAGGACCCTTGGTAAACAAAAAACCGGGGTCGTCCGAGTCAAACACAATTCCGTACTTCGCTTTTATCTTTGAGACGTCGACGTTCTTGGCGCCGAGCAGTCCGACTTCTTCACAAATTGAAAAGATGGCTTCGATGGGCGTGTGCGGAATGTTCTGCTCCTGCAGGCAGCGGATGACTTCGATGATCACCGCGCATCCGCTCTTATCGTCGCCGCCGAGTACCGTGGTGCCATCGGTGCGAATAATGTCGCCTTCGACAACTGGTTTGACGCCTTCGCCGGGAACCACCGTGTCCATGTGCGCGCTCATCATGATTGGCTGAGCGCCGGTCAACGTGCCGGCGAAACGCGCGATCACGTTGCCGCTGTTGCCGCCGACTTTCTCTCCCGCATCGTCAATCTCCACCTGCGCGCCCATCTCTTCGCAGTACTTCTTGATACATTCGGCCACGTCACGCTCTTTGCGCGAGTGGCTGTCGATCTGCACCAGCTCCAAAAGCAGATTCTTGATACGCTCCTGATTAATCATGGCACCTCCGGAAAGCCGTGAATCGTAAACAGCAGTTCGTAGATAGAATTGTTTGAACGATTCTATTTACCATTCAGGATTTAAGATTTACAAGTTGGCGCGCCATTCTTCGCCGCGCCGGGTTAATTCGTCGAGCGCCCGCTGCACCTCTTTATGTTTGCTTTCCAGTTTGGCCTCGTCCGCCTTTGCCGAGATTGAGATGGGCGGCCCGATGATTATTCTCGCGCGGGTAAACGGTTTGGGGATTTGCGTGCGGTCCCAGGTCTTGCGTAATTCCCAATAGTTTTTTGCGGTCATGGTAAACGGCAGAATCGGAGCGCCCGTTTTCTTGGCGACCAGCAGGTTTCCCATCTTGGCCTGATGTCGCGGTCCCTTTGGACCGTCAATCGCAAATCCCGTGGGACATCCGGCCCTCATCAGACGCACCATCTCGACAATCGCGCCGGTGGCGCCGCGCGTCGACGAGCCGCGCACCGCGCCATACCCGAATCGCTTGATAAACCGCGCGATGTATTCGCCGTCGAAACTTTGCGACGTCAAAATCACAATCCCGCGCCGCTGCCAAAAATAGGTACCGACAAAGATCTGGTTGTGCCAGAAGGTGTAAATCGGAAGCTGGTCGTCGCGCATGGCCGCTTCCCAATTTTCCCAGCCTTCTACTTCGAACCTGATGGTCTTGCCGATTAACTTGATGATGGCAAAGAAGGCGAGATCAGCGGCGCGAATCAGGAAACGCTCTTTCAACGAATAGCGCGATAGGTCGGCGAACGTGTACGCGCGAGCGATGCTGGACGCGACCCGGCTGTCTGACTTTCCCGCGACTGTCGGTGAAGTGTTCGGCATTAATAGATCGGCGGGTCGCCTGCTGGTCGTGTCTTCCAACGCCGGTGAATCCAGAGCCACTGATCGGGATATTTGCGTATGTAGTCTTCGACGACGCGTGTGTACTGCTCGGTCAAACGGCGGACGTCGGCTTCCTCGTCTCCGGTGCGGGCGATGGCCAACGGCCCGTCAATTTTCAGCAGAAAGCGTTTACGACTTTCGTCCCAGGGCACAAAGACTGGCAGCACCTCGGCCCCCGTCCGCAGCGCCAGCTTGGCCACCAGAAAGGTGGTCGCGGCGGGTTTGCCGAAGAAGTCGACGAAGATTGCTTCACGGTCGAGCGTATTGAGATCGACGAGGATTCCCAAAGTCCCTTTGTCACGCAGAATTTGCAGCATCTCGCGGGCGGCCGATCGTTTATCGATTGACCGGTTGCCGTGACTGGTCCGTGCGTGATCGACCATCTCTTCAATTTTCGGATTATCGATCCGGCGCACGAGGAAGCTGAAAGGATGTCCGAACAACGAAAGACCAAAACTCGAAAGCTCCCAGGCGCCGACGTGCCCGGTGAATAAGATCAGGCCGTGGCCTCTTTGTTTGGCGGCTTCAAAACGATCGAGATCGTCGCATTCGATCATTTGTTTGAGCGTATCGTCTTTATCCTCAAATCGGCTGAAGGCCGCGAGCAGGCGACCAAGATTCTCGAATGAACCCAGCAACAACCGGCGGCGCTCCGGCTCGTCCAGCTCAGGAAACGCCAGCTGCAGATTAATCTCACCCGTCCGCCCCAACCTCGGAAACCAGAAGCCAAACCTTCCCATCCATTGACCGACAGCGATAGCCCGGGGCAGAGACAGCGCCCGGAAGAAGCGGAGCACCGCCCGCGCAATGCAATATTCCAGACTGATTTGTAATTTGCCTTTAGCGGCCATCGGACCCGAAGAGGCGTAGTGTAGCGCATCGAATGTCCGCGCGCCGCATTTCTATTCGATCCGCTTTCATATTAGACTCGGTCACGACCCGACCCCTGGCATCGATGAACCAAAGCACCAGCCGGCTCTATCAATTCACGCGGTTTGCTCTCATGGGCATCCCGCAGGACGCCGTCTGTTCCGTGGATGTTACCAACCAGTGCAACCTGCGCTGTCATCATTGTTACTTCTTTGAGCACGAACAGCCTGAGAATCTCGCCGTCGAACGCTGGCGCAACTTCTTTGAGAAAATGAAGGCCGACGGATTCCCGTTTTTTTCTTGCAGTTGGGTGGGCGGCGAGCCGTTAATGCGCCAGGAAATCATCGAGATGGGCTCGCAGTATTTTCGGCGCAACATGGTGGTCACCAACGGCACCATCCGGATCCCCGACTGGCCGCACGTCAATTTCAAGGTCTCAGTCGATGGCAAGGAAGCGCGGCACGATCGTCTGCGCGGCGCGAAGACTTACCAAAGAATCAAGCGGCATATCCATGACGCTGCGGAGCGCGGGCTGAGAATCGGCATTACGACCGTCCTCACGCGCGAGAATGAAAGCGAGCTGGAAGAGTTCGTCGAAGAATGGCGGCAAGAGCCAATCAACGGCGGCATCATCTTTGAGTTCTACACCTACATGCACGGCCAGCCGGAAGCCGACCAGCTTTGGCTTACCTATGAAGAGCGCGACCGGGTGATCGATCGCATCCTCGCCATTAAGCAGAAGTATCCCCAGCTCGTCGAAATGACGACGCCCGCGCTCGAGTTGTTTCGCTCAGAGAATTGCCGTGAGGTCACCGACAATTGCCTGGCGGCCACGAAGATGGCGTCCTGGGACGTGAGCGGCAACCGCAAAGAGAAATGCATCCTCGGCCCCAAGGCCGATTGCGACCGCTGCGGATGCGCGGTGCCGTTCTGGCTGCACTCGTTCGATAGCCTCGATCGCGAAACTATCAGCAAGATGTTCGGCCCGTCCGCCGCGAAGTATTCTCCGCTCGTCAAACCCGTCCGCATCATGGGCCGCGCCCTCGGGCGCAAGTGACTTTCCAACGGCTGGGCAGGGGCCTGTCCCGGTGATATATTCCCGAACGCTCGCGCGCGGAGTTTCGTATTACCAAATCGGAAGGCCTTCGGCTTCGTCTCTCCGCGCCGATTTCAGATTCAATGCCCCTGACGCAACGCAATCCGGACGCAGTGACGTGCTCGATTCTAATCGTTGAAAGCAGCGACGACGTCCGTGCGGGTTTGCGAAGCGAAATAGAGAAGCTCGGACACGAGGTCAAGGTGATCAGCGAACGCGGCGAAGCCCTGGCTTACGAGGGTCGCAACGAATTCGATCTGCTGGTCAGTGATCTGGTCGGAGACAGCGGCGATAGCGGCGAGCTCGTCCGTTCCTTCAAACTGGCGGTCACCAGCCACCCCGGACGGCGCACAATTCCGGCCCTGCATGACATCATCGAACGGAGCCTGTCTTTCAAGCTCCGCTGTATCGACGCGCTCGACGATTTTAGTCGCGTGCGCGAGAAGATTGACCTGGAGCTGCCCAGCGACCTCACCCTGATGAACGCAGTGCTGGAGTACCTGCTCGGTCGCGTTGCCAGACTTGGTCTGATTCAGCCCGAACAGTCGAATTTATACGTGGCCCTCGATGAAGCTTTTGTGAATGCAGTCAAGCACGGCAATCGTCAGAATCCGGAAAAGCTGCTGCGCGTCACCGCAGAGCTTTCGGCGCGCGAAGCCATCTTCACGGTCGAAGACGAAGGTGATGGCTTTGACGTGCGCGAGATCCCGGACCCCTGCGATCCGGCGAACCTGTTCAAGTCAAACGGCCGCGGTGTGCTTTTGATTTACAACATCATGGATGAAGTCGAGTACAGCGAACGCGGGAACAAGCTAAAGATGGTGGCGCGATCAAAGCCTAAGGCATTGCAAAATGAAAATTGAAAATTGAGCTGTACTAACGTAGCTGATCTGCCGGCAAGTGTATGAATCAGCCCTCACCCAACGAACAATTTTCAAATTGCATCTGGCAGTTTTCATTTTTCAATGGTCTCCCTTCCTAATCCGCCAAACCGTTTCCGTCAACAATATCTTTACTGGCTACCTCCTTCCTTCGTCGCACTGGTTCTCACCCTTATTTATCTAAACCCGTTCATCGGCGATTGGGACGCGCTCGATTACACCATCTTCTCGCTGCACGCGCGCCCATCTTCAATGGCGCTGGGCCGCTCGTTGTTCACGATCTTCAACTTCGTATTATTCAAATTTGCCCACGCGGTCTTTCAAGTCCAGCCGCAACACGCCTACCTGCTCTTCAAATACGTCGTCGTAATTGATACCCCACTTGCAGTAATCGTCTGTTGGGTGTTGGCGCGGGATCTCACCGGGTCGGTTCGCGCCGCGACGCTTTCCGCGCTAATGATCGCGTGTTCGCCGATTCTCGTAATCTACGGCGGTCAGGTGATGACGGAAATTCCTTCCGTGCTCTTCACGGCCCTGGCGTTAGTCGTTCATCTCCGCGGCATAACTCACAAGCGATGGATGCTGATAATCGCCGGCGCAGCGTTGCTGGGTCTCGGTCTGAATCTGCGCGAGACGGTTGGTTTGTATGCGCCCTGGCTCGTCTTTGCGCCGTTCGTCGGAGGCTGGAGATTCGATCGTCGCTCGCTGGCCATCATCGCCTCCTCGCTCATCGTCTTCGCTATCGTGGGCTTCGGTCCATTCGCCATCTGGTACGAAGCTTCGCCGGTATTCCGGCTCGATTGGCATACCTGGCTGTCGTCGATGCAGGACGAAGCCAGGCGCCATCCGATATCGACGACCAATCTGAAGCCCTTCCTGATTTACTTCATGATGTGCGCTCCGCTGATCACCGTCGGTTTGCCGTGGGCGATGTGGAAGGAATGGCGCGAGCGCGGCTTTACGCTGACGCTGCTGGCCGCCATGGTCGGCGTGCTGGCGACCTTGATGCTCTTCTTCAATTACAGCACAACGATCAACTGGCGTTATTTCCTGACCGGATTACCCGCAATGGCGCCGCTGGCCGGAGATTTCTATGCGCGAATTCAAGCTCGCAGGTTCGGCAGCGCCAGACGTGGCTTTGTTTCTGCAATTGCCGGCATCGCCCTGATCGGCGCGTTGATGGTAGTACTGGTGCCGCCCGCCGGCAACGAATACTTCAACCGCCTGGCGCAGGCTAAGACTTACGACGCGCGTCTGAAACTGATTCCGCGCGATGCGGTGGTGATAGCCGGCGCGCAGACGGTGGCGGTGCAATACTGGCGTGGCATCGGTCTCGGTGAATGGGATTGGATTGGCGTCGGCGCGGGCTGGCCTGCGGGTCAACTCGAATCAAAAATCGACGAGCATCTGAAAGCCGGTCGCCGCGTGTATCTCGATGCCGATCCGCGCTGGTGGTTACCGTGCGAATGGCACCTGGTCGAGGTGAGGGAACTGACGCAGATCGAAACGCAGTTCCATTTCAAACAAGTCGCGCCGACGGTTTACGAGATAAGACTCTCGAGTGACGAGTCCGCAAAAGACCAACCTCATCTGGAGAAATTACTGCCTGAGAACCGTCCCGAAGAAGTGAAGAAGTGCTTTAATTCATGAGGAACGCATGCATCCTGCGTGCGGTTCGCGGCCATCCCTGGCCGCATCTCTCAATTTCATTTGCAGGCAGAATGCCTGCGGACCGCACGCAAGGATGCGTGCGTTCCTACGCCGTGATCATCTGCACCACATTCCCGGGTTTTGCGGGCACGTACTGCTCATTCATCAAGGTCGGGAAAAGGTCGCCTTGCCAGTGCGGTTTCTTGGTGATCCAGGCGCTGACTGTTTCGGCATCGACCGGGCGCGAGAAGAGGTAGCCCTGGCCGTACTGACAATTCAGTTTGCGCAGTTGCGTTAATTGGCTGAGGGTCTCGACGCCTTCGGCGACGACGTCCATGCCCATGTTTTCGGCCAGCGAGACGATGGTGCGGACAATTTCGATGTTCTCGGCGGCTTCACCAATGCGGCCGATGAACGAGCGGTCCACCTTCAGCGTGTTCACCGGGAAGCGGTGCAGGTAGCCGAGCGATGAATAGCCCGTGCCGAAATCGTCGATGCTCAATTGCACGCCCAGGTCTTTCAGGCGCTTCAGCAGGCGCGCGGCCATGTCGGCGTTCTGCATCACGGCGCTTTCGGTGAGTTCCAATTTCAAGTGCGTGGGATCGACGTTCGTCTCTTCCAGCACGTCACTAATCTGCGCGACCAGGTCTGGTTGCGAAACCTGCTTGCTGGAAAGATTCACGCTCATGAAGAGATTGCGATTGCCCGGCGTTTGCCATTGCCACTGGCAGAGTTGCTGACAAGCCTTACGCAGGATCCATTTGCCGATAGGAACTATGAGACCGGTCTCTTCAGCGAGAGGAATGAAGTCACCGGGATTGACGAAGCCGCGTTCCGGATGCTGCCAGCGGATCAGCGCTTCGAAACCAGCCAGGTTGCCATTCGCCAACGAAACGATGGGTTGATAGAACACGCGGAATTCTTCGCGGTCCAGCGCGCGCCGCAAGTCGTTTTCCATTTGCAGCAGGTAAACCGCATGCGTGTGCATGCCCTTGTCGAAAACTTCGTAGCAGGCCTTGCCCTGACCTTTGGCGCGATACATGGCGGTGTCGGCGTCGCGCAGCATGTTCTCAGGATGATCGTAGCCGGTGGAACTGAGCGCGATGCCGATGCTGGTCGAAGTGAAGACTTCGTGGCCGCTCAGATTGAATGGTGAAGCCAGCTTTTCCTGAATCCGGCGCGCCATGTTGGTGGCTTCGCTGGCGCTGGGGATGCCGTCCAGCAGTACGGCAAATTCATCGCCGCCCAGACGCGCGACGATGTCAGCTTCGCGAATGCAGCTTTCCAGACGCCGAGCCATCGCGATCAGCAATTGATCACCAATCGTATGACCCAAACTATCATTGACGTTCTTAAAACGATCGAGGTCAAGAAAAAGTACACCAAACTGATAGTCCTCCTGGTTCTTGGCGCGCTCAATCACGAACTTCAGGTTCTCAGTCAGCAGCACGCGGTTCGGCAGGTTCGTCAGGGCGTCGTGGAAAGCGGCATGACGAAAGTGGTCCTTGCTCTCCTGTAACTGCTGGCTGATGCGTTCCTGTTCGGCGATGTGCCGGTTCAATTCTTCGACGTGACGCTCGGCCTGTTCGGCGCGCTCACGTTCGGCTTCGGCGCGGGCGCGTTCCGCTTCGGCGCGTTCGCGTTCGGCCTGTTCGGCGAGGGCCGCGGTGGTGCGAATCTCTTCGAGGTATTTATTGTAGGTGAAATAGACTACGACGATGATGGGAGCGCCAATCAGTACGATAGTGATGCCGATGCGGTCGATTGAATTCGACGCGAACGCCGCCAGCCCCGCACCCGCGATATACGTGATCGAAGTCCAGAGATAATGAGTTTGCCAGGTGCGCCAGACAGGTTCGCCCGTCTTGAGTGCTAATCCCACGGCACAGATACCGCTGTTCGAGAAGTATTGCACGAGTGCCATGGCGCCGACGGCGGCGACGAAGTGCGACAAATCGTGAAATCGCAACTCTGACATCGAGCCGAACAGCAGGTGCACCACGGTCACGGTGACTGAAGTTGAAAACACCATCATCGCCGAATTGAAGATGACAGTGAGCGGCCGTTTACTAATGCGCAGCCCTGAGAAAAATCCTTCAACCCCGGCTACCAGGATGCCGGCGACTCCGCCATACAAGAGCAGCACGAGGAAGACGAACGTGTCGGAGATGGTGATATTTGTGTTGACCCGCGGTATTTGCACCGAGAAGCGCGCGCTGACGACCGTCATGATGGCGGCGAGAATCAGGAATCGCCAGTCAAACCTCGGCAGCGGTAGCCAGAGGGTCGAGGCGAACATGGCGCCCGCGCCCGCGATGACAATTACCCACCGGTAGAAATCGTAATGGGGTCTGTTTGTAGTTGGTATTCGGGCTGTGGCTTCCACGACTTGGACCTGTTAGCGGAGGTAGATGGTTTCGTAATTACTGTGAAATTTAAATCCGACTTTTTCGTAAAGCGCGGCTGCATGCTGGTTACGATCGTTGACGGTCAGACAGATTGATTTGGTGTCGCGCAAAAGAATCGACGAAAGTTTGGTAAGACACCGGAGCGCGTGGCCTTTGCGACGTTCTTCCGGATGAACATAAATTCCTTCCAGGTAAGTCACCTCGGGCGTGGAACTGACTACGTCGGCTTTAAAAATCAGACGATTACCTTCCAGCAAAACCCAAACCCGGCTTTGTTCAATGCGGCGGGCGGTGCGTTTGCGAAATCCACTGGGATCGCGTTGCAGCGGACTGCTGCCGCCTTCTTCCAGAGCCATGGACGAGTTCACCGCGACCACCTTTTCCAAATCGTCCATCACAGCGGCCCGCAAATCGACAGCTTCAATCTCGGTAGCGGGTTCCGTCATAACGAACAGCTGTTCGCACGAAATCGCGCGTGGATTGCTCGAGGCGCTTCCGAAATAGGTCCAGAAGGTTTTGATTGACTCCTGCTCGCCGCGAATCAGGTGAGTGTTTTGGCAGTTCCGAGCGACGCGCGCGAAGCCGACCAGTGAACTCTCGGTATGCGCTTCGACCAGCGTCGCGTGGCCAATCAGCGCCACCGCCTCAAGCTGGCCCGAAGAGCCCCGTGAACCATAAAAAGATCCGCGGTTCTTGGGACTGAGCAGTCCGTTGTCGCGAATCAAACCCAACATGAACACTGTATGCAGCGGACGCGCCGACAAAAACTCAATTACCTCCGGCTCATCACTGCGAGAGAGTTCGCTGATATTGCACGGTTGCGGCGCCTCTGCGAATCCACTCCGCGTGGCCCAGTCCTGGCTCATCATTGTGACGGCCATTTTGTCTCCTGACTTAGTCGGGACTAACAGACCAGTTGATAAGGCGATGCGCCGACTTGTTGGCCGGCGCATCGACAGGTTAAGTAACGGTTACCGATTCGCTTGCATTCCCGGACCGTCGTCGCCGTTAATCATCGCCCGGACTGACATCGCCTGGACGGCGGCATCACCGAGCACCACTCCATCGCCCAGCACCACGCCGTCACCCAGCACGACACCGTCGCCGAGCACCACACCATCGCCGAGCACTACGCCGTCACCTAAGACAACGCCGCTACAGAAGAGTGTTCCGTCACCCAGCACCACGCCGGCACTGGTGAAAATGCTGTCGCCGAGCACGACGCCATCGCCCAGCACCACGCCATCGCCGAGGACGACACCGTCACCGAGCACGACGCCATCGCCTAATACCACGCCATCGCCCAGCACCACGCCCTGCGCGTAGTAGCTTTGATACTTGGTCGCCAGCGCTGAGCCAGTTGCGTACCAATGCTTCAACACGATTCCCTGCGACCAGGCGAAGGTGTTTCCGGCAATTGTGGTCTGCGCCGCCGGCAGGTTGCCGGTCAGCAAGGCACTGCCCGGTGCGGTATTGGCCGCCAAATCGGTTCGCACCAACTTCGCCAGCTGCATGGCGCCCGCCACGTTAAGTTCGCCCGTACCCTGCTCGAGCATATTGAAGCCGGCCAGCGGATCAGACGTGTACATCATCACCATCTTGACCATATTCGGCGTCAGCTTTGGATTCGCCTGCAGCAAAAGGGCCGCTGCACCTGCAACCACCGGAGTGGCCATCGAGGTACCGCTGAGGTACATCAATTTCTTGTTGTCATCGTCGGTGATTCCTGAATCCAACTGCGGATTCTGAGTGACCAGCAGATTCGGCTTGTCTGCACCGTCGTCTGATTCGGCAAAGATGAGCTTATTGCCGGGAGCAATCAGGTCAGGCTTGATGAGATTGTCATAGTGCTTGACGCCATTCGCATCGGTGTAAGAACTCCGAGTCGGACCGCGCGAGCTATAGGAAGCGACTGCGTCATCCGCATGCGAGTCGGTGCCGAAGGTGTTGGCAGCGCCTACGGTGATGACGGAGGGCTCGTTACCTGGTGAATGGATTTGGCCATAGACCTTATTGCCGTTCGCGTCTTTGCCGTTGTTACCGGCAGCGGCCACGACCACGATGCCGGCATCAACCAGCGCTCGTGCCGCGCGACACACCGGGTCGTTCTTATAGGAATCGATCGCCGGCGCGCCCAGGCTCAAATTCACCACGCGCACGTTGTATTTATCTTTGTTCAGCGGATTAGCGCCGCTCAGGGGTTTGGTTGGATCCGCCGGAGTCAGGATCCAGTTCAGAGCATTAAGCAATGCCGAAACTGAGCCGACGCCGTTCTTGTCCAGCACGCGCAGGTTGATGATGCTCGCGCCCGGAGCGATACCCGAGTACGGGTTGCTGCCGCTGCCGGAGCTGCTGGCGCTGACGCCGGCCGCGGCGTTCGCGACGTGCGAACCATGGCCGTAATAGTCTTTGTCAGACTTGTTTTCGATCGTGAAGTCCTTTTTGAAGGCGATTCTTCCGGCGAAAGCCTTGTGCGCGGCGTCGACCCCAGAGTCAATAATCGCGATGCCGATGCCTTTGCCGTCGAACGTGGTTGTGGTGCTCAATAAGCCGAGCAAGCCGCCACTGGTAACGGTGCGAATCATGTCCGTGCCGGTTGTCGCCGTCACGTGTCCGAATGATTCCATCTGCCGGTCCGGCGAGATGTAGTTCATCGCCTGGCTCTTCATCAAAGCATCGATGGCTTTGACCGGAAGCTCGACTTTCATCGTGCCCAGGCTGCTCATCGCGTCGGCCGTCAGCACACCGTTTTGAGCGAGCAGCGCGCGGACTTCCTTGCTGTTGACATCATTGACCTGAAGGATGGCCGTGACGCGACCGTTGTGGGCGCTCTTCATCAAGTCGCGCATATCCGGCGAAATTTTTTCGCCTTCAAACTCTTCGTTGATGGGGCTGCGCCGTTTGTTGGTCGCGACCTCGGCCGCGCCGTCGATATGATCGATGGAAATCGAATCGAAAAGCTTCGCGACCGACACGTCGGAAGCGATGTAAGTGGTGTAAGCCTCTGGTGAAGCGCCACCAACGATGTGCAGATGATTTGCTTCGAGAGCTTCCTTGACCGCCGCTGAAGCCACCGTATTGGCGCGGCTGCCAGCGTACTGGTTAAGTTGATCCACGAAGAGAATCACGCGGCCGTCGGCTTGCGCGGCTTCGGCAAACACGGCCTGGACGCGAGTTGAAAATTCGTCGCTGCTATTGGCGCCTTTGGCCAGCGCGTCGATGCTCAGGCGAAACACTCGCTTAGCGCGAAGCGTTTCCGGCACGTCACCGAACGCAATCTTGATCGCGACGCCGCGAGCAATTACTTCGCGATCGAGATCCGATTCGCTGACCATCACTGGATTCTTAGCCGCAGCCAAACTGGCGATTACGCGAGCGACGTCTGCATCGTGCTCGCGCGTTACTTCGATTTTTCCGTTGGTCGCGAGCTTCGTCAGGTCCGTCGCATATTTCGACAGCACCGGAAACTCGCTTCCTGCTTTATTAATTGATTGGCCGGCGTTGGCCGACGTGCGCTGACTGAAGGTCAGGCTGACGCACATGGACACGAGTAGTGCCAGCGCCGTTATGACAGTTTTTGTAGGGGCGTTTCTTCGATTCATTGTCCTCATCCTTAGTAACCGCCGGCGACTTCTGACCGGCCCGAGTCCGAATAGCTTTAGCGACATCAGCCCTCGTCGGGTGGATGTAACTTGCTAAAAGTGGTTCGCGCTTGGTTTTGCGGAACCTTCTGTTTGAAAGAGCAACCGTAGAGACTCCACGGGCACAGCGGCTATTGCGAAGTGTGTGCCAAATTCCACAGGTGCTGCTAACTGTTGAAATAACTCGGTCAAGGTCATGCGGCAGCCATGGCTGCAGGTCGTTCAGTCAGTCAGGATGAAAGAAGAGAACCTGTCAGAATCAAATTGTTGACAGGATGGGTGCGTTGGCGTACGTCAAATGTCAGTTCGGTATAATTCATTGCCGTGACAGGGGCAGAACTTCTTATTCGCGAGGCCACCAGTGACGATGGCGCAGAGGTGATTAAGCTCGTGGCGAGCGTGCTCGCCGAGTTTCAATTGCCGTTTGAGCCTGATTCCAAGGACGCGGACTTAGCGGACATCGAACGGATGTACCTTCAGTCTGGCGGCGTATTTGAGGTGATTCAGGATAAGAGCGGGAGACTCTTAGGCACTTATGGCCTGTTTCCATTAAACGATATCACCTGCGAATTGCGCAAGATGTATTTTTTACCCGAGATTCGTGGACGTGGTTTAGGCCGAAAAGTTTTGGAGCGCGCGGTGAATCACGCCCGGCGCCTGGGCTTTCAGAGAATTGTGCTGGAGACAATCGGTGTGCTTGAGCGCGCCATTCACCTTTATACAAGATTCGGGTTTGTCCCGATCGCCGTGGATCATCCCAGTGCAAGGGTCGATCAGCGCTTCATGCTGGAACTGTAGGAGTGCACGCATCCTGGCGTGCGGGCATCCTTGCGGGTTAATAAAGAGGATATCACCAGCGACACTAACAATAATTTCGTAGGGTCTTGCGCGGTAAGCTATAATGCCCCCGGCGACTCGGGAATTCCGAATTTCGCAGTTTATTCGGTTTGCGATCATAATCATTTATGTTCGAACGCTATACTGAAAAAGCCCGCCGCGTAATTTTCTTTGCCCGCTACGAAGCTTCACAGTTCGGGGCGCCGGCTATCGAGCCTGAACACCTGCTCCTCGGACTGATGCGCGAGGACAAGACGCTCACCGGACGCTTCTTTCCGCGCGCGCAAATCACCATCGAAGCTATCCGTCGCGAAATCGAAAGCCGCACGCTGCTGCGTGAGCGGATTCCGACGTCCGTCGAATTGCCGCTGGCGCCGGAAACCAAGCGCGTCCTTCATTATTCGCACGATGAGTCGGATCGACTTCAGCACCGTCACATCGGCACTGAGCATTTGCTGCTGGGCCTCTTGCGCGAAGAGCGCTCGATGGCGGCGCAGATTCTGTTCGAACGCGGCCTGCGCCTGGCCGCCGTGCGGGATGAGATTGCCCGCCAGACCGGCGCCGACGCGCGGCAGCGCAAAGACATTCCGCACCTGCTCGAGTTTTCGCGCGACCTGACTGAAGATGCGCACAATGACCGGCTCGACCCGTTGATTGGACGCGACGCCGAGATCGAACGGGTGATTCAGATACTTTGCCGCCGCACCAAGAACAATCCGGTTTTAATCGGCGAGCCCGGTGTCGGCAAGACGGCGATTGTCGAAGGGTTGGCCCAGCGCATCGTCTCCGGCGAGGTGCCTTCGTTCCTCGAGAACAAACGCATCCTTTCACTCGACATCAGCTTGATTGTCGCCGGCACTAAGTATCGCGGCCAGTTCGAAGAGCGCCTGAAGCAAATCATGCGCGAGTTGATCGACAACCCGCAGTACATTGTCTTTATCGATGAGCTGCACACGCTGGTGGGCGCAGGTTCGGCTGAAGGCTCCCTTGATGCCGCGAACATTCTGAAGCCGGCGCTGTCACGCGGCGAGATTCAATGCATCGGCGCCACGACGCCGGGTGAATTCCGCAAATCGATCGAGAAAGATCGTTCGCTGGAACGCCGTTTCCAGGCAGTTAAGGTGCCGCCGCCCTCTGAAGACGAAGCGGTTAGCATCCTCGGCGGCGTGCGCGAACGTTACGAGAGCTTTCATCAGGTGCATTACACGGACGAGGCTTTGGAAGCCGCGGTGCGCCAGTCGACGCGCTACATCCCGGATCGTTTTCTGCCGGATAAAGCCATCGATGTGATCGACGAGGCCGGCGCGCGCGTAAAGCTGCGGGTCCGGGCCGAACAGGGCAATCTGGATGCGCTGATGGCGCCATTGTCTGAATGGGAGCGCGCCACCTATGGCCGCGCGCAGGCGCCGATTAACGACGAGGATGAAGAGCAGATCATTGTCGGCGAAGTAACGCGCACCGACATTGAAGAAGTAATCGCGCGCTGGACCGGCATCCCGATCGTATCGCTCAAGGAAGAAGAGTCCCGGAAGCTGCTGCGCATCGAAGCGGAATTGCATAAGCGCGTGATTTCGCAGCGGCCCGCAATTTCGGCGATGGCGCGGGCGATTCGCCGTTCGCGCGCCGGACTCAAGAATCCGCATCGCCCGGTTGGATCGTTCTTATTCCTCGGCCCCACCGGCGTCGGCAAGACCGAAGTCGCGCGCTGTCTGGCTGAGTTTCTCTTCGGCAGCAACCGGTCCATGATTCGCTTCGACATGTCTGAGTTCATGGAGAAGCACGCCGTCTCGAAACTCATCGGCTCGCCGCCGGGATATGTCGGACACGAAGAAGGTGGCCAGTTAACCGAGCGCGTCAAGCGTTCGCCCTACTCGGTGCTGCTGTTTGATGAGATCGAGAAAGCCCATCCGGACCTCTTCAACATCCTGCTGCAGGTATTCGAAGACGGCATCCTGACCGATGGACTCGGCAACACTGTCGATTTCAAGAACACGATCATCATCATGACGTCGAACATTGGCGCGCGTTTCATTCAGCGCCGCGGCACCATGGGCTTCCAGGGATCGTCCGATGTTTCGCGCGCGAAGATGGAAGAGATGGTGATGAATGCCGTCCGCCAGACTTTCAATCCCGAGTTCATCAATCGTCTGGACGAGATCATCGTCTTCGACGAACTCGGCGATGTGGAATTGCTGGACGTGCTGCAGCTTCAGGTTGATCAAATCAATGCGACGATGTCCAACCATGGCTTCATCGTACGGCTGGTTGACGAGGCCAAACAGTGGATCGTCAACAAGACTTGCGCGGATCGTTCATACGGCGCCCGCCCGCTGCGCCGCGCGCTGCAAAAGTACGTGGAAGATCCGCTTTCCGAGGCTTTGATCCAGGGCCAACTCGCTGACGCCTCGCTGGTGGAGATGTTCGTCGATGGAGCCGATCTGAATTTCCGGTCGATCTCAATCGACGACGAAGGCCACGAGCGCATCAACGACCTCGTGCTTACCCAGTAGGCCGGGCAGAACCCTGAATCCAAGTCGCGGACGCAAACTGACCCGTGGATCAACGCGCTTGCGTACTCGTCTCCCCCTTCTATTGCGAACCCTTCTTTAGCATGGTCATAGATAAGAGACCAGGAAGGGGCCAAGCGAGGACGAAGAAGGGGCCAGGCCTTCCATTTGGTATTTGCGCTCTGCTTCCGGTTCCCTCGATTAATCGAAGCATATCGCCTCGTTATTTCATTGATGATTGCCTTCGTTATCTCAGACGGACAGTTTGGGTTACAAGTTCAGCCCCCACCGAAAGCCGTCCATTTTGGACTTTCCCTTAATAATCCCGCTATAATGCGCCACTTTGTTACGGGTTAATCTGGCAACGGGTAAAGGCTGCGGCGAATCAAAGTGCTCCCCAGGCTGCGCAATCCGAAGCAGTTTGTGTTAGTTTTTCCCTGATCGTAAGTACTAATTTCAACTTAATACGTGTGGGAGCGACCGCCAATCATCAAGTCGAACGCTGCCGAAACAGCGACCGGCACCAGTGTGCGCTCCTGATTAGGTTCCGATGCGTCGTCGTCTAAGGGAACCGTTAAATATGCACTTTTATCGCGTCGTCCTGTTCGCCGCCCTGGCTTTCATCATCGGCACCACCAGTTTCGCGTTTTATCAACGCGTCTCAGCGCAGCAGCCTCAGCAACCGCAAAAGCTGATTGAGGAAGTCGACATCATCGGCAACCGCCGCCTGCGCAAAGAAGACATTCTCTACTGGATTCAGTCCCGCCCCGGCGATCCTTACAATCCGGATCAAGTCAATCGTGACCTGCAGACGATTCTGTCGCTGAATTTCTTTGACAAGGTCGGGACCCGCGTGACGGCTGAAGATGCGCCCCGCGGTGGCGTGCGCATCATTTTCGAAGTCAAAGAACTGCCGATTATTCGCGACATTCAATTCGAAGGATTAAAGAGCGTCACGGAATCGGACGTGCTCAAGACATTTCGCGAGCGGCGCGTCGGCGTATCGAAAGAATCGATTCTCGATCCGGTCAAGGTGAAAAACGCCGAGCGCGTTTTGAAGGAATTGCTGGCCGCGAAAGGCCATCCGAACGCGGTCGTCAGTGGCTCGGTCGAGGCCGTGTCGCAAACTTCCAGCGCTATCACGTTTGTTGTGAATGAGGGTGCGCGCGTGCGCGTGGCAGAGATTCGTTTCGAAGGCAGTCACGTGTTCAAGACCGGCGAGCTGCGCAACCACATGAAGTACGTGAAGGAAGCCGGACTGATTACCCGTTTCCGCGAAGAGGACATCCTCGACCGGCAGAAACTCGATTACGACCTGCACCAGGTCGATCAGTACATGAAGTCGAAGGGTTACCTGCAGGCACGCCACGGTGAGCCAAAGATTGAAGGGCTCGGTAAGAAGCGCACGGGATTTCCCATTCTCCCGCTGCCGTTCCTTTCCTCGGTCGACGACACTCTGCGGGTCACCGTGCCGATTATTGACGGCAAGCTGTTTCGCGTCGGTGACGTAAAGATCGAAGGCAATTCGATCTTCTCAGAAAATGTAATTAAGGCCTTCATCGGTTTGCAGAAGGGCGAAGTTGCCAACGGCGAGGCGCTCAGCAAGGGGCTGTACGAGAACCTGAAAAAGGCCTACGGCAATCAGGGATTTATTCAATACACGGCTGAAGTCGCGCCCACCTTCAAAGACAATCCGGCCAACGCCAACGAAGGCGTTGCGGATTTTGTCATCACCATCGACGAAGGCAAGCAGTTTGCTCTGCGCCGCCTGGAGTTCACCGGCAACACCTTCACGCGCGACAATGTGCTGCGCCGCGAAGTGCTGATCAACGAAGGCGATATTTATAACCAGGGATATTTTGAGTTCTCAGTCACGCGTCTTAACCAGCTTGGTTACTTCGATCCGATTGACAAAGACAAGGACGCCACCTTCAAAGAGAATGACGAGGAAGGCCTGGTCGATGTGACGCTGCAGGTCAAGGAAAAAGGCCGGCAACAGATTTCCTTCAACGGTGGTATTTCCGGAATCGGCGGCACCTTCTTCGGGCTCGATTATTCTACGAACAACCTGTTCGGACGTGGTGAGGTGTTGTCTGTGCAAGTCGCCGCCGGTAACCGCCAGCGCTCATTCCAGTTCTCGTTCACCGAACCCTATATCCGGAATCGTCCGATCAGCGCGGGCTTCAGCGTGTTTGCTTATTCGCAGAAGTTCTTCGGCGAAGGCACCTTCCTGTCGACGAATGCGAACGCGGTAGCCGGAGCTTCGGGCGGCGTTTTCGACTTCTTCAATACGAATGAAGAGAACCTGTTCACTCGTAACTCAATCGGCGGCTCGATATTCGCCAGCGCGCCGTTGTCTGAGTTCTACCGCAAACGGCCGTTCACGCAATTCTCACGCGTGGGACTTTCGTATTCGCTTTCGGAATCAAATGTAAAGGATCCGCCGGTCAACGCGGCTGGCAATTCAACTCAGTTCATTCCGGTCATCTATGCGCAGCCGAATATCATTACCAGCCGTGTAACGGGCAGCTTTGTTTACGACACTCGCAACGCCAGCATGGACCCGACCAAGGGCCGGTCGATCTCAGCTTCGCTGGCCCTGTCGGGATTATTGGGTGACGTGCGCACGTACGGGCCGACGCTCGAATACACTCAGTTTATTCCGGTGAGAAACAAGAAGTCGGACTACCCGCATGTGTTCGGCTTCCGCATTCTGCTGGGCACAGTCGGCAGCTTCGCCACCACTGAAAAAATCAGAAATGCCAACTCGCTGGCGTTCGTTGATGGCGTGCCGATTTACGAACGGTACTTCCTCGGCGATGAGTTCACGATTCGCGGCTACAACGTCCGCTCGATTAGTCCCGTGACGCCGCTGGATAGTTACATCACCTCACGCAACGTCGTGGTGGCGACGAATGTTGCCGGTACGCCGAACGTGGTTCCGGGGCTGCCGGCCGCCTTCGCGGCGATCGGCACTTTTACGGGTTCTACCGGATCGAATGTCGCCAGGTTGTCGCGGGTTTACACGGCCACCGGCGGCGATACGCAGTTCCTCGGCAACTTTGAGTACCGGATACCCATCGTCGGCCGCACCGTACAAGCTGCGTTTTTCGCCGACGTCGGCAATGCTTTCAATCTTCGCACCAAGGGTGTGCAAACGTTCTCGAGCGAGTTTCTAACGGACGATCCTTTCCTCCAGACCATGGGCCTCATTGCCTGTCCCAGGGCGAATGGCGGAATTGCGCCAGTCACCCTGACGACTCTGGCCGCCTGTAATAATTTCACAAATCTCGCTTTGACGACGAGTTACGGGTTTGTTGCCCGCGACAACCGTCTCATCACGCGTGCGGAATATGATACTGCCCTGCGTCTCGGACCGGTCGATCCTCTTACCGGCCTGCCGCCGGGCCTGCAGCAGGTCTTTATGAGAGGTGAAGCGCAACGGAATACGGTGGTGCGGCTCGGTGAGAGCCTCTTCGCTCAGCTGGCTGATTTGCGCAGCAGCATCGGGGCTGAGGTGCGGGTCCAGGTCCCCGTTCTGAACGTGCCTTTTCGCCTGATTTATGCTTATAATCCGAACGCTCGTAAGGATCAGGTTATCGACGGATTTCCTTTCTTCTTTAACGAGAAAAAGTCGGTATTTCGTTTCAGCGTAGGCCGCACTTTCTAGGTTAACCAACAAGCAAACCAAACCGGTAGCCTGGACAACTAAGCAGTTGCATCCGCCGCCGTTCGAGAATTCTAAGGAGTCTTAACTAACTAAAATGAAAATCACTCGTGCGATAGCCGCAATCGCTTTCTTCGCGGCAATCAGCGCTGCCACGGTCGCCGCGCAAACCAGGCCTGCGGCGCCGCCCGCCACGCAACCGAAACCGACGACCACGCCGTCTGCGACTGGATCTGCCACCGGCAACGTGCCGGACACGAAGCTGGCTTTGGTTGATACCGATGCGTTCCTGGACGAGAAGGCCGGCATCCTGCGTTTGGTTGCTGCCGCCAAAAAAGTAGAAGCGGAATTTGCGCCGCGCCGCACTGAACTCCAGAACCTGCAGGCCCAGGTTGATCAGATGACGGCTGATCTGCAAAAAACATCGGCTGTTCAGGATCCGAAAGTCTCGGCCCAGAAGCAGGATGCAATCGAGCAAAAGAAACGAGACATCACCCGCAAAACGGAAGACGCGCAGTCGGAATATCAGAAGCGTCTTCAGGCCTTGTTGGGACCTGTCTACGACGAGATCGGCAAAGCGCTGGATGCGTTCGCCAAAGCCCACGGCATCACTCTGATCCTCGACGTCACGAAAGTTCAGGGAATTGTCAGCGCAGATGGATCGCTGGACATCACCAAGGCTTTCATCACGGAATTCAACAGCAAGAACCCGGCGACCGCGTCACTGACGCCTCAGCCCTAATAGTTTTGCCAGCTTGCCCGGCGATGCCGCAGGTCTGATTGATGACCCCTGCGGCATCTTTGCCTCGACGGCTGGAGGAGTAGATGAAATGATTAGCAAGAAGATTTTTTTGTTCATAATGGTCGCCGCCCTCAGCGCGGTTTGCTCGCAACGCGCGTCAGCGCAAACCGGCACGGTTCCGGTCGGAAAAATCGCGGTGATTTTTTCGGAGGCCTTTCAGGATCCCAAGGCGGGCATTGCGAAATTCACGGTCATTCAGAGCCAGTTGAATTCGGAATTCAAAAAGCCGCAGGAAGAACTTGACGCGGCCGCGCAAAAGGTCAAGGCGTTGCAGGACGAGATCACCAGGTTGCAGAGTTCAACCGCACCCGTAGATCCAAAATCAGTTCAGGCAAAGATCGATGAACTGGATCAATTGAAGAAGAGTTCACAGCGCAAGCTCGAAGATACCCAGGCCGCCTATACGCAGCGACGCACCGCTTTATTGACCCCGTTGCAGGATGAAGTTGGTAAAGCCCTCGACGTGTTTGCCAAAGCGCACGGCATCACCCTGATTATCGACGGTAGTCAGGTGCCCGGCGTAATCTATGCCGCCGACGCGATGGATGTGACGAGGGCTTTTATCGCCGAGTACAACTCGAAGAACCCGGCGGCGGCGGCCTCGACTACGGCCAAGCCTTAGTAATTGGCCAGGACCGCCGCGAGTCGCAGTTGGCGACGGGTGTTGCCGCGACTCGTTTCGTTCCCTTGCTTCTGCGCGCGGTACTGGAACCGTTAATCTATGGAAACCGTCCTCGACTCTGAAGGCATCAAGAAATTACTGCCTCATCGCTTTCCCTTTCTGCTGGTCGATCGCGTCATTGAACTGCAACCGCTCGAACGCATCGTCGGCCTCAAACAAGTCAGCGCCAACGAACAGTTTTTTGAGGGCCATTTTCCCGGCGCTCCGGTCATGCCCGGAGTGTTGGTAATCGAAGCCCTGGCTCAATGCGGCGCGATTCTGGCTCTGCGCGAGATTGAAGATCGCGATCAGAAACTCGTGCTCTTTACCGGTATCCGCGAGGCCCGTTTTCGTCGTCCGGTAGTTCCCGGTGACACTCTCGTGTTGGAAGTCACAGCGCTGCGTTTCGGTCCACGGATTCAACGTATGCGCGGTGAGGCGAAAGTTGATGGCCAACTGTGCGCCGACGCGGAACTCACCAGCGTGATCGCTGATCGCCCGAAGTCTTAATGATGAGCGCAGCGTCAACCCAAAGTTCAACTCAGATACATCCTTCCGCCGTCGTCAGTCCGAACGCGCAAATCGGCGCCGGCTGCCGGATTGGGCCATTCACCGTCATCGGCGAAGAAGTCACGCTCGGCAATGGCGTCGTTGTCGATTCGCACTGCGTGATTGACGGCCGGACACGCATCGGCGACGAGACTTACATTTATCCGTTTGTTTCGATTGGTTTGCCCCCGCAGGATTTGAAGTTCGCGGGAGAGCAGACCGAAACCGAGATTGGCCAGCGGACTCGCATTCGCGAATTTGTGACTATCCATCGGGGCACTGCGGGCGGCGGAGGCATCACCCGCATCGGCGATGATTGCTTTCTGATGGCGCAAGCCCATGTCGCGCATGATTGTCTTATCGGCAACCAGGTGATCATGGCAAATGCAGCGACCCTGGCGGGCCACGTAACCGTCTTCGACCGCGCGAATATCGGGGCTTACTCCGGCGTGCACCAGTTCTGCCGGGTCGGGCGCGAAGCGTACATCGGCGGATATTCCGTGGTGGTTAAGGATGCGCTTCCATTTGCACTGACCGTCGGCAATCACGCGAAATGCTACGGCCTGAATAAAGTCGGCGTACGCCGGCGAGGTTATTCGCGCGAAACGATCGAGGCCTTGCATCACGCTTATCATTTGTTGTTGTCTTCCAAGCTGAACACGACGCAAGCCGTTGAGCGCATTCGCCAAACCATCCAGGGCGTGCCGGAGGTCGATGAGGTAGTAAGTTTTGTGGAGTCCTCTCAACGCGGCGTCGTGAAATGAAGTTCGCCAAACTATTTCTCTAGGCCGGGCGTTTACGCGTAGCGTCGCGGACAAGGGAGCGAAGCCCCATTAACGGGGCTTTTTCTGCAGGTGCGGTGCTCAACTCGCCGTAAACGGTCGGACTAGAGAAAAGAAACGCCAGCAAAATGAAACTCGGTCTCATCGCCGGCAACGGAAGATTTCCGTTCCTCGTCATTGAAGGCGCGCACCGCGCGGGCGCCCAAGTAGCCGTCGCCGCGATCCGCGAAGAGACTGATCCGGCGATTGAGCAAATCGCAGATCGCTTGACGTGGGTCGGCATCGGTCAACTCGGCAAGATGCTGAAGTTTTTCCAGAACGAAGGCGTCGACAAGGCGATCATGGCGGGCCAAGTCAAGCATGTGCAGATTTTCAGCAGTGCCATTCCCGACCTGCGGATGCTGAAAATGCTTTTGCGATTGCCCAAAAGAAATACGGATGCACTAATCGGAGCGGTCGCCTCCGAACTCGCCAGCGAAGGCATCGAGCTCATCGATTCAACCCACTTCATCAAGCACGCTCTGGCTGAAGTTGGCACGCTGACCAGGCGGGCGCCGGACGAACGCGAGCGCAGCGACATTGAGTATGGCCTGGATGTCGCCGGGGAAATCGCGCGCCTCGATTTGGGCCAGACGATTGTGGTGCGCGATCGCGCCTGCGTGGCGATCGAAGCCATGGAAGGAACTGATGCGGTCGTGCGGCGCGCTGGTGAACTCGTGCGCGGCAAACTAACCGTGGTAAAGATCGCGAAGCCCGATCAGGATATGCGCTTCGACGTGCCAGTCGTCGGGGTTCCGACCATCGAAACTATGATTGCCGCCCACGCCACTTGTCTCTGCCTGACCGCCGGCAAGACCCTTATGTTCGATCGTGAAGAGATGCTGAAACTGGCGAACAAAAACAAGATCGCCATTGCCGCGGTCTAACCTGTCTCTGGTTCTCGCAGAATTCTTGACTTCGCCTGCGAACTGGACTAAAAACTCGGCAGTCCAAAATCAATTCAAGTGAATGCTGGCGCTACCTCGTTGATGTAGTGTCAATCAGAGGTTCACGGAAAAAGGAGTAACGAGTATGGCATTACGTTTAGGAGACACCGCGCCGAATTTCACGGCCGAAACGACTGACGGTACGATCGATTTTCACGAATGGCTCGGCAATAGTTGGGGGATTCTGTTTTCGCACCCCAAGGATTTCACGCCGGTCTGCACCACTGAACTCGGCTACGTAGCGAGCATCAAACCCGAATTCGACAAGCGTGACGTGAAGGTCATCGGGCTCAGCGTCGACCCGGTCGACAATCACTCGCGTTGGGCCGGCGACATCCAGGACGCAACCGGTTATGCGCCGAACTATCCGATGATCGGAGACACTGATCTGGCGGTGGCGAAGCTCTACGACATGTTGCCGGCGGCGACCGGAGGAACTGCCGAAGGACGTACGGCGGCCGACAATATGACGGTGCGAAATGTCTTCGTCATAGGTCCCGACAAGAAGATCAAGCTGATGATTGTGTACCCGATGGCCACCGGCAGAAACTTTGACGAGATTCTGCGGGTAATCGATTCGATTCAGCTGACCGCGAATTACAGTGTGGCTACCCCGGCGAATTGGAAGGACGGCGAGGATGTCATCATCGTGCCCGCGGTCAATGACGAAGCGGCGAAGGAAAAATTCCCGGGAGGCTGGAAGACGATCAAGCCTTACCTGCGTGTGGTGCCGCAACCGAACAAACAGACGAAAGCTGAAGGCGCGTAGCAATCTCGTCTGCACCGGTCATCAAACTTATTGCGGCGCAGGAACAAGCTTTTCCTGCGCCCATTTTTGTGTAGCGCAAATCGTTAATTTGCAAATTCTTTTATGAGAGCCGTGGTCACTACAGCTTCCGGTGACGTCCGCGTAATGAGAGTCGAAGAGCGTCCTGACCCTCAACCTAAGCCGGAACAAGTCATCGTGCGCGTGAAAGCCGCCGGGTTGAATTTTGCGGACATCCTGGCGCGACAAGGGTTATATCCCGATGGCCCCCCGAAGCCTTGCATCATGGGATATGAGGTGGCCGGGACAATTGAAGCGGTCGGCGCTGATGTTGATGCGAGCAGGATTGGTGAAGCGGTCATGGCCATGACACGGTTTGGCGGCCAGGCGGAACTGGTTGCGGTTCCGGCCGCGCAAACCTTCCCCAAGCCGGACCACCTCAGTTACGAGGAAGCAGCGGCGATCCCGGTGAATTACCTGACGGCGTGGGCGCTGCTCGTCGCCATGGGTGGCCTGCAGAGCGACGAGGCGGTGCTGATTCACAATGCCGGAGGCGGCGTCGGCCTGGCGGCGCTGGATATCGCGAAACATATCGGCGCGAAGACCTTCGGTACTGCGAGCCCCGGCAAGCACGAATTTCTGCGAGCTCGCGGCCTGGATCATCCCATCGATTACCGCAATCAGGATTGGCTGCCAACGCTGATGAGTTTGACCGGCAATCGCGGCGTGGAATTAATTATCGATCCCCTGGGCGGCGGCAGTTGGAAGCAAAGTTATCGCGCCCTGCGCAGCACCGGTCGCATGGGCGTGTTTGGAATATCAGTCGCGTCCGCGTCAGGAATCACCGGCAAGCTCCGCGCCCTAAAAGCAATTTTGGGAATGCCACGTTTCAATCCCATCGGTTTAATGAACCGCAATAAGGGCATATTTGGGCTGAATCTCGGACACATGTGGGGCGAAGGCGAGAAGGTCGCGGGCTGGATGGGCGAGATAATGCGCGGCGTCGCGGAAGGCTGGGTTAGACCTCACGTTGATCGGGCGTTTGCTTTCGATCAAATAGCCGACGCGCACACGCATCTGGAATCGCGAAAAAACATTGGCAAAGTCGTCCTCGTGCCCTAAGTCTCTCCTGCTGCTTCACCTTAAAGTTCTTCAGTTGCTTTATCATCCAAAGTACTTGACGCGGCAGTTCACTGGCGGCTATGATGTGGCCGTGTCCGCACTTCGCCAACCTGATCCGCCCCCGGCGCTGCACGATCGCGCCATGGACAATTTGCGTTACATCCGGGAAACGATGGAGCGCGCGTCGGCGTTTACCGCCGTTCCGGGCTGGGGTCAGGTCGCCATCGGTTTGACCGCGCTGGGTGCGAGTTACGTCGCCGCCCACCAAGTCACCCCGCGCGCGTGGTTAGGCGTTTGGGTGGCCGCAGCGATCATCTCGTTGCTGATTGCCGGGTGGCTTATGGACCGAAAGGCCCGCAAGCTGGGCGTGCCGCTCCTTTCCGGTCCGGGCCGAAAGGTCATATTCAGTCTGTCTCCGCCGATGGTGGTCGGCGGATTGTTGACGGCAGTCATGTTCCGGGCCGGCCTGCTAAAGGAAATCCCCGGGATGTGGTTACTTCTCTACGGAACCGGCGTCATCACCGGCGGCATGTTCTCGGTCAGCATCGTACCAGTGATGGGGATCTCGTTTATGATCATTGGCGCCGTGGGTTTATTTCTGCCCCAGATCTCCGGAAATTGGCTGATGGCTTTCGGCTTTGGCGGATTGCACATACTTTTTGGAACGATCATCGCGAGGAAATACGGTGGCTAGAAATGCCGCGCTGAAGCGCGAAACAACCAAGGGTCAGACGGACAAGGAGAAGCTGCGCGACGTCCAGGGTGGCGCGCCGCATAGCGCGCGCGAGATTGACCGCATGATTCACGAGCGGTTACGACTGGGAATCATCAGTGCGCTCGCGGCGAATGAATCGCTGACCTTTAACGAATTAAAGCATCTGGTTAAGACGACGGATGGAAATCTCAGCGTTCACGCGCGCAAGCTGGAGGACGCCGGCTACGTCAATTGTTCGAAATCGTTTGAAGGACGCACGCCCAAGACTGAGTACCGGCTGACAACCGCCGGCCGGCGCGCGTTGGAGCGCTACTTGGATCATATGGAAGCGCTAATCGGCCGCATGCGCAAAGCGTAAGGCCCAAAAAAATTTTTTGCCCTGATGCTTTGTATGTCAAAGTTCTCTGCTGGTCAGAGACCCAGCCAGGAACATGGATACTAACGTGAACCTCTCAGCGCCCATTGGCGCAGTCGCATTCCTCCTCGCTGCTTTTGTCCTGTTGGGGACGGCCATCGTGTTCGCTGGATTGCTCATCGCGCGGAGGACAAAACCTGCGAAGCTGGCCCTGGTGCTTCTGGTATTGGTGGCCGCTTCATATTTCGGGGCGATGTTGATCTTTTCGGCGCTCAGCCGCGACCGGCTGCTCGCGCGCGGCCAGGAAAAACACTTCTGCGAATTGGACTGTCATCTGGCGTACTCGTTAATCAATGTCGCCCAGCAGAAAATAATCGGTGAAGGTTCAAACCAGATTTCTGCGCAAGGGCAGTTCACCGTACTCACGATTAAAACTCGATTTGATGAAACAACCACCGGCCGCGGGCGTGGAAATGAAGTGCTCTATCCCAATAGCCGCATGTTCGTGCTGGTTGACGAACGAGGCAAACGATACGGGCCGGTGGCCCAGACGGGCACGCCGGTAACGACGCCGCTGCGGCCGGCCGAGTCCTACACGACGAATGTCATCTTCGATCTGCCGCAGGATGCAAAGCCCGCCCTGCTGATTCTTAACGAAAGTGCCTGGGAGACGCGCTTGCTGATCGGGCATGAAAACAGTTTGCTCCACGGCCAGACAAAATTTCAGATCTAACCGTGCACGAGGAGCGCACCGCAAATAAATGTGGCGAACCACATTGTTCGAGAACCAGTTCGAGTGAAGAATTGCGATATTCCATCAAACGTTATGTTTCAAGAAATCAACTTTCCAGTTACCGCCGCTGTCGTTCCGGAGAAGAAGTCGATGATTCTGCGCATTGCTGCCATCACCTTCATATTCATGTGTACCGCCGTCGCCTGGGCGATTCTCGGGGCGACGATTTTTGACCGCACCTACGATTCCGGCAACCTTTCTGACAGCCGCGTGCAATCGACGTGGGGCGCGCCCCAGAGTCAATCGCCGCCGCAGGCCTCGTTCGATGAACAGGTGCCGAAGAAAGTCACCAAGACTGAAAACGGCAAAACAGTCGAAACCGTCACTCAGGAAACCGTGACGACCACACTTCCTTTGGAGAGCAGTCATATCAATGTGGATCTAAATCTGGAGCACCGTCAGAAGGGCTTGCTCTGGTACAGCACTTACAAGGTTGGATTCGATGGTGCCTACTCTTTTCGAAACCCGAGCGACAAAGATCGGGAGGTGACGTTTCGTCTCGACTTTCCCACGGCGCAAGCCATTTATGACGATCTGGTTTTCACCGTTGATGGCACCGCCGTGCCTTTGACCAACGGCAAGAGCAACGCAAGTGGAACCGTATTGGTGAAAGCCAAGAGCACCTCGTTATTAAAGGTCGCCTACAAATCGCAGGGTCTGAACAATTGGCGCTACAACTTCACCGGACCGGTAAGCACCACTGGAGAAGGGGCGAATGATGTGGCGCAAGTGCGTGACTTCTCGCTGAAGATGACGACGAATTTCAAGGACATAGATTTTCCCGAGAACACACTTTCACCAACCAATAAGACCGAGACAGCGGCGGGATGGACGCTGGACTGGACCTATAAGAATCTCGTCTCGGGTTACCAAATCGCCATGACGATGCCGGAGAAATTACAGCCCGGCCCGCTCGCCGGCCGTATCAGTTTCTTTGCCCCGGTATCACTGTTTTTCTTCTTCTTCCTGATGTTGATTATCACCACGCTGCGGGGAATCGAATTGCATCCCATGAATTATTTCTTCCTGGCGGCGGCGTTCTTCTCTTTCCACTTGCTGCTGGCTTATCTCGTCGATCACGTCTCCATTCATCTGGCATTTGCGATCTGTTCTGCCGTTTCAATCTTCCTGGTCATTTCGTATCTGCGCCTGGTTGTTGGTACACGGTTCGCGGTCCGCGAAGCAGCCCTGTCGCAATTCATCTACCTGGTAGCATTTTCCTATGCTTTCTTCTTGAAAGGTTTTACCGGATTGGCGATTACGATCGGTTCGATCACGACGCTGTTTGTAGTCATGCAGGCTACCGGCAAGATTCGCTGGAGCGAAAAGTTTGCGCCACGACCGCCGGCTGAACCGTTGCCGCCGCCGACGGCGACTCCCGCCGTGCAACCCACCTAGTGCGAGCTATGGAAACCTACGATGTGGTCGTGGTTGGCGCAGGACTCGCCGGCCTGCACATCTCGCGGCTGCTTGCTGAAAATCATCTGCGGGTGCTGCTGGTCGATCGCAAGGCCTCGCTGAGTCAGGCGGTACATACGACCGGGATATTCGTGCGTCGCACCCTGGAAGATTTCTCACTGCCGGAAGATTGTCTGGGTCCGGTGGTGTGTGACGTCACACTCTATTCGCCGGGACGCGGCAAACTCGAGTTACACAGTCCGCACGATGAGTTTCGCGTCGGACGAATGGGTAGGCTCTACGAGCGATTTCTGGATGACGCAAGGCGCGCCGGTGTTGAGTGGATGCCGGCCACGCAATTTGTTGAGTGTACTCGAGCGAACCAGGGCTCGAAGCTTACGCTGCGCAGGCATAACACGAATGTGGAATTGGAAACACGCTATCTCGTCGGAGCTGACGGGGCGTGTTCGCGCGTGGCTGCCGCGCTCGGTCTCGATCAAAACCGCGAGTTCATCGTCGGCGTGGAAGAAGTACTCGAGGGGGTGCCGCTTGAGGGAGCGCCGCGGTTTCATTGTTTCCTGGATTCAAAGCTGGCGCCGGGTTATCTCGCGTGGGCGGTACATGATGGCGAACAGGTACACATCGGCGTGGGTGGCTACGCAGATTACTTCGATCCGATCGCTGCACTTAAAACGTTTCGTCTAAGTCTCAGCAGTATTCTTGATCTCAGCACTGCTTTAGTCGTCGAACGTCGTGGCGGCCGCATTCCGGTTGGCGGCGTCCTGCATCGCATCGCCAATTCACATGGGTTATTACTGGGAGACGCCGCCGGAGCAGTTTCGCCCCTCACGGCGGGCGGCCTGGATCCGTGCCTGCGCCTTTCCAAATACGCGGCTCAGGTCATCGTTGATTATCTGCAGACCGAAAATCTCGAAGCTCTGGCACCCTACTCCGGCGAGCTCTTCCGCGCCCGATTCGTCTCGCGCCTGTGGATGCGCCACTTGCTCGCAAACATTCGCTCTCCCCACTTAATGGAATTGGGTTGCGCGATAATGCGGCTCCCGCTCTTCCGCTCCTTCGCTCGCCACGTGTTCTTCGGGCGAGGCTCATTCCCTGACATGGGGCCGACGCGGGAATCGACAACGACTGCCACGCCAGTCAGCCAGACTTCACTGAGCCACTAAGCGGCGCGAATGTGACGGGACGATACCGCTTCTTCAGCTTTCGGCGCTGGTTTCGCATCGACCGCGACTCCGTGCGCGAACACCAGTTGCCCGCCGAGCCAGCCCGCGATGCTTAAACCAATCACACCTGCGATCGAAAGATAGAAGGGCAGCATCGGCATACTGGGAACCCATGAAGCGCCGTTCGCCGTGCGCAGGTAAAAGCTGGCGGCAAAGATCAGCAACGTAATTACGTTGATGCGCGCGTGCCAGTTAGCGACGCGCACTGCCGCGCGGTCAGTCAGGGCGGCCCAATCGATCAGGCCGGGAATTGCCGCGGCCGCGGCGCCGATGATGCCGCCCAGCATCGCGTAAAAGGCGATGTAGTCTCTCCAGATTGGATTGCCGCGCCACAGGTAAATCAGATCGGCGACAAAGGAAAAAATGAACAGTGCAATGGGAAACGGAATCAGCATCGGATGAATCGGATGCCCTCCGATACTTGCTTTGCTTGCCATGATGACTTCCTCCTCGGTTTCAATGGACGACACAACTCATGCTGTCAAGTTGTCTCGTGCAGGAAATATCTCCACAAGCGTCATGCCAGTAAGAGGTTTGGTTCGTTAAGCGCGCGCGATGTCGGTCTCTACGGCTCCAAGTTTGATCTGTATCAATCTCCCCCGTTTTTGTTGAGTTTTGTCGCAATTTCAGACAGTTCCCGAAACAAATTGGCGCTCTGAAACGTCGCCAGAGCTGGCATGTAAGTGGCTCTTAACGGCGCATCATGGCCACAACCTTCGAAACAATGCAGCCAACATCGGGAACGACTACTTCAGTTTGGGTCGCGACCGGCGGCGTACCATCCGAACAACCCTTGGATAAAGATCTAACCGCAAATGTTTGCGTGGTCGGTGCGGGCATCGCGGGACTGACCACCGCGTACCTGCTGGCCCGCGCCGGCAGAGCGGTGGTGGTTTTGGATGACGGACCCATCGGCGGTGGTATGACCGCGCGCACGACCGCGCATCTGACAAATGCGCTCGACGATCGGTTCTATGAGCTCGAACGATTGTTCGGAGAAGAAGGCTCGCGGCTGGCGGCTCAAAGTCACACGGCCGCAATTGATCGCGTAGCCGCGATGGTGCTCGAAGAAAACATCGATTGTGAGTTCGAACGGGTTGACGGTTACTTGTTTCTGCCAACGAACGGCAGATTGAAAGTGCTGGAAGATGAATTGCCCGCGGCGCATCGCGCCGGTTTGACCGGCGTGCGGCGACTGGAACGCGCGCCGCTGGAAAGTTTCGACACTGGCCCGTGTCTGCATTATCCCCGACAGGGCCAGTTTCATCCGCTGAAGTATTTGACTGGATTGGCGCGAGCGATCGAACGCGACGGCGGTCGCATTTACACCGGCACACACGCCAATGAAATCGAAGGCGGCGAGCATGCCTACGTTACTGCGACGGGTGGTTACAAGATTCGGTGCGACGCAATCGTCGTCGCAACCAATTCGCCGGTAAACGATCGGATGGTAATTCACACGAAACAAGCTCCCTACACGACGTATGTCATCGGCGCGCGAATCCCGAAAGACTCAGTGCCCGCGATGTTGCTTTGGGACGCGCCGGCCGATCTTTGGGACCCGTATCACTACATCCGGATCGAGCGTGGCGAAGAGGCTGACGTGCTGATTGTCGGTGGTGAGGATCATAAGACCGGTCAGCAACATGATGGCGCGCAACGCTGGGGCAAGCTCGAACAATGGACGCGCAATCGTTTTTCGATGATTGAAGAGGTCGAATACCGCTGGTCCGGTCAGGTGATGGAACCGGTCGACGGACTCGCCTTCATCGGTCGAAATCCAGCCGACGCCGAAAACGTATTTATCGCCACGGGCGATTCCGGAATGGGTATGACGCATGGAACGATCGCCGGCATGCTGCTTAGTGACTTGATCATGGACCGCGAGAATCCGTGGGAGAATCTTTACGATCCTTCGCGGAAAACTCTGGGTGCTTTGAAGGATTTTGCCCAGGAGAATATTAATGTGGCGGCACAGTACACGGACACGGTGACACCCGGAGAGATCGATTCGACCGAAGAAATTGAGAAAGGCGCAGGCGCCGTAATCCGTAAAGGCTTATCCAAGATTGCCGTGTATCGCGATGAAGACGGCACGATTCACAGCATGTCTGCGGTCTGTGTGCACCTCGGCTGCATTGTGACCTGGAACGTCGCGGAGAAGACGTGGGACTGTCCGTGTCACGGCTCGCGTTATGACGCGGTCGGCGCCGTAATCAACGGACCTGCGAATAAAGACTTGCCGCCCGAAGAACTTTGAAATCCTCGGGTAATCAAAACCGGGTGACCAGCGCCATCCGAATGGCGCGTGGCGAACCCGGCGAGATGTTGTTGTTGCCGTCCGCGTTCAAGTAGTAAGTCCGATTCAGCATATTTTCCACGTTCGCCTGTAGTTTCCACTTTTCGGAAAAAGGAAAGTAGAAAGCCGCATCGATGCGCGTGTAAGCAGGCAGCGTCACCGTGTTGTCGACGGCCGCAAACATGTCGGAGCGGTGAATCACGCCCACTCCCAGGGCGAAGCGATTGACAACCTGATACTTGTTCCAGACCGAAAAGGTGTTGTGCGGGACCAGCGCAACCTGCGCGCCCGCGCGGGCCGCGGTAGTGGCGCTCGAAATGAAAGCGTCCTGGTAGGCATACCCGCCGCTAATGCTCCATGAACGGGTGACGCTACCGTTGACTCCCGCTTCAAAGCCATTTGTGCGTTGGCTGCCCGTTTGGACAATGCGCGTCGGATCATTGGGATCAGTAGAACGGGTGTTGGTCCGATCCTGTCGATAGACCGCGGTCGTGAAAGTGAGATTCCGGCGGGCGTCCCACTTGGCGCCCACTTCATAGTTTGTGAATTGCTCAGGCTTGACCTGTTGGGTGATCGACGTCAGCGAAGAGAATTGATCACCCGAGCTCGGCAGATAGGAGACGCCATAACTGGCGTAGAGTGACAGGGGCGTCAGGGGCTTCACGATCACGCCGAGGCGTGGGGAAACCAGACGATCGATTCGCCGCAGATCTTCACCGGTGCGGTTGTTATGAAACTGCAAATCGAAATAATCGAAACGTACTCCCGCCAGTAGCTGCACCTGTCGCGAAAGTTCCACTTGATCCTGTACGAACGTCGCGGCCAGATTTGTCTTTACATGATTGTTAGCGTCCGTCGCACTCTGACGAAAGACGACCGGGACAAAAGTCAGCGGATTGTCATAGGGAACCTGAAACGACGTGGTGAGGTCATTAAAGAATCCAGTGTTGCGCAGGTTGTTCGTATCCTGGCGTCCGACCTCAGCGGACAGCAGCAGGTTATGCTTCACCTTGCCCGTCGACAGTGTGTAGTTGAGATCGGTTTGATTGAAGAGATTCTGCCGCCGGGTCGCATTGTTGTAGGCCGTCAGCGATACCAGTGTCTGAGATGAATTTACGGCGCCGGGAACATAGTTCTGATAGCCGCGATCGTAATCTCCGAACATCGAGCGGTTGGTAATCAGCAATCGACCCGCTTGATGCTGAACTGTTCCGCTTACCCGGTTGACGAGCGCTTTGACGTGACTATCGTTGGGATTCCCGATGTAAGTATCGATTGGCATGTCCGCAGGTCTGCCCTGGTATGAGGGAAGGCCGCGGTCGGCGCGACGCGCATCGTCAAAGTGCTCATAGCTCAGCGTAATGCGTGTTGCGGCACTGGGTGCGAAGGTGAGGGTGGGATTGATTCCATAGCGATGGAGATTCACAAAGCGGCGGAAACTTCCGGAGCGCTCGTACATGCCGTTGATTCGCAACGCCACCTTGTGACTGAGCGGCTGATTAAGATCACCGGTGAAACGCCCGTCATTAAAAGAACCGCCGGTGATTTCCAAGGCGCGAATCTTCGAGAAGCTCGGTTCTTTCGCGACGCGATTCACCACGCCGCCTCCGCCGCCGCGACCAAACATCATCGCGTTGGGTCCTTTCAAAACTTCGACTCGTTCCAGGTTGTAGAGATCGCGATAGTACTGAACGTCATCGCGCAATCCGTTTAGAAAGAAATCCGCGCTGCTGCTGACGCCGCGGATCACGACCTGGTCGCGGTTGTTTTCTCCCTGGTGCGAGGTGACCCCGGGAATATAGTTCACGACGTCCGCGATGCTCTTCAACGATTGATCTTCGATCTGCTGCTTGCTCACCATGGCGACTGATTGCGGCAGGTCGCGCAAGCTTGTCTGCGTGCGTGTCGCGCTGCTCATCGCTTCCGCGCGATATCCGAAGCTGTCCGTTCCGGTAATCGTGACCACGGCCGTGGACTCCGCGATCGACATCACCATTTGGATCTGTTCTGTTTTGCCATTCGTTATCTGGGCGGGCCGCGTTACCGTGGCGAAGCCGGCAGCTTCGACCGTCAAAACATATTCACCCGGCTGCATGGCGGCAAAGAACTCTCCTTTGGAGTCAGTCCGGGCCGTCACTCCGCCGATCGTGACCCGCGCGCCGACGATTGCCGCGTGGTTGGAATCGACGACGCTTACGCGCAGATTCGCAGTGCTTTCCAGCACATTGGGATCCTAAGCTTAGAATTCCACGTGGACAAGTTGTCG
>JADMIO010792690.1_pt1 | contig 108911 bp, 100 predicted proteins | sample 8958161 | NCBI WGS metagenome assembly JADMIO01 (sample SAMN16585339, study PRJNA669376) | soil metagenome | isolation source: Crop rotation soil | place: USA: Cullars Rotation, Alabama | collected 2011
CGCGACAACTTGTCCACGTGGAATTCTAAGCTTAGGATCCCAATGTGCTGGAAAGAGCACGACCGCCGTCCGTCCGGCCTGCCGCTGCCCCACCAACGTGGACGCCGACACGCCGAGCACGGCTGCCCAGAGCGGCGTCACCGCGACGAAGTAGTGCGATTGCAGCGGCGCGAGCAGCACGAACGCGATGGTCACCAACGCCGGCACCCGCAGCGCCGGACGCAGCCACGCGCCGGCGATCGCGATTGGGAGGCTGACGGCGAACGCTGGTGAGAACGGCGGCATCATCCCGACGAGTTCGCGCCGAAAGACGATGTCCCAGAGGAACGACACGGCTGCCAACGGTGCCGCCAGGCCGGGTCTTCCGAGCATGGCCGCGCCCCACGCGTCAGAAGTCCAGACGCTCGATCCGAAGATCGACGGATAGAACGGGAACACCGGGTTGCCCGTGTAAGCCAGGATCCGGAGATAGGTCGGTCCGAACGCGACGACAGCGGCGAACACGTATGCGGCGAGTGGCCGCACGCGATCGCGGGCTCCCCAGCAGCGAACGAGCAGCACGACCCCGACTGCCGGCACGAAGAAGAGCCCGAGGTACTTCGTCGCGGCGGCGCAGCCGGCGAGCGCGCCGCTGAGTGCCGCCCATCCAACCGATGAATGCTCGTCCCGTGTCGCGGCAACCACCGCTCCCAGCGCGAAGAGCCCCAGCAGTGGATCGACGTAACCCGACGAGGCGAGATACAGCACCGCGGGACTTCCCGCGACGGCGGACGCCGCGAGGACCGCGGCTTCACGCGACGCCAGCTCGGACGTCCACGAGTATGTAAGGCCGACACTGGCGGCGAGTGCAAGGACGCCCGGCAGGTGCGTCGCCACATCGTCCGCGCACAGAAGGACGGCGGCGTTGAGCACCTCGGCGAGTTGCGGAAAGACGGGAAACCTGAGCGCCGGCAGGAACGGCATGCCTCCCGTTGCCGCGAAGGCGCGCGCGAACGGCAGGTGGTACATCGTCTCGTCGAACCCGAGCGGCGGATAGAGGGCGAGAACGAAGAGCAGACCGGTGGAGACGACGATGAGGCCGCCGACCAGAAGGCTGGACGTGCGCGTACGTTGCAGCGCCGCGGGCCAGGCACGACGCCACTCACCTATCGCCGATGCATGAATGGCTGCCGCGCACGCGACCACGACTGGAAAGCGAAGCCAGCCGGCGACGCCAAGCCACAGAGCGATCTGAGAGAGGAGCGCCAGGCCAGCCGCGAATGTGAGGCCGGTCGGAGCGTCGCTGCGCGCCAGGCCTGCCGTCCGAAGAGCGAGCCGTCCGCCCGCCCAGGCGGTTGCGGCCAGCGCACCAAGGACGAAGGCGTGGGAGATGACGAACGCCGCGAAGCGCATCGCCCATATCCTAGCCTCCACACCCAGTGGCGTCCGCGCGCCACGACCGAGCGCTAGGTCGCGAGCAGTCCGCGAGCGCGAAGTTCGCCCATGATGTCGCCGCTCCGGTAGAAGACGATGCGCAGGCCTGCGGGTGTTCGGCGAAGGATGAACGTGGAGGCGAGCGCGATCGAAACGGGGGCGGATTGCGGAGAGCGCACGTCCCACTGCCACGTGCCCGTGACCATGACGTAGTGCGCATCGAGATCGCGTTCCTCGAAGCCGACGAACGCGGCCGGTCCGACGCCGCTCTTCTCCAGCATGCCGCGACGCATGGCGATCGCCTTGACGAGATCCGACGGCGTGAGGACGCGGACACCGTCGGCGCCGGCGGCCATGAACGAATCCGAGAAGAGCGCGGCCGAGCGCTCGCCATCGGCAGAGCGGCTGGCGGCATCGAACTCGCGGAGGAAGTCAGAGGCTGTTTGCATAGACGCGGTTGGACGCTTCCACAGCCGTCGGGGTTCCTTCCCCTTGTCTTACATCCTCACGAGGTAGGACACCTTCGCGAACAACCCTCGCTGGCTCTCGCGGAACTTCCCTTCACCAAGCACCCAGCTGCCGTCGTCGTGGAACTCGCGCCGTTCGATGAGCGAGCCGTAGCCGACGTAGAAGACCGAACCCGGCCGCAGTTCGTACGAGAGCAGCGAGTCGGTGAGGACCCGATTGCGCGAGCTGTCGTACTGGACGATGGCGCGTGCGAAGAACTCGCGCGTGAACTGGTATGTCGTCTTGGTGTTGATGATGTCCACGCGGTAGACCTGCGCCCCGCTGCTGCGTCGAACGAACGTGACGTGGTCGAACGATACCGTCTCCGCGAGACGACCGTTCGGCTGCAGCACGAAACCGCCGTTGATCCGCCGCCGATGCCCCTCGAACGGATCGGTCGGGTCGTAGTAGACGGCCTTGCCGTCCTCGTACCGTCCCTCGAGCTTCAGCCATCGATACAACTGGACGTTGCCCCACGTGCGCAGGTTGCCGCGCGGGAACCTGCGTCCGGTCCAGGGCTCGAACCCCCAACTGCGGTCGACGCGCAGGAACCCGAGCCTCGTGAAGTTGAAGCGCGAGCCGGCAACCTCGATCAGATCGCGTCCGCCGGCCACGCGGTCCATTCCGCCTTGCGTGAACGTGAAGGGCGTGATGCGCTTCACCCAGGCGAAGCGGCCCGTCCCGGGATAGAAATTGCGGTCCGAGTAGAGCCAGCCGCTCGAGATGCCGACGCGATTCAGGAACGCCGTGTCCATCTGGAACGTCGTGCTGTAGTGCTCGGCGGCGCCGCTGACCGACATTGCGCGCGTGTTGTAGTTGTAGCCGACGGTCGCACCGATTCCCCGCTGCGGACCCGTCGCGCTGTCAGTGGTCGACGAGCCGAGGACGAACGCGTCGAGACGCTGCGTCGCGGTGAGCCGCGTCGAGAGGTCCGCTCCAGCCACGCGGTTCGAACGACCGGCAAACTCCGTGTCGGTGACGATCGCCCCCACGTATTCGCTCGGCCGGATGCTGTATTGCGCCCGCGCGACGTTGAAGATCTTGTCGCGGTCGTACGCGGGAGCGCCGCCGTCGACATCGTGCCCCGGCGCCTTATCAGACGCGGTCAGGGTTCCGAACGTCAATCGGCCCGTGCTGCCCGTGAGCTTCGCGCCAGCGATCGGATCGACGATGCGGCGGGTGTGTACGGCGCGTTGCATGCTGTTGTCGTTGCCGGACGCGGCGAGCGCGAAGATGCCGGAGCCCTCCATGAAGAACGGCCGCTTCTCCGAGTAGAACACCGGGTACCGCTGGTTGACGTCGACCTGGAAGGCGTCGCTCTCGACCTGGCTGAAGTCCGGATTGACCGTCGCGTCGATCGCGGTCTGCGTCGTCAGGCCGATCTTCGCGCTGAGCCCGGCATCGCGCGCCGCGTCCATCGACGTCCAGCGTGCCGGCGTCGCGCGATTCTGGCTCGCCGCCAGGCTGACGCTCGGGATGATGTCGCGTGGAAGGCGGGAATCGAGGTGGTCGATGTGCAGCGAGGCGTGCTTCTCGAAGACCCACTTCCCTGGTTCGAGCGGAGGCCACGCGACCGAGATGCCGCTGCGGCTCACCTTCCGCCAGAACAGCAGCCCCATCCGCACATCGTCTCCGCTGACGAAGCGAATGCTCCGGAGCGGCAGGCGGATCTCCACGCTGTATCCGGTGGGCGTCAGGCGACCGGCGCTCTCCCAGACCCAGTCGACCGAACTGTCTTCGTTGCCACCGATGCTGTTCAGCATGTCCAGCTGCACGCCGCTGGGGTTGACCATCATGTGATACGAGAGCTGGCCGGTGCCGGTGGGATCGAGGCTGAGGCCGACCCAGTCGTCGCCGCCGATGTTGTCGCGGCGCGACACCGATGTCTTGATGCGATCCGGTTCCGGGTCCACGCATTCGAACGCGAAGTACAACGCGTCGGTGTCGTACGCCACCCACACCTTCGTCTGCTGCGGGATGGTGTCGCCGTGGAGGGGGTTGTACGACTGCCAGTCCTCCGTCGCCACGGGAGCGGAGGTCCAGGCGCGGTCGTCGAGGATGCCGTCGATGCGGGGCGTCTCGGCCAGCCTGGCAGCCAGGACCGACGGCGCACCCGGCCGTTCGGCCGCCCCTGCCGGAGCGGCGAGCGCCGCGACGACCACGGCCGGAGACGCGAGCAGCAGGAGCGAGGGCGTTCGCATGCCTTGAATACCGCCCCGGAGACGAAAGGTTACGCGGCCACGCGGCCCTTGATGCGATTGGGGTCAGCTGAGGTCGGGAGTCGAGAAGATCAGGCTGGCGTTCGTTCCACCGAACCCGAACGAGTTCGTCATCGCGTGTCGCATGGACAATGAGACGGCACGATGCCCGACAAGGTTCAGCCCTTCGCCCGTGTCGGGAGCGTCGAGGTTGATCGTGGGCGGGACGATCTGATCGCGAAGCGAGAGCACGGTGATGCCGGCTTCAATGGCGCCGGCAGCGCCAAGCAGGTGCCCGGTCATCGACTTCGTCGAGCTGACCGCAAGCGTCTTCGCGTGTGCGCCGAAGACGCGCTCGATTGCCGTGGCCTCCGCGCGATCGCCGAGCGGCGTGGACGTCGCGTGCGCATTCAGGTACGCGATCTGATCGGGCGACATCGCCGCATCCTCGAGCGCCAGGGTCATGACGCGCGCGACGCCGTCGCCGTCCTCTGGAGGTGCCGTGACATGGTGCGCGTCGGCGCTCATGCCGTAGCCGACGAGTTCCGCCAGGATGCGGGCGTTGCGCTGCTGCGCGTGCTCGAGCGATTCGAGAATGAGCACGCCCGCCCCTTCGCCGACCACGAAGCCGTCGCGGTCGCGATCCCACGGGCGGCTGGCGCGTTCGGGCGCGTCGTTGCGGGTCGACAACGCCCGCATGGCCGCGAAGCCAGCGACGCCGAGCGGCGTGACGGCTGCCTCGGCACCGCCGCAGATCATGGCGTCCGCATAACCATGCTGGATGAGACGAAACGCGTCGCCGATGGCATGCGCGCCGGTCGTGCACGCGGTCGCCACGGCGGAGTTCGGCCCCTTCGCGCCGTACCGGACAGCGACCTGCCCTGCCGCCAGGTTCACGAGCGCCGCAACGATGAAGAACGGCGAGACACGGTCGGGTCCGCGCTCGAGGAGCGTCTGGTGCTCGCGCTCGATGACCTCGAATCCGCCGATGCCGCTGCCGATGGCGACGCCAGTCCTCGTCGCGTTCTCGGGGGTGATGGCGAGGCCGCTGGCCTCCATCGCCATCGCGGTAGCCGCCAGCGCGAACTGTGTGAAGCGCCCGCACTTCTTGAGATCCTTCCGGTCGATCCACTGGAGCGGGTCGAAGCCCTTCACTTCGCCGGCGAAGCGGGTCGAGTATCGCGACGGATCGAACAGCGTGATCGGTGCGATGCCCGAGCGCCCGTCGAGCAGCGCCTGCCAGCTTGCCTCGGTGCCGATGCCAACCGGCGTCACCAGCCCGATTCCTGTTACGACGACGCGGCGTGATGTCTTGGACATGACAGCGCCCTTCACACCCGCGTGAGGCGGGCCGAGGCCGCCGCGAGGATCTCGTCCGACAACTCCGCATCGTCCACGGCACGTGCGAGGACCAGCGCGCCAACGAGTCCGGACATCGTGGCCAGCGCGCGCTGCCGACGCGCGGCCGCGGACCGTGCCGGCATCAGGTCGATGAGGCGGTCGAGACGCACGCGAAACCCTTCGGTGAAGGCGCGCCGCACCGAACGCGGCTGGCGCGCGGCCTCGGACCCGAGTGCCGCGAACAGGCAGCCCCGACCGGCGTTGTCGCGATGTCTTGGCGACAGGTAGCCGCGGACGAACTCGCCGACCGATGGCGTCTGCTTGCCCGAGAGCGCCTCGATCCATCCTTCACGAGCCAGCACCCGCTCGGTCATCTGGGATGCGAGGTCGTCTTTCGATGCGAAGTGTCCGTAGAAGCCGCCGTGCGTCAGCCCCGCGCGCTTCATGATGGTGGCGACGCCGATGCCGTCGTATCCGCGCTCGCGGAAGAGCGCACCGGCGACGTCGAGAATCCGCTCGCGGTTGGCGGCGGTCTGTTCGCGTGTGACCTTCACCTGTCCTCCGTGCCTGTAGTCCCGACTATACATGATGGTCGTCATGAACAGAATCGGACGTGCTCGATGCGCGACACTCCATCAGGACGCCGGCGTTGATGTGATTTCTTCGGAAGGATGCGGCGGCGCCGCGACGCGTCGCTGGAGGATGCGACGGAGTTCGAGGAAGGTTGCCGCGCGCGTCGACTCAGCGTCTGGCGCGCGCGGCTTCGGCGTGTTCTGCCGTCTAGGCGCTATCGGTGATCGTCGTGATGATCGCGGTCGTCGCGATCCTTGTACCGGCGCTCATCGCGCTGGGGCGAGCGGTCCCATCGATGATCGTGGCCGACGACGCCGTGGTTGCCTTCCCAGTGACCGGCGAAGTACTGGCCGCCCGAGTAGTACGGCGCGATCCAGAACGCGCCGGCATACGGTGGACGCGTCCAGTAGCCGTCGTGCCAGAGGTACCGCTTGCCCTGCGGATACCAGTAGCCTTCGACCCACTCATAGTCCCCTCCCGGCCGCGGCGGTACGCGATAGGCGCGTGGCTGAGGGGGCGGTCCGATGTGGATGCCGATTGATATTTGTGCTGCTGCCGGCCACGCGGTGGCGAGAAGCAGCGCTGCGATTGCGAGCGTGCGCTTTATGGGTTTCATGCGAACTGATGAGTGCAAGGCGAGGACCATCTCGTTTCCTCAGTGAATCGGGCATTTCACTTGCTCTCGATGAAGCACAGCATGTCCAGATACACATCAGGTCGCAGCACTCAGGTGTCAGATCCGCATAAGGATCTTCCAGAGAAGGAAGTCGCGAAGGAGCCGAAGCCCGATACCGGCGTGAAGCCGGATCTAAAGAATCCGGAAAGCGCCGACGAGCAGTTGCCTGTCGAACCCGCGCACGACATGGACCCTTCGGAACCGCAGCGGTCCTGAGCGACGGACCGCGCCGCTGTCTATCCTGCGTTTGGCGCAGAGGGCAGATGCCGGATGAACGCGACGAGGCGCCAGATCTCCTCGTCGTCATGGTCCGAGCGAAACGCTGGCATGCCTGTCCAACGCACACCGTTCCGGATGGCGGCGAAGAGGACGCCATCGCTCAGACCTTGAACGTCCTCGTCCGCGAGGTTCGGCACCGGCGGGTACATCTTCGCGGCCAGCGCTCTCGAGCCGCGGCCGTCGGCGGCGTGGCACAGCGCACAGTGCTCCGCGAAGTGCTCCGCTCCCGATCGCCAGGCCTCGGGATCGTTCGCCAGCGGATTGACCGCCGTCCGGGTGGACGCTGGAATCGACAGCCACACGAGTCGACGCGCCACCGCCGTCTCGATCGCTCCTGGTGGGCGATCGGCCGCGAGACCGTTTCTCAACGTCAGATACGCGCCTCCCACTATCACCACCACAATGATCGCGAGACCGATCAACGCGTTCCTGATCATCTGCACCTCCGCATGTGACGCGCCGCGAGGGCGCTCGTCTGTCGGTTGTGCAATCGGAAGTCCGCGAGCGACTCGCCTGCTCCTTCGCCGGGAACAGGCCCGTATTCACGCAACGTTTCAATCAGACGCTGCATGCGGCTGGCGCTAAAGCCGAGCGCAAATCCGTCGCGCTGTTACGAGTCTCGAAACCATCGGGCATGAGCAGACTGCAACGAAGGCGCGAATTTTCAAGCGTTCGCAACTGTTTCAGGAGGGGCGCGCGCTTGCAGTCATGACGGCGAGGAGCGTGGCTGATGAGGGACATCGTCGTCCGACACAGCCGGTCACGTGTGGGGCGGTGTCTGCGCGCGCTGATCGGCGCCGCATTGCTGGCGCAGACGGCAATCGTGCATGGAGAACTCGTGCCCGTGCGCCACACCGAAGGGCTGGTCCATGGATTCCTCGCGCTTCGGACGCTCGACGGCACGTCGCTGGCCGATGGGGAGCTTTTGCAAACCGCGCGCGGAGCGCGCGTCACGAGTCGTCTCGTCTTTCGTTTCAAGGACGGTTCGCTTCACGACGAGACCGTGGTGTTCTCGCAGCGGCAGCAGTTCCGGTTGATCAGCGATCACCTGGTGCAGAAGGGGCCGTCGTTCCCGCAGCCGATCGACATGACCATCGACGCCGTGCGCGGACAGGTCACCGTGAAGTACGTCGACGATCACGGGCAATCGAAACTCGCGACCGAGCACGTCGACCTTCCTGCGGACCTTGCGAACGGGTACATCCTGACGCTCCTGAAGAACGTGAGCCCAGGCGCGCCGCCAAAGAGTTTCGGCTACGTCGCGGCCACGCCGAAGCCGCAACTGGTCAAGCTCGCGATCTCAGAGGTCGGCCAGGAACCGCTGACGACCGGCGGCACCGTGCGGAAGGCGATGCACTACGTGCTGAAGGTCGACATTGGCGGCATCAAGGGACTGATGGCGCCGCTCGTTGGGAAGCAGCCCGCCGACTCGCACGTGTGGATTCTTGGGGGTGGGGCGCCGGCGTTCGTGAAGTCTGAGCAGGCACTCTATGCGAATGGACCGGTATGGCGGATCGAGCTTGTGAGTCCGGTGTGGCCTGGTCAGAGGCGATGAGGCGTCGCCGCGAAGGCGTTTCAGCCCCTTGCGGCCTGAACGTCAGTATGTTGCGCGATGTGCGAATCCGCGTCGCCGGGACCAAGAAATCGGCCGACGCGCATCTGCTTGCCATCAACGTGATCGAACACGTGCTGGACGAATGCTGTCAGTGCGTCTCGCACGGGCCCGGTCACAAGCGTTGACTCACCCACCGGAGTCGCGAGCACATTGTGGTCTGTGTCGCCGTCTTCGAATTGCTCCATCAGCCCCACGACGTCGCACTCCACGATCTCACCCGTTCGAAGCGCGGTGCTGGTCAACACGAAGCAGTCCACATTGCAGCCGTCCGCGCCGGTCGTGCCGATGATGAACCCGTACGGGAACGGGTACGCTCGTGAGACGGTCGTTGTGCGCTCCACTCGAACGACTTCTCGTCGTGATAGTTCTTCTGGTCAGATCCGGCTTCGTTCTGAATGAACACCCGAACACGCGGCCCGGAATGGGTTGGTGGCAAGTCTTCAACATCGATGATGAAGTCGGCTCGTGACTGTGGCTGGTGTGTCTCAACGTATAGCTGTTCTGCTGGAAGCCAGATGTTCACCCACTTGTCATGTGTGTCCACGCCGTACTGCGACCGGTCTCTTGCGAGCCCCCGCGCGAAGCCAAGTTGAGCGGGGCACTCGACCCAGACCTTCACGTCGTAGTGGTCCGCGAACTGCGGGTGCAGCGCGTACACGCCCTCAATGATGACGACGCCGCCCGGTTCGACCGATATCCAGTCGCCCACTTCGAGGCGATTCCAGTCGTACTTCTGGAAGCGACCCTGCCGGCCGAGTCGAAGTGGCTGGATGACAGAGTCCAGCAGCAGCTTACGGTCGCTGAAATCGTCAACGTGGACAACTTGTGCCTTGGCCAGACGTTGGCGCAACGTGTCAGCCAGGGTGCTCTTGCCGGAACCTCCCCTGCCGTCGATGGCAACGAACATCGTAGGTTCTGTTGCCGTCGCCTGCGCCGATTCGATTCGCGCCACGATGCGGTCGAGTACGTGTGAACGCATGCCGATAATGCTGGTCAAGCGGAATCCACCAGGCGTTTCGCCATGACCACGCTCCGGTAGTTCACCCCGGCGTAGCGAACATGCTCGACGAAGTGGTAATCGCGACCCTCGTAGTAGGCAATCAAGTGTGCCGCGTGTTCAGACGTATCCAGAGCTAAGTACGATGCCCCGCATTCGGCGGCGCATCGCTCCGCAATCTCCAACATCGTGGACCCAATGCCGCGGCGCTGTAGCTCGCGAGCCACCGCGAATTGTCCGACGCTGGCGACGTCAGGTCTGTCGTAGAACGGCGACCCGCCTGTGTTCTGAATGAACGCCAAGGTGATGGTGCCGACGACGATTTCGTTCACGACCGCGACAATCGGGATGCCATTCGCCAGACGTTGCCGCGTGGTCTCGACCGACTGGTGCGACGCGACGAAACGCATCCCGGCTTCAGCGAGTGGTGCGTACGAGTCGTGAAGCAGCGCCGTCAGTTGCTCCAGATCGTCCGCATCTGTGAGTTGACGGTAGAGCACCGGCTCCCCACGATGGTCGAGTCTCTGCCGGCCGTGACGTAGTGCCATCGTTGTCGACATGGCTGATAGGCGGCCGGATTATCGCATTGAGGCTGCGAAAACGGCATCAGACGCATGCCGACAGAACGAGTTCGCCATGGTGCGTTCGCCCCGAGGAGTGAAGGCCCTTTGATAAACTCACCTCTACTTCTTCGATGTGTCCCGCTTTGGCAGCACAGGAATCGTCCACCCCATGACCCGCCAAGAACTAGCCGCTGAGATTTATCGTTCGGCTCACCGCACTGGTCACTTTCGACTGCGTTCGGGTGTCGAGTCTCACGAGTACTTTGACAAGTATCGATTCGAATCGGCTCCCGCTCTTCTCAAGGAAGTGTGTTCCGCGTTGGTGCCCTTGATTCCGACCGAGACGGAACTCCTGGCGGGTCTGGAACTGGGAGGCGTCCCAATCGCGACGGTGCTTGGACAGATGTCCGGACTGCCGGTTGTTTTCGTTCGAAAGGTCGCCAAGGAGTACGGAACCTGTCAACTTGCGGAGGGCGCTTCCGTGGCAGGCCGCAACCTGTTGATCGTCGAGGACGTCGTGACGTCGGGCGGACAGGTCGTCCAGTCCGCGAACGACCTTCGTGCGCTCGGTGCGATTGTCCGGCACGCGGTGTGTGTTATCGATCGTCAGTCAACTGGCCGCGCTGCCTTGGCCGACGCCTTAATCAGTCTGGTTTCCCTGTTCACCTACGACCAACTCTCGCCTTCGTGACACGTGGCGGGCGTCGACCTCATCTCAACGTCTTGACCATTTGGACTGCCGCCATGGCTTCGCCGCTCCGCAATTTGACCTCGGAACGGTCCTCCACCCGGTAGCCCATCGCTGCGTAAAACGACTCCGCTCCGATGGAGGAATGGACCCGCAGGGAATCAAGACCGTGCGTCTGAGCGATCGTTTCGATTGCCACCGGCAATGCGGCTCCGACGCCCCGCCGGATGTACTGCGGCAGGACGTAGCACGCTCGCACGGTGGCCGTTTCGATCTCGACGCTCGCGATACCTACGGGTTCGCCGTCAACCTCCGCGACCAGCCGCACTTCGTCCTGATTGGCGCGCACGCGTTCCAGCATTGACTCCGTAATCGGTCGCGCCCACGCTTCAATCACCGCAGGAGGGTAATCGTTCGCAGCGATGCCGCGAATCGCGGCGTGGTGAATCTCGAGGTAACAACGCGCGTCCTCGCGGCGTATCCCGCGAACGACGATGGAAGCAGCAGCCGCACCAGCCCGTTTATTGACGTTCGCCATCGTGGGTCTCGGTATCCGCCTCAAAGCCATCAGAGTGTGCCACGCTCACGCCGTCAGCGTTCGCGGGCGAGTTCGTTGACGAATCGGGCGTGCGTTGTCTCCGGACGTGACTCTTCGGGACTTTCGCTCTGGAACCCGTCGAATGTACCCTCACCAAGGTGAAGCGCACTGCACACGCAGTCGCTGATGAGTACGAAGCAGCTTGCAGGACAACATGCCCTTGAAACAGTCCGCTCGCATCAGCGTCATTCTCTTCCTGGCCGGGACCGCGTTGAAGGCGGTAGAGCCTGGACTGCCCTCCAAGACCGCGGTTTACGTCGCCGCAGCGCGGGCCGTCGGCGCAAAAGACCCTGACCCTCAGCTTCGCAATCCGGACGACCTCGCCATCAAGTTTCTCGGTCCACGCGAACGCGCGGTGCTGGCGGAACTGCACATGGACGCGCTGGACCTTGATTTCGATGGAGCGATGAAGCGACTGGGTGCGGACCTGCCTGTCGCGGTGCTCGCGTACCGGACGAAGGTGTTCGATGCCGCATTGCTGGATGCCGTTCAGAAGGGCGCCAGGCAAGTCGTCGTGCTCGGAGCGGGATTCGACAGCCGTGCGTATCGTTTTCAAGCGCAACTTGGCAATGTGCGGGTCTTGGAAGTGGACTACGGTCCAACGCAGGCGTACAAGAAACAGAGGTTGAGCGAGATTCTGGACGTGATACCGCCGAACGTGTCGTTTGTACCGATGGACTTCACCAAGGACGATCTTCTGGAGCAACTCCGGAAGGCGGGCTACTCTGAGCAACAGAAGACTTTTTTTCTCTGGGAAGGCGTGACGTACTACCTATCCGAAGGTGCGGTGAAGGACACTCTTCGCTTCGTCCGGGACCATTCCTCGCCGGGAAGCCGAATCGCCTTCGACTACTTTGGTGCGAGCAACCGTGCTGTCAACAATCCACGGAGCTTGTACGCCAGTTGGGGCGAGCCCGTGCTCTTCGGTTTCCCGAACGACAGCGCTCGTGAGTCTGTCCGACAGGAGGGATTGGGAGTGCTGTCCGACACACAGGGGCTGGAATACATCTGCGTCGCAGAAGTCTTGAACCCGAGATGAACGATGCGATCGCTGGCCTCTAAAACGTCAGCCTCAGATCGACCGCCGGTCGAAGCACGACGTCACTCAAGCGCAAAGAGACAAGACCGTCACGACTCTCGAATGGCCGGCCACGGTGGACGATGTGAACACGCATCTGGGGCACCATGTCCACTCGACGACTTAACCGCACCGCCACATCAGCGCCGCTCGTGAACGCGACCGTCCAGTTCGTCTGGCGAAGCGCATCGCCATACAGACGAAAGACGTCCGAAAATTCCGCCACCGCATTGGCCGTCCTCGACACGTCGTCTTGCCGCACGAACGTGCCTCCTGCAAGCACCGCCCATTGGTAGCGATCGCGCTCTTGAAAATGGAAATGCAGCAACCCCGAATACATGACGTCGCGGAAGCGGTGTTCGTCGCGCCGTCGTGTCTTTGAGCTGGTCTCGTGAACGGTTTCGAATCGTTCAGGAAAGCCCAGTTCGAAGCTGAGGCTGAAGCGAGGGGTGAGAGCCGCTCCGACTTCCGCACTGAGACCGAACGCCGTACCCAACAACGGCGCCTTCGGACACGAAGGCTCCACGCATTGTTCCGGCGGCTGCGTCGTCGTCAGCATTCCGCCGAGTCCGGCGTAGACCCGCGTGGATTGAGCGGCAGCAGGCGCAACGATGAGGAACATCGTCAGGAGAATCGCGCCGATGACCGCACTCTTCATTCGCTTCAGATCGGCCCATTAACCCAGGGAATCCCTACGACGCTCGGCGCGCCTGCCGCTGCATCGCCTCGTGCAGGTCCCAGTCAGCTTGAAGCCGCATCCAGAGCTGCGGCGACGTCTTCAGCAGCCGCGCGAGCCGAAGCGCCGTGTCGGCGGTAATGCCCCGTTTCCCGAGAATGATTTCATTCAAGCGGTTGAGGGAGATCTCGAGGCGCTTCGCTGCCTCCAGTTGCCCGAGACCGAGCGGCTTCAGGTACTCCTCCAGCAGGACCTCCCCAGGCGGAATTGCGGGTCCCAGCCACCCGGGATCTCTAGTGATAGTCTTCGACGCGGACTTCGTAGGCATGTCCGTTCTCCCACAGAAACGTCACCCGGTACTGCTCGTTGATCCGGATACTGTATCGACCTGCCTGGTCGCCCTTCAGTGACTCGAGCCGGTTTCCGGCCGGAATTCTCAGGTCTTCCAGGCGCGCCGCCGCGTCCAGCAGCATCAGCTTTCGCTGCGCGCCACGCCAGAGCTCACGCGGTATTCGGCGGGCCGCGCGCGTGTTTCGTTGGCGGAACAGGTCGACGGTCGCTTCGTCCGCAAACGACTGAATCACGGCGGCGATTACATATTACACGATGATCGTGTAATTGAAATTTGTGTGAACGGGGTTCATGCAGGCCGACGTCGATTCGTCGCGGCGTGCGTGTCGGCTCAGCATCTCCTGCCGTACAAACAAAAAGCCGGCGTTTCCGCAGGCTTTCAAGCAATGTAATGGTCGGGGCGAGTGGATTCGAACCACCGACCCCTCGGTCCCGAATTGACGTGCGGGATTCGCGAATTCCTAACGATTAGACCGAGCATTGGATCTACGTGGGCATCGCGTGGGCATTACCCTCCCCTGCTGCCTGGGCCTCGGCGCATGGAACCGATCTGGGTCGTATCCAGAACGTTGTGCGACGTCCGGGCTCGGCCGACCGGTGCCGAGGCCGGCCTGGGAGAACCGCTGACGCCATTCACCCTTGATCTGGTCGGCGTCGCCCGACGCGAGTCCTGGGCAGCGATGCAGTTACGCCTCGACTGGGTCGAGCGTTCCTCGGAGCGGATGCTGTGCCACGAGCACGCGACGAACCGGATCTTGCTAGCTGACCGGCACCGGAAGCTGACGAAGTTGATTCCGAAGGTCAAGGTCCCCTCGGCCGAAGCCGAGGCCAAGGACCCGAAGGCGGCGCTCGAGGTGTACGCCGCCTGCGTCGACAAGCTCCGGGGCCATGCGCGGACGGCCAAGGAGAAGCACCCGCACGTCCACAGCGAGAACATCCACTACGGGTTCCGACGGAACCTGTGGGGCGTGAAGCCGCACGGCATCACAATGACGGCCATCGCGCTCGTCATCGTCGGCGCCCAGGTGGTCGGGCAGTTGATGTCGCACCAGCCTATCCGCTCGTGCAGCCCGTTGTCGCCGCCATCGACGTCCTGCTGCTCCTCGTCTGGATCCTCGTCGTGACGCCCGCCTGGGTGATGCGCGCCGCCACGCTTTACGCCGAGCGCCTGATGGAAGTCCTGGACGCGCTCACCGCCTGACGTCAGCTGTCTCGCATCGGCTCCAGATTATTCAAAGCAAAATCATAGTAGTGGTGGAATTTCCGGTCGGCCTTTTTCCTCATCGCTGACAGTGCCGACCGCGCGTCCTTGACCCGCTTCTCGCGGTGATCCGGCGTGTCGTCGGTTCCGTGGAAGATGAAGTTTCCAATGGCGCTCACTTTCTCCTGCGGCGCCGGCAGCATGAAGACCTCGCCCGGCTGCAGCTCGCCAACGAACGGCATGACCGATTCATCGAGCGCGATGGCCATGCCTTTCACCATGCGCTCCGCCTGGTACGCCTTCACGACTCCCGTGCCGAGGAACTGCGTCGAATAGATGGCCGCGTCCCCGGCAATGTCCGACGCGTAGCGCAGCGTCGAGAATGAGCCGGCCGCAATCGCCATCCGCGCTGGAATCCTGTTGCTCAGGAACTTCCACATCAGGCCGCGAGCGAAGCCCATGATGTCCGGCAGCTTGTAGAGCGTCACGAAAACCGAGTCGGAAAAGATGATGGCCTTCGAGTCTCGCCGGAGGTGGTCGTTGATCTGCGAGGACACCGCCTTGTGGAAGCCGCGGAAGCGCGGAATCAGTTGGTCGCCAGCGGCGATGGCCTCCTTCTCCTGCTTGCTCGGCGCCCCAAGCCGCGGGTCCAGGCTGTGAACGCTATTGGGGTTGTCGAGAACCAGGTTTGCGAATCCCAGGATGTCGGCGAACAAGACGAATCGTTGAGACATGGCGCGGATTATAGCCGTGGATAAATCATCCACAGGCGCACGCTCAGTGACCGATTCCAGGTCCTGATGTCCACGAAGAAGTGGTGACCCAAACCGCCCGCATAGACGAGCGGTTTTTGTTTAGACTCCACCGATGGATCCGACAATAAAGGGCATTGATGTCCCAACCGGTCTGGCTCACTTCGCGCTGATCAGAGCTGGCGGTCAGCATGCGCTCGAGGCGTCCGAGTCGATGCTGCAGACAATGAAGCCGCAGCTTGAGTTTTTAGGCTGGGCGCTCGCGGGCTTATACGAAGTCGGAACCTGTAATCGGAAATGCTTGGGCGGACCGCATCTGCTCGAACCGCTTTGCGTGCGCGTGTACAACCTGGGCGTCAGCGCCTACCTGCTCATGGTCCGCGGGTTCTATGACGAGGCGCTGAACCTGGTTCGAAGCATCGGTGAAATCGGCAATCTGATTTCACTCGTGGCCAGTGAGGACGACGTTGTCCCGAAGTGGATTGCGGCAGACAAAGACACGCGCATCCGCGAATTTGGTCCAGGCGCGGTGCGCAGGAGGCTGAAGAATGTTAAGGGCGTCCTGGTCGCGCCGCCGGACTGGTACGCCGAATTCTGCGAGGCCTACACGCACCCGACACCTGGCATAACGCCCAACATGCACAACACAACTGGCCTCGGCTATGCCGGCGGCGTGGTTCAGGAAGAGGGATTCGAGAAGACGCTCGACGAGATCGTCGGCAAGGTGGGTGCAATTGCCTTGATGGCCGTCGCGTTCGCCCAGTTGGACGACTATAAGGAAAAGCTCTTCGCGCTGGTCGAGAATCTGAAACCGGAGGACGCTAAGGGCGCCTGATTTCCTGCGACCGAAGAATTTCGCGCATCGTCAGCACACGGACGGCTTTGCCGTCGGCGAATGCGCGGGCGCCTTCGAAGCTAAATGGCCGCATCGTATTGAAGCGCTCATACCGCTTGGTCCTCACAGGCCAGCAGTCGGGCCGAACGGCCGTGCTCGCCGACGACAATGGCGTATTGGCCAAAGCGCCGGCCCAAGGCCAGTGCGTCATCTTCCGTGATCCCCAGCACCAAGAGACTCCGCTCGGATCGCCAGTTTGCTTCCGCCGGGATGCCATCGCCCTCCACGCTCTCGTAGCCGAACTCGGCAACGGCGGCTCGTAACTCTTCATGTCGCCGGTCGTTCTCGACTGGCGACAACAGCTGCGATCTCGGGTTCCAAGCAGTGATGAACGCCCACTGCCCGAGGGATAGGCTCGCCAAAATGTGATCCAGATCCGGATGCGGTTGGCCAGGTCGAATACGCACGACAACGCCGTCAATCTCTGCCACGAAAGTCGTGGCTTGATACGCGTTCCACAGAGCGGCATCCATCCAGTCATCGCTCCTGTTCTCACGCCATCGGCAGTGGCCGCAGCAGTTCTCGGTCGATTAGCAGCTGAAAATGGCGCGCCAGGCTGGCCGCCAGGGCTGGGTCGCGGACGAGAAGGCCCAGCTCGATGTTGCGATCGAGCGCTGCCTCCGTCAGGTTCGCCGACGTGACCAGCACGGCCTCATCGTCAGCGATGACGGCCTTGGCGTGAAGGACGCCAACGGGCCCGTCCGCTTCAAGGGAGCGTGGATCAAAGAACACCCTCGGACGAGCGGAGCCTGGCCACTGGGTCTTCCAGAAACGCTCAGCGAACCGGCGCACCAACTGGTCGGCCGCCGTCGTGTCACCTCTCTTGCGTTCGATGTTCAGAAGCAACGTGACGTCAAGGTTACGCATGGCGTCCATTCGGCGTGAAAGGACGTCGAACACACGCGGACCGTCGAAGAAGGCGTACGTGCTCGCCCAGATCGAACGCTCGGCAGTGCTCAAGAGTTCCTCGAACACTCGTCGCGTATCACGCGCGTGAAGGCCGGGCACTTCGGGGCCCGACCACACGATGTCGGGCTTCGTCGTGCGACGCGTGACTTCGCTGACGGTCCGAACAACCGCTGCAGCCGAGGCGCCGGCCAAACCGAGGCGCTCCATTTCTCGAACCGCTGCCAACAGGCTCTCGCCGGTGTCGGGAGCCCCGAGGGCAGACCGCAGTGCCGCTAGCGAGTACGGCGCACCGACCAGTCCCGTCTCGAAGGCGCCGGCGAGTCGATCGCGCAGGTGAGGCGGCAAGGCGAGAAGCGCGTCGATCACGGCGTCGCGGTGAAGAATGCGGCGTCGGGAACGCCAAGAGCCGGCACCACCAGCGCGCGATCGAGGTAGTCGTTTCGCATCTCGCAGGACGTCTCCGCCACCAGGGCACACCCGTGACATGCCGCGCCGTGCAGCCAGCGCTCCTCCATGCTCTGCCCAGGCGCGTGTTGAGCGCAGATGGGATCGTTCGAGCACAACGCGCTCAGGCGCAACGCCTCCGCCAAGTGGTCCTCGAGGTGCCTGGCCTGCTGCACGAGGCCTCCAAGGGTGCCCTCCGCGTCCGGACTACCCGTGTAGATCAGCACGCCAAAGCGGCCGGCGCCGGTGTCGGCATAGATGCGCTCACGGAGCGAGCTGGTCGGGTACCCGCAACGCATGGCCAGCGACTGCAGCAGCAGATGGGAGAGCGTATGCAGCAGGACGTAAGGCCCTCCAGGGAAAAGACGCTTGCTCTTCCGCTCTTTCGCCCACCGCGCATGCCCGCTGGCCAAGGCGTCGAGCCTCGCCTTCACTCCAGCGCGAGCCAGCCAGGCATCGACGGAATCGGCCCGCAGCTGCATGAACAGCCCTTCGCCGCGGTTCTCCACCGCCGGAAACCACTTCGGTTCGAGAGCGAGCTGCGCGCGTTCGACGTCAGACTCGTACTCGCCGTTGACATCGGGCGACACGGACTCGAGCCTGGTGAATCCCACAAGCGCCACAACTTCGCGCAAGCGATGAAGCTGCACGACTGAGGCGGTCCCACCGCTTCGGCTGGATCGTCGCCAGATGTGTTCCGGCAGACGTCGAGCATGGAAGTCTGGATCGACGGGTACGTCGTCGCCAAAGCCCTCTGGCGCGGCGAGCAGCGCCTCGATTTCGACCTGCTTGACGGGCTTCTCAGCTCCACGGCCATTCTTGATCTCCCGAATCGCGGTCAGCACCTCATCGTCCGAGAAGGGCGCAAGCTTGTCGGCGATTTTCGGCTTCTTCTTGAGGAATGCCAGATCCCCGGAGTTGTCCACGATCTGCAGGTCGTCCCATAGCTCTTTCACGACGCCCTGAACCGCCGATCCCCGATCCGGTAGCGACAGCACACTGACCAACTGCGGAAAGTACGCATTCGACGCCGTCCGAATGAGCAGCCGGCTCGGTTGGTTGCAATCCTCGTTCGAGTTCCGACCGAGCCACGGACGTGCGCCGCGACAGATCCCGAGCGGAGTCAGCTCGATAAGGGTAGCTTCGTGCATCCCTCTCGACTTCCCGCATTCGCAGCGGACGATGAGGTCAGCGAGGTCGCCGCTTGTCCCTCGCTCATCGAGCCACAGCTGCCGACGACAGTTGTCGCTCGAGCCGTGCACGAATCGCCACCAATCGAGATCGTCCACGTGCCCTTTCGGGCAGGCACGCACGAATCGAGTTGCCACGACGGGCCTACCGTCGAAGCGCCCCTTGTCGTCGAGAGCCTTACGAGGCACCAAACGCCTGGAACGTTCGTGGCCTTCGGTGCCGGATTCCTGAACAACACACCACTCTGGGAACCGCCATGCGCCGATGCCTTTCGCCGGCTCGCGCGGATCGTTGGCATCCGGAGGCGGCGCGTACAGCCGCGGCGACGGCACGCCAGTCATGGCCTCCAGCTTCCGGGACAGACGAACCTCGGTGATTTCTTCGAGGTCCCCTGGCTTCGGCCATGTGTCCAAGCCGCCGATGATCGCGGAGTGTCGCGGCAGATCAATTAGCGCACCTGGACCGTACGTGGTAATGACCTGGCTGCGTCGCAGTTGCCCGTGCGCTTTACGACTCACTTGGCGTCCTCTACATCGAGGCCGCTCAGGTCCTTCAGAAACAGATTCACATCAGGCTCCACGTCACGTAGCGACCGATTGACGCGGAACTTGCGGTGATGCTCGGACTCGAACTGCGTGTCGAGCATTTCTCGCAGCAGCGGCTTCGGTTGGGGCAGCTCGTACTTCTGGTACTGAACGGGAACACCGGCAGACTGATAGTCTCCGCAAATCTTCCGCCAGGAATCCAGCAGGTCGACCACACGGTTCTGGACGCTCCGAAGTCGCTCCTCGCGTTCGGCTTCGTCGACGAAGGGCTGCCGCCGCACACGATCGAGGAAGGTGTCGAGCACGCTGCGTTCGAGGGCACCACGGACGTCGCCGATCTGCTCAACACCGCGTGGCGGTGTCAGCTTCGCCATCGCGTGGCGTGCCAGACTCACTAGCGCGCCGGCGAAGCCGCGATCCAGCGCACGGGCTGCGAACGGAGTCACGCTAGCCACTTCAACCGACCTGTAAAACGTCTGGTGGTAATACGGGAAGCGCTCGTAGTGGGAGCGGTCACGCGGCTTGTGGATGTTCAAGAGGGTGACCACCAGGCCAGGCCGCTTGTCGTCGCGGCCGACGCGACTGGTGGCTTGGATGTACTCGGCGTGGGTCTTCGGCTGGCCGAGCACGACCATGAGGCCGAGCCTCGGAATGTCGAGGCCAACCGAGATCATGTTGGTGGCAATTGCGCAGTCCACCCGCTGTTGGTCATCGAACCGGCATTCCAGTCGGCGTCGCGCCTCGGCCACCTTGTCTGTCGGCACGCGCGACGTTAGCTCGAGTACCTCGGAGAACGTCGTCCGATCTTGAAACAGGCCCGAGTCATCACCGACACGGCGGCGTGCGCCGTAGCCCTTGATCGTGTTTTGGACTTCCTCCTCCAGAATCCGGCGAGCACCGCCCAACTCGCGGAGCGAATTGAAGTAGCCGAGGACCGTCATGTACGGGTCGGCGGGGTTGTTCGGATTCTTGTGACCGCCCGCGTCACGATAGGCACGTTCTGCGGCTCCCATTAACGCGACCCACGTCTTTCGCATTACGACTTTGGGATTGCGTCCTTGGGCGGCGATGCCGATGTAGAGCCGCGCGTCGGCCTCGGTCGAGGGGACCGTCCTTGCGAAAAAGGAGTCGCGGCGGTCAGGCCCCGGCGGAGGGAAGACTTGCGTCAACGGGCGCGCGAAGAGTGCCTGAATCTGGTCCTGGGCGCGACGGACGGTCGCCGTCGACGCGATGATCTTCGGGCGCAGCGGACGACCGTCGACTTCACGGACACAGAGCGCTTCGAGGGCCGCTTCGTACAGCCCTGCCATCGTGCCCAAGGGCCCTGCTATCAGATGGAGCTCGTCCTGGATGACGAGATCGGGCGGCGCCAGAGGCGCAGAGAGCCGATTGCCCAGACCAGGTTCTGCTGCGCCGTAAAAGCCGGTCGAGTCGTGCCGCTCCGCGCCGCCCAGCAGAACGCCTGACACACCGACCCACGGCAAGGATGCGAACTTATCCACCGTCGAGATCAAGAACGCGGGAAGCCGTCGATAAATCGGCTCATCCACGGCCACGATGGGCAGCGGACGATCGCGCGTGAAATCGCACTCGAAGTTCGTGCAGACGATGCGAAGTTCGCGCGGCTGGTCGTCGTTCGGCAGGAGCGTGAACGAGTCCGGCGTGAAACGGCTGCCGCACCAGGGGCAGTTCTCCAAGGGGATGGGCGACGGCTTGCCCTTTGGATCGGCCTTGAACTGACGGACCTTCGTGCGCGCGGAGTCAGATCGGCCGTCGCCCTTGTAGCCCATGACGTTTGGCGTGGCGGCCTTGCCGACCCACAGGCCGATCTCGAACGGCCAGGTGCCGTAACGATCCTTGGCCTGTTCACGTTCAAGTTCCAAGGCGCAGACGAGTCCGGCCGCGCGCCCAAGTTGATCGAGTGTGAGCAAGCGCAACGTGTAACGCATGATCACACTCACACCGGCCCCACCGAGTCCTTTGTCTCCAGGATGCCGAAGGCGGCGCAGCACCATCGCAAAGGCGGCCAGGCCGAGATACGCCTCCGTCTTGCCACCGCCGGTCGGGAAAAAGAGCAGGTCTACGGTCTCGCGATTCGGATCCCGCGGATCGGCCAGTCCCGGCAGGTTCAACAGGATGAACGCGAGCTGAAAAGCCCGCCACTTCGGGATCTCAATCCCCAGGCGCTTTCTCAAGGCGCGCGCGACCGCGCGATTGGCCACACGGAACGCATCGAGCGCGTCAGCGTCCTCGCCAAGCAGCTTGATTCCGCTCGCGATGCGAGTTGCGGCTACACGCGCGAAGTTGAGCAGTCCATCTGCGGTGTCCCGACGCGTGCCATTGAGCGACGCGACCGCGGTTGTTTGCTGCTCAATCCAGACGCGGTAATGCGCCACTAGCGGCAGCAGCGCGGATGCGGCGGCCCCGCCGTCCTGCAATTCCCCGAGCGCGGTCATCGAGGTTTCGAGGCCGGCGATATCCGCCGTGGCGGTCTTCTCGACCTCTGCACGTGGAATCCACGACGTTCTGATGACGTGGCAGGCGCGATCGACGACCTCCCATTCCGCAGAGACGCCGTGTCCCGTCGCGTACTCGGGAGCGTCCGCGTAGTGCAGGTCCGCCACTTGTTCGTCCCATTCAGCGGCCTGGGCTCCGCGCAAGTCCGGTCTCGGTACGAATGGCGGGACGCTCGCGACCTCGAGTTCCGGTTGGAAGACGTAGACGGCGTCAGGCTTGGCGTCTATGCCGACGTCCGGTGAACGGCGGTTGACGAGGAATACCGACACCGATCGTGTGCCCTTTGGGATGTGGGTCTTGACTTCCAACGTGGAGATCGACCGCACGAGCACGTGCAGTTGGAGACCACTGGAGTTCGGGACATCGTGGATCGTCGGTTCGGCTTCGTCCTTCAGCGGTAGCGAGACGCGCTCCTCCCGCGCCTCACGCTGCCACACCGCGACAGGCTTCTCGTCGGATCCCGGAACTTCAGACTGCGCGTAGTCGCCCCAGCGCACGGAGACCGCCAAGCTGGCAGCCTCGCGTGGCACAAGGAAGCTCAGACCCATTGACGAAGGGAAGAAGCCCTTCTTCGCGGCCTTCCGATCGTCGCTCGACTCCTCCGTGGGTCCGGCCGATTCAGCTACCAGCTCGAAGTCGTCTTCCTCGTCGTCATCGCTTGCCTTAGCGGGCGGAGTTCCCGCCGGAATCAGGAAGCCCGTCAGGTACCAGTTCGATGGGCGAATCCAACCCGGCAGTCGTTCATTCGCCAGGGTGTGGCCGTGCCACGGCCCCACCAGATCGAGTTCCACTGCCTCAACGAGTCGATCGCGGACCTCTTTGGAAGTCGAGGGCGCCGTCACCGGCTCGCCTCCTGAGCAAGACGATCCGGGCTCCAGATGCGGTCGGCCAACTGCTGGTACAACGCTTGGCGAGTGTTGAGATCGGCTCTCTTGAACTCCGCATGGGCCCGGAACGGCAACCCGCTACGTTCCTTGAAGCCATTGAACCCGGGGTTGCGCTCATAGGCCTGCTCGTGAAGGCTCTGCGCCAGCAGGTTGCGACCAAGATAGTGCTGTCGCTTGCCTTCGTCCTTCGGCTCCCCGTCCGCTCCCTTCATCACTCGGCGGTACTCCAGATCCCCATAGCTGGCGTTGAAACTCTTTGGTAACAGGAGCAGGCCACCGATGCGATTGCGGTGCTCTTGGAAGTCGGCGGCGTGGGGGAACTCATCGAGATGTCTCTCCGGGTGATTGGCCCAGATGTGCTCGATCTCGTACGCGTTCTTGCCGCCGCGCTGAATGTACTCGACGTATCGCGAGGCCTGCCCCGACTGCGTCTCGACGAAGTCCGTGAGCCTGGCCAGCACCTTGTGAATCTGTCGACCGTTTGTTCCGTGCAAACGAAAGCGCTCGTTTGTGTCGAACGTCCCCTCCTCCTCATCCAAACGCTTCTTCAGGATGGGCACGAGCTCTTCAGTCGCACGGCCACGGATCTCGCGCATTACGAGGAACATCGCGTACTGCATCGTCGAATAGTCGATGGCTCGGAAGTTCCAGATGCGTCGATGTATCAGAATGTCGAGGTATGCCGACGCGATCCGGATCTTCCGAAGCGTCGTGCCCTCATCGTCAGCAGCCTTGAGAGCTGCGAGCAGGACCGGGTACTGCAGTGTGAAATTGTGCTGCGCGTTGAAATGAACGCACTCAAGTCCAGGCGTGAGGGAGTCCGCCAGCTTTCTAAGGCGCTCGTACCACCCGCCGTAGAACGCAAAATCGCGCTCGATGAAGCGCCCGAACTCCGCGCTCGCAACGAGACCGAGCCGATCCTCGTGGTCGCGAACCCAGCGATGGAACTCGGTGCCGATCAGGTCGAAATCCTGCGGCGTCGCACCCCGCTTGCGCTCACGAATGCTGTCGGCGTACTGACTTCTGAGCCACGACTTGATTCCGTCAGCGTCCTCGTCCTTACCGATCTCCGCCAGAGCCTGCACCCGTTCCTTCCACGTCTGGTTCGCTCGGGTCCTGCGCTGGCTGTCCGTGATGTTCGCGAGCAGGTACCCCTTGAGCATATCTGCTGGCGTCAACGACAGACCGCGATCGTTCATGGTTTCAAAGATCGTGTAAGCGTCGCTGTCGGAGTACGCAGTGATCTCGACTAGATGGACATTCTCGAGGAGCCAGTCGGTGAAGTACGGCAATGCCGTGCCGCTCAGCTCCTCAGGGAACTGATCCTCCAGGTCCGCGTACCGGGCCAGAATGTTCGCAACCGACGCTGGGGGCTCCGGATCGCTGAACGGTTCGTCCTTGTACAGCGCTTCCATGCACGCCGCGCGCTCGTCGATGTCGAGATTAAACGACCGCGTGCCGTACTTCTGCGAGAACACGAGGTCAGCGACCTGCCCCTTCTGTTCTGTGTCGGGAAGGTGGTGGTGAAGGAAGATCAACAACAGTGTCAGAGTCGTCAGCCGCTGCTGGCCGTCAATGATGAACTTCCGGCCGTCCTTGTCACTGATGATCACCGAGCCGAGGAAGTAGTGGCCGTACTCCGCCACGGCGCTCCGCTCGTTGCCCTCTTCGTGGCTTTCCTGGAACTTGTCGACGAGGTCGTCAACGAGCTCGGCCACCTGCTTCTGCTGCCACTTGTAGTCGCGCTGGTAGTAGTCGATGGAGTACTTTCGCCCGCTGAGCAGCTCGCGGATGGTTCGGCCCTTGCCATCGATCTCCCGAGACGTCGGTGTGCTCTCGCTCATCAAAACAGCTCTCCGCTCTGTGCTGCCTTCGCCGACCCCTTGGCTCGAGGCGTTCCCGGGGCCGACCCACCGCTGGCCGCTCCGGAGCGGGCCTCATCTTTCGCGCGTTCGGCGTTGAGCTCTAGCAATCGCGCGAGGACTTCATCTCGAACCTCGTCTGGCCAGCGATAGTGGTACGGTTTCCTCTTCTCGCCCCAGTCCTCATCGTCGATCTCGTAGTCGAGAAGAAACTCACATTGGGTCGAGATGTCACTCCAGCCGTAGCTGTCGAGCACTGCTCGATCCATAGCAGCGTGCAACTCACGGAGCCTCACTATCCCCGGATCGCGTTCCTCTTCGCTGTGGAAGCGATTGTAGGTCTTAGTGAGACCCTCGTTGTTCTTCGCCATGAGGGCAGCGCGGAAGTCGTAGTAGGTCTTGCCAGCGGCTTCGAGACCACCGTGATCTTGCCAGCCGTTGGGGAACGGGAACGTCTGGAAGCAATCGGTCGATGTGTACCTCAGATCGTCTTTCATCGACGATCCGAAAAAGCGAGCCCACAGTTCGTGAGTGCGCGCTTGGAGTACTGTGAACGCCTGTGGAGGAAGAGCAACAACGATAAGGTCGAGGGAGTAGACCATACCCGATGGTAGGAATGTGAATGCGCAGGTTTGGCTCACTCGGGCGATCACCAAGACCCGCTCAAACCCTCTGATGGCGGCATACAGACCGGGGCGTTTCTCGGCGTACTGCCACCACCGTTCACGGAGGGCCTTGCGATTCTGCAATTCGCGCTCGGGTCTTACCTTTTGCTCAACGATCGCCATCAAATCTGGCCAACGTTGTCGACACTCTTTCTCGCTCTTATCAAAAAAGCTAATCGCGAACCGATGGTACGCGTGCGTCGGGCTCGTGTTCACTTCTTCTCCCCCAATGTAGGGGAAGATCACCTCTCGGTTGTGCGGGTCCCTTTCGATGAGCCGCCGCATCTCGGCTAGTGAAGTGGCAGTGCCCTTCGGGTCGGTGTCATCGAACGTGAAGCCCATGCCGAGGATGATGCTGCCCTGGTAACTCTTCTCCGCATTGGCCGAGAGCCGCACCGGGTCGTCATGGCCGCCACGGTGGAACAGGAAGGCGGTAATTGTCTCGACTTCCCTGTCGTCGAGCCGCTTCTTACCAGAATACCGTCCCTTGATCACGTGCAGGACACTAACCACAACGGCGGCGAGGCCAGGCCACTTGACTCGCTTCGTCGCTGTGAAGATCTCGCCATTGTGCTGACAGATCCAGCGAAGACCTGTCGAGCGTGTGTCACCTTGGCCGATCGTGTTCGTCGCGATGAGACCGAACGTTCCATCGCGCCGCACCAGATCGAAGGCGCGCCGAAAGAAATGCGCCACGAGATCGGCGTTACCGTGGCTGTCCGCGTGGGCGTGCTGCAACCATGTCGGATAGCCGGCGACGTTCGCCTGCGCGATCGCGTTCTTGCCTGCGAAGGGTGGGTTCCCGACGATCGCATCAAAGCCAGACGCGTTGCGCTCGAAGACCTCTGGGAACTCAATCTCCCAGTGGAACGGTACGAGCGGTGTCTCGCTGTGTCGCCGCTCGTCCAGCCTGCTTCGGTACCGCTCCGCGTCGCCACTGACGATGGCGTTGGCGTAACTAGTACGTTTGGCTTCGCGGGCCGTTGGAGTCTCGCCCTCGAAGAACGCAGCCAGCACGAGATCTCCGAAGAGCCGAACCGTCGACAGCGCGTGTTGGACCTCGTCCCAGAGATCGCGAACTACCCAATCGGCAACGGTCTCGTCGGCTAGCCGAATCCGCTCGCGCAGTTCGAAAACGCGGTCCACCCGCTCCCGAACGTCGAACCCTTTGACGATCGCTCCAGTGGGCTCCCATTGGAGCGCCTCGATTTGACGTCGCGCCAGGCCGACGAGCGAATCGCCATGGCGCAGGGCGTGGTCGAGAAAAGTCAGAGCGTGGTCTTTCGCGAGAGTTGCCAGCCACAGGGAGACCTTCGCGAGATCTACGGCAACGGGGTTCCGATCGACACCGTAGAGGCAGCGCTGCGCAACCAGCCGGCGCGCGAAGACTACTTCGTCTTCATCCGGCGGGATCGCAGGCATTTCTCCGTGCACGCGCCAGGCTTCAACGAGGGCGTCGCCAAGCTGCCGGCACCCTTCGACAAGAAACGCGCCAGAGCCCATCGCTGGGTCACAGACCTTGAGGTCCAGAATCTCAGCGGGTCGTGGTGATCGCCCGTCGGTACCACGGAGCTGCGCGAGAATCGGGTCAAGTGCCGTGCGGACGATGGGCCTGGTCAGCGATCGGGGTGTGTAGTGGGAACCCGATCGACGCCGCGCCTCGCTGGGCTGGAGCACCAAGGCGCCCTTGGGTACGAGATCGGGCGTTGCTGCGAGATCAATGACAGGCAGCAGGGCGGCGTGCAAATCCTCGACGGTGGCAGCGCCGCTCACAGCCTTCTTGACGCTGTCTGAAACCTTTCGGTCCGCTTGGTCCTGAATCCACTTGTCACGCTTCCCACCTGGTTCACGCAGCAGCGTCTCCAGATCCACCGCGGTCGGCGCGCCCTGCTTCTTCTGAGCCTTGATTGCCACGGACCGACCGGTCGCCATCTCGAGGCGGAACCCCATCATCGTCTCGTAGACCGAGCCGATCTGTTCGACATCGAGCGCGCGATACGAGATGCGCTCTCCATCGAGAACGAACAGCTTCTCGAACGCCCTATAGATCGTCCCGTCAGGGACGAGCGGCGGACTGATGCGCTCGTGCAGCTGACGGGCGCCGGCACTTCCGCGTCCTTCGAGGAAAGGAAAACGATCTGGATCGAAGAGCGCACCGTGCCGCCTGGGTAATCGCATCGCCCCCAGATTCGCGCCGTCGTGAACCATGCGGAACATCACGAGCAATTGCACCCACGCGCCGTATCGCTGATCCATGGTGTCTGGGAACAGCGCAGCGTCCTCACGCAGCCGTTCGTACAATCCGGCCAGGGAGTAGTTCTGGAGGAACGTGTCGTCGTCCGGCAACATGTCGCGTTCCTCGGCGTACAGCAGGAACACTAGCCGGAGGATCACCGTGAGCAGCGCGCGGTACACCTCATCGGGCTGCTCAGCGAGGGGTTGTCGAAGAAGCTCACTACCCGACGCGTCGTGCGCTGCCTGAAAGCCGCGCAGGAACTCGTACAGAGCGTGCAATACCTGCTCAGCGAGTCGCTCGCTCACCTCGTTCTGGAACTTGCGACTATTGTGCAGAAGTGCCGGCAGGCGCTGAGCACCTGGCAGGCTGAGAAGGCGCGACTGTCCGAGCAGCAGCCGGAGTGCCGTGGAGATAGGGCGCCCCGGGGTCTGGACCATGTCCGCGACGCGGAAGTCCACCCACCCGGAGCTCTCACCATAGGGCGCGGAGATCAGACGGAGGGCGCGGCCGTTGAACAACAAGCCGGCGGACACTCGCGTCTGGCGAAGCAGGCGCTCCAGGCGTCCGTGCTCCGACGCCTCCAAACGTCCGTGGCCGCGCACCACTTGGTCGAAGTCCTCACCCGTGTCGAGCACGCGCACCAGCAACTGCCACGGCGCACCGTTCTGAGGCTCGAGGTCCCGAACCGCGAAGTCTGGTCTCAGGGTCTCGCCGTAGTCGGGCAGCGAGACTTCCAGTTCCTGGGGAATTGGGCTCTCGGTGGTTCCCGCATATCCTTTGGGCGAGAAGCCCCAGCCAAGTACCGACCGCGCAAATGCCTCGAAGTCTGGCAGGTAGGGTGCGGGGCCTTCCTTCGGCTCGAACGTGCGTTGCTGCACCGCTGACCGGAGCAGCCGCTGTCCTTCGATGTCCCTGCTATCTAGGATCGCGCCGGCCCTGACGAGCGCAGGGGCAGAGACGACCAGCCCGGTTGGGCGGACGAAACCGAGCCATTCGAGATGCGAGGCGACGTGCGGATCCAGCTTCGCCATGACCTCAGTTAGTCTCGGGCCAGAGGTAGACGAGCCCTACCGGTTCCACGCGAGTGGCCCGTACCTCGTAGAAATCGCGAATCCGCTGCGGCTCGTGTTCGAGATCGCGGGTGAACTGTTCGAGGCGCTTCCGCCACGCGCTCATGTTGGATTCGAGTTGACGCTTCTCGTCCTCTTTGAAATCGAGCGTCAGCTGCTGATACGCGCCCTCGTACCGTGCGAGTTCTTCGCGAACCCTTGCCAATTGGCGTTCGATCGTGTCCCGAAAATCCTTCGCCTCTCGCACACCACGGCTTCGCAGTTTGTCGATGGCTGCCTGCGCAAGCTCCTTCGCGCGGGGCTCGAGAGCTGGGAGAAGCTCCTCGATGTCGCGGGGGGCCGAGTCGAGTAGTTTGCGTTGGATAGGTTCTCCCGGCATCCTTCGGACTTCCGACGTGAGAGACCGATCAAGAAGATCGAGCGTCTTCGCCTCAGCCTCCCGCGCGAACGGCTGAAGCCGGCCTTTTCGCTGCGACGGCTCAATCCACCGGGTCGTGACCGGCACGATCTCCTCGTGCAGACGCTCGGCGCCCTGGCCGTACAGAGACAGGCGGCCGAGCAACACCACGCGCGGAACGGAGTCTGCCACCTGCGCCAGACATGCACGCGACAGGTCGTTGAAGATATAGCCCTGCGAGCGGAAGCGCGCGAGCAGGCGCTGAGCAACGCGCTGCTCCAGATGCACGTGGACGGTGTCCTCCGTCAGGACGCCCGCATCCTCGAACACGATGGGACGAATCGGCGCCTCGCGGCGCCAGTCGGCCAGTTTCTGGTTCGTCGGTCGAGGCGCGCGGAGTGTGTCCAGCGTCGCCGCCCAACTCGCGTCCGTCCCGCCACGTCGATCGAGCGGAGGGAACATCCAGACAGCCTCGCCGTTCTCACCCGTGCCTTGCTTCAGTGGCTCAACGCCGAGGAGTTCGAGTGCGCATGACAGCGCGTCTCGAAACGGTACGGCTTGAAAGCCGGTCCACGTGCGGGACGCTTCCAGGAGCGTGCGGCATCGTTCGATCTGGGCCTTCAGGTCATCCTGCCTCTCCCGCGCCGCCTCCAGTTCTTCCTCCATGACGCGCTTCGTGTCGGCGTCGAGGTCCGCCGCTTCGATATCGCGAGCCAGTCTCTCAGCGTCTTTGTGACGAATGCCTGCGCTGAGCTGCCGCTCGATGTCGTCATCGATCACTCTTGACAGACTGCCTAGCTCCTTCCGGATTGTCTCGGTCTTCTTCACGAGAACGTCGAGCACGTGGTCCTCGGCGCGCTGCGGGAGGATGAAGTAGTGGCAGCGCACCTCTGGTGCCGGCTGAAGCTTGCGATCGATTCGTCCGTTTCGCTGCTCAATGCGTCCCGGATTCCACGGGAGATCGAAGTGGAACAAGTCCGTGCAATGCGCCTGGAAGTTGAGTCCTTCGCGCGCGGCATCCGTCGCGAGCAGGATGCGGAGCGGATCCTTTACCGGGTCGGTGTTGAAGCGCTGCTGAACCTCCTTGCGACGCGCGCCGGCCGTCAGACCATCGATGACTTCAATGCGCGCGTCAGCGCGATCCGTGCCTTCGATCGCCTGTTCGAGAATGGACTTCAGGTACCGCTTCGTGCCTTCCCGATTCTCCGTGAAGATCAACACCCGCTTGTTCGTCCATCGCGGAGGTGCCCCGTTCACGGAGTGGCCGAACGCCGGTAGGCCAGGGCACAGATGCGTGCGGATCCAGGCCAACAAGTGTCGTGTCTTCGCGTCGGGCAAGTGGCGGACCTGCTGGGAAATGTCCTGCATCTGGTCGAGCAGCTGTTGCTCACGACGCCAGAGGGCCTCCGCCGCATTGTCGCGAGCGGCCTCGGCTTCGGCGGCGGTAGTCGCCGCCTCGATCTGGGCCGCCTCCGCCGCTTCCAGTTCCTCGTCGCTCCACTCGGCACCGTCATCATCGACGCCGGGAGCCGCGGTCAGCAGCACGAGATCCTCAGCGGACGGCGCGGCGGGCGAAGATGCCGGCGCCGTCTTCTCCCACTGGCGCTCCACTGTCGCACGATGCACCTTCAGAGTCCGTGCAAACGCCTCGATTGACGACAGTAGTCGCTGCTGCAATCCGACGACGAGCAAGCCGGCTGCGGCTTGAGCCCGCTTCGACGTGGTGGACAGACGCTCTTCACGGAGGATCCGGTACCCGTCGAGCAGTCGAGACAAGGTCAGCTCAGGGGCGTCGTCGGGAAGCCCGTCGACGACCTCCGGCACAACCGCGCGCTTGGGGAAGCCACCCTGAATGGCCCGGATGTCCTCCTTGAGGCGACGCACCATCACGTCGTCTAGGACTCTCTTTCCGCGCACCTTCACGCCGCGCGTGAAGCGGTACGGGTCGAGCAGTTCGAGGAGCGTCGAGAAGCTGCTCGAGTGACCGTTGTGAGGCGTCGCGGACAGGAAAAGACGATGCTCGAACCGGCCGGCAAGGTCGCGAACGGTTCGTGTGAACTGCGTCTCGATGCCGTAGTGCCCACTGCTCGCCGGTGCGGCGTGGTGGGCCTCATCCAGAATCAGCAGGCTTCCGGGCAGCAAAGACCCGAGCCACTCGCGCATGGGGTCGGCGTAGGTCGGATCGATCAACAGGTTGTGCGACACGAGAAAACGACTGTGCGTACGCCAAGGGTTGACGCCGAAGCCGCGTTCTCGGCGCATGCGTGTCAGGTAGGCGCGATCGAGAATCTCGAACACGAGGCCGAAGCGCTCTTCAAGCTCCGCCTTCCACTGTTCGAGCACCGATGGCGGCGTTGCGACAACGATCGTCTTGGCCTTCTTGCGGAGGAGCAGCTCGCGCGCGATCAGTCCGGCCTCGATGGTCTTGCCAAGGCCGGTGTCGTCGGCGATGAACAGATTGACGCGCGGCAAACGAAGCGCCTTTCGCAAGGGCTCCATCTGGTATGCATCGATCTTGATTCCTGCACGAAACGGCGCTTGAAAGAGGTTCGGATCAGTGGCCGTCACGCAGTTCCAGCGGAGCGTGTGGAAGAACGCGGCGAAGCGACTCGGCGGGTCGAAACCCTTTGCGGCCAAGTCCGCCCAGCCCTCGTCCTTCAGAATCTGACGATCGATCTCGTAGTCCCAGTACACATCGAGCGATTGGCCCTGAGCGTCGTCGTCCGCACACGCCAGGCGGACCAACGCCGATTGGCCCGGAACGCTTGACGGGATCACTTGCTCGACCAGCCATCGCCGCGATCGAAGCTGGACGAGTTCGCCTTCTTGAGGGAGCCGCTCTGGGAGCGCGTTGGTGGCGGTCAGTGTGCTCATAGAGGCGGAGATCTGTTGGCTTCGCGGTTGTCGGCCGGCAACGCTCGGCAATCTATAACGAGATGCTGACAGTAGAGGTCATTTCACGACCTCCGCGCTGCACTTTTCGCGACCACATGCAGCATAAGTTCAGGATAAGACGTAGCGGCGAAAAACGCCGGATCACGACCGGCGATGCCGGACCATCGTCGACGCGAGATCGACTGAAGTTCAGAACGATTTTCAGGATTCTAAACAGGGACGGCAGGAATCGCCAATAAAAATGGCCCTCAACTGACCATTACGGTCAACGGAGGGCCGCTTTTATTGATCGAATTGGTCGGGGCGAGTGGATTCGAACCACCGACCCCTCGGTCCCGAACCGAGTGCTCTACCAGGCTGAGCCACGCCCCGACAGGCGATGTGTTGAGCGACGTCCACTGCGGCCCGGGCTGCCGCGCGCTCGAAGGGCTATCTTAGCTCAACTTCCGTCGCGAAAGATAGCTCTTCAACCGCCGCCAGCGCATGATGCGCCGTCAGGTCCGGATGCAGCGGCGTGATCGAGACGAAACCGTCCCGCACGGCCTGGTAGTCCGAGCGGTCGTGCGGCTCCCACTCGTTCTGCCCTTCGTCGATCCAGAAGTACGGCCGGCCCTTCGGGTCGTCGCGCACGAGGACCTCGGTGATGTGATTCCGCTTCGCCTGCACGGTGGCGCGGAATCCCTTCGGCTGCCCACTTGGAACGTTGACGTTGAGGAACGTCCACGCCGGCAGCGGACGCTTGAACATCGACGCCGCAATCACCGTCGCCGAACGCGCCGCGTAGCTGAAGTCGTAGTCCGCTCGTGAACGGTCCAGCGAGACGGCGAGCCCCGGAATCCCGAGCAGCGCCGCTTCCAGCGCGCCCGCCACGGTGCCTGAATACGTCACGTCGTCGCCGAGGTTCCAGCCCTTGTTGATGCCGGAGACGACGAGATCCGGCAGCTTCCCCTCGAAGATCTGCGTGATCGCGATGTTCACGCAGTCCGTGGGCGTGCCGTCGACGCCGTAGATGTTGTGGCGAATGTGTTCGAGGCGGAGCGGACGCCGCAGCGTCAGCGCGTGACCGATGGCGCTGGCTTCCTCCGTTGGTGCCACGACGGTGACGTCGCCGAGCGCCGAGAGCGCTTCGGCCAGCACCACGATTCCCTGCGAGCGATACCCATCGTCATTGGTGACGAGAATCTGCGGCATGCGAGCCTCGGATTGTATCAGCGGCGGACGACGGCGAACAGGAGCGCGGTCGCGACGAGCGCGAGCCCCGCGCCGGTGCCGAACGCCACGGACGCTCCGAACGCATTCCACAACACGCCGAAGAGCACGCTCGCGAGCAGCGCACCGATGCCCAGCACGGCGTTGTACACGCCGAACGCGAACCCACGCGTCTGCGCTGGCGCGAGGTCCGCGACAAGCGCCTTCTCCACGCCTTCGGTGAAGCCAAAGTAGAAGCCGTAGACGAGAAACCACGCGAGCAGCGGCATGAGCGTGTCGGACACGGCGAAGCCGACGTAGACGGCGGCATACACGATCCAACCAAGACCGATCACGGTGCGCCGGCCGACACGGTCCGACCAGCTTCCGCCGACGATCGACACGCTCGCCTTGACGACGTGCAGCGCGGCCCAGATGAGCGGGATGTAGCGGGCGCTTCCGGCGACGTCGGTGAGTTTGAGAAGAAGGAATGCGTCGGTCGAATTGCCGAGGGTGAAGAGGGTGAGGACGAGGAAGAAGGACTGCAGCTCGCGAGGCACGCGAGACGTCCGGCTAAAGCCGGACGCCACACCTGTCACATCTTCAACACTCTCCACACCCTCATTGCCGGACGCCACACCCGTCACATCTTCAACACTCGCCACGCCTTCTTGCGCGGACGGGTCTTCGCGGACGAAGAGAATCAGTGCGATCGCAACGAGACCCGGGATGATCGTGAGCGCGAACAGCGTGCGGTACGAACCCGGGTAGAAGTAGAGGAAGACGGTGGCGAGGATCGGGCCGAGCACGGCGCCCGAGTGATCCATCGCGCGGTGAAAGCCGAACACGCGGCCTCGCGTGCCCGGCGTCGCGAACGTTGCGAGGATCGCGTCGCGCGGCGCGCTCCGAATCCCCTTCCCCACGCGATCCACGACGCGCAAGGCGAACACCTGCGTCCACGACTGCGCGACCGCGATCAGCGGCCGAACGATCGACGAGATCGAGTAACCGGCCAGCACCAGCGGACGCTTGGTGACGCGGCGGTCCGCTTCGCGGCCCGACCAGATCTTCAGGAGGCTGTTGACCGCTTCCGCCGCGCCCTCGACGATACCGAGGGATACCGCGCTCGCACCGAGGACGACGGTGAGGAAGTACGGCAGCAGAGGGTAGATGGCTTCTGTCGCGGAGTCGGTGGCGAGACTCACCCACCCGAGAAGCCAGACCGGACGTGGAAGCGAGAACAGGTTCCTAGCGCCGATCGAACGGGGCGAGTGGGCCATCGTGGGCAACGGTCACGTAGATCCGGTTGCCGAAGCCGCTTCGCTCGCGATAGACCTGGAACCCGCGATACATGCCGGCCGGCTCGAACCGCGCTGGATCATAGTCCACGGCACGTCCCGCGCTGAACCAACGCGCGCCTTCGTACTCGATCCACAAGCCGTCACCATCCGAAGTCCGCTGGCTCGGTGCGACCGAGACGACGCCGACGGCCTGGAACTCTCGATCGGTGGCAGGCTGCGCGCCGTTTCGAAGCAGACCCAGCGTGCCGATCGGCACGAGCGCGTATTCTGGCGCGCGACGCTTCAACAGCTCCGCATCCGAAGGCGTCAGCGGTGCCCGTCCGGTCGTCGCGGCCAGACCGTCCACCGTGGTCCGCCGCACGTATGGCCGCATCAGCGCGCCGCCCACCGGCACGAGCACGGCGCTGTAGGGCTGGCGCGTGCCGTCTTCGTATAGGGGGACACCCTGATAGACACCAGTCCGCACCATCACCTTCCCATCGAAGAACTGCGTCGTCCCCGACGGATCGTAGAAGGCGCCGGCATAGAAGACCGGCTCGCCGTTGACTTGCCACGATGCGCTGGCCGCAGTCACGGCAGGCGGCGGCGTCTCGTTGTTGAAGACCTGCGCGGCACCCGCATGAGCCATGAGGAGTGACGACGAGCACAGCACGGCAGCGAGCACAACCGGTCGCATGGGCACCTCCACGACACATCAGGAGCAGCGAACGTGCCAGCTTCACGATCGAACGAGACGTACAATCGTGAGGCACACATGGCGAACCTTGCTGATGTGCTCGCGCAGCGAACGCGCGAGGGCGAGCTCTACGTGACGCTGCCTGATGGCCGGCTTCGCTGCACGGCGTGCGGACACTGCTGCCCACTGCCGAACGGCGCCATCGGCGTGTGCAAGGTGCGCTTCAACCGCAACGGCACATTGCTCGTGCCGTGGGGCTACGTCGGCGGCGTGCAGTGCGATCCCATCGAGAAGAAGCCGTTCTTTCACGCGTATCCTGGCGCGCTCGCGTACAGCTTCGGCATGCTCGGCTGTGACCTTCACTGCGGCTATTGCCAGAACTGGGTAACTTCGCAGGCACTTCGCGATCCGTCAGCGGTCGTGCCGCCCACAGACGCGTCACCGGAGCAACTCGTGGCCGACGCGCTGCGGCAGAAGGCGCGCGTGCTCGTGAGCACCTACAACGAACCGCTCATCACCAGCGAGTGGGCTGTCGCGATTTTCAAGGAAGCGAAGGCGGCCGGTCTCTCGACGGCATTCGTCTCGAATGGAAACGGCACGCCGCAAGTGCTCGACTACCTGCGTCCGTGGATCGATCTCTACAAGGTCGATCTCAAGAGCTTCGACGACCGCCACTACCGGGAACTCGGCGGCCGCCTGCAGCCGATCCTGGAGACGATACGCAGCCTCCATGCGATGGGCATCTGGCTCGAGATCGTCACGCTGCTGATCCCCGGCTTCAACGACTCGGATGACGAGTTGAAGCGCCTCACGGCATTCGTCGCGGGCGTGTCGCCGGACATTCCCTGGCATGTCACCGCCTTCCACGGCGACTACAAGATGACCGATCCGCCGGACACCACGGCGGACATGCTGATGCGGGCGGTGGGCATCGCGCGCGAGTCGGGCCTGCGCTACGTCTACGCCGGGAACCTCCCCGGTCGCGTCGGCGACGCCGAAGACACGCGCTGCACGTCGTGCGGCGAGACGCTCATCGCACGCGACGGCTACCGCGTGCGCAGCTACCGAATCGACCCCGAGGGGCGCTGCCCCGCCTGCGCCGCGCCAGTTCCGGGGCGCTGGAGCGCGTCATTCGAGGGGCAGATCGCGTCGCGCCCCTTCGTTCCGGGCTCGCGATCGCGCCTGCTCACGCTGGCGCCGTAGCGCCTCCACACAAGAGGGTTCCCCGCCGGAAGGCGCGGAGCTGAAGGTACAATCAGGGTTCCGATGCTCCTCGACCAGATTGGACGCCCGCTGCGCAACCTGCGCCTGTCGGTGACCGACCGGTGCAACCTCCGCTGCCAGTACTGCATGCCGGAGATGGAGTACGTGTGGCTGCCGCGCGAGGACATGCTGCACTTCGAGGAGATCAGCCGGCTCGTGGACGTCTTCATGAGCCTCGGCGTGAATCACATCCGCCTGACCGGCGGCGAGCCGCTGCTCCGGCGCGATCTCTCCACGCTGGTCGACATGATCGCCGGCAAGGAAGGGCTCGACGACCTGGCGCTCACGAGCAACGGGATCCTGCTCGCCGATCAGATCGATGAATTGAAAGCCGCGGGTCTGCGCCGCGTCACGGTGTCGCTCGACACGCTCCAGCCGGATCGGTTCGTGAAGCTGGCGCGGTTCGACGAGCTGAAGCGCGTGCTGCGCGGTATCGACGCCGCATCACGCGCGTTTGGCCAGCTGAAGATCGACACTGTCGTCATCCGTGGCGTGAACGACGATGAACTGGTGGAGTTGATCGAGTTCGGCAAGCGCGTGAACGGCGAAGTGCGCTTCATCGAATACATGGACGTCGGCGGCGCCACGCACTGGTCGTGGACGTCGGTAGTCTCCAGACGTGAGATGCTCGAGGCTCTCGGAGCGCACTACGGCGGCGTCGAGCCGATCGTGGAGAACACGTCGGCGCCAGCCGATCGCTATCGCCTGGCGGACGGCACGATCTTCGGGATCATCTCGTCGACCACGGAGCCGTTCTGCCAGCAGTGCGACAGGAGCCGTCTCACGGCCGACGGCATGTGGTACCTGTGCCTCTATGCGACGCGCGGGACCGACCTGCGTGCGGCGCTGCGCGGCGGGGCGAGCATCGACGAGTTGAAGCAGATCATCGCGTCAGCGTGGCAGGGGCGCGACGACCGAGGCGCCGAAACGCGCCTCGCCCTCGGCGAGCGCCGCGCGTTCGTGCCGGTGTCGACGCTGAAGAAGAATCCCCACCTCGAGATGCACACGCGAGGGGGCTAACGTAAAGGGGCAGGTTAGGCAGGTGGGGCGGGTGAGGCTGGCCGGGTAAGAATCGACGCTTCTTGCCGACTCACCTGTCCTACCCGCCGCACCAGGCCCACCCGCCCTGTGATCAGTGCGCGACGGCGGGCGCGCAGTACTTCGCGAATGCAGCCTGCAGGTCCGCGGCGATCTCGAGCGGACCGCGTCCTTCGATCTGATACCGCTCCATCATGTAGACGAGTTTGCCGTCCTGCATCAGACCGATCGACGGCGACGAGGGGCGGAAACCGGTGAAGTGCTCGCGCGCGCGATCGGTCGCTTCGATGTCGAACCCCGCGAAGACGGTTGTCAGGCGGTCCGGCCGCGCGCCGTTGCGAAGCGCCAGCGCAATGCCGGGACGCGCCTTGCCCGCGGCGCAGCCGCACACCGAGTTGACGACGACGAGAAGCGTGCCTTTCGTGGACGACACCGCCGCGTCAACCGACTCTGGCGTGCGGAGTTCCTCGAAACCGAGGTCGACCAGTTCGGCGCGCATCGGCGCCACGAAGAATTCGGGATAAGCCATATCGCGATTCTAGCAGGCTCGACCCGGACGCCGGGCTCCGGTTCGGCTTTCGATCCCTTTATTTGTCGCAGGCGATTTCGCGGGCGTTCGGTGCGCCGTGGCTGGAATCTTGTGCGCTCTGCGTGTAGTGTTCGCACAGACGACACACAGCGTTGTTCTCTTGTCAGTCCTTGGCACTCGTGCCGCAGCGTTTTCGGCATAGGCTTTGATGACATTCGAACCATGAGTCGACCCGGCCACGTCCTCATCGTGGAAGACGACGCGGACACGCGCGAGATGCTCGTCATCCTGCTTGGCGACGAGGGTTTTCACGCCGTCGCGGCGGAAGACGGGCTCGAGGCGCTGCACCTGCTTCGAACGGTTCGCCACCATTCGCCCGAAACGCCCTGCCTCGTCCTGCTGGACTTGCGCATGCCGCGTCTCGGCGGCCACGAATTCCGACGCGCGCAGCTGGCCGATCCGATCGTGGCCAGCGTGCCGGTGGCGATCATGTCGGGCGCGGTCGACGCCGAGGAATGGGCGCGTGCGCTCGGCGCCGTCGCCACGCTGGTCAAGCCGCTCGACGTCGATGCGCTGCTCCAGGTCGTCCGCCAGCACTGCACCGTAGAGGCCCAACCGTAGGCGGCCGAGCGCAACAAATCGTAAAACGTAGAATGTGCATGGTGCGTTGTCGATCGCTGCGACGCGCGTGCCCCATCCTCGAAAATCGGCCTGAATCGCGTCGGCACACCCGTTGCTCCCCTGGACCGTATTCCAGGCAGGTCGGAATGAGTGAGAACCAGGCTGTGAACGATGCATTCGAGCGCCTGCAGCGGCTGCTGTTGACGTTGCGTGATGGGGATCGGCTGGCGGCGCGTGAAGCGGCGCGGCTGACCGGGCTGGCTGAGACGACGTGTCAGTCCGTGCTCGAGGGGCTCGCGAAGGCGGGACACATGTCGCACGAGGGCGGAGACCAGTTCGTTCGCGTTACGGCGACGTGACCGTCCCTCTTGACTTACTCCGCGACATGGCCATGATGTGAGCCATGAAAATTCCCCCAATCCTGCTTGGTCTGGCCGGGGCTGCGTCGCTTGCGGCCGCCTCGCTGACCGGCGCTCCGGCGTCCGGTCCTGTTGAATTCCGCCCTCACGACATCGACACGAACTTCCGCGGCGGCTACGCGGTAGCGGTTGCCGACTTCAACCACGACGGCAAACTCGATGTGATGCCGAACTCGCTCGCGGTCGGCGAGGTTGGCTGGTACGAGAATCCCGGATGGCAGCGCCACGTCATCGTTCCGGAGATGACCCAGATCGTCAACCAGGCGATCGCCGACATCAACGGCGACGGCATCCCTGAAGTCGCGTACGAGAATTCGTTCGCGATGCAGGCGGCCAACAGCAAGGGCTTCGTGTGGCTCGCGCGCAGCCAGGGCAACCCGGCGCAGCCGTGGAAGGCCGAGAAGATCGACGAGTTCCCGACGTCGCACCATATCGCCTGGGCGGACCTCGATGGCGACGGCAAGCTCGAACTGGTGAACGCGCCGCTCATCGGCGAGAAGAGCGTGGCGCCGACGTACGACCAGGACCAGGCGTCGGTCTTCTACTACCTCCAGAGCGACTGGAAGCGCCACACGGTCACCACCAGCATCCCGGGCATCATCCACCGCGTGCGCGTCAACAAGTGGGACGGCACCAAGCGGGATCAGCTGCTCATCGCGTCGTTCGAGGGCGTCGCTCTCTACCGCTCCACCGGCACGGGCGCGAACATGAAGTTCGAGAAGGAGCTGCTGACGAAGGGGCACGAGGAAGCAGCGCCGCGCGCGGGCGCCAGCGACGTGGGCGTCGGCAAGCAGGACGGCAAGCGCTTCTTCGCGACGATCGAACCGTGGCACGGCAACGAAGTGGTCGTCTACACCGAGGGTCCGGCGAAGAAGTGGGTCCGCCGCGTGCTCTTCGACAAGGTGGCCAGCGGCCACGAGATCGCGGTCGCCGATCTGAACGGCGACGGACGCGATGACATCATCGCGAACGACAACTCCGCGCCGAACCAGCGCAACCCCAACACGCCGATTGGCGGCGTGCACATCTTCTACGCGCCCGAGAACGCCGCGACCGGAGAGTGGAAGTATCAGCGGCTCGAGGACAAGGCAGCCATGAACGGCTGCGTGGCCGCGGACATGAACAACGACAAGCGGATCGATCTGGTCTGCACCGGCGCGAGCGGCGTGGTGCGCTGGTACGAGAACCTGGGTACGTCTGCTGCGTCGAAGACGCAGGGACAGCACTGAGTTGAAGCGTCCGGCTAAAGCCGGACGCCACGCCTGTTCCGGACGCCACACACAGCTGTGGCGTCCGGCTTCAGCCGGATGTGGCTCGAATGTGGCGTCCGGCTTTAGCCGGACGTAGCCGCTACGTCCTCAACGCGGTGATCAGTTTCGTCACCGTCGCCTGCGCATCGCCGAACAGCATCAGCGTGTTGTCTTCGTAGCAGAGCGGATTGTCCACGCCGGCGTAGCCGGCCGACATTCCGCGCTTCAGCATCACGACCTTCCCCGCCTTCCACGCCTCGAGCACCGGCATGCCCCAGATGGGACTGCCAGGATCGGTCTGCGCGCTCGGGTTCACGATGTCGTTCGCGCCGATGACGAGCACCGTGTCCGTGTGCGGGAAGTCCTCGTTGATGTCCTCCATCTCGAAGACGATGTCGTACGGAACGTCGGCTTCCGCGAGCAGCACGTTCATGTGTCCAGGGAGACGCCCGGCCACCGGGTGGATGGCGTAGCGTGTCTTCACGCCGCGCTTGATCAGTTCGCTCGTGAGGTCGCGCACGGCGTGCTGCGCGCGCGCGACGGCCATGCCGTACCCGGGCACGACGATCACCGAACGCGACGCCCGCAGGAGATCGGCGACCTGTTCCACGGTCGCTTCAGTGATCTTCCCGGTGACGGCCGCCGCGGTCGACGGCTTGCCTCCGGCGTCGGCTCCGAACCCGCCGAACACGACGTTCCAGATCGAGCGGTTCATCGCCTGGCACATGATGAACGACAGGATCGCGCCCGACGATCCCACGAGCGCACCCGTGATGATCAGCAGGTCGTTCGACAGCATGAACCCGGCTGCCGATGCGGCCCACCCTGAGTACGAGTTCAGGAGCGACACCACGACCGGCATGTCGCCGCCGCCGATCGCCATCACGAGGTGCAGCCCCAGCAGGCCGGCAACCACCGTCATCGCGACGAGCGGCACCAGGCCGCCGGTCCCTTCGGCACTCACGAAGAGCACCGCGAGAACAGCCATGACGAGCAGCGCGATGCCGTTGAGCGCGTGCCGCGCCGGCAGCAGGAGCGGACGGCTGCCGATGCTGCCGCGCAGCTTGAGGAACGCGACGATCGATCCGGTGAACGTCACGGCGCCGACGAGCACGCCGACGTAGATCTCGCCAAGATGGACGCCGTGGCCGGGCATGGAGGCGAGCGCCTCGGCCACGTCACTGCCCGCCGTCGGTTCCGGTGCAAGGTAGTTCGCGAAGCCCACCAGCACCGCCGCGAGGCCGACGAAACTGTGAAGGATCGCGACGAGCTCCGGCATCGCCGTCATCGCGACGCGCGACGCCAGCAGGGCGCCCACGCCGCAGCCAATGGCGATGACGAGGCCGAGCAGCCCGACGACGCTCGGGGCCACGGCGACGTGGCCGTTGCCCAGGAGCAGCATCGCCACCGTGGCGACGACGCCGAGCGTCATGCCGACGACGCCCCAGACGTTGCCCTGGCGCGCCGTCTCCTGCGACGACAGGCCGCGGAGGCTCAGGATGAACAGGATGCTCGCGGCGAGCCACGCGAGCGAGATGGCCGGATGGGTGGCAACAATCATGGTGGCCACCTACTTCCGGAACATCCGCAGCATGCGCTGCGTGACGAGGAAACCACCCGCGACGTTGATCGTCGCGACGAGCACCGCGACCGCGCCCAGCATGGCCGCGGCGTTCATGCCCGCGCCCGCACCCATCACGAGCATGCCGCCGACCAGGATGATGCCGCTGATCGCGTTGGTGACGCTCATGAGCGGCGTGTGCAGCGCTGGAGTGACGTTCCAGATGACATGCCAGCCGACGATGCAGGCGAGGAGGAAGATGGTGAGGTGTCCGAGGAATTCAGGAGGGGCGAGGATTGCGGCCGTGCCGAGCAGTGCGGCGACGACCGCGCCGATCACGAGCGTCGTGCTTCCCGAGGACGGAGGCGTCGCCTGCGCCTGTGCGGCCGCGAGCGCCTTCGCGTCTGGAGCCGGCGCCCCCGCCCGTTGCTGCGGACGGCTCGGCGGCGGCCAGGTGACCTTGCCCTCGTGAAGGACGAGCGCCCCGCGCTCGACTTCGTCCTCCATGTCGATCGCGAACTGCCCGTCGTGGATGTACTCCGACAACAGGTTGAGCACCGTCGTCGCATACAGTTCGCTCGACTGCCTCGCCATCCGGCTCGGAAGATCCGTGAGGCCGACAATCGTCACACCGAACTTCTCGACGATCTTGCCGCGTTCGGTGAGCGCGCAGTTGCCGCCCTGTTCGGCGGCCAGGTCGACGATGACCGACCCGTGATGCATGGCGACGACAGCGCCCGACGTAATCAGCTGCGGCGCCTTCTTGCCGGGAATCAGCGCCGTCGTGACGACGATGTCGCACTCCTTCGCGTGGTTGGCGAGCAGCGTCTGCTCCGCCTGCAGGAAGGCGTCGCTCATCTGCTTCGCGTACCCACCCTCGCCTTCGCCGCTCTCCTTGAAGTCCAGTTCGACGAACTGCGCGCCGAGACTCTCGACCTGTTCACGTGACGCGGCGCGCGTGTCGAAGGCGCGAACCTGCGCGCCGAGGCTCTTCGCCGCGGCGATCGCGGCAAGCCCCGCGACGCCGGCGCCGATGATGAAGACCTTTGCCGGCGGAATCTTGCCGGCGGCTGTCATCTGCCCCGGTATGAAGCTGCCGAAGTGCTCCGCCGCTTCGATCACCGCTCTGTACCCGGCGACGTTCGCCATCGCGCTGAGCGCGTCCATCTTCTGCGCGCGCGTGATGCGCGGGACGCAGTCCATGGCAATGGCCGTCGCCTGTCGCGTGCCGAGCCTCTCGAGCAGCTCCTTGTTCTGCGCGGGCCAGATGAAGCCGAGGACGACCGCGCCCTTCTTCAGGAGCAGCGCCTCGTCGACATCGCCGCCCGCCGTGATCATCGGCGGCCGGACCTTGAGCACGATGTCGGAGGTGGACCAGAGTGCGGCGCCGGCGCTCACGACGGTGGCGCCGTGGTCCTTGTAGTCAGCATCCGAGTAGCCGGCTGTCAGGCCGGCCCCGGATTCGACCTGGACGTCGAGCCCCATCTTCTTCAGGCGATCGACGCTGCCAGGTGTGGCGGCGACGCGCCGCTCGTCGGGATAGATTTCTTTCGGAATTCCGATGATAAGAGCCACGTGTGGTCTCGGCGCGCGGAGGTTGCGATGAATGCGTTAAGGATGAATGCCGCGGGACAGGAGGGTCCGGTGGCGCGACAATCATAGCGCCACAGGCGTAGTGGTCGTACACGTCCGGCTAAAGCCGGACGCCACAGCTGTCACAACATGCCACATCGGCGATGGCGGGCGTGGCGTCCGGCTTCAGCCGGACGTAGCAACAGGATTGTCGGTCGCGCACGGCACGGGTCGAAGCCCGGCTGCTGTCGTTTTTCACTACGCCACCGTTCAGCTCCAATGCGGATTCTGGCGACGGCCGATCCTCGGCATTCCAAAGACCGTGGAATTGTCCATCCCTCGTGCCGGCGCGTTCTGGCAATCGGATTGCTCGAATTGGCAGCCGGAGGACACGCGCGATGGATTCCGACCTCGCTCGTCGGCAGGCTCTTTACGAACTGCTCGCCGAGCCCGACCCGCCCGACCTGCACCGTGGCTACGTGCGTCGGCTCGAAGGAAAGCCAGATCGACACGCACAGCTGCCGCTGCTCGCCGCCAAGTTCGTTCAGGCGCGCCTGCTGGAGATTCGCGAGCGGGCGCCGCTGACCGAGGACGCGGCACCCTTCCAGGACTTCACGTCCGCGTAACGGCCTCGCAAGGCCGAGGGGCCGACCCGGAGGGCATTCGTTGTAAGCTCACGCTCGCGGAGCGTTGACGCCCCTCACACGACCGGTCCCTCGTGGCACCGCCGCACAGGCGGTCACAGGCCTGAAGCGTCACGCCCTGACGCTGTCGCTGTTCGCGGCGCTGTTCATCGCGCTGGCGCTGGTGACGTACACGCGTGAATCGGCGACGTGGGACGAGCCGATCCATCTCGCCGACGGCTACCTCTCGCTGACGCATCGCGACTACCGGGTCGACATCGAGCATCCGCCGCTCGTTCGCCTCTGGGCGGCGCTGCCGCTGCTCGCCCTTCCCGTACACGCCGACGTCTCCCCGATCGACGATGCCAGTTCGACGCCGTGGGTGGTGAACGGCGTGTACTCGTACGCGCGACGCTTCGCCTACGTCGACAACGACGCGGACCGCCTGCTGTACGCCGCGCGCTTCATGATTGTGGTGCTCGGCGTACTACTCGGAGTCTTCCTCTACGCGTGGACCCACGAGTTGCACGGGTGGACCGCCGCCATCGCGGTGCTCGCGCTCTACACGCTGGAGCCGAACCTCTCGGCGCACGCGCACCTGGTCACCACCGACTTCGGTCTCACCTGCTTCATGTTCGGCGCGGTGTACTTCGCGTGGCGATCGGTTCGACACGACTCGTCGCGTGACGCAGTCGGTTTCGTCATCTGCACGGTCCTCGCGGTCACATCGAAGTTCTCCGGCGTGATCCTGCTGCCGATCCTCGCGGTCCTCGCCCTCGTCACCCTGTTCCGCGGCGCGCTCACCTGGCGTCGCGCTTTCGCGGCTGGCGCGATCGTCGGGGTCGCGCTGCTCGTGGCGATCTGGGCGATGTACGGATTCCGCTACCTGCCAGGCCCACGCCCCGGATGGCGGTTCGCGCTTCACCTCGAACCCTGGGCACGCGGCGGCACGGTTCCCGAGATCGTGGCGTTCGTCGACGAGAACCGGCTGCTGCCGAATGCGTTCAGCGAAGGGCTGCTGCTGACGCACTTCAAATCGAGCGCGCGCGTCGCGTACCTGGCCGGACAGATTCGTGAGGGTGGCTGGTGGTACTACTTCCCGGTCGCGATCCTGCTCAAGACCCCGCTCACGCTGCTCGCACTTGCGATTGCCGGCTTCTGGTGGATGCGCTGGGAATCGAGCCGCGCTGTCGCGCCGTTCATCATCATTCCCCTTGCCGTGTATCTGGGCTGGTCGATGACGGCGCACATCAACATCGGGCTTCGGCACGTGCTGCCGATCTACCCGTTCCTGCTGATGCTGGCGGGCGCCGCGATCGCGCGTCTGCTCCAACTCCGCCAGCGCCTCGTCGTTGGGAGCGCGGTGCTCGCCTGCGCGATCGAAGTCTCGATGGCGTACCCGCACACGCTCGCCTTCTTCAACATCCTCGCGGGAGGGCCAACTGGCGGATCGCGGTACCTTGTCGATTCGAACGTCGACTGGGGCCAGGACCTCAAGGGGCTGAAGCGCTGGATGGACGACCAGCACGTCGGCCACATCAACCTTGCGTACTTCGGCGTGGCGGATCCCGAGTACTACGGCATCGACTGCACCTTCCTCCCTGGATCGCCGACCTGGGTCGATCCCGACTCCGTGCAGGCGCCACGCCTGCCGGGCTATGTAGCCGTCAGCGCGACGCTCTTGCGCGGCGTGTACGGCGACCGCGAACAGCGAGAGTTCTATCGGCCGCTCGCGGCGAGAACGCCCGCGGCGGTCATCGGGCACTCGATCTTTGTTTACCAGGTCGATACACGCTGGTTCGGAAACGGCGTGGAACGGACACGCTAGAATCCGATTCGAATGACCGACAGCCCGATGTCCATCGTGGACGCCACGAGGTCCTACGAACGCTGGCTTGCCAGGCACACGCGCATCCTCGCCGACGATCTGCAGCGCAAGCACCGGAAGATGGCGGGCGATCCGTTCACCTTCCTGCGAGGCACCTACTACCGCTGGGCGCAGACGTTTCCGCTCGCGTGTTCATCGATCGCGGATGCACCGCGCGTCAGCGCGGTTGGCGATCTCCACGTCGAGAACTTCGGAACCTGGCGTGACAAGGAAGGGCGCCTGATCTGGGGCGTCAACGATCTCGACGAAGGGGCATCGCTGCCGTACACCGGCGATCTCGTCCGCCTGGCCACGAGCGCCACCCTCGCGTTCGAGAGCCGGCGCATGCAGGCATCGATGTCCCAGGCCTGCCGTGAAATCCTGCGCGGCTATCGCGACTCGCTTGAATCAGGCGGACGCCCGGTCGTCCTCGCCGAGCGGCATCGATGGCTCCGGGCGATTGCCGTCGAGGAGCTTCGCAACCCGTCGGTGTTCTGGCAGGAGCTGCGCGAGCTGCCGTCGGCAACGGTCAACGAGGCGATTGCGATCGCGCGCGAAGCGCTGCCTCCGGGTGCCGAATCGATCGTCGTCGCGCGCCGAGTGGCAGGTGTCGGGAGCCTCGGACGCCGGCGCTATGTCGCGTTGGCGCTGCTCGGTGGGTCGACTGTCGCGCGCGAAGGCAAGGCGCTGGTTCCACCGGCGAGCCTGTGGCCGACGAACGCGACCTCGTCGCCAGCGAATCCTCTGCGGCTGTTCGATCGAGCGGTGCGGGTCCACGATCCATTTCTCCGCGTCAGCAACGCGTGGATCATCCGCCGCCTCGCTCCCGACTGCGTGAAGATCGACATCACGCGCCTGCCTCGAGGTCGCGACGATCTCAAGCTGCTTCGGTGGATGGGATGGGAGACGGCGAACCTGCATCTGCGCGGGAAGAACGCGTCTGTGCTGCTCGCGGATCTCTCCGCGCGACCAAAGGGATGGCTGATGAAGGCGGCGACCGAAATGACCGGGCGCGCGATGGACGATTGGAAGTCGTGGTCGCGTTCGCAGCGGGCGGCGCGCTAGTTCGGGCGAGCTTCTTCGTACCTTTCAACGGCCTCGCTGGGGCGAGCGCTTCCTTCGTACATTTCAACGGCCTCGCTGGGGCGAGCGCTTCCTTCGTACATTTCAACGGCCTCGCTGGGGCGAGCGCTTCCTTCGTACATTTCAACGGCCTCGCTGGGGCGAGCGCTTCCTTCGTACATTTCAACGGCCTCGCTGGGGCGAGCGCTTCCTTCGTACATTTCAACGGCCTCGCTGGGGCGAGGCCGTTAGAGCAAAAGATGGTCGGGATGGCGGGATTCGAACCCACGACCCCTTGACCCCCAGTCAAGTGCGCTAGCCAGGCTGCGCTACATCCCGACGCGTGTGTTGCGGCCGAACCCGTATTCTACGCCGAACGCTTGCGTCGAGGCGAGGGGGACGTGGTCGATTCGTTCGCGACGACGCGCTCTTTCCGCGAGCTTCGCTTCAGCGCGGCCGCCGGCACGTTCTCATCGTCGGCTGTTGGAGGGGCGAGTACGAACTCGCTGCTGCCCTGCCCACCATCGGCATTCGCGACCGGCGCGTTCTCGAGAAGCTCCAGCAACGAGCGCAGTCCGCGCCGCACTTCGACGATGCGCGCACGGACGTCGGAGCCGACCGAAGCCGGGGCTGGCGTCGACGTTGGCTGCGCGACCAGCGAGATCTCCTCGAGCGGCGGCTCGGCCTCTTCTTCCAGCTTGCGGCGGACACCGGCGAGCGTGAGCCCCTCGATGAGCAGCAGGTGCTTGATGCGGAGCACGCGCTCGATGTCTTCGCGACGGTAGACCCGCGTGGTGGATCCGTTGCGCGTGACGCCCAGGTCCTTGAACTCGGCTTCCCACGAGCGCAAGACGTACGGCTGCACCTTGACGAGGTCGCAGACCTCGGCCGGCTTGAAGAGCGCGCGATTGGGAATGTCGACCTGCGGTGGCATCTCGGCCATTGGCACGAACCGGCGTCGAAAGTATAGCATTCGCCTCGGCTAACATAGACGCGCTCAACGCGATGGCCGCCCTGTCCCTGCGTGTGCTACACGCGATTCACGACTTCCTGCCGCAGGTGCAGGCCGGGTCGGAGATCTACGCCTTCGAGCTGTGCAGGGAGCTGCTCAACCGCGGTCACCACGTCACGCTCGTCTGCGCGGCCTTCGATCCCGCGCGCCAGCACGGGCATGTCACCTGGCGCGTCGTTGGCGGACTCCCGGTCGTCGAGATCGTGAACAACTGGACCGGCGCGACGTTCGAAGACACGTATCGCGATCCGGTGATCACCAGCCGGCTCGCATCGGTCCTCGATGCGGTCCAGCCCGACATCGTTCACATCCACAACCTGCTGAACCTCTCGTTCGATTTTCCGCGGCTGGTTCGCCAGCGCGGGATCCGGTCCGTTGCCACGCTGCACGACTACACACTGGTCTGCCCCGCCGGCGGCCAACGGATCCACACCGCCGAGAGCCATGTCTGCCACTCGATCGAGGTGGACCGGTGCGCCCGCTGCTTCGGCGAGTCGCCATTCGGCGCCCGCGCTGCCTGGGGTCGGTTCGCGAACGGACGCCCGTTCGCGCGCGCCCTCACGCTGGCGGCACGAACGGTTCGCCTCGCGATGCCGAACCTCGCGGTCAATGCCGCTGCTCGCCTTCCCAGCGTCGCTGTCTCCACAGCGGTCATCGAGGAGCGGCTACAGGCCGCGCGCAGCCTGTTCGACGAGATCGATCTGTTCGTCGCCCCGTCGGAGTCGATGCGCTCCGAGTTCGTGTCGCTGGGTGTGCCCGCGGAACGGATCAAGGTGTCGGACTACGGGTTCAGGTCGATCGAGACAAGGCGTGAACCCGGGCCAGGCGACGGTCCGCTGCGGATCGGATTCGTCGGGACACTCGTGTGGCACAAGGGGGTCCACGTCCTGATCGACGCGCTGCGGGACCTTCCTGCAGGCCGTTACAGCGTCGAGATCTTCGGAGACCTGACGGTATTCCCGGCGTACGTCGCCGATCTGCGTCAGCGGGCGGCGGAGCTGCCGGTCCGGTTTGCCGGTCCCTTCGCGCCAGACGATCGAGCCGACGCCTACCGGTCCATCGACGTTCTCGTCGTGCCGTCGATCTGGCTCGAGAACTCACCGCTCGTCATCCACGAAGCGTTCATGGCCGGTGTTCCGGTCGTCGGGTCGGACATTGGCGGCATCCCCGGCCTCGTTCATCACGGCGAGAACGGCCTGCTGTTCAGCGCCGGCGATGCAAGTGCGCTTGGAGGCGCCTTGCGCAGTCTCGTCGACGATCGTGGGCTCCTCGAGCGCCTTGCCGCCAGGCGGACACCGATCAAGACGATCGACGAGGACGCGGCGGAATGGGAGGCGGCGTACTCGTCGCTCGCGGTCGACTCGTTGACCCTCGCCACATCGTGAGCGCAGCCGCGGTCTCAATCGTCATCCCGACCTGGAATGGCATCGCCACGCTGCCGCGCGTGCTCGAGGCGATTGCCGGTCAGGTGTTCGACGGCACTGTCGAGACCGTCGTCGTCGACAGCGGCTCAACCGACGGCACGATCGAATTGGTCGAACGCAAGGCGAGCCGTGTGCTTCGCATCGACCGCCAATCGTTCAACCACGGTCTCACCAGGAACCTCGCGATCGAGGCCGCTCGCGGTGAGCACGTGGTCCTGCTCTCTCAGGATGCGGAACCGGCGAACGATCGATGGCTCTCGCAACTGGTCGCGCCGTTGCGCGAACGCGCGGCAGTGGCCGGATCGTTTGCACGACAGTTGCCGCGGCCAGAATCCGGCGCCATCGTGAGGCACTACCATCACGCCTGGCAAGGGAGTTCGCCGGACGCGCGGGTCGCGCGGATAGACGACGAGCGGGAGTTCGATCGATTGCCGCCGCTCGAGCAAATGCAGCTGTGCACGTTCGACAACGTCTGCTCGTGTATCCGCCGCAGCGTCTGGGAGACGCATCGCTTCCGCGAGACACCGATCGCGGAAGATCTGGAATGGGCGCGTGAAGTGCTGATGGCCGGCTTCGAGATCGCGTACGTGCCGGACGCCGCGGTCGTTCACTCGCATGACCGGTCGGCGGCCTACGAGTACCGCCGCACCGCGCTCCTGCACCAGCGGCTGCACGCCCTGTTCGGCGTTCAGACGATTCCGAGCGTCGGCGCACTCGGCCGCGCGGTTGCGTCGACACTGCGGCTTCATCTGCGGGTGCGCCGGTCGGCGCAGGCCGGTGAACGGGTCGAGGGGTTGGGCCGCGCGGTTGCACTGGCGCTCGCCTGGCCCGCCGGCCAATATGTCGGCGCCCGCCGTTCGGTCCGCGATCGGCCGATCGCATCGATCGGCGGCGTCTGATGCGCATCCTCATCGTCGTTCACGGGTACCCACCCCACGCCCAGGGCGGGAGTGAGATCTACGCGGCCGCCCATGCGGCGGCGCTTCGCTCGGGCGGAGACGAGGTCGTCGTGCTGACCCGGGACAACGACCGCGCCATGCCGGAGTTCGAGATCAGCGAGAACAATCAGGACGGCGTCCGGGTCGTGCGGGTGAACAACACGTTCCGCGACGTGCGGTCGTTCGAGGAGTCCTACGAACAACCGAAGATCGCGACGATTGCCGCCGAGCTCATCTCGGAGTTCAAGCCGGACGTCGCGCACATTCATCATCTGACCTGCCTGTCGACGCTCATTCCACAGCGCCTCTCCGATGCCGGCGTGCCGATCGTGATGACGCTGCACGACTACTGGCTGCTCTGCCACCGAGGGCAGCTGCTGAACCGACACCTGAGCGTCTGCGCCGAGTCGCCGGCGTCGTGCACGGCATGCATCGACGCGGCCGTGACGGCTCCGGCGTTCGGTGTCGCGGCATCGGTCTATCGCCGTCTCGAAAGCGTTCTGCCCGAGACCGCGGCGTCGCTGGTTCGCCGCGTCGGCATGGCTGCGACGACGGCCGTCTCATCGCCTTCGTCGCCGCAGGAGGCGACGGCCCGCCGGTTTGCGCACATGCGGGCGGCGGCCGAACGATGCGCGCTGATGCTGGCGCCGTCAGCGCACTTGCGAGAGCGGTTCGTCGCGGCAGGTTATCCAGCAGAACGTATCCGGCTGTCGCGATACGGCTTCGACCCGAGACCGCTGCCTGTCGCGCGTACCCGACGATCGGGACCGCTGCGCCTCGGTTTCGTCGGCAGCCTGATGGTGTCCAAGGGACCTCACGTCCTTCTCGAAGCGGCGCGCGGTCTCCCAACCGGTTCGGTGTCCGTCGAACTCTTCGGTGCGCACACGGCGTATCACGGTGACGCCTCGTATCGGCGAGTGCTGGATCCGCTGCTCGACACAGCCGGCGTCACGGTGCACGGACCGACCGACCACGCGACGATCGGATCGGCGTATGCCGCCATGGACGTCCTGGTGGTCCCATCGATCTGGCCGGAGAACAGCCCTCTCGTCATTCAGGAGGCGTTCCTCGCGGGCGTTCCGGTGGTGGCGTCTCGAATTGGAGGCGTCACCGAACTCGTCGAGCACGAGAAGAACGGCCTGCTGTTCGACGCAGGGAACGCCGAAGCGCTGCGCGCGTCGCTCCAGCGCCTCCTCGACGAGCCCGACCTGCTGGAGAGGCTCGGCAGCCAGCCATCCCCCGTCCGCACGATGGATGACGATGTGCGGTCGATGCGGGCTGAATACGAGCGCCTGACCGCAGCGCCTTCGTCGGCTGGCGCGCGTGTGCATGCCGTCGTGCTGAACTACGGCACGCCGGACGCCACGCTCATCGCGGTACGGTCGCTTCTCGCGTCGCGTCACGCGCTCGCCTCTGTGACCGTCGTCGACAACAGCGACAACGTCGAGTGCGGCCGCTCACTGTCCAGCCTGTCGGATCGTGTCGACTATCTCAGCTCTGGCACGAACCTCGGGTACGCCGCCGGGATGAATCTCGGAATCCGGAGGGCGCTGGCCGCGGGCGCGACGCATGTTCTCCTGGTGAACAGCGACATGACGGTCCCACCCGACTGCGTGGGCAAACTGCTCGAAGCACTCACGACGTCCGTAGGAGCTGGAATCGCGGGGCCGATCGTGCTCGCGCGGTCGACGCCAGATCGCATCGCATCGCTCGGGCTGTCCTATGACCTGCGCACTGGACGAATGCGGCATCGACACTACGACGAACCGATTGCTACGGCCGCCAACGCGACGGGACGCGTGGATGCCGTCAGCGGCTGCCTGATGCTCGCGACGCGTGAGGTTCTCGAACGAGTGGGTCTTCTTGACGCCGAGTACTTCTTTGGTTTCGAGGACCTGGACTTCTGCCTAAGAGCCTCGACGTGCGGGTTCGCGTCGGTCGTCGCGCCAGTGGTTTCGTTTCACGAGGGAGGACAGTCGCTGGCGCCGGACTCGCCGGTTCGCGTGTACTACGCGACGAGGAACCACTTGCGACTGGCGTCGCGTCTCGCGAACGTCTCGTCATCCGCGCCACGCATGCTGACGAGCGCGACGATCCTCGCGCTGAATATCGCCTTCGCGTTGAAGGCGCCGCCGACGCGGATCAGACGGCGCCTGATTGCCGTTGTGCGTGGAGCGCTGGACTATCGGCGCGGGCGCTTCGGTCCGGCGACGTGAGCGTCGATCCCGCGGCGGCCGTCCAGGGCGAGGCGCCGTCGACGCCCTGACGCGGGTGCATGCTGTGGGCCGGCTGCGCGGGCGCACCGGACAGGCGTCGCACGGACCAGGCGACCATCGCGCAGACCCACGCCGCGTCGCGAAGCAGATGGACCGCGGGGAAGAGCAACGGCACCCAGTCGCGAAAACGGATCGACGCACGCACGCCGACGAACAGGCGCTCGACGGTCAGTAGAGCCACGAGCCCAGCGGCGAGCGACAGAAGAATCCACGCCGCGGTCGATCCAGTCAGCAGCGCGAACACGACGCACGCCGCAGCCATCGCGGCGAAGACCGGATGGAGCATCATCGCCAGCGGCGAGACGGAGTCGCCGGCCATCTTGCCCCGATGCTTGGCGACGAGGTCCATCCGACCGTAGCCGAAGCCGTACTGCTGGCGCGCGTAGCCGGTCAAACCTTTTCGCCACTGGTGCGTGCTGTGCGCGTCGGCGCAATACAGGAGCCGATACCCGGCCGCGCGCAGCCGGTAGCTCATGTCGTTGTCGTAGCCGTACCCGAGCGACTCGTCGAACCCGCCGACCGCGCGCACGGCCTCGGCGCGATAGAGCACGTTGCCCGTGCAGACGTGTTCCGTCTCTTCCCGCAGGGCCGCGTATCGCTCCTGCAGATCGCGTCCCATCACGCGGGACAGCACCGGGGCGACACGGTCGGTGACGTACTGCGCCTGGACCGCCGCGATGTCCGGCGTCTGCATCCGGGCGAGAAGCGCCTTCAGCCAGCCGGGTTCGAGCCCGACGTCCTGGTCGACCTGCGCGACCAGCGGATACCGCGCGACCTCGAGTCCACGATTCAGAGCGGCCGCCGCTCCGCGGCCCGAGGCGGCCACGAGCACGATTGGCGCGTGCGGATGCTCGCGTCGCACTCGCGCAACGGCGCCGTCCGTCGATCCGTCGTCCACGATGACGATCTCGAACGCGCGCTTGCGCTCGACCTGCGCCAGCACCGAGCGGATCGTGTCCGATAGACCGCTGCCCGCGTTGCGAACCGGAACGAGGAAGCTGACGCCGGTCATGCCGAGAGCCTCGCCGTGGCGGCACCGAGCACGCGCTCGTAGATCTGTTCGAGTTGCGAAGCCACCGCACTCTCGCCGAAGAGCGCCTCGACCTGTCGACCCGCCCTGACGGCACGCCGTTTCCAGAACACGTTCGCGCGGAGGACATTCGCAATGGCTGCTGCCAGTGCGTCCGGATCGCCTGGCGGCACCGCCACTCCCCCGCCCACCGCGCCAACGACTTCGGCGCATCCGGAATCGCTTCCGACGACGACCGGCGTCCCCTGCGCGAGCGCCTCGCATGCGACGAGACCGAACACCTCATCCTGCGAGGGATAGACGACGACGTCGGCGTCGGCCATCAGTTCGAGGCGCGTCGTGCCGGAGAGAAGGCCCGGGGTGTGAACACGAGGGCGAATGCCGAGTGCGGCGGCGCGGTCGAGCGCTGCCTGCAGGCCGCCGAGATCGTTGCCGGCGATCACGAGCTGGGCATTCCTTGAGTCGAGCTTCGCGAATGCCGCAACCAGCGTGTCGACATGCTTGCGTGGCGTGATCTTTCCAACGAACGCGACGAGCGGCGCGTTGCCGATCAGGAGCTGCTCGCGAAAGCGCCCGCGAACCACATCGGCGGATGCCGTCGCCGCGGTCGCCTCGACGGGATTCGGAACGTGGCAGATGCGCTCCTCCGCAATCCCGAGCCGACGCAGCTGGATCTCCTCGGCTTCCGACACCGCAAGCACGCGGGCCGCACCGGCAATCGCGGCATCGCCGGTCAGCAAGGCGAAGAGACGCTTCAACGTCTGTCGTCGCTCGAAGATCGGCGCTGTTCCGTTTGGCGAGAGCACCCAGGGCACGCCTGCTCTGCCCAGAGCGCGTGCCGCGAACACGCCAGGGATGTTGTGGCAGGCGTGAAGATGGGCGATGTCGAACCGGTGCGCGTGCGCCGCAAGGTAGTCGCGCAGGCCGACCGGTGCGAACGCCTGGAGGTGGTAGGCCGCTCGATTCGAGACGTTCGCGAACAGCCGCCAGATGACCCCGTCGACGTCGCGTACGCCTCGCGTGGCCCTCGACCGGTCGTCGCCGGCATCCGTGGCGCAGAGCGTGACCCCGTGGCCGCGCGCTGCAAGGCCGCGCGTCATCCCGGACACGACCCGGGGAATGCCGCCGTACGCCCAGGCGTCCGGGCTGTAGGGGGCAATGTGCAGGATGCGCAGCGACATGGGAACGGGCGGCTCGTCTCGCGACTGATTATGCCACCGCGAGCCCGATCACTCGGCTGTCTTGCGCTTGGTGCGTCCGCCCGGAGCCGACCGGGCGCGCCGGCGGACCTGCACGCGAATCGGCGTCCCGTCGAAGCCGAACTCGTCGCGGATCCGGTTGATGAGGAAGCGCTCGTACGAAAAATGAAATGTGGTCGCCACGTTGGTGAAGAACACGAACGTCGGCGGCGCGACGCCGATCTGCGCCACGTACATGATTTTCACGTTCCGCCGCTCCGGGCTGACCGGTGGGTTCGCGCCAACGATCGACTCGACGAAGCGGTTGAGGGCGGGCGTCGGCACCCGCTTGCGCCGGTTCGCGGCGGCCCGGTCGAGTGCCTCGAGCACCTTGGGAGCCCGTTCGCCGGTCAGCGCCGAGATGTGCAGGATGGGGGCGTAGTCGAGAAACCGCATCTTCCGGCGGACTGAGTCGTCGAAGCGTTTCACGAAGTCCTGGTCCTGGCTCTTCACCAGATCCCACTTGTTGGCCACGATGACGACGCCGCGGCCGGCACGATCGGCCTCTCCGCCGATGGAGGCATCCTGATCCGTGGCGCCTTCCTTCGAGTCGATCAGCAGCGCCACCACGTCCGCATCGAAGATCGCGTTCTTCGCGCCTGCAACGCTGACCAGTTCCACCTTGCCGCCGCTCCTCACCCGACCCGGGCGGCGCATGCCGGCGGTGTCGACGATGCGGAACTGACGGCGATGCCAGGTGAGCGTGGCGTCGATGGCGTCGCGCGTCGTACCCGGCGTGTCGCTCACCATGACGCGCTCTTCCTTCAGCAAGCGATTGAGCAGTGAGGACTTGCCGACGTTCGGACGCCCGATGATCGCGATGGTCGTCTCTTTCTCCTCTGGTGCCGGAGCGGCACCAGACGTCTCACCGGCTGCCGTCTCCTCCGCTATGGCATCGCGCCCCTTCGAGCCAAGCCTCGAGAGGATCTCGTCCAGGAGATCGCCGATGCCATTACCGTGCTCCGCGGAGATCTCCAGAACCGGCTCGAACCCCAGCTGGTAGAACTCCGGCACGGCAATGCGCGCCCGCTTGTCGTCGGTCTTGTTCACGACGAACACGATGGGCAGCCCGGTCTCGCGCAGCTCGCGCGCGATCGTCTCGTCGCCGGCCGCGAGCCCCTGCTGTCCATCTGTCAGAAAAATCAGGAGATCGGCGCCGACGATCGCACGATGTCCCTGCTGGACGACGAGTTCGTGCAGCGGATCTTCACTGGCGCCGTAGAGACCGCCCGTGTCGGACAACTGGAAGGTTGTTCCGCGCCACGAGACGGGATACGCGAGCGAATCGCGCGTGGTACCGGCGATCGGCGCGACGATCGCCCGGCGCGAGCCGATCATTTTGTTGAACAGCGTCGACTTTCCAACGTTGGGACGCCCGACGAGCACGACAGACGGAAGTTTACGAGGCATTCAGCGTGTAGCCACAGCGATCACTTAGCCTCAGCCTTGACAGCGTAAGTGTCACAATCTATGATGTTTAGACGAAACCAGGAGCCGCTAAAGCATGATCAAGGTCGACATCGTCAACGAAGTGTCGAAAATTGCCGACATCACCAAGGTCAAAGCCGAGGTGGCCGTCGATGCCGTGTTCGACGCGATGCGGACCTCCATGCAGCGGGGCGAACGCATCGAGCTTCGCGGATTCGGCGTGTTCCAGGTGAAGCCGCGCAAGCGCGGCATTGGCCGTAACCCTCGGACGGGCAAAGAGGTTCGGATTCCTCCGGGCCGCACCATCCGCTTCAAGCCGGGCAAAGACCTGCAGAACATCGGATAATCGCCCGGTTGGAACCTGCTCGCGAAGACCCCCTGCCGCTTCCCGCGGAATTCGTCTGGCTGCCCCGTCCCAAGTTCAGGGACCGGCGGTGGTTGCACGTCGTTCTCCTGCTTGCGACGATCGTCACGACCACGCTCGTCGGCGTGATCCATTACCTGTCATTCATCAGCGACTTCGGCCTCAAGCCGATCCCTGACCTGGCGCTGTCCCTGATCCCGTTCGGGCTCTGGTATAGCGGAACGGTGCTGGCGATCCTTGGATGTCATGAGCTCGGCCACTACTTCGCGTGCCGCTATTATGACGTCGACGCGTCGTTGCCGTTCTTCATCCCGTTCATGGTGCCGATTCCGATGTTCCAGACCGGCACCTTCGGCGCGTTCATCCGCATCCGCGAGCCGATCCCCAGTAAGCGCATGCTCTTCGACATAGGCATCGCCGGACCGATCGCCGGGTTTCTCGTCGCCGTCCCAGCCCTGGCCATCGGCCTTGCCCTGTCGAACATCCGCCATGTGCCGCCTGCCATGGACGGCGTGTCGCTCGGAGAGCCGCTGCTCCTGAAGATCGCGTCGCGCCTGATGTGGGGGGTCCCACCGCAGGGATTCGAACTGAACCTGCACCCCATCACGATCGGCGCGTGGTTCGGCCTGCTCGCGACGTCGCTGAACCTGTTCCCGGTCGGTCAGCTCGACGGCGGCCACATCTCCTACGCGGTCCTCGGACGCCGATCGTCGCACGTGACGCTGGTGATGATCGCCTGCGCGCTGGTGCTTACCTGGTTCTCGACCAGCTGGCTCGTATGGACGGTGCTGATGATCGGGATGCTGTTCGTCTTCGGACGGCATCATCCGAGCACGTTCGACGAGAACGTCCCGCTCGATCCCCGTCGCAAGTGGCTCGCGCTGTTCGCGGTGCTGATGTTCGTGCTCTGCTTCACGCCCGTGCCGGTCGCCGCGCTGAAGTAGCCCACACGCCTGTTACAGCATACTCGCCGGGTCGACGTCGACCGTCGTCCGTCGCGCCAGCTCGGGACGCGCCGCGAGAATCGTCAGCAGCGCCTCGCGCATGCGCCTGCGATTGGTGCCCTTCACGAGCAGCTGCGCGCGGTACTCACCGCGAAGCTTCCCGAGGGGAGCCGGTGCCGGACCGAGCACGCGGTAGTGCGTCAGTTCAGGATCGCGCCCACGCATCTGTCCCACAATCCACGTCGCATCGTCCATCGCGCCGCTGAACGTGCGCGACCGCACGATAGCGTTGATCAGCGACACGGCTGGCGGATATCGCATCGCCTTCCGGAAGTGGAGTTCGTGCTGGTAGAACGCCGGATAGTCCTGATGGCAGGCAAGCTGAATGCTGTAGTGCGTGGGATAGATCGTCTGCACGATCGCTTCGCCAGCCGTCTCGCCCCGACCAGCGCGGCCAGCCACCTGTGTCAGGAGCTGGAACGTTCGTTCGGATGAACGGAAGTCCGCCATCCCCAACCCAACGTCAGCCGAGATCACGCCGACGAGCGTCACGCGCGGAAAATCGTGTCCCTTGGCAATCATCTGCGTGCCGACGAGCACATCGATCTCGCCGGCGCGAAAACGCGCCAGGATCGACGTGAGCGCTCCCTTCCGCCGGACGGAGTCGCGGTCCAGTCGGGCCACTCGCGCTCCCGGAACCTGCTTCTTCACCTGCGCCTCGACCCGCTCGGTGCCGAATCCCATCTGCTCGAGATACGGAGCCTTGCAGTTCGGACAGGTAGCAGGCACGCGCGTCGAGTAGTTGCAGTAGTGACAGCGCGCGCGTCGCGACGTGCCCTCGCCGTGCACGACGAGCGACACGCTGCAGTTCGGGCAGTCGATCGTTCCAGCGCACTGGCGGCAGAAGACAGCGGTGGCGAACCCGCGGCGGTTCAGGAGCACGATCGACTGCTCGCGCCGCTCCAGCCGTGCCGCGATCCCGTCGCGCAGCGCGCGGCTCAGAATCACATCCGGCCCTTCGGCCGCGTATTCCTCCCGCATGTCGACGATCGTCACCGCAGGAAGCGGACGATCGAGGATCCGCCGCTCGAGCACGACGCGTTCGTAGCGTCCGCTCATCGCGTTGAAGTAGGTCTCCATCGACGGCGTCGCCGACCCGAGCACCGCGAGCGCCTTCGCGCGCTGGGCGCGCACGAGCGCGACGTCGCGTCCGTTGTAGCGCGGGCTCTCCTCCTGCTTGTACGAATTGTCGTGCTCCTCGTCCACGATGACGAGGCCGAGATCGCGAATCGGCGCGAAGACGGCCGACCGCGTGCCGACGACGACGTCGACGTCGCCCCGGCGAATGCGCTGCCACTGATCGTGGCGCTCGCCGTCCGACAGACCGCTGTGCTGAATGGCCACGCGATCGTGAAAGGTCTGGCGGAACAACGCCGCGACCTGGGGCGTCAGCGCGATTTCAGGCACCAGCATGAGCACGCGCCTCCCCGCGCGCGCGACATCCGCCGACAGCCGCAGATAGATCTCGGTCTTTCCGCTGCCGGTGACGCCGTGCAGCAGCGCCGTCTTGAACACGCCGCCAGCCGCGAGCGCCGTCAGCCTGGTCAGCGCGCTCTCCTGTTCGATCGTGAGCCGCCGACTGGCGTCCACGGGCGCAGCCTCGAGGCTGGCGCTGTCGAACGGATCGCGGTCGACGCGCTCCTGCCGCACGCTGACGAGGCCCGCCTTGAGCAGGCGCGTGACCATGTCAGCGCCGACGCCTCTCCGCGCCAGTTCGGACGACGCTACGCCGTCTGGCGCGCCGGCCAGGATGTCCAGTGCCTCGCGCTGCCTGGGCGTGACCCGCAGCTCCGGGTCGGAGCCAGCCGCCGTGAGTGCGATGACGCGCGCGGTCTTGTGTGAGTCGGCGCGCTCGCCGCGTGTCTTTGGCGGCAGTACCGCCGTGATCGCTTCGCCGGGACCGGCCGCGTAGTACTCCGCGGTCCATCGCGCGAGCTCGACGACGTCCGACGGAATGAACGGCTCGGTGTCCAGCACCGTCTTGAGTGGCTTGACGCCGGTGCCGTCGGGTGCGGTCGACGCATTCGAGACGTCGACGACGATGCCGGTCACCGAGCGGGCGCCGAGCGGCACGACGACACGTGCGCCGACCGCCGGCTTCGGCATGCCCGTGGGCACGCTGTACGTAAGCAGGTCGAGCGATGGAACCGGAACGGCAATCCTGACGAACACGTGGGGGATCCGGAACTCCGTCGCGTCCTACTCGTTCTCGCCGAGCAGTGTCCGCACCAGCTTCATGTCTTCCCACACCTCGCGCTTGGCTGGCGGGTTGCGCAGCAGGTACGCGGGATGGAACGTCGGAATGAGCTTGGCGCCGCGATATTCGAAGACCCGTCCGCGAAGCCTCGAAATGGGATCCTGCGTTCGCAGCAGCGTCTGCGCGCCGAACTTTCCGAGCGCGACGATCACCTTCGGCTTGATCGCATCGATCTGCTGAAAGAGGTACGGCTCACAGGTCTCGACTTCATCCGGCTCCGGATTCCTGTTCTGCGGCGGTCGGCACTTGATCACGTTCGCGATGTACACCTGCTCGCGCGTCAACCCGATCGCCTCGATGATCTTCGTCAGGAGCTGCCCCGCGCGGCCGACGAACGGTACGCCCTGCTCGTCTTCGTCGGCGCCTGGCGCCTCGCCCACGAACATCAGCTGCGCGTCCGGATTGCCGACACCGAAGACGACCTGCGTTCGTCCGAGCGTGTGCAGCTTGCAGCGCGTGCAGGCAGGTCCGATCTCGGTGCGGATCGCTTCCAGGACCTGCGCTGGCGTGCCGACGAACGCAATCGGCGCAACCGCCGCGTTGTCCGGTGCTCCCGCGGGAGCCGCCGCTGCGTGCTCACCACTGGCCGAATCGCCTGGGGCGACGCGCTCCACGGCGCGCGTTCGCCACTGCGGATCGCGGCTCACGCCGGTGACGCCGAGTTCCGCGGCGAACTTGAGATGTTCGATGAGTTGATCGCGATCCATGTGGAGCGTGTGGCTTCCGGCAAAACGGAGTGGGGACTACCGGGGCTGACCGGCGGTCGGCTGACGTGCTTCGAGCAGGCGTTCGACGCGGTCCAGAATGACTGACGCAACGCGCGACTTCGACTGGAGCGGAACGCGTTCCGTTCCTTCGGCGGTCACGAGCGTCACTTCGTTCGCCTCGACGTCGAAACCGGCGTCTGCCCTCGACACGTCGTTGGCGACGATCAGATCGACCTGCTTGGCCTGGAGCTTCGCTGTCGCTCTCGCGATCACGTCGGTGGTCTCGGCGGCAAAGCCGATCAGCACCGCTGGCGCGCCGGTCGCCGCGCGCCGCGCGCCGAGTTCCTTCAGGATGTCCGGCGTGCGTGTGAGCACGAGCGTGAGGTCGGCGTCGCTCTTCGCCATCTTCTGGTCGGCGCGAACCGCTGGCGTGTAGTCCGCCACGGCTGCAGCCATCACGACGGCGTCGGCGTCCTGGGCAGCACCGATGACCTCGCGGTGCATCTCGGCCGCGCTGCGGACGCGCACCAGCCTCGTGACCGACGGTTCCGTTGCGGTGGTCGGGCCGGCGACCAGCGTCACGAGAGCTCCGCGCCGCGACGCTTCCGCCGCAATCGCGAACCCCATGCGGCCGCTCGAACGATTGCCGATGAACCGGACCGGATCGATATCTTCGACCGTCGGTCCGGCCGACACGACGATGCGCCTTCCAGTCAATGATGTCGACGGCTTCATCAACGCGTCGGCAGCGGCACAGATCTCGTCGGGCTCGGCGAGCCGTCCCTTCCCGATCCATCCGCACGCCAGGTACCCCTCGCCGGGTTCGACGAAGCGCACGCCGCGCCTGGTGAGCGTGTCGAGGTTGGCGCGCACGGCCTCGTGCGAGAACATCTGCGTGTTCATTGCCGGAGCGATCAGGACTTGCGCGCGAGTGGCCGTGTAGAGGGTCGTGAGAAAGTCGTCGGCGATGCCGTTCGCGAACTTCCCGATGACGTTCGCCGTCGCCGGCGCGACGAGCAGCAGATCGATCGTCGACGCAAGGGAGATGTGCTCGATGTCGGAGTTCGCGCCGGGCTCCCACTGGTCCGTGATGACCTTGTGGCGCGTGATCGCCTCGAACGTGATCGGCCCGACGAAGCGCGTCGCCGAGTGCGTCATGATGGCGACGACGTCGTGCCCGCGCTTCTGGAGACCGCGGGCCACTTCGACCGCCTTGTAGGCGCCGATTCCGCCGGACACTCCGAGAGCGACGAGCATGATGATCTCCTCAGGTTTCGCGGACGCCGACCTCAGGCTGCCCTATTCTTCGGCTACCGGTTCGGTCTTCGGGACCCGAGGCAGCTGCTCCACCGCACCGGTCAGGACTTCCTGCGCGGCAATGGTCGTCTTCTTGTGCGCGCCGACTTCCACGCGCGGCACCGATCCGGCGAGGAGCTGACGGGCGCGTGCGCCGGCCGTGACAACGAACTCGAACGTGTTGGGGAGTTTCGAACGGTCAATCATGGGAACCTCAAAATTGCAGATTGCAGATTGCAGATTGCTGATTGCTGATTGCTTATTGATGAATGTCAGGCGAACGTCGTTACGATGTGATCGGCCTCGCGGCGCATGCAGTCCAGCTCGCACCGCCGCGCCAGGACGATGCTCCGCAGACGATCCACTGCCGCGGTCAGCTCGTCATTGATGACGATGAAATCGTACTCGGTGAACGAGGCGACCTCTTCGCGCGCCACCTGCAGACGCCGCAGGATTGCCGACTCGCTGTCCTTGCTCCGGCCGCGCAACCGCTGTTCGAGCACCGCGTACGACGGCGGCATCACGAACACGGTCGTCGCGCCCGGCCTCAGCGCCCGAACCTGCCGCGCGCCCTGAACGTCGATGACGAGCACGACGTCGCTGCCATCGGCGAGGAGCTTCTCGGTATCCGACGCGCACGTCCCGTAGAGATTGCCGAAGACGTCTGCCCACTCGAGGAAATCGCCCGCGGCGATCATCGCCTCGAACCGTTCCCTGGACACGAAATTATAGTCCACGCCATCGGTCTCGCCGGACCGCGCGGGACGAGACGTATAGGACCGCGACATCCTCAGGCGTGGCATCTGTTCGACCAGACGCTCGACGAGCGTGGTCTTCCCGGCGCCAGACGGTGCGGACACGATGAACAGGTGTCCGCGCCCTTCACTCGACATTCTGGACCTGTTCGCGCATCTTCTCGAGTTCGGCCTTCGCCGAGATGATCAGCTCGGAGACTCGCAGGCCGTCGGCCTTCGAGCCCATCGTGTTGACCTCGCGGTTCATCTCCTGCAGCAGGAAGTCGAGCTTGCGCCCGCAGGGCTCCGGGCCGTCGGCGAGTGTCTGCCAGTGCGACACGTGGCCGCGGAACCGCGCGACCTCCTCGCTGATGTCGGACCGCGCGGCCCACTTGACGATCTCCTGGGCCACCGCCGTCTCGTCCGCCTGCAGATCCGAACGGATCTGCGCGACCCGGTCGGTCAGCCGCTGCTCGATGCCGAGCCGTCCTTCGTCCGCCGCGACAGCGATCCGTTCGACCATGTCGGCGACCAGCGTTCGCCGCTGGTCGAGGTCGGCCCGCAGGTGATCGCCTTCAGTCGCGCGCATCGTCTGCAGGTCGGCAACCGCGGCCTCGACCGCGCCGCGGGCCTGCGCGGCAAGCGCCGCCGACTCCGCCTCATCGTCGGTCGCCTGTTCGCGGATGCTGATGGCCTGGGGAATCCGCAGCAGATCGCCGGGGCTCAGCGTGCCCTGAATCAGGTTCCGCTGGCGAGCCTTGTCGAGGGCGCTCTCGAGCGCCTTCGCGAAGCCCTCGTTGAATTCCACCTCGAGCGCCGGAGTCTGCCGCGTCTGGACCGAGATGCTCACCTCCACGCGGCCGCGGACGACCGACCTGGCGACGAGCGCACGCACGTCCGCCTCGAGTACGCCGAGACTCTGCGGCACGCGCAGCTGGATGTCGAGATGGCGGTGGTTCAGCGCGCGGATGGTGACGGTGACGGTTGCCTGCTCCTGCTCGCGGGTGACAGCGGCGAAGCCGGTCATGGAAGTGATCATGAAGTGACCATGCGCCGCTCGGGCTTGCGCGTTTCGAGAAGCTGCATCTGATAGAGCGCGGCGTAAGCGCCCGACGGCCGCACGACGAGGTCCTCGTGCCTGCCGACTTCGACGATACGCCCGCGTTCGAGGACGATGATGGCGTCGGCTCTCCTGATGGTCGACAGCCGGTGCGCGATGACGAACGACGTGCGGTTCATCATCAGGTGCGTGAGCGCTTCCTGCACGAGCAGTTCGGACTCCACATCCAGTGCCGACGTGGCTTCGTCGAGCACCAGGATGGGCGCGTTGCGCAGGATCGCCCGCGCAATCGCCAGCCGCTGACGCTGGCCGCCCGAGAGCCGCTGACCGCGTTCGCCGATCATCGTCTGGTAGCCGAATTCGAGGGCCGTGATGAAGTCGTGTGCGTTGGCTGCCCGGGCCGCGGCCTCGATCTCCGCTTGCGAGGCCTTCGGAGCGCCGTAGGCGATGTTGTTGGAGACGCTGTCGTCGAAGAGCACCGTCTCCTGCGTGACGATGCCGATCTGGCTGCGGAGCGACGCGAGGGTGACGTCGCGGATGTCCTTGCCGTCGATCTCGATCGAGCCGCCGGTCACGTCGTAGAAACGCGGCAGCAGGTTCACGAGCGTCGTCTTGCCGGCGCCGCTTCGACCGACGATGGCGATCATCTGGCCCGCGGATACGCGGACGTTGACCCCGCGGAGGATCCGCCGCGCTTCGTCGTAGCCGAACGTGACGTCGCGGAACTCGATCGACGAGGCGAAGGGTACCATCGGCTGGGCGCCCATCTTCTCGACGACCTCCGTGTGCGTATCCATCATCTCGAAGATCCGCTCAGAGGCGGCGATGGCCTGCTGCAGGTTCGCGTTGACGCGGCTCAGTTTCTTCGCGGGCCCGTACATCAGGAACAACGTCGCGATGAACGACGTCAGCTCACCAATCGTCAGGCGTCCCATCGCGATCTCTCGACTGCCGTACCAGAGCGCGCCAGCCATGGCGAAGCCGCCGAGCAGCTCCATGAGCGGCGGCAGGCTCGAGAGCGCCGCCGTGACCTTCATGTTCGTCCGGAACAGCAGCTGACCGGCGCGTGCGAACCGGTCGGCTTCGCGCTGTTCGTTCCCGAATGCCTTGACGATGCGGTGTCCCGTGAACCCTTCGGCGCTGATGTGCGAGAGCACCTGCAGCGCCTCCTGACTCCTGCGGGTCGTCTTGCGCACGCGCTGGCCGAGGCGCACCAGCGGATAGACCACCAGCGGCGCGCTGATGATGCAGAAGATCGAGAGCCACGCGTCGTAATAGAACAGGAGGATGGCGAAGCCGAAGAGCGACAGCGTTTCGCGCGCCAGGTCGCCCGCGGTCTCCGACACCGCCTGCTGCACCTGACCCACGTCGTTGTTGATCCGCGACATCAGCTCGCCGGTCGAGCGTTCGGCGAAGAAGCCGGCGGACTGCCGGAGGATGTGTTCGTAGAGCGCGTTCCGAAGATCGGTGACGACGCGCTGGCCGACCCAGGCCATGAGATAGGACGAGCCGTACGAGCCGATGCCCTTCAGGATGTTCAGGCCGATGATCGCCCACGCGACCATGCCGAGCTCCGATCGATCCTGCAGGACGTTGTCGAAGATCGTCTTGACGAGGGCGGCGAGACCGGCGGAGCCGATCGCATAGAGCGCCATGCCCACGACGGCCCACCACAAGCGCCCCCGATAGGGGCGCGCGTAGGCGAACAGGCGGCCGAGTGGTGAGGCGTGATTCACTGGTGCTGGGCCGTCCTGTAACCGTGCGGCTTGCGCTGGTGCCAGCTCCAGGCCGTGCGCACGATGCTGTCCAGATCCGCGAAACGCGGCTTCCAGTGGAGCTCGCTCTGGGCCTTGTGCGCGGCGGCATACAGCACGGCCGGATCGCCGTCGCGTCGCGGCGCAAGGCTCCACGGCACGTCGCGGCCGGTCACCCGCGCGACCGCGTCGATGACCTCGCGCACCGAGTGCGGATGGCCGGTGCCCAGGTTGTAGACGCGGGACGATCGGGTGTCGGCGATCGCGTCCAGCGCTTTCACGTGCGCGTCCGCGAGGTCGGTGACGTGGATGTAATCGCGCAGGCAGGTGCCGTCAGGCGTCGGGTAGTCGTCGCCGAACACCTCGAGGCCGCGGCCGCCGGTCGCCGCCTCGATCGCCCGCGGAATGAGGTGAATCTCCGGAGCGTGGTCCTCTCCGAGCTCGCCGTCCGGATCCGCGCCGGCTGCGTTGAAGTAGCGCAACGCGGCGGAATGGATGCCGTGCGCGCGCTCGAAGTGCGGCAGCGCGCGTTCGACCGCGAGCTTGGACTCGCCGTAGCTGTTGATCGGCTTCTGGGGATGCGCCTCGCTGATGGGCGTCTCGATCGGTTCGCCATACGTCGCACAGGTGGACGAGAAGACGAAGAGCTTGACCCCTTCGAGGGCCATCGCTTCGAGCACCGTGAGCGCGCCGGTGACGTTGTTGCGGTAGTACTTCGCGGGCTGCCGGACCGACTCGCCGACGTCGAGGAACGCGGCGAAGTGCATGACCGCGCGGATGCCGTGATCCCGAAGCGCGCGGCGGACGGCGTCGAGATCGGTGATGTCCCCTTCGACGAAGTCGCCGTACTTGACCGCTTCGCGGTGTCCGGCAACCAGGTTGTCGAACACCACGACCGTGTAGCCGGCCTGCTTCAGCGCCTTGGCGGCGTGACTGCCGATGTAGCCCGCGCCGCCGGTGACCAGGACGGAGCGTTGTTCAGCGGCCAATGGAGAAATACTGGAACCCGAGTCCACGCATCGTGTCGGGCGCGTAGATGTTCCGTCCGTCGAACACGGCCGGCGTCTTCAGCAGCTGCTTGATCTTCTTGAAGTCCGGCTCACGGAATTCATTCCACTCGGTGACGACCGCCAGGGCATCCGCGCCGTTGAGCGCGTCGTAACTGTGGCCGCAGTACGTGATCCGATCGCCGAACACGCGGCGGGCCGTCTCCATGGCTTCCGGATCGTACGCGCGAACGGACGCGCCCATTGCCAGCAGCTTCTCGACGATGGTGATGGCCGGCGCCTCGCGCATGTCGTCGGTCTTCGGCTTGAAGGCCAGCCCCCAGAGCGCGACGCTCTTGCCATCGAGGTTGCCGAAGTGCGCCTGCATCATCTCGACGAGCTTCGACTTCTGCAGCTGGTTCACGGCTTCGACGGCGTGCAGGATCTTGAAGTCGTAGCCTTCGTCGGCGGCCGACTTCAGCATGGCCTTCACGTCCTTCGGGAAGCAGCTCCCGCCGTAGCCGATGCCCGGAAACAGGAACGACGGTCCGATGCGGCGATCCGAGCCGACGGCCTTCCGCACGGCCTCGGCGTCCGCGCCGACGCGCTCGCAGACGTTCGCGATCTCGTTCATGAAGGAGATGCGTGTCGCCAGCATGGCGTTCGCCGCGTATTTGCAGAGCTCGGCGCTCGCCGTGTCCATCACCATGATCGGCGCGCCGGTGCGCGTGAACGGCGCGTAGACGGCGCGCATGATCTCGCCGGCCGTCGGATCGTCGCAGCCGATCACCACGCGGTCCGGCTTCATGAAGTCTTCGATCGCGGCGCCCTGCTTCAGGAACTCCGGGTTCGAGACGACGCTGAAGGGCGCGCCCGTCTCCGCTTTGATCGCCGCCTGCACGCGCTTCGCCGTCCCGACGGGCACGGTGCTCTTGTCGACGACCACCGTGTACTTCTCGATGGCTTTGCCGATCTCGTGGGCGACACCAAGGACGTGCTGGAGGTCGGCCGATCCATCTTCACCTTGCGGCGTACCAACCGCGATGAAGACGATCTCCGACGCTTTCACGGCGTTCGGGAGATTGGTGGTGAAGGTCAGGCGCGACTCCGTGCTGTTCCGGCGCACCATCTCTTCGAGGCCAGGCTCGTAGATCGGCATCTTGCCGGCCTTGAGCGTCTCGATCTTGCTGGCGTCTTTGTCCACACAGATGACTTCATTTCCGTTCTCGGCGAGGCAGGCGCCCGCAACGAGACCGACGTAACCGGTACCGACGACGGCGATTTTCATTTCACAATAAGATACTGAGACGGAAAGACTTAAACAAGTGCGCGTGCTTCTTGACTATCGCGCCGCGCTTCGCGAACGGAGCGGCGTCGGCGAATATACGCATCAGCTCGTCCGTGCACTGCTGGCGGCCCCGCCGCGGCCCGGCGTTTCGATCGACCTGACCGTGTTCTCGAGCTCGTCGAAGGACCGCCTGCAGGCCGACCCGGAGCTCGACGGCGCGCAACGCGTCGACCGGCAGATTCCGGTCCGGCTGCTCAACCTGGCCTGGCATCGACTCGGCTGGCCGCCCGTCGAACGTCTCGCCGGCGGCAGGTTCGACGTCGCGCACTCGATGCACCCGCTGCTGATGCCGGCGCGCGACGCGGCGCAGGTCGTGACCATTCACGATCTCAACTTCCTGCTCCACCCGGAACGGACCCGCGCCGAGGTTCGCCGCGACTACCCAGCACTCGCACGGTCCCATGCGAACCGCGCGGATCACGTCATCGTCGTCTCGGCGTTCACGAAGCATGAGGTCTCTCGTCAGCTCGGCGTGCCGGACGAACGGATCTCGATCTGCTCGCCGGGTCGGCCCGCGTGGGAGCCGCGGCCGGCGGCTCCTTCGAACGGGTACGTGCTCTTCTTCGGGACGCTCGAGCCGCGAAAGAACGTCGGCGCTCTCCTCGACGCTTATGAGATTCTCCTGCGGCGGCGTGGCTCGATGCCCGAGCTGCTGCTGGCGGGTCGAGCCACCGAACAATCGGGTCCGTGGCTCGAACGGATCAACACGGCGCCGTTGAACCGCGTGGCCCGACACGTCGGCTACGTCGCGCCGGAAGATCGCTACGCGCTCTATTGCGGCGCGCGGCTGCTCGTGCAGCCGTCGTTCGAAGAGGGCTTCGGTCTTCCGGTGCTCGAAGCGATGACGGCCGGTGTTCCGGTGGTCGGCGCCGACGCCGGCGCCATTCCCGAAGTCGGCGGCGATGCGGTGCTCCTTTGCCCGTCGACGGACCCCGAGCGGATGGCCGATGCGATTGAAACGATGATCGATGACGAGGCGCTGATGCGCCGAAGCGTCGAGCGGGGGCTTGCCCGCGCCGCGACGTACGGCTGGGAGCAGACCGCGGAACGAACGATCGACGCCTATCAGCGCGCGCTCAAGCATCGCGCCGGCGCGCGGGGCGCGGCCTGATGCGGATCGGCATCGACGCACGCGAGCTTGGCGGAAAACCCACCGGCGTCGGGCGTTACCTGGGCGGACTCCTGCGTGAGTGGTCGTCGACCGGCGCCGCCCATGGCCACGAGCTGCTCCTCTACACACCCCGCCCGCTCGATGGACAACCCACACGCCTGGATGTGCGGGTCATTCCCGGCACTGGCGGCACCCTGTGGGAGCAGCGCGATCTCCGATCGGCGGTCGCGTCGGACCGCGTCGACGTCCTGTTTTCTCCGGCCTATTCGACGCCGCTGCTCTCCACCGTTCCGCGGGTCGTGGCCCTCCACGATGTCTCCTTCGCGGCACGACCGGAGTGGTTCGCACGGCGTGAAGGACTCCGCCGGCGGATCATCGCGCGCCGGTCTGCCCGCGCCGCCCGCGCCATCGTCACGATCTCGGAGTTCTCGCGCGGTGAGATCGCGCGGACGATGAAGGTCGCGACGTCGAAGGTGCACGTGATTCCACCGGGCATCGATTCGCCGTGCGCCGCTGCCCAACGTGCGGACGACGCAACGGGTGCCGACGCGCTGTTCGTCGGGTCGATCTTCAACAGACGCCACGTGCCGGAACTGCTGGCAGCCTTCGCGCAGGTGGTCTCCCGGCATCCCGACGCGCGGCTTCATCTGGTTGGCGACAACCGCACGTATCCGCGGCACGACATCGGCGCGCTGATCTCGACGAGCGGGTGCGCCGAACAGATCCGGTGGTACGACTACGTGTCCGACGAGCGGCTGCGCGAGCTGTATTCGCGGGCTCGCGCGTTCGTGTTTCTCTCCGAATACGAAGGGCTCGGGCTGACGCCGCTCGAGGCGCTCTCCTGCGGCATACCCTCGCTGCTTCTGGATACACCGGTGGCTCGCGAGAGCTGCGGACGGGCCGCGTCGTACGTCGGCCTGGGATCGACCGGCAACATCGCGGCAGCGCTCGAGACGCTGCTCTATGACGCGAGCGCGCGCGCATCGCTGCTCGCGCACGCACCGGACGCGCTCGCACGATACCGATGGCCGCAGGCGGCCGACGCAACCCTGCGTGTTCTCGAGGGCGCCGTCTGATGGACCTGTCCATCGTGATCGTGAGCTTCAACGCCCGCGAGCACCTCGAACGCTGCCTCGCGTCGCTCACGCAGGCTCCGCCAGCCGTCAGCCACGAGATCATCGTCGTCGACAACGGCTCGAGCGACGGGAGCGCCGACGCTGCCGAGCGAGCCGCCGGTGTACGGGTGATCCGATCCGCGGCGAACGCGGGCTTCGCGGCCGGCAACAACGTCGGCATCCGCGCGAGTTCGGGACGCAACCTCCTCCTGCTGAACAGCGACACCATCGTCCCTGCCGGTGCAATCGACGCGATGGTTCGACGGCTCGAGCGGGAACCGGAGGTCGCGGTCCTCGGCCCTCGCCTCGTCGACGGGAACGGCCGCGCCGAGCTGTCGTTCGGGCCGATGATCACGCCGATCAGCGAGTGGCGACAGGGACGGCTGGTGTGGGGGCTTGCGAACGGCGATCCGGTGGTCGTTCAACAGGTCGAGCAGATGACGAGAACCGAGCAGCGCCCGGACTGGGTGACGGGTGCGTGCCTGCTGGTCCGCCGCGCCGACGCGGACGCCGTGGGCCTGCTGGACGAGCGGTTCTTCATGTACACCGAAGACGTCGACTTCTGCGCGTCGATTCGCGCCCGCGGCCGTCAGGTGCTCTTCACACCCGACGTGGAGGTGGTTCACCTGCGCGGGCGGTCGGCGGCCACGGCGTTCTCGGCAACGCGGGCGGCCTACGAGCGCAGTCACCTGCGCTTCTACCTGAAACACCATCCGGCGTACGCGCCGTTTCTCCTCGTCTTTCGCTGGAGCCGCCGGCTGCTCGCGCGGCGCACCTGAGCGCGACGGGGATATATCATCTGTCCGTGCGTATCGGCATTGACGCGCGCAAGCTGCACGATTTCGGCATCGGGACCTACATCAGGAACCTGCTGCGTGAGCTCGCACGCCTGGACCACGACACCGAGTTCGTGCTGCTCTCCCGTCCGGACGATGTGAGCGCGATCGGCGCGCTTGGGGAGAACTTTCGTGCCGTCGTGGAGCGGGCGGGCAACTACTCCGTGGCGGAGCAGCTGAAGGTGCCGCTGGCGTTGAAGCGCGAGGGCGTGACCCTCTTTCACGCACCGCACTACGTGCTGCCGCCGCTCGTCCAGTGCCGATCGGTCGTGACGATTCACGACTGCATCCACCTGATGTTTCCGCAGTACCTGCCGAACCGCGGCGCCCTGCTCTACGCGCGGACGTTCATGGAGATGGCGGCGAAGCGCGCCACGCGCGTGCTCACCGTGTCCGAGAGTTCGAAGAGCGACATCATGCGGTTTTTCGGCACCGAGTCGTCGAAGATCGACGTCATCTACAACGCGTTCGACGCCCGGTTCGGCGCCGAGCCGCACGAAGAGGATGTCATCCGCGTGCGCGAGCGCTACCAGCTGCACGACGAGTTCGTGCTCTACGCGGGGAACGTCAAGCCGCACAAGAATCTGGAGCGGTTGATCGACGCCTTTCATCTGGTGCGCAGCCGCGGGCTCGATCATCTAAAGCTCGTGATGATCGGCGACGACATCTCGAAGTACGCCGCGTTGCGCCGCGCGGTCCATCGCTATCAGCTGCACAAGTACGTCCGCTTCCTCGGGTACCTGCCCGAGGAGACACTGGCGGTGATGTACCGGCTCGCGGCGGCGTTCGTGTTCCCGTCGCTCTACGAGGGCTTCGGCCTGCCTCCGCTCGAGGCCATGGCGAGCGGCACGCCGGTGATCACGTCGAACGTCTCGTCGCTCCCGGAAGTCGCGGGCGACGCCGCGGAACTGGTCGACCCGTACGATCCCGACGCCATTGCCAACGGCATCTACAACGTGCTCACGGACGTGGACCGGCGGCGCGAACTGCGCCGGCGCGGCCTGGCCCGCGCGCGGCAGTTCTCGTGGGAAACCTCGGTGCGCCGCGTCCGTGAGATCTACGGCGAGGTGGCGAACCTGCCGTTTCCGGCGGCCGCCGAACCGGCTGCTGCCGGCCAGCAGGCCGGAGTCCCGCCGACGTGAAGCTCGCGCTGGTTCACGATTGGCTGACCGGCATGCGCGGCGGCGAGAAGGCGCTCGAAGCGGTCTGCGAGCGTTTTCCCGAGGCAGAGCTGTTCACGCTGCTGCACGTGCGCGGCTCCGTGTCGCCGACGATCGAGCGGCGGTCCATTCACACCTCCTTTATCCAGGCGCTTCCCGGAGCCGCGAGGCACTACCGGAACTACCTGCCGCTCTTCCCCACGGCCATCGAACAGTTCTCGTTCGATCGCTTCGATCGGGTCCTGAGCCTGAGCCACTGCGTCGCCAAATCGGCGGTCACGCCGACGGGCGTCCCGCATTTGTGCTACTGCTTTACGCCGATGCGCTACGCCTGGGATCAGTTCGATGCGTACTTCGGTCCCGATCGGATCGGACGACTGGGGAGCCGCGTGATGCGGCCGGTGATGGGCGCGATGGCCCGCTGGGACCAGCGGACATCCAACCGTCCGGACCGCTATCTGGCTATCTCTCACTATGTTGCGGGCAGGATCGGCCGATACTATAATCGCGTGGCGTCTGTCGTGTATCCCCCCGTCGACACCGAGTTCTATCGCCCGGACGACACCACGCCCGAGCCCTTCGCGCTCATCGTGTCGGCACTCGTGCCCTACAAACGAATCGAACTCGCCATCGACGCCTGCCATGAGGCGCAGGTCCCACTGAAAATCGTGGGTGACGGCCCCGAGCGTCCGGCGCTCGAGCGCTTTGCCGCGGGGCGCGCGGAATTCCTTGGCCGCCTCTCGAACGAAGACGTTCGCACCATGTACCGACGTTCGAGCGTCGTGCTGCTCCCCGGCGAAGAAGACTTCGGCATCGTCCCGCTCGAAGCCCAGGCATGCGGCCGACCGGTGGTCGCGCTCGATCGAGGCGGATCCAGGGAGACGGTCTTGCAGGGTGAGACCGGCGTGCTCGTCGACGACACATCGGTCGGGGCCTTCGCGGCCGGCATCGTCGCTGCGTCGACGACCAGGTTCGACCCGTCCACGATTCGCATGCACGCCGAACGCTTTGGCCGCGAGCGCTTCGCGGACGAAATCGAGGCGGCGGTTCGCGGCCCGATCCAGGCGGACGCGCGATGATTCGACACAACCGGCTGCTCGTCACGTTCCACGTCATCTCGGACGCGATGCTCGGCCTGGTCGCTTTCGTCCTCGCGTATGCCGTCCGGTTCCAGACTGGCCTCATCCCGATCACGCGCGGCCTTCCGCCGCTCCGTCAGTATCTGAACGTCCTGCCGTTCATCGCCGTGGTCGTGCCGCTCGGGTTCTTCCTGCAGGGGCTCTACCGGCTGCGGCGCGGTCGCTCCCGTGTCGACGACTTCTTCGCGGTCTTCGTCGGCAGCATTCTGGCGGTCGTCTTCGGCGTGGTGGGCACTTTGTACGTGCAGACGTACATCGCAGGCGATGCGGCGCGTGACGTCGGCGCCTACCAGGTGTCGCAGATCGTCTGGGCGATTTTCCTCGTCCTGAACGTCGCCCTTACCTACTCGTCGCGCGAGTTGATGCGCGAGGTGCTCGAACGCCGCTGGCGGGCCGGCATCGGTCTCAAACGGATTCTGATTGCGGGCGCGGGCGATCTTGGCCGGCTGGTGGCGGACAAGATCATCGAGCATCGTGAGCTCGGCTACCAGATCGTCGGCTTCGTCGACGACCGCGCGTCGGGCGATCATCTCGGCTACCGCGGCCTTCCGCTGCTCGGCACCATTGACGAAGCGGCGGAGATCACGGCGCGCGAGAACGTCGATCACCTCTACGTGGCGCTGCCTCCGGAGCAGCACATGCGGATGCTCGAACTGCTGGAGAGCACGAGCCGCGAGATCGTCGACGTCAAGGTCGTGCCCGACCTGCTGCAGGTGATTGCGCTGCGCGCGCGCCTCGAGGACCTCGACGGCGTCCCCGTCATCAACATCAACGACGTGCCGCTCCAGGGCTTCAACGCCGTGTTGAAGCGGACGATCGACATCGGCATCTCGCTGACCGCGCTCGTCGTCCTGACGATTCCCCTCGCTCTCGTGGCCGCGCTCGTGAAGCTCACGTCGAAGGGGCCGATCTTCTACCGTCAGGAGCGCATGGGGCTGGACGGCAAGTCGTTCGCGATCGTGAAGTTCCGATCGATGTTCAACGACGCCGAACGGCACACCGGGCCGATATGGGCCGTCGCCGGCGACCCGCGCGTCACGCCGCTCGGCCGGCTGATGCGCAAGTCGAACGTCGACGAACTGCCGCAGCTCTGGAACGTGCTGCGGGGCGACATGTCGATCGTCGGGCCACGCCCCGAGCGTCCGCATTTCGTCGAGCAGTTCAAGCACAAGATTCCGCAGTACATGCTGCGGCACAAGGTGAAGGCCGGCCTGACCGGCTGGGCCCAGGTCAACGGGTGGCGCGGCAACACGCCCCTCGAGAAGCGTATCGAGTACGACCTTTACTACATCGAGAACTGGTCGGTACGCCTGGACCTGAAGATCATCTGGCTGACGGTGCTTCGCGGCTTCTTCCACAAACACGCATACTGATCGATACGACCTTATGAAAAAGCGCGTTGTCATCACCGGCGCTGCCGGATTCATCGGTTCCCATCTGTCCGAAACGCTGCTCGATCGCGGGTACGAGGTCATCGCCATCGACAACCTCCTCACCGGCGACACGGCGAACATCGCGCACCTCGCGAACCGCGATTTCCTGTTCATCAAGCACGACGTCACGAACTACATCTACGTCGAGGGGCCGGTCGACTTCGTCCTGCACTGGGCGAGTCCCGCGAGTCCGATCGACTATCTCGAGCTGCCGATTCCGACGCTGAAGGTCGGCGCGCTCGGCACGCACAAGGCGCTCGGCCTCGCCAAGGCCAAGGGCGCCCGCTTCGTGCTGGCGTCCACGTCCGAGGTCTACGGCGATCCGCTCGAGCATCCGCAGCAGGAAACCTACTGGGGCAACGTCAACCCCGTCGGCCCGCGCGGCGTCTACGACGAAGCCAAGCGGTTCGCCGAAGCGATGACGATGGCGTACCACCGCTTCCACAAGGTCGACACCAAGATCGTGCGCATCTTCAACACGTACGGTCCCCGGATGCGCGTCAACGACGGCCGCGCCGTTCCGGCGTTCATGTCGCAGGCGCTGCGCAACGAGGACGTCACCATCTTCGGCGACGGCTCGCAGACGCGCAGCTTCACCTACATCACCGACCTCGTGGACGGCATCATCAAGTTGATGCTCTCCGACCAGAACGACCCGATCAACATCGGCAACCCGCGCGAGATGACCATCAAGGAGATCGCCGAGACGATCATCCAGATGACCGGCTCGAAGAGCCGTCTCGTCACCCGCCCGCTTCCCACCGACGACCCGAAGCAGCGCCGCCCCGATATCACGCGCGCGCGCACGCTGCTTCAGTGGGAGCCGAAGGTGCAGCTCGAAGAGGGTCTGGTGAAGACGATCGAGTACTTTCGGACGAAGGTCGGATAGGGCTGGTAAGCCTGGTAGGGCTGGTGGGGCGGGTGGGGCGGGTAGGTCAAAACGAGAACGACCGAAATTCAGGAGCGCTCGTTCCTGACCGCAGCCGACCGGCTTTTCTGTTGCGAACGCAGACTTCGCAGTAGGCCTACCAGCGGAGCGGCAGTCTGCCTTACTTGGACTGCCATCGCGTCGTACTCCTCGGCTTCGACATACCCAAGACGTCTGGCCACGTGGAGGCAGTAGCCGGCTTCTGCCAGCGATGCTTCTGCGATGTTCAGATACCGAAGGCGTTCTGTTACAGATCGCCTGGCGAATCCCTCGACGATATTGGCCGGAACGGAGTACGCCGCCCGTCGAATCTGCGACCCCAGCTCAAACCGTTCATACGCGGGAAATCGAGCAGCAAGCCGATGGATGCGGAGGAACAGGTCGTCGGCCCGTTGCCAGGCGACAAGCCTCTCGTGGCGTTGCGTCATGGCGGCGCGTAGAGCAAGAGGCTGGCCGGAGTACCTCGCGCAAGGATAGGCCAAACACTCAACTCTCCTGAGCGCCCGCGCCGCTACTTGCTTCCCAGCCGGGTAGCGCCTACCGACATGCCGTGACCGTCCCTGCCAGCCCCACCCGCCCTACCAGCCCTGCCTGCCCTTGGCGTCCCTATCGCGTAAGCCTCCGGTACTTGATCCTGTGCGGCTGGTCGGCGTCGTTGCCCAGGCGCCGCTTCTTGTCCGCTTCGTAATCCTGGTAGTTCCCCTCGAACCACACGACCTCGCTGTCGCCTTCGAAGGCGAGCATGTGCGTGGCGATGCGATCGAGGAACCAGCGGTCGTGGCTGATCACCACCGCGCAGCCGGCGAAGTTCAGGAGCGCTTCCTCGAGTGCGCGAAGGGTGTCGACGTCGAGATCGTTCGTCGGTTCGTCGAGCAGCAGCAGGTTGCTTCCCTTCTTCAGGAGCTTGGCCAGGTGGACGCGATTGCGTTCGCCGCCCGAGAGGCTGCCGACCTTGCGCTGCTGTGACGCGCCCTTGAAGTTGAACCACGAGACGTACGCGCGCGAGGCGACCTTCTTCTTGCCGAGTTCGATCTCGTCGTTCCCGCCGGAGATCTCGTCCCAGACGGTCTTGTTCGCGTCCAGCGCGTCGCGGCTCTGATCGACGTAGCCGATCTGCACGGTCTCGCCGATGCGAAGCGTGCCGCCATCGGGCTGCTCCTGCCCAGTGATCATCCGGAACAGCGTCGTCTTGCCCGCGCCGTTCGGCCCGATCACGCCGACGATGCCGCCGCGCGGCAGCGTGAAATCGAGGCCATCGATCAGGAGGTTGTCGCCGTAGCCCTTACGCAGGTCGCGTGCTTCGACGACGATGTCGCCGAGACGGGAACCCGGGGTGATGAAGATCTCCGCGGTCTCGATCTTCTGCGCCGTGTCTTCACGCAGCAGATCCTCGTACGCGTTGAGGCGCGCCTTGCCCTTGGCCTGACGCGCGCGCGGCGACATGCGGATCCATTCGAGCTCGCGCTCGAGGGTTCGCTTGCGCCGGCTCTCGGCCTTCTCTTCCTGCGCGAGCCTGCCCTGCTTCTGCTCGAGCCACGACGAGTAGTTGCCTTCCCACGGGATGCCGCGGCCCCGATCGAGCTCGAGGATCCAGCCGGCCACGTTGTCGAGGAAGTACCGATCGTGCGTGACGGCCACGACAGTGCCGGCGTAGTCCTTCAGGAACCGCTCGAGCCACGCGACCGACTCGGCGTCGAGATGGTTCGTCGGTTCGTCCAGCAACAGCAGGTCGGGCGATTGCAGCAGCAGGCGACACAGCGCGACGCGGCGCCGCTCGCCTCCGGAGAGCTTGGTGACGTCCGCGTCCGGGGGCGGCAACCGCAGCGCGTCCATGGCGAGCTCGAGGCGCGAATCGAGATCCCACGCGTTCGCGGCCTCGATCTGATCCTGGAGCTTGCCCTGCTCCTCGAGAACCTTGTCCATCTCCTCGGGCGACATCTCTTCGCCGAGCTTCTCGTTCACGGCGTCGTAGCGAGCGAGCAGCGCCTTGATCGGAGCAACCCCTTCTTCCACGTTGCCGAGGACGGTCTTGTTCGGGTCGAGCCTCGGCTCCTGGTGCAGGAAGCCAATCGAGATGCCGGCGGCCGGAAAGGCCTCGCCGATGAAGCTCTGGTCCTCGCCGGACATGATCTTGAGCAGCGAGCTCTTCCCCGCTCCGTTCAAGCCGAGGACGCCGATCTTCGCGCCGTAGTAGAACGAGAGCCAGATGTCGTCGAGAACGCGGGCATCGGGAGGGTGCACCTTCCCGAGCCCCTTCATGGTGTAGATGAACTGGGGCATGGCTAGTCAGGGACGATTCGATGCGGATCGGTGAATGCTGATTGCAGGTCGGGTGAAATCGTACAATCAGCGGACCGGTTTCGCAACGAGCCCGTCCGCACTCCGGAATCGGCATCCTGCAATTCGCGATGATTCGCCGCATCATTCACGTCGACATGGACGCCTTCTACGCGTCGGTCGAGCAGCGCGACAACCCGTCGCTGAAGGGCAAACCGCTGGTCGTCGGCGGGCAGCCCGATCGGCGCGGCGTGGTCGCGGCGGCCAGCTACGAGGCTCGCGCATTCGGCGTGCGCTCCGCCATGTCGATGGCTCGCGCGGTCCGCCTCTGCCCGCAGCTCGTCATCGTCCGGCCCGACTTCGCGAGGTACAAGGCCGCGTCGACGACTGTCTTCGGCATCTTTCGAGAGGTGACGCCGCTCGTCGAACCGCTGTCACTCGACGAGGCGTACCTCGATGTCACGGAGAACGCCTGGGGTGAGCCGCTCGCGACGACCGTCGCAAAACGCCTGAAGCAGCGCATCCTCGCGGACACGGGGTTGACCGCGTCCGCTGGCGTCGCGCCGAACAAGTTCCTCGCGAAGATCGCGTCCGGCTGGAAGAAGCCTGACGGATTGACGGTCATCAGCCCCGATCGCGTCGAGCCCTTTCTCAACAAGCTCCCCGTCGATGCGCTCTGGGGTGTTGGCCCGGTCACGGCAAAGAAGCTTCGCGACCGCGGAATCGAACGTCTGGTGGACGTTCGGGCAATCGATGCCGAGGAACTCGAGAACACGGTGGGCAGCCTCGCCGGCTGGCTCCGGCAGCTGGCTCACGGCATCGACGACCGCCCTGTCATCTCCAACCGGACGACGAAGTCTTCAGGGTCCGAGCGGACGTATGTCGAGGACATCGTCGACGCCGACCGCGTCCGTGACGAGGTCACGCGGATGGCGGAAGACGCGGGCGCCTGGCTCGAGCGACGCGAGCTGTTCGCGCGGACGGTCACGCTGAAGGTCCGCTACTCGGACTTCACGACGATCACGCGAAGCCACTCGGCGGCGGCAAGCCGCGACGTCGCGGCAATCACGGCGCGCGCGGTAGAATTGCTGCTCAGAACGGAGGCGGGCACGCGTCCTGTTCGACTGCTCGGCGTGAGCGTGCACAACCTGACGACCGAGCCGCCTGCGTCGCCTCCGCCCGCGGATCGACTTCCCTTCGAGGACGACTGAACCCATGCTCAAAGGTACGCGCGACGGAATACTCAAGCGGCTGCAACCGGTGAGCATCCACGGCCAGATCATCTGCGACGTTTTCTTTACGAGTCTCGAGGATCCCGACGGACAGGTGCACGTGGCAAGGCTCGGTCCCGAATCGGTGGCTGACAACATCGAGCCTGGCGACCGCATCCGCGTCGAGTACCTCGTGGGTACGGCCGTGAAGGTGACGCGCGTCGTGCCAGAGTCTTAACGGTCATAGCCACGAAGGCACGACGAACACGAAGATAGTTAGCCTTCGGGTGCTTCGAGTCTTCGTGGCTAAGACATCAAGGCTTCACGACGCGGACGGTCTTCAGGTCGATGCGCGTGTTCGGCGTCTCCCCTGTCCGCGGCGTCTGCTCGATCGTGTCCACCGCGCTCATCCCGTCCACGACCCGTCCGAACGCGGTGTAGACACCGTCGAGCGCGGTCGACGTGCCGACGCAGATGAAGAACGACGTCTGCGCGCTCGTGGGGCTGTCCCCACGCGCCATCGAGACGATGCCCTTCACGTGTTTCGTGTCGTTGAACTCGGGCTGGAGGTCGTGCACGAGAGCCTGCTGCCGCGGGCTGAGGGGCGCGGTCCGCGACGAAAGCGCACCGGTCTGGATGACGAAGCCCGGAGCCACGCGATGGAACGCCATGTCGTTGTAGACGCCGGCTTCCGCCATCCGCAGGAACTGGCGGATGGTTTCGGGCGCCTTGTCGGCGAAGAACTCGATCGTGATCGGTCCGGCGCTCGTGTCCAGGACAGCCTTGTACGAGCCGAGTTGCTCCTTCGTGTCGTTGACGAACGGCTCGGGAGGCGTGTCGCGGATCATGACGTTCTTGATCTCGACGCGGTCCGCGATCATCCCCGACGCGTCGGGCGGCATCGCCGAGATCTTCTGCAGGACGTCCATGCCGTCGGCGACCTTGGCAAACACTGTGTACTGGTTGTCGAGTCCCGGCTGGTCGGCCAGGATGACAAAGAACTGCGTGCCCGCGCTGTCCGGTCTTCCGGGAACGAGCACCGATGCCACTGATCCCGCCAGCATCTTCGGCGCGCGCGCTTCGGCCTTGATCTGGTTCAAGCCGCCCTGTCCGTACTGCGCCTTCTTCGCCGGGTCCTTCGAAAACGGATCGCCGCCCTGAACCATGCCGTTGCGAACGGCTCGATGGAACGCGGTGTTGTCGTACCCGCCCGACTGCGCGGTCTTCGTGAAGAACGCCACCGTATTCGGCGCGGCATCGGGCAACAGATCGAGCACGAACGTCCCGGCCGTCGTTTCCACCACGGCCTGTTTGGGAGGCGCCGCCTGCGCGAGCATCGGCCGCTCGAGCGAGGCCATGACGCCAACGGCCGCCACGGCGGCGACGATCGCACGCAAGGTAACTCTGCGCATCGTGAGTCCTCGGCTAGGGCTGCGGCGCATCGATAATCCGGGCCGCGTGCCGGATGTAGTGCAGGCTCGAGATGATCGTGATCGCCAGCGACGCCCACACGAACCCGTCGACGATGACGGAGTGGTATCCCAGGTAGTTGAAGAACATCGCGACGACGACGGTGAGCATGTAGGTCGCCGTAGCGACTTTCCCGAAGACCGACGGACGGAACGTGCGGCGTCCGACCGCAAGATTGACGATCGCCACGGTCGCGACAATGACGATGTCGCGCGTGATGATCGTGACGGTCAGCCAGATCGGCAGGCGATTGGCGAGGCCGAGACCCGGAACCGTCAGGACGACGAAGGTGCTCACCGCCAGCAGCTTGTCCGCCATCGGATCGAGCCACGCGCCGAGGCTGCTCTGTTGCCCTGACCAGCGGGCAATCAGACCGTCGAACATGTCGGTCAGTCCCGCGAGCGCAAACACCACGAGCGCCCAGCCGAGATATCCGTCGACCACGAGGGCCACGAATGCCGGCACGAGCAGCATGCGCAGCAGCGTGACCTGGTTCGCGGCAGTGATGATGGCGGTCATCGGCGACCGGCCGCAGTGGCGACCGGAGTGGCGAGCGTGCGAACCCGTTCGATGGCCGCGGATGCGTCCGCGCCGGTCACGATCTGCGTGGGCTGGAAGGCTCCGCCCGCCGCTGCGTGCATCACGCCCGCGGCGACGGCGGTGGACGCGGCGGTATACGCGAGATGCCCGGTTCCGATGTCGGTGAACCGTTCGCGCGCGTTCATCCACGACTGCGGACGACCGGGCTGCTGTGCGGCCACGACCGCGAGGAGGCGCGAGACGGCCTGTGCCAGGTCGACGCGACGAACCACGGCGCGCGGCTGGAACGTGTGGTTCGCGTACGCCTCCACGAGTCCGGTCCGTGCCACTGGCCCGATGTAGCGTTCGGCCCAGTTGCCGCGGATGTCGGTCAGCACGCTCACGTCGCGCACTGGCGCAGCCTGCACCAGCGCGGGCAAGCGGATGGCGATCAACGCCGCCAGATCCGCGCGCGTCGTCTGCGGGTTGGTCTCGATGGCGCGGTACTGCTCGGGAAGCGCGGCGAGCTCGAGGCGTCCACGGACAGCCGTCTGCTTCGCTTCGACGTCCGGGTCTGATTCGATAGCCAGTGAGCCCGCGTACGCCGTGAGCGCGCCTTCAAGATCGCCCTGCTGTTCGAGCGCATCGCCCAGCAGGCTTCGGGATGCAGGATCCGACGGATCGAGATCGATGGCTTTTCGCAGGTGCTCGACCGCCGCGGGCAACTGATCCTGCTGCCGTTCGACACCCGCCAGTTCCTTGTACAGGAAGGCGCTGTCCGGCGATGCGGCGATCGCGTTGTGATACGCGCGTGCCGCCGCGTCGAGTTGACCGCCGCGCGCAGCCTGGCGCGCCGCCGTCAGTTCGTCCTGAAGACCGCGCAGCGTGAGCACGTCGACCCTGCGCGCCAGATCGGTCAGCGAGGGGTCTACCTTGACTGCCGCGCGGAAGGCGTCCGCGGCTTCCGCATTCTGATCGATGGCAACGAGGGCGAGCCCCTTGCCGGCCAGCGCCGGCGCGTAATCCGGATGTGCGTCGGCGATCGTGGCGAACTGCTGGACGGCGTTCTTCCCTTCCTTCCGCGCCAGCGAGATGTAGGCCTGAACGGTCAGTGCCGGATAGAACGCCGGCTGCGCCTTGAGCGCGATGCCCGCCTCGCGGGACGCGGACCTGAGGTCGCCCGACTGCAGATAGGTCCACGCGCGCTTGGTCTGATCGGCGAGCGGGCTTCCGGCGGCTGTGCCGCCGACCGTCGGCTCGATGAAGTCCGGATAGTGAAGCGGCCCCGCGACCGGCACCGGCGCAGCCTTTGGCCCACAGGCCGTTGCCAGCACCGTGAGCACGACCAGAGCCGCCAGCAGCGATCCGCGCATCGGCCGATTCTACCGCGCGGACCTGTCGAACCGACCCAGGAGACGCCGTGGGATGTCGGCGACCAGCGTGACGCGATCGCCGCGGACTTCGTGCTCGAGAACGCGCCCGTGTCGGTACACGCGACCCATCTGCTCGCGATCGTCCGCCGAGCCCGGGTCGAATGTCAGCGTGACTCGTCGCACGTCGAGCTCCAGGTGCGAGGCCACCGCATCGATCAGCTCGTCCACGCCCATGCCGGTCAACGCCGAGATCGTGGATGCCGACGGGTCCATCTCGCGCAGCCGCCGCGTCTCGTCCGGCGTCAGCTGGTCGGCCTTGTTGTAGACCTCGATCAGCGCCACGTCCGCCGCACCGACCTCTTCGAGCACCTGCCGCACGGCGCCGATTCGGCGTTCGCGATCGGCGGCAGAGGCATCGATGACGTGCAGCACGAGATCGGCCTCGACCACTTCCTCGAGGGTCGCGCGGAAGGCGGCGACGAGGGCGTGCGGCAGCCGGTCGATGAAGCCGACGGTATCCGACAGCAGGAGCTCGCGACTGTCGGAGAGCCTCACCTGCCGTAGCAGCGGGTCGAGGGTGACGAACAGCGCGTCGGACGCGGTGGCGTCGGATCGCGTGAGCCTGTTGAACAGCGTTGTCTTTCCGGCGTTCGTGTACCCGACGAGCGCGACGGTCGGCAGCGCGGCCTTCTTCCGCCGCTCCCGCAGTTGTGAGCGGCGCTGGCGGACCTGTTCGATGTCCTCGGAGATGGCGTGAATGCGCGTGCGGATCCGACGGCGGTCGGTCTCGAGCTTCGTCTCGCCAGGTCCCCGGGTGCCGATGCCGCCGCCCAGGCGCGACAGCGCCGCTCCGGCTCCGACGAGACGCGGCAGCAGGTACTTGAGCTGCGCGAGCTCGACCTGCAGCTTCCCTTCCCGTGTGCGCGCACGCGCGGCGAAGATGTCGAGGATCAGCTGTGTCCGGTCGAGAACCTTCCGGCCGACCGCTTCGCTGATTTGACGCAGCTGTGACGGCGACAGCTCGTTGTCGAACACCACCACGTCGACGTCGAGCTCCGCGCACGACGCGCCAAGCGCGTCGACCTTGCCGGACCCGAGGAAGGTTGCGGGATCGGGCCTCGGCCGCTCCTGGAGCGCCCGAAGCACCACCGACCCGCCGGCAGCGTCCACGAGGTCGGCGAGCTCGTCGAGCGAGCGCTCCGCGTCCAGGCGGCGCGCGCGTCCGGCCACCAGGCCGACGATGGCCGCGCGCTCCCGTGTTTTCGTCTTTGCCGTCGAGCCGCTGCTGCGGCGTGCCATGCCAGACTCCTGCCGCGGCTGCCGTCTAGAAGCGGATCTTGACGTCCCGGCCTGGCGCCACGTGGATGCTGTCGATGAACCGGATGTACTGCGGGTCGTTCTGCATGATGAGCGAGCTGGTGCGTACACCGTCGCCGAAGAACCGCACGCCGCGCATCAGCGTGCCGTCCGTCACGCCGGTGGCTGCGAAGATCACACGCGAGCCCGGCGCCAGATCCTTCGCCCGGTACACCTTCTTCAGATCGGTGATGCCCATCGCGCGGCAGCGCTCTTCGTCTTCCGGCTTGCGGATGACGAGGCGTCCGAAGATCTCGCCGTTCAGGCAGCGCATGGCCGCCGCGGTCAACACACCTTCCGGTGCTCCGCCCGTACCCATCACGGCATGGACGCCGGAACCGACAACCGCCGCCGCGATGCCGGCCGACAGGTCGCCGTCGCCAATCAGCCGGATGCGGGCACCGGTCGCGCGGATGTCGGAGATCAGCTTCTCGTGACGATCGCGTTCGAGCACGACGACGACGAGATCCTCGACCCCGCGTCCGAGCGAGCGGGCGATCGCCTGCAGGTTCTCTTCGACGGTCGCGTCGAGGCTGACGTGGTCCTTCGAGCTCGGCCCGACGACCAGCTTCTCCATGTAGAGATCCGGTGCGTGCAGCAGGCCGTCGCGATTCGACGCCGCGAGCACGGCGATGGCGTTCGGCGCGCCCGTCGCGCACAGGTTCGTGCCTTCGAGCGGATCGACGGCGATGTCCACCTGCGGGAACCCCGCGGCCGACGCCGTCCCTCGCATCGCGTGCGGCATGCCGACCTTCTCACCGATGTAGAGCATCGGCGCTTCGTCGCGCTCGCCTTCGCCGATGACGATGCGTCCGTCGATCGGCACCGTGTCCATCACGCGCCGCATGGCTTCGACGGCCACTTGATCGGACTTGTGGCGCTCGCCCTGGCCCATGGTGTGGGCGCACGCGATGGCGGCTTCTTCGACGACGCGGAGAAATTCGAGAGAGAGGTCTGAATCCATGTCTAGTGGCTCACCGGCGGCAGTTCGCACCGCGTGGGTCGATCGACGCGGTATCCGAGCAGGTAGTCCGCCTGCATCAGGGTGTGAATTTCACGCGTGCCTTCGTAGATCACGGCGCCCTTGCAGTTCCGGTAGTAGCGCCCCACCGGGTACTCGTCGGAGTAACCGTTGGCGCCGTGGATCTGCACGGCGTCGCCCGCCGCACGCTCGGAGGCGACCGTGGCAAACCATTTCGCGAGGCCGGTCTCGCGGGTGTTGCGCCGGCCCTCGTTCTTCAGCCAACCCGATCGCATCCAGAGGAGCCGCGAGGCCTGATAGTCGGACTCCATCTGCGCGATCATCTGTTTCACGAGCTGGTGCTGGCCGATCTCGACGCCGAAGGCGCGCCGCTCGCGGGCATACTTCACGCTGGCGTCGCGGCACGCGCGGATCAACCCGGTGGCTCCAGCGGCGACGGTGAAGCGTCCCTGGTCGAGCGCGAACATCGCGATCTTGAATCCCTCGCCCTCGCGTCCCAGCAGGTTGTCCGCGGGCACTTCCACGTCGTCCAGCTTGAACCAGCCGGTGTCGCCCGCAAGGATGCCCCACTTCTCCTTCATCGGTCCGCTCGAGAACCCCTTGAACGATCGCTCGACGATGAAGGCGCTCAGACCCGATGGGTCGCGCTCCTGTTTTCGAGCAAGGTCGGTCCAGGCGATGACGAGAAAGTGGTCGGCGATGTCGGCGAGCGAGATCCACGACTTCTCGCCGTTGAGCACGTAGCTGTCGCCGTGCCTGACAGCGGTCGTTTGAATAGCACGCACATCGCTGCCGGCCGACGGCTCGGTGAGGCCGTACCCGGCGATCTTCGTCCCCTGCGCCTGCGGCACGAGATAGCGGCGCTTCTGCTCCTCCGTGCCCCAGGCCAGGAGCGTGAGGCAATTCAGACCCGCGTGCACGGACATGATGACCCGCAGCGACGTGTCGACGTACTCGAGCTCCTCGCTCGCCAGCCCGAGGCACACGTAGTCCATGCCCGCGCCGCCGTATTCCTCTGGAACTGAAATGCCGAGAAGCCCGAGCGCCGCCATGCCGCCGAGGATGCGGTCGCGATCGAACCGGTGCTGGCGGTCGGCTTCGGCGATGTGCGGCGCGACCTCGCGTGCCGCCCACTCGCGGACCGACTGCTCGAGCAGCCGTTGGTCGTCGGAGAAGTCGAAGCCAATCATGAAAGCGCGCAGGATCGTATCACGCGCCCGATTTCACCCGCACGTGCACGGCCGTGCCTCGCGACGCGGCGAGCGTGTCGGCTGCGCTGCCGCCGTTGACCGAAATCTCGAGGCGCCCCGTCGAGCCAATCAACGCGCAGAGCGACCCTTTCGCGGCGTCGGCATAGGTGTGCGCCAGGCGGTCAATGCGCGCGCCTGCCACGTCGATCGACACCGACGCGAACCTGGCGACCTGCGCGTCCGGGATGTTGGTCACGAGGTTCCCGAAGTGGTCCACTCGAAGCACGATGCCGGTCAGCGTCCCGTCATCCCTGACCGCTGGTTCCGGGACGTCGAGCGACACCAGATCGCTCACGTGCGGTCCGAATTCGGCAATCGGTGTCCCTGCCGCGAGCCAGCCCGCAGCCGGCGCAAACCGGTCGCGCCCCTCGAAGGTCCGGCTGACCGACGGCCGCATGAACCGCGGATTGGCGATCTCGCAGGCGATCCCGACGCCAGAAGCGCGCGTGACGAGCGAGAAGAGGCCGTTGTCGGGTCCGACATAGCGCAGCCCGCCGGTCTCGACGATCACTCCCCGCCTCGCCGATCCGACGCCCGGATCGACGACGCCGACGACGATCGTTCCGCTCGGGAGATAGGGCGCGACGGCTTCGAGTTCGAGCGCGCCGGCCAGGATGTCCTGCGGAGGTACGTCGTGCGTGATGTCCACGATCGCGGCGTCGGGACAGAGCCCGAGCACGACGCCTTTCATCGCGGCCACGTAGTGATCGCGCAGGCCGAAATCAGTGAGCAGCGCGATGACCGGTCGCGCCATGTCGTGTCTCAGCGGGTTTCGTAGGCAGGCTTGCGGAACAGGATTTCGCGCAGGTTGTTCTGGAGCAGAAACGAATCCGATACGCGCAGCCGCTCGAAGAGCCGGATGATGTCGCGATTCGCGAGAATGGCCTGGCGCCCTCTCGATGCCGGATACGTCCGATGCTTCAAATTCACGTCGTCGACGATGACGTAGCGGGTGTACTGGGCGCTGCGCGCCTGGGCGGTACCGAAGAATGCGAGAAGTGCACCTTCGGGCTTCAGCATGCGCGACAAGTGGTCGGCCAGCGCCTGCGCGGCGGGACGATCCAGGTAGTCCATCAGATCCCAGCAGAGGATGCCGTCGACCGAAGCGTCGGGCTGCTTGAACCGCTGCGCGAAGAACGCCGGCAGGTCCGCGAGCTTCCCGTCGCGTATGTGGCGTTCGACGTCGGCGTAGATGTCCTCGATGAGGACCTTGCAGCCAAGATGCTCGCCGAAGAAATTCAGGTTCGAGCCGACGACCGGCGCGAGGTCCATGAGCGTGGGCGACGTCTTCGACGACAGCGTGCCGAGAAACTTGCGCAGCGCCTTGGTCGAGAAGACGGGTTCCTCAACCCTGGACGTGACAGGGCCGGAGGGCTCCGGTTCGGAGCGGCGCGACGAGAGGCGATCGAGCAGACCCACGGGACTCGGAAATTGAGAACTCAGAACTTAGAAGTTAGAAGTCAGAATTGGCTTCAACGCACGGGCGACGGAATTCGCGCGCGAAAAACAAAACCGTACGTAGCGTAGAGCCGATCGCGCGTGCGTTGAAAGAAAAAAGGCGATTGGGCCGCGGCTCAATCGCCCCTGGAGAGTCCGCCGGACACGTGTGTCGCGGTCCAGCGACCGCGGCCGTGAGCTACGTGCGCGCGGTGGCCGCGTGTGCGGCCTGCGCCGGAGCCGGAGTTGTCGCGGCAGCCGCCGCCGCGGGCTTCGTCGCGCCCTCTGCGCCGGGCTTCCGCTGCATGTCGACGCTGCCACGGAAGTGCGCACCTTCCGCGATGGCGACGCGCGGCGAGATGATGTCGCCGTCGACGGAGCCGTTGTCGCGGATATCGACCTTCTCGGAAGCCGTCACATTCCCGGTCACCGAGCCCAGGACGATGACCGCCTTGGCGAAGATCTGCGCCTTGATCTTGCCGTTCGGCCCGATCGTGAGAATGTGATCGCGCAGTTGAATCGTGCCCTCGACCTGCCCTTCGATGGTGAGGTCCTCGCTGCCGTTCAACTCGCCCTTGATGACCACCGATTTGCCGATGTTCACGATATCCCTCTCCAGTTTTTGGCTCGCTTCCGGCCGGTTGGTTGTTCCCGCTGCCGCCGGCTGCGGCTGCGCTGCGGGTTGTCCGCCCTGTTGTGGGCGGACCGCTTCATCGCGTTTCCACATGGTTCAATCCTCCGCCTGACGTGGCGTTAGGGTGTCTGCCTCAGCTGTGAGGGCCTTCAGCGGACTGCCAGTATAGGCTCCGGCAAAAAGTGTTGTCTAGTCCTTTTGCTGCCTATATTTAGCGCGAATGCTAGAATGAAGGCTTCACTATGCGTGTCTACTTCGACTACAACGCGACCACACCTCCGTCGCCGGAAGTTGTTGACTGCGTCGCGTCCGCCACCCGTGAGCTGTTCGGCAACGCCTCGAGCGTGCATCATTTCGGCCAACACGCGAAGGCGGCTCTGGACGAGGCCCGGTCCGCAATCGCCGCCCTCGTCAAGGCGGATCCCTCCGAGGTCGTGTTCACCGCTGGAGGCACGGAGTCGGACAACTTCGCTATCCGTGGAGCGGCGGAGGCATTGGAGGCGACCGGCCGCCGACATCTCATCGCGAGCGCCATCGAGCACGAAGCCGTCCTGAACACCTTGAAGGCGCTGGCGCGCCGCGGCTGGCGGACCACGCTGGTGCCGGTCGATTCATCGGGCGTCGTCTCGCCCGATCGCGTGCGCGAGGCCCTCGCCGACGACACGGCTCTCGTGTCGATCATGCACGCCAACAACGAGATTGGGACCATCCAGCCGATCGCCGACATCGCGGCACTGGCGCGTGCGCGAGGTGCCCTCATGCACACGGACGCCGTGCAGTCGGCGGGCAAGATCCCGATCGATGTGCGGGCGCTCGGCGTCGATCTGCTGTCGCTCTCGGCGCACAAGTTCAATGGACCGAAGGGGGCCGGCGTGCTCTATGTCCGTCGTGGCACCCGCATGCAGCCGATGCTTACTGGCGGCAAGCACGAGCGCAACCGCCGCGCGGGAACGGAGAACACGCCCGCCATTGCCGGTATGGGTGTCGCCGCGCGGCAGGCTGCGCAGAAGCTCGAGACCGAGAGCGTCCGTCTGGCGGCGCTCCGCGACCGGCTCGAGGCCGGCATCCTGGCATCCGTGCCGGGGACGGTCGTGAACGGCGGAGTGTCGCCTCGTGTGCCGAACACGACGAACATCAGCTTCGAACGCGTCGAGGCCGAGAGCCTGCTGATCGCGCTGGACCTCGAAGGGATCGCCGTGTCGACAGGGTCTGCCTGTTCGTCAGGTACGCTGGAGCCGTCGCACGTGCTGAAGGCGATGGGTCTCCCCGTTCACAGGACGCAGAACTCGCTTCGATTCAGCCTCGGGCTCTTCTCGACCGACGCCGAGGTCGAGCGTGTGATCGACACGTTGCCGCGCCTCGTGGACAAGCTCCGGAGCCTCACGCGCGCGGGCGCCGCGGCTGCACGCTGATCATTCCGAATGGACGCAGACGCATGAAGATCGTCGTGGCAATGTCGGGTGGCGTCGATTCGTCGGTGGCCGCGGCCCTGCTCGCCGAGCAGGGCCACGAGGTCATCGGCCTCTCGATGCAGCTGTACGACCAGAGCGAGGGGCAGACGACGTTCGGGAGCTGCTGCTCACTCGACGACCTGCACGATGCCAGGCGCGTGGCGCACGCCATCGGCATCCCGCATTACATCCTGAACTTCGAGCGTGAGTTCGACGAGCAGGTCGTGTCGAACTTCGTGCGCGAGTACGCCGCCGGCAGGACGCCGATTCCGTGCGCCCGCTGCAACAGCGACCTCAAGTTCGCGACGCTCGCGGATCGTGCGGCCGGCCTCGGCGCGAATGCCGTCGCGACGGGACACTACGCGAGGGTCGACAGCGATCCCTCCACCGGCAAGGTGCTGCTGAAGCGCGGACTCGACCGCGCGAAGGACCAGGCGTACTTCCTCTTCTCGCTCACGCAGCAGCAACTGGCTCGCGCGATCTTCCCCGTCGGCGACGTGTCGAAGGATGTCGTTCGCGGATACGCGCGCCGCCTGAACCTGCCGGTCGCCGAGAAGCCGGACAGCCAGGAGATCTGCTTCGTTCCCGACGACGACTACGCGACGTTCGTCTCGATCCGTGCGCCTGGCGTGTCGACGCCCGGCACGATCGTGGACGAGCGAGGGCAGGCGGTCGGGTCGCACCACGGCATCCACAAGTTCACCGTGGGGCAGCGCAAGGGGCTGGGTCTTGCCTCATCGCCCGACGGCTCTCCGCGCTACGTGCTCGCGCTCCGACCGGCAAGCCAGGAGGTCGTGGTCGGGCCGAAGAGCGCGCTGGAGCGGACGACGCTCACGGCATCGGACGTGAACTGGATTCTCGGCCGACCGGATGGGCCGCTGCGGGTGACGGCACAGATCCGTCACCGGCATCAGCCGGCGCCGGCCACCGTGCGCGTCCTCGACGAGGGAACGGGCTCGCGTGCGGAGCTGACGTTCGACGCGCCGCAGATCGCCATCACGCCCGGCCAGGCGGTCGTCTTCTACGACGACGAGGTCGTCGTTGGCGGAGGGTGGATCGACTGACGCCGCTGTAAGCTAGCGGCGATGTCGATGACGCTCTCCCCTGTCTCGCTCGCCTCTCCGTACGCGAGCCTGGTTCCCCTCTCACTCGATCACGCAGACGCACTGCGCGCCGCGGCTCGCGACGGCGAGCTCTGGCGTCTCTGGTACACCACGGTTCCAGCACCGGAGAACATGACCGCGGAGATCGAACGCCGCCTGTCTCTCCAGGCAACCAGCGCGATGCTCCCCTTCACCGTGCTCGATCCCGACGGCGTTCCGGTCGGCATGACGACGTTCATGAACGTCGATCTCGTGAACCGCCGCGTCGAGATCGGATCGACGTGGTATGCGCAGCGCGTGCAGCGTACCGCGCTCAACACGGCCTGCAAGCTGATGCTCCTGCAGCACGCGTTCGATCATCTGCAGTGCATCGCCGTCGAACTGCGCACGCACGTCCTCAACACACAGAGCCGACGCGCCATCGAACGCGTCGGCGCGCGGCAGGACGGCATCCTCCGGAATCACATGCGCATGCCCAACGGCACCCTGCGCGACACCGTCGTGTACAGCATCATCGAGAGCGAGTGGCCCACCGTGCGAGCGCATCTGGAGTGGCAGCTGGCGAGAGAGAGATAGGTCAGGGACGCGGGGGTCGGGAGAGTCAGGCCGGTCGGGAAGCCGGGAGGGCCCGGTAAGGCAGGTGGGGCGGGTAAGGCGGGTGGGTGGCCTGGGCCATTCCTGCCCTGCCAGCCTCACCCGCCGTTCCTGCCGTGTTACGTGTGCAGATGCTCCGGGACGCCGTCGAGATAGTGCTCGGCGTCCAGAGCGGCCATGCAGCCCGACCCGGCGGCGGTGATGGCCTGGCGGTACGTGTGGTCCTGCACGTCGCCGCAGGCGAAGACACCGGGGATGTTGGTCTTCGATCCGTCGCGCGTGAGGATGTAGCCGTCCGCGTCGAGTTCGAGCGCGTGCTTGAACAGCTTCGTGTTCGGCGTGTGGCCGATCGCGACGAAGACGCCGGCGACCGGGATCTCCGAAACCGCGCCGGTGTTCACGTCGCGCATGACGAGGCCGGTCACCTCGCCCTTGCCCGAGTCCTGGATCTCTTCGACGATGGCGTTCATGCGGACTTCGACCTTCGGGTTCGCCCGCACTTTGTCCTGCATGATCTTCGACGCGCGGAACGACTCGCGCCGATGGATCAACGTGACCTTGCTGGCGAACTTCGTGAGGAAGTTCGCCTCTTCCATCGCCGAGTCGCCGCCACCCACCACGGCGATCTCCAGACCGCGGAAGAAGTAGCCGTCGCACGTGGCGCACGTCGACACGCCGTGCCCCATCAGCGTCCGTTCGGACGGCAGACCGAGCAGGCGCGCGGTCGCGCCGGTTGCGATGATCAGCGACTTCGTCTTGTAGACCGCGTCGGTGGTCGTCACCGTGAACGGCATTTCGGAGAAGTCGACCGACGTCACGTGGTTCTGGATGATCTCGGCGCCGAACTTCTCGGCCTGCGCCCGCATTTCGGTCATGAGCTCGGGACCCATGATGCCGTCGCGATGCCCCGGCCAGTTCTCGACCAGGGTGGTCAGCATGAGCTGACCACCGGCTTCGAGCCCTTCGATGACGAGCGGCTGCAGGTTGGCGCGCGCGGAGTACAGAGCAGCAGTGAGTCCGGCAGGGCCGGACCCGATGATGATGACGTTACGAGAGTTCATCAGATGTGCTTGTCGATGGCCTTCTTGAACTCTTCCTTCGGCGCGAGACCGACGACCGATTCGACGATCTGTCCGCCCTTGAAGAGCATCACGGCCGGAATGCCGCGGATCTGGAACTTGATCGCGGTGTTGGGATTCTCGTCGACGTTCAGTTTGCCGACGGTGACCTTTCCGTTGTACTCCGACGCCAGCTGGTCGATCGTCGGGCCGAGGCGCTTGCAGGGGCCGCACCACTCCGCCCAGAAGTCCACGAGTACCGGCTGTCCGCTCTGGAGCACGGACTGGTCGAAGTTGGTGTCGGTGAAGGTCTGCACGTTCTCGGCTGCCATTAAGGTCTCTCCCTGGAAATTGCGTGGTCGTATATTTTGACGTACTCGCGAGCTGAACGGTCCCAGGAATGGTCCTCGCTCATGCCGTTGACCTGAAGCGCGCCCCACGCGTCCTTATTGTCCCAAAACACCCAGACGGCCCTCTTGATCGCGTCGAGCATGGCCGTTTCCGAGTAGTCGTCGAAGACGAAGCCGGTCGCGTCGAAACGCCCCGGCCAGTAGTCCTGCACCGTGTCGGCCAGCCCGCCAACCCGCCGGACGATCGGAACGGTTCCGTACCGGAGGCTGTACATCTGGTTGAGCCCGCACGGCTCGAACAGCGACGGCATCAGGAACATGTCCGATCCCGCCTCGATGAGGTGCGCGAGCCCCTCGTCGAAGCCGATGCGCGCGCCGATCGTGTGCGGGTGTTCGGATGCGAGCCAGCGCCACATGTCCTGGTACCGCGGCTCCCCTGTTCCTAAGACGACGAACGTGGCGCCAAGATCCGGAAGTTCGTGCGAGACGCGAGCGATGAGGTCGAGCCCCTTCTGGTCGACCATACGCGAGATCATCCCGATCATCGGTCGGGCGAGCATGCCGTCATCGATCGGCATGCCGTATTGGGCCAGGACCGCGGCCTTCGCCGCGCGCTTGCCCGCCAGGTCGTCGGCGCTGAATGGTTTCGGTAGAAAGTGATCGCCCGCCGGGTCCCACTGCCGCGCGTCGATGCCGTTCAGGATGCCGACCAGCCGGTCGCCCTGCGACCGCAGCACGCCGTCGAATCCGACGCCGCCCTCCGGCGTCTGGATCTCGGCCGCGTAGTTCGGGCTGACCGTCGTCACGTAGTCGGCGTTGATGACCCCGCCCTTCATGAAGCAGAGGCTGTTGTAGAACTCGAGCTGGTGCATGTTGTACATGCTCCACGGCAGATCCAGCTGCGGCATCCACGACGAGTCGAATCGCCCCTGATAGGCGAGGTTGTGGATCGTGAACACCGATCGCGCGTTTCCAATCGTCGGGTTGAGGGCGTACATCGACCGGAGGTACGTCGGCGCGAGTCCCGCCTGCCAGTCGTGGGCGTGGACGATGTCCAGAGCACTGGGCTGCCGCAGCGCCCATTCCAGCGCGGCGCGAACGAGGACTGCGAAGCGACGCGGGTTGTCCGGGTAGTCCCAGTTGCCGTAGCCGTAGTAGAAATCGCGGTCGAACAATCCCGGTGCGTCGACCAGCATCGCTCGCGCGCCGTCGCCGAGCGGCGCCTCGTAGAGGCTGATCTCGGCGTAGTACCCGCCAACGGTCAGCCAGAAGTGCTCGCGGAACTCGCCGACGTTGACGCCGCGGTATCTGGGCGTGAACAGCGTCACGTCCCATCCGAGTCGCGCGATGGCGGGAGGCAGCGCCCCGAGCACATCGGCGAGTCCTCCGGTCTTCGAGAAAGGCAAGGCTTCGGAGCCGATCATCAGAACCGATCGGCGGGGAGCGACGGGCGGGGCGGGCGGCATGCGTCGCGTCATTGTATCAACGCGCTCGATCCGACAGCCCGGCCTGAGGCCACGATACAATCCTCACGTGTCAGAGCGACCGCCCCGCCCCGCACGCGCCGAACCGCGTGAAATCGTCGAATTGAAGCAGTTGAAGGTGGCGAACCCCGAGCTTGGCGATGCCGTCGACATGCAGGTCGCGCTCGTCGAGGTCCAGCGTCGCATTCAGGGACGCGTCCCGCTCCCGCGCCTCCAGCCGGACACCGCATGGCTCGCGGCCCAGCAGAAGGCCGGGCGGCCAGCGGTCAGGTTCGACGACATTCCGCTCGACTGGAGCGACTTCCGTCTGACGCTGCGGCAGACCGCCGACATCCTGTTTCGGTTCCATCACCTCGATCGCGCCGACCACGAGCAGGTGCAGCTGCTGACCCGCGAAGGCAACGCGCTCGAGCCGCTGGTCGCGAGCTGGTACACGGCGACTTCCGGCGTCGAGCCCGGCGCTCCGCCCGCGCGTCTGTCCGAAGGCGTTCCCGAATCGCTCGACATGCTGCTGCTCCTCGCGGTACGTCCCTTCCTCACGCGCTGCGCGGAGGCGCTGATGCCGAGGCCCGATTTCGGCGCCTGGCAACACGGCCACTGCCCTGTCTGTGGATGGGAACCGGACTTCGCGGTGGTCACGCCTTCCGGCGAGCGACGCCTGATCTGCGGGCGTTGCGCCGCGCAGTGGGCGTTCGGTGCGCTGACCTGCCCGTATTGCTCCAATGACGACCGCTCCGCCATCACGTCGTTCGCGACGCGCGACGGCCGGTACCGTGTCTACGGCTGCAACGTGTGCAAGCGCTATCTGAAGGCGTACGACGCCCGCAATGCGTTGCGTCCGGTGATGGTGGCGGTGGATGCGATTGCGACGCTGCCGCTCGACGCGGCGGCGCAGCAGCGCGGCTACGCTGGCTGAGCGAGCCCTACTGCTGTTGCTGCTGCTGGGGCGAGAGCGTCATCGGTGCGCGCGTCGCGAACACGGTCGACGCCTTCGATGACAGCCAGTTGAACAGGTTCTGCGTTTCCATGAACCGGCCGGCGTTCGAGCGTGCGCCGAGCACGACGACCGCCACTTCCTGACCACCCTGCGGCAGCCGGAGCAGCGTCGCCAGGCAGTAGCCGGCGCGCGAGATGAAGCCGGTCTTTCCCGCGCGCACTTCCAGATCCTGGCGGCCCAGCAGATGGTTCGTGCTGCGGAAGACGATGTCGCGCCTGGCGGAGTGCACCGTGTACTCCGGCGTCCGCATGATCGAGCCGATGCGCTCGTCATTCGACGCGTGCGTGATGAGGCGCGCCATGTCGTACGCCGACGACACGTTCTCGGACAGCAGACCCGATGGATCGGCGTAATGCGTGCTCTCGAGACCGAGCTCCGCGGCCTTCTCGTTCATGCGGCGGATGAAACCGATCGAACCATACGACGAGACCCGCGCCAGCGCACGCGCCGCGGCGTTATCCGAGGCGATGAGCAGCAGATGCAGCAGATCGTCGGCCGTGACCTTGTCGTTCAGGCGCAGCTTGGTGGTGGACGCCTGGAAGACGTCGCTCCGGGCAACCGTGACCGACTGCGTGAGATCGGGATTGTTCTCGAGGAAGACCGTGGCGGTCATCACCTTGGTGATGCTCGCGATGGAGCGCTGGTCCTGGGAGTTCTCTTCCCAGAGCACCTGGTTGGTCTCCGGGTTGTAGATGATGGCGGCAGCCGCGCGGAGGTCCGGAACGAGATCGCCGCTCGCGTCGACCTTGTAACGCGGCGTTACCGTGTCTGCCATCTCGCGGGCGGCAGCAACCGCGCGGGCGACGGCCGAACGCTGCGCTACCGTAGCACGCGCAGGAGCCGGAGCCTTCTTCCGGACAGCCGTTGAAGCCGTCGTGCGCTTCGCGGTCGTCTTGCGGGTCGTACTAGTGGTTTGAGCTTCGGTCGTGCTGGTGCCGAAACTGATGAGGCTCCCGAGAACGAGAGCACCGATCCAGAAATTTGATTTTCTGATCACTATAGAAGACCCGTGGCTGTAAGTTACCGGAAACGCAGGGTCATCATAGCAGGGAATTCGTAGAGCGCAATGTGTTTATCGTCGCCGGACGAAAATCACTTACGGGTGCGAGCGCCTCAGCTCGGCGCTTTCCAATCCTGTGCCAGAATGAGTCCCGTCCAAAACGGCGAATCGACGCTGCTCTCCCGCTTATCGGCTCCTTCTGGAACGGCCGTATATGACAACGCGTGAACTCGAAGAGTACAGGGCGATGCGCGACACCATCCGCGAGCGCGGCACCGCGCGTCACTGGATCGTCGTGGTCGGGCTGGCTGCATGGGCGGCGCTGGTTGTAGCGACGAGCCTGATCGGTGCGCTGCCTGTGGTCGCGCTGGCTCCGCTCGTCGTGCTGGCGACGGTGTTCGAGGTGGTCTTCACGCTGCACACCGGCGTCGAGCGCGTCGGCCGCTACGTGCAGGTGTTCTTCGAACAGCCTGACGAGAGCGCATCGTGGGAGCACGTCGCCATGGCATATGGCCGGAGCTTCGGCGGAGGCGGAATCGACGCGCTCTTCTCTCCCGTCTTCTGGGCGGCAACGGCCATCAACTTCGTGCCGGTCAGCCTCTCGCGACCCGTGGCGATCGACTGGCTGATCGTCGGCGCCGTGCACGTCCTGTTCGCCTTCCGCGTGTGGCGCGCGAAGCGGCAGGCGGCCGGGCAACGCGCCATCGACCTCGAGCGATTCACCCGCCTGAAGACGGGATCCGCGCGCTAGTCGGTTCGACGTCCGGCGTCAGGCGCGGGAGACGAGCGTCGCTTCGCGGGCGCCGTGGACCGCATTCACGATCCAGATGCGCGTGGCGCGCCGCAACTCCTCCACCGTGACGACCCGCTCTGAGATTTCGCCGGCGGCAAGCATCGACGCTCGGCACGTGCCCGGAAGCAGGCCGCAGTCGATCGGCGGCGTGACGCGATGTCCGTCGACCTCGACGATCACGTTCGCGGTGGTCGCTTCCGTGATCTGCCCTGCCCCATTCCACAGCAGCACGTCGTCCACGTCGGGCGCGGACGCCCTGGCCCGCTCGTAGACGCCGCGGTTCGTCGTCTTGTGGAACAGGAAGATGTCGCTCGCGTCGACCGGCTCGGAGGCCAGGGATACCTTGAGAATCCGGTCGGTGGGCACGTGTGGCTGCGCCTCGGCGCGAGGCACTCCGTCGCTGGCGACGAGCAGCCGCACGCGCATCGCCAGTGTCGCCCCGGCCACGGCCGCGTCCAGTGCCGACTCGATTCGCGCGTCATCGACCGGCACGTCGAAGTACTCCGCCGAGGCGCGAAGACGATCCATGTGCCGATCGTGCAGGAAGTAGCCTTCGCCAGGCGACCACCGGAACGTCTCGAGCAGATCGAACACGGCCGGCCGATGCCCGAGTATCGAGGCCTTCGCCAGGCACTCGTCGTATTCCGCGTCGACCTGCGAGTCCCAGACGATGCCGCTGCCGATGCCGAACGATAGAGTGCCGCTTGCGCGGTCGACGACGGCTGTTCGTATGGCGACGTTGAACCGCGCCAGGCCATCGGGCGGAACGTGGCCGATCGCGCCGGTGTAAATGCCGCGTGACGTGCTCTCGAGCCCCGCGAGCAACTCCATCGTGCGGACCTTCGGCGCCCCCGTAATCGACGCCGACGGATGCAGCGCGGCGAACACGTCGTCCAGCGGCGCCATCGAGCGCGCCTTCACGAGCGATGTCATCTGCCAGACGTTCGGATAGCGCTCGACCTGAAAGAGCTGCGGAACCTCGACCGTCCCGACTTCGGCAATGCGGCCGAGGTCGTTGCGGATCATGTCGACCACCATCACGTTCTCGGCGCGGTTCTTCGGCGACCCCGCCAGTTCCACACCAGCCGCGCGGTCTTCGTCTAGCGTCCGCCCTCGCCTTGCCGTTCCCTTCATCGGCTTCGCGAAGATCTCCGCGCCGCGGAACTCGAAGAACAGTTCCGGCGATGCCGAGCAGACGACGGTGTCGCCGAGGTCGATGTATGCGCCGTATCCGCCTCGTTGCGAACGACACAGATCCGCGAACAGCGCGAACGCATCGCCTTCGAACGAGCCGCGCAGCTGGAAGGTGTAGTTGACCTGATAGGTGTCACCCGCCTGGAGGTGGGCCTTGATACGGTGAAATGCCTCGGCGAACGCTTCGCGGTCGACGGTGGGCGTCAGAGCGCCGAGCGAATAAGTCCCGGAGCCCTCCGGCGGACCCGACTCGGAAACGTGAGCCGCATCGTAGAAGGCAAACCAGGCCAGCGGTATCCGATCGCCGGAGGCCGGCGCCGGCGTCACCGCCAGATCGAATGCAGCAGCCGCATCGAACGAGACGAAGCCGACCGCGTGCAGCGCGCGGTCGCGCGTGATCTGCTCGACATCCGACAGCGTGCGACGCACGGCCTGTGGCGAGTCCGCCTGGAGAATCAGCGCGGGATCGCTGAATGCGAGCCATCGGTCGTCGGCGATCTGCACGCGCGCAGTGAAACGGTCACTCACGATTTGAAATTATTGCGCGACTTCAATCCAACGAGCCGGATCGCGCGCGATACGCGCGAAGATTTTGCCGTTCGCTTACCCGCGTCCATTCGTTCGATCCACCGATAATCGCAAAAGGGGAAGGGCACGCGTCGTCGCCGCTCGCGCGGGCACATCGCTTGCTCTCCACGGCACGGCAGACCGGCGTTGGCCGGGATTCGGATCGGTCGGTCGGCTTCAGAGCGCGGTTGAGGGCCGCGATCGCACGGGGGGCACCATGAGTCTTGTTCGTCTGCTCGGTTTCACGACTCTGAACTGCGGATGCGTCGTCGGACGCTATCGCGAGCTGGCCACCAGCCGCGAGGTGACTTACGTCGAAGAAAAGGGCAAGGGCTGTCCGAGCCACGGCCATCGGCGCAACCACACCGTCACCAGCGACCGCCTCGCCGCAGCCGCCACTCTGAACAAAGCCTCCTGAGGCTCCCGCGTCCGGTGTCCCCCGCACCGGACTGCTCGGCATTCCGGGGTTGACCCCGCCACTTGTACTTCGCCGCTCCGTAACGTAGAATCCGCTCACTGCCGACAATATGAGCGAACCGATGGGCACCACTGTGAACCCACACAAAGTCGTACGTACGGAATCCGAAGTCGAAGGACGCTTCTTCCTGGCTGACTGCCGCGAGGTCTTCGCCAGTCTTGAACCGGCCAGCGTCGATGTCATCGTCACATCGCCGCCCTACAACATGGGCATCCGGTACAACACGTACCAGGACACGCTCGAGCAGGACGAATACCTTCGATGGACGAGCGACTGGGTGGCTGCCGCCGCCCGCGTGCTCAAGCCGGAAGGGTCGCTGTTCCTGAACGTCGGCACGCGTCCATCGGACCCGTGGACGGCGCTCGACGTCGCGCAGGCAGTCCGTCCCCACCTGCGCCTCCAGAACATCATTCACTGGGTGAAGGCGGTCGCCATCGATCAGGCCAACACCAGTGCCGCGGCAGGAATCACGCGAGATATCGCCGTCGGCCACTACAAGCCGATCAACAGCGAGCGCTATGTCAACGACTGCCACGAGTTCCTCTTCCACTTCACACCGCACGGCACGACGCGGCTCGATCGGCTGGCGCTCGGCGTCCCGTATCAGGACCAGTCGAACATCAGCCGTTGGCGCGCGGGAGCCGAGGGAGTCCGCTGCCGCGGCAACACGTGGTTCATTCCGTACGAGACGATCCAGCGCCGCGACAAGGATCGTCCGCACCCGGCCACATTCCCGGCGAAGCTGCCCGAGCAGTGCATTCGCCTCCACGGCGTGTCGAAGGTGAACCTCGTGATGGATCCCTTCACGGGACTCGGCAGCACGGCTGTCGCGTGTGCGCGCCTCGGCGTGAACTTCGTAGGCGCCGATATCGACGAGTTCTATCTGGAGGAAGCGGTTGAACGGATGAAGGAAGCTGGCAGGCGCAGCTCCCTTCCCGGACGTGGCGTGGCGAAGATGGCGAAGGCGAAGGAACCGAGGCCTACGGCTGCTTTGGCGCGGCCGACGGCGCGGCGGGCTTAGGCGACCGCAGCACGTATTCCTTGCGCGAGAACACGTTCAGGCCCTTGCGGGTGACCTTCACTTCGAGCTGACGCCGGCGCTTCGTCGCGTCGGGGTTGCTCGAGTAGTAGCCGAGCACGTAGTAGTCGCTGCTCGCGGCATCGATGTTCTTCAGCGCCTTGTCGAAGTCGTTCATGTTGACGACGGCGACGCCGCCCGTCTCTTCGGACAGCACGCGCAGGCTGTCCTGCGACTTCCGCACGTAATCGCCCCACTCGGTGGGATCCACCTGCTCGTCGATGTCAGAACCGGCGACCAGACCGCGCGGGTCGATCGTGTAGATCGTCGTGTTCGCGCGGTTCGCCGCGCGCGTGATCTCGCCGAGCTCGAAGGCCAGCTCCGCGTCGCTGAAGGTTTCGCTCTGCTGCTGCTGGCGGACCATGGAGTCGACCTGCTGGCCGCCCGAACCATCGCCCGTGTCAGGGTTGTTCGCCATGACGTTCGACTGGTTCTGCATGAACGGCGAGCTGGGATCGCGAAGACCGAGGCGCGAATCCTGGAACGGGTTGAAGTCGTAACCCTCGCTGACCCACACGAGCGCCTTGCGGCGGTTGTGGACCTTCTCCAGGTTGTCGAGCGCCTCCTGCATCGTCGAGAACGCTACGTGCGCCTGATAGCGGAGTTCGGTCGGACCTTCGCTGCCCGTTCCGTTGCCGATGATCTCGCTCGGCTTCAACCCGCCGCCGGTCATCTTGTTGATCGCTTCATCCAGACGACGACGGTCGTACGTCATGTCGATCGAGATCGACGACGGACCGCTGGAGACGATGCCGAAGAGATCGCCTTCGTGAATGAGGTTCTTGCCGATCTTCTTGAACAGTTCCCGCACGCGTCCGGTGTTCTGGAACTGCAGGTGCAGGTCGTCGACGAAGAAGAGGAAGATGCGTCCCGACGTGTCCTGCACCTTGCGAGCCGGCGGCAGGATGATTCCCTCGGGCGGAGGCGGAGGCGGTGCTTCGAGGAGGTTCGAGACGCGGCCTCCGTGGCTCAACGTCATCGACGAGATGTCCTGCTTGACGCCGTCTTCGTAGATCTCGAATTCGTCCTTCTTGAGGTCCGGCACGAAGCGACCCTGGTCGTCCTTGATGACCACGTCCATCGTGACGGCATCGATCTGAACCCTGAAGGTGGGAGACTGCCCTTGGGCCTGGGCAGGGCGAGCGGGCGCCTGGGCCGAAAGACCCGCGGCGAGCAGGACGGTCAGCGCCGACGACCAGAACCCATTCAATTTCAGAGTCATAGCACCTGGATTATGCCACGCCTTGATGGCGCGGCTACTGCTCTTCAGACGACGGATCGGGCTCGTCGGATGGGTCCGGTGCGCTGTCCGCGTCACCCTCGTCATCCGCAGAGGCACCGGGCTCGGCCGGACCAGCCTGCTGGCCGTCCGCTGACGCCGAAGCCCCATCGGCCGACGTTCCGCGGCGCTTGCGTCCGCCCCGCCGGCGGCGGCGTTTCCGAGTGGCTTGTTCGCCCGTGGCGGCGCCCGCCTCGGGACTTGCCACGGGCGCGGTCAATTCCGCGGCAACGGAGGTGTCGACGCTTTCGGAAACCGGCAGCGACGTCGGCCTGGGCGGCGCATCGTCGTGGAACCCGTTGCCGGCATCCTGCGGCTGTCGTTCGCCTTGAACGGGGCCGCCATCCTCCGTCTCCATCGCGCGCCGTTCCTGGCGTGCCGCCTTCTCCGCCTTGCGCCGCTCACGCCAGTACTCCGTCATGTCGGGCGGAGGCATCGGCGTGTTGACGATGGTTTCCCAGTCGAAGGCGACTCCGGGATATTGCTGTTCGAGGCTGCGCCGGACCTCCGGATCGAACGGCTGCCGGCCGATCCGCACGCCTGGCGGCGTGCGGTACCAGTAGATCACGCGCGAGCGTCCGGGTTTCCCCCGCCGCGTCGGCGTGTGAACCAGGTAAACGTACTCGTAGCCCCGCTTGTCGCGGGTGAACCGTACTGAGGGCACTGCTTACTTGCTACTTGCGTTTGGCCGGACGAGCGGCTTTCTTCACGACAACGGCCTTTCGACGGGGCGCCGCCGCCTGCTTCGCGGGACGTGCAGCCGGCCGCTTCGACTTCGCCGGCGCGGCTTTCTTCGCCTCGGCCCGCTTGGCCACGGGCCGCTTCGCCGGCGCCACCGCCTTCTTGCGCGGTGTCGTATCAGCGACGGGCCGCCGTGGCGGCGGAGCCAGAATCGGCGCTTCCTTGGACCGGTGGATCAAGGCGAACCGCACATCGTCGCCGACGCTGTGATAGCTCCAGACCTCGGTGACCGGGATGTTGTTGTCCTCGCAGAGGCGCCGCGCGACGTCGACCATCCCCGCTGGCACGTATAGATGAAATGCCGCGCGGATCTTCGAGTAATGCGCCCACTCGGCGAGCGCCTCGAGGTGGTTGACCGACTCCCCCGTCTCCACTTCGACGACGGCTTCGAGGCGACGCCCTCTTTCGGCGGAATACAGCACCAGGTCCGGGAACAACGACGCCGCGCCGGTTCCGACAGGCGCATTCTGTTCGGCGCCGGGGTTCATTCCCGCGTCGTACTTGCGCCGGCTCTTGCCGTGGAGCAAACGGATAATGCGGTCGTGCTCGAGTTGTTCGCGGACGGGCCGTACCAGAATCGGGCTCACCTAGCGCCTCCAAGTATTTGGATACTGACGGTAGGAAACTCCGAAGTGTAACACGGAGTTGTCAAGCTCTTCGGCCTTCCCACCCAGATGGGTTCGCATCGTCGGCTACAATGGCGCGGATGCCGGCATCCGGACAGGCACCCGCGTCCATCCTCATCGTCGACGACGACGAGGCCGTGACGCAGACGTTCGCCCGGATGCTGCGTATGGAAGGCTTCAGCGTCAGGACCGCGATCAACGCCGAGTCCGGTCTCAACGAAGCCGCCCAGAACCATCCTGACGCAATCATCCTCGACCTTCGGATGCCCCTGGTCGACGGTCTCGGCTTCCTCAAACGACTCAGGGCTACTGAAAGCGAACGTCACATTCCGGTGGCCATTGTCACTGGCGACTATTTCCTCGACGAGCAGGTATCGACTGAACTGCGGCAGCTCGGAGCCGAACTCAAGTTCAAGCCGCTCTGGCTCGAGGATCTGGTGGGCCTCGCTCGGACCCTGCTCAAGGTGACACACTGAACCGCGACGATTTCCGTTTCATCCGCGCCTGCCGCCGCCAACCCGTCGACGCGACTCCCCTCTGGTTCATGCGCCAGGCGGGACGATACATGTCGATCTACAGGGAGCTCCGCAAGCGCTACACCCTGCTCGACCTCTGTCGGACACCCGACCTGGCGACCGAAGTCACGATGCAACCGGTCCAGGCCATCGAAGTGGACGCGGCGATCCTGTTCTCGGATCTCCTCCTGCCGCTCGAGCCGATGGGAATCCGGTTCGACTTCATCAAGGGCGAGGGGCCGCAGATCGAGAACCCGATCGACGGTGACGCCGATATCGACAGGCTGCGGCCGTTCGAGTCGCGCGAGGCGCTCGGCCACGTGCTCCAGGCCATCCGTCAGATCCAGGTCGAGCTGTCGGGGAAGATTCCGCTGATTGGCTTCGCCGGCGCGCCGTTCACGCTCGCGTCGTACGCGATCGAGGGCGGCCACTCGAACAACTTCGCGAAGACGAAGGCCATCATGTACGGCCACCCCGCGTCGTGGCACAAGCTGTGTGCGCTGTTCGCCGAGGTCATCGGCGAATACCTCGTCGCGCAGATTGAAGCCGGCGTCGACGTCGTGCAGGTCTTCGACTCCTGGGTCGGCGCGCTGAACGCCGCGGATTATCGCGAGTTCATCCTTCCCCACACCCGGCGGATCTTCGAGATCGTGACCGCGAAATCCAGCGTGCCCACGATCCACTTCGGCGTCGGCACCTGGTCCATCCTTCCCGAGATGCGCGAAGCGGGAGGCGATGTCATCGGCGCCGACTGGCGGTCGCCGCTCGACGACGCGTGGACACGAATCGGCCACGACCGCGCCGTCCAGGGCAACCTCGATCCGACGCTGCTCCTCGGGCCACGCGATCGCCTGCTCGCCGGCGTGGACGATGTGCTGGCGAGGGCGGAAGGGCGTCCGGGGCACATCTTCAACCTGGGCCACGGCATCCTGCCGCAGACGCCGCTCGAACACGTGCAGCTCGTCGCGCGGTACGTGCACCAGCGCACCGCGCGCTGACTATGATCAACCGGTGAGCGACACCGTTCGGGTTGCCATCCTCGGAGGCGGCATCGCGGGACTCGCGACCGCCTACGAGCTCCATCAACAGAAGATTCCCTTCACGCTGCTCGAGGCAGGACCGCGCGTCGGCGGCGTCATCTTCAGCGAGACCGTCGACGGCTTCGTCGTCGACGGCGGCCCCGATTCACTGCTGATCCAGAAGCCGGAAGGGATCAAGCTGTGTCAGGAGCTGGGGCTCGGCCATCGGCTCATCACGACAGGGCTTCCCCGTCTCGCCTACATCCAGCGCGGTGGATGCCTGCACGCGCTTCCAGCCGGCTCGGTGCTTGGCATTCCAACGGAGTGGGCGCCGTTCATCCGCACCAGCCTCTTCTCCTGGCCGGGCAAGATCCGCATGGGCCTGGAGATGTTCGTCCCGAGGCGCGCTGACACGAGCGACGAATCGATCGGTTCGTTCATGCGCCGACGTTTCGGGAACGAAGCGGTCGACTACCTCGCGGAGCCGCTTCTCGCCGGCATTCACGCGGGCGACGTGGATCGCCTCTCGATTCGGGCACTCTTCCCGCGCTTTCCCGAGACCGAACAGCGGTTCGGCAGCCTGCTGCGGGCCTTCCGACGACAGCCGCGTCCAGGGGCATCGAAGGATGGCGCGTTCAAGTCGCTGCCCGGCGGCCTCAGCGAACTGATCGGTGCGCTCGAGCGCGTCCTGCCAGCGGAATCGATGCGGACGCGAACCGCGGTGGCGTCGGTGTCGTTCGACGGCGCGGCCTATCGCATCGAGACATCAACCGGCGAGACCATTGCCGCGCGCGTGGTCGTCGCGGCGACACCGGCTTACGTGTCGGCACGGATTCTCGGCGGCGTCGCGCCCGACCTTGCACGTCTCTGCGGTGAGATTCCGTACGCGTCAGCCGCGACGGTCGCCTTCGCGTTCGATCGCGACGCCATTCGGCATCCACTCAACGGATCCGGGTTCGTCGTCCCGCGCGTGGAGAAGACCGGCATCATGGCGGGATCGTGGCTGTCGTCGAAGTGGCCGGGGCGTGCGCCCGAAGGCAAGGCGCTGATGCGCGCGTTCCTCGGAGGCGCGCGCGATCCTGGCGCGCTCGACCGATCGGACGCCGAGATGACGTCGGTGGCGCTCGAGGCGATGCGTCCGCTTGTCGGCATCACCGGACAGCCGTTGTTCACGCGCGTGTATCGATGGGAGAAGGCCAACGCGCAGCACGAGGTCGGCCATCTCGAGCGGGTCGCGGCCATCGAACGCGATCTCGCCTCCCGTCCCGGACTCTTCATCACGGGCAGCGGCTTCCGCGCTGTCGGCATCCCCGATTGCGTTGCCGACGCGCGCGCCACAGCCCGACAGGTATCCGCATGGCTCGCATCGTCAGTCTCGTAGTTCTTTCGGCGTTCCTCCTGACCGCCGGCTCCGTTCACGCCCAGCAACCCGCATCGACATCGGTCATTCCTGCGGAGCTGCAGAAGCTGTTGCAGCAGATCAAGGCGGCCGACACCGATCTGCTCGCCGTCTCCGAGGAAGATGGTCGATTCCTTCGCGTGATGGCGGCGTCGAGCGGCGCCACGCGCGCCCTCGAGATCGGCGGCGCCAACGGCTACTCCGCTATCTGGATTGGTCTCGGGCTGCGACAGACCGGCGGGAAGCTGACGACGATCGAGTACGACCCCGCGCGCGCGAAGACGGCCGCGGAGAACATCCGGAAGGCGGGCCTCTCCGACATCGTCACCGTCGTGTCGGGCGACGCCTTCAAGGAGATTCCGAAGCTGCAGGGGGACTTCGATTTCGTGTTCCTCGACGCGTGGAAGCGTGACTACAAGCGATTCCTCGACATGGTCTTTCCGAGGCTGAAGCCGCGCGGGCTCTTCCTGGCGCACAATGTCGTCAACAAGAAGAACGAGATGACCGACTTCCTGACGGCCATCCAGGGCGACCCGCGAATGTTCACGTCGATCGTGACGCCATCGGGTGAGGGCGTCTCGATCACGATGAAGACGCGCTGACGGGGACACACCATGAACCGGCCGCTGCACATCATCGGAGCGCCGCTCGACTTCGGAGGCGGACGACGAGGGGTCGATATGGGGCCGTCGGCGTTCCGGATTGCCGGGCTCGATGAGCGGCTCGCGTCGCTCGGCTTTTCGGTGGTCGACAAGGGGAACGTCACCGTTCCGGTGCGCGAAACCGTCGGCAGCGGCGATCCGAGCAAGAAGTACATCGGCGAGATCGCCGCTGTCTGCGCCGACATCTACGGTGCGTCGGTCTCGTCGCTCGACGCCGGAGCGCTGCCCATCGTCCTCGGCGGCGATCACAGCATCGGCGCCGGCTCGGTAGCGGCGGCCGCCGCGTGGGCGCGGTGCATGCGGCAGCATCCGATCGGTCTGCTGTGGATCGACGCGCACGGCGACATGAACACGCCGTCGACCTCGCCGAGCGGCAACGTCCACGGCATGCCGCTGGCGGCGCTGCTGGGTCCCGAGCCGCACGAACTGTCGAACATCGGCGGGTTCCTCCCGACCGTGCGTCCGGAACACACCGTGCTGATTGGCGTCCGCAACCTCGACGAGCGCGAGAAGGCACTCGTGCGCGACTCCGGCGTCCATGTCTTCACGATGAAGGACATCGATCGCCAGGGCATCGCGACGATCGTCGAGCAGGCGGTGGCCTTCGCATCGGCTGGCACCGCTGGCATTCACGTGTCGTTCGACATGGACGTGTGCGATCCGTCCATTGCGCCCGGCGTCGGCACGCCGGTGAAGGGCGGCCTCGACTACCGCGAGGCGCACATGGTGATGGAGATCGTCGCCGACTCGGGACTGCTCACGTCGCTCGATCTCGTCGAAGTGAATCCGACACTCGATCTGCGGAACACGACGGCGGAACTCGGAGTCGAGCTCGCGTTGTCGGCGTTGGGACAGAAGATCCTCTAGGGAATTGAGAATTGAGAATTGAGAATTCGGAATTGAGAGCGAAACCGGGTGTGCGGAGGACGCCCCTGACGTGACGTAGTAAAATGCGCGTCTCGCCTGACCTGGTAGCTCAGTGGTAGAGCATCTGACTTTTAATCAGAGGGTCGCGGGTTCGATCCCCGCCCGGGTCACTTCCTTGGGTTACACCTTCACTCGCGAACCTCCCTTGTCACCTCCTCAAAGGCGGGCGACGAAGCGGTTAGCTCCCTCCCAACGTGTCCACCGGAGGATCGATGGGTGGATTGGGTTCAGGAAGTGCCTTCGAACTCCAGGTTCCACTCGACCCGCCGTTGGCGTCGCTGCTCACATAGTTGCCATTGGCGGAGCCGGCGCCGAACTGGCCGGTGATGGTCGCGGTGCAATTCGTGCAGCTTGCGCGGATCTGGCTCCCCGATGTCGTCCCTGAGAAGTACAGGACGGCCGATTCCCCCAGTGCCACCGTGCCGCTCGCCGGGGCGGAGCCCCACACGCTGGTGCCACTGACGGTGAGGCAAAAGCTTCCGCCTTCGGGGTTACCCGGGCCGACGTTGTTCGTGTAGAACCCATTGTAGGTACCGCAATAGGGCTGTACCGACACCGTGCTGGTGACCGTGGCAGCGGAGACCGAGAGAGGCGAGCCGGGCGAGGACAGCGCGACCAGCCCGGCGCTTCCACCGAAGGTGCCAGCGCCAGTCACCGACCCATCGGCCTTGGCCGTCGCCGTGAACTGGTATCCGCCGCCCTGCACGGTCATGCTCCCGGTGGCTTTCGTGAACGTGCCGGTCAGCGACACCGTCGCGCCGTCGGCGGTTCTTAAGGAGGCGGTGACCGCACCGGTCGACTTCTGTTGGGTGACACCGCCCACGATCGTCGTCGGCACGGACGTCTTGAGCACGAGCGCTGCGGATTTGCCGTCGGAGTTCACGCTGACGACACCGGAATAGAGGGTGACCACCGGCGGTCCCTTTGTGGTGGATTGGCTTGAGGGCGACGTCGGACTGGACCCGCCGCCGCAAGCGGCTTCCAGCAACAGAGCGAGACTCACAGCAAGGGTTCTGCGCAGCGAAGCGGTCATCATTGGACCGCGATTCTAGCTCAGCCGTTGAGCCCGACAGCGTAAGAGAACCGTTGAATTGCAACGACCGCTAGGGGACCCGCCTACGCTCGCAGGCGGATCTCCATGTACACGTTCGAGCGGGCATAGGGAGACACACGCGGCGGAATCGCATGCACGAACCCGAGCCGGTCGTAGAGGCGAATCGCGTTCTTTAGCGTGTCGTTCGTTTCCAGGTACATCAGCGCCGCACCCTGCTCCCGTGCATACGCGATAGCGGCACGTCCGAGCGCTTCGGCTACCCCGCGCCCCCGATGCGACGGCTGCACGGCCATCTTCGCGAGCTCGAAGACGTCTGCCGATTGGCGAATCGCGGCGACGGTCCCGATCGGCGCCTCGCCGTCTATCGCGAAGAAGATTTCACCCCCGTTTGCAATGACCTCCGTCTCGGGACTTTCCAGCACAGTGGGATCCGAAGCTTGGAATTCACGTGACTTGAAGTCGCGGC
>JADMIO011189570.1_pt1 | contig 108907 bp, 80 predicted proteins | sample 8958161 | NCBI WGS metagenome assembly JADMIO01 (sample SAMN16585339, study PRJNA669376) | soil metagenome | isolation source: Crop rotation soil | place: USA: Cullars Rotation, Alabama | collected 2011
CGCGACAACTTGTCCACGTGGAATTCTAAGCTTAGGATCCCAATGTGCTGGAAAGCCGCGCTCGCCTTCAAGGCGTTCAAGCCCGACTTTCGTGAGGGAACCGGCCTTGAACTCGAAAAGAATATTACGCTCTTTCATGGCATCGCCAGCACGCAGGTCCTGGCCGGGGACACGGCTGCGGCGATGACAACAATTGCCGCGGCGAAAGCGACAATCGACCGCATTTTCGACGCCATGCCCAGTAATTCGGCGGCCTTTCAAATCGCTGTGCGCCTCCTGGCGTTAAAGGCGAAAGCAGGCGATCCCAAAGGCGCTGAGGCGACTCTGAAGACGCTGCGGGCCGACTCGGACCTAACCGACGCGTGGAACGGCGTTGCAACGGCATATATGGCGCAGAAGGACCAGGCCGCCGCTGAGCGCGCCTTTGCGTCGGCATTGGCCTCGGCCACTTCGGCATTTCAGAAATCTAAATACCCGGAGCACGAGGCTGGGCCTGCGACGCGCGTGGCGATCGCCCGTGCGGATGCGGGCGACTGGCAGGGTGCCCTGCAGACGATGAAACAGTCGAATGAAAAGGGAGACAATGTAAGCCGCGCTTATGCAGCGGTCATTCGGACTCGCGCGATGTCCGGAGATATCTCCGGCATTCAGGACATGATCGAGCAGAGCGAATTGACTCAGCGGCAGCGGTCTTATTCGGTGGCCGGCGCCGCGAGTTTGCTGATCGATAGTGGAAATCTCAAGGCGGCCGAGGAGCTGCTTAGTGGCCCCACGCCCCTCGAGTCAGCGGCAGTCGCCAAGGTGCTGGCTGTGTCGGCGCGCGAGGGACATCTCGATGTTGTGTTGAAGCATATCGAGCGGCTTTCCGCGCGAGATCGCCTGCAATTGGCGACCGTTTTCGTGAAGGCAAAAGATCAGGCAGGGGCCAGAAAAGTGCTGGAATCGGTTGCGGAAGGTTTTTTGGCGCTGCCCGATTCGCCCGAAAGGCGCGGCGGTATTTTAAGGACGGCAGAATTGCTGATCGGCGCTGGGGCCGGGAAAGAGGCGCTTGCGATCGCAGGCATGACGATGCCGCCCAACACCACTCGCCCGGCGACGAGCCCCACTGACGCGCCGTCGACGAATGTGGCGACAAGCGCGCCGACGACGTATCGGTCACAGACTCAGCGCGCATTCCCGAGCGGAGATCCTGACTACCAGCGGCGCATCGCTTCGCAGGAAGTCGCAGGCCAAGCGGCGATCTATGCCCGGGCCGGTGATGTGGAAGGCGCCATTCGGGTGGCAAACGAAGCGAATGATGCAAGGCTCCGTGCCACGGCATTCGTGCGCGCGGCGGCCGCGCTGATGCCGCCGGAGCTTGCAGTGGATGCCTGGTGGCTGATGGAACGAGAACTCACGGGAGTGCCGGAGCAACGAAGGAGAAGCGTGTCGATGCCGTCGAGCACAAATCCATTGGCGCCAGCATCTTCTCAGCCGTCGACGCGTCCCTAACAAAAACGCACCGGTGTAAAACCGGTGCGTGAGCTGGTTTAAAAAGCTCCGCGGGTAGGACTCGAACCTACAACATTTCGGTTAACAGCCGAATGCTCTACCATTGAGCTACCGCGGAATGTGGCCTCCCGGGAGGCGGAGGGTCAATTTACTCGATAGACCCAACCTGTCAAGAAATCGGCCGGGCCAGGGCTGTTATTGAGGCAAAAATCGGGGTTCTTGCTCTGGTGCCCGTTGCACACTTGCCACGCCATCACTCATCGCTATACTGCTCCGTCCTTCGTTTTTCAGGTTTTGGAGTATCTCATGGCCCTCGATCTCAAACTCGGCTCGACCGTGAAGGTCACCGTTAACAAGAACATCACCCGCGCCTCGGCTCGCAAGACGCTCGAGCGCCTTTTCATGACGGACAAGACCGTCACCGGCCCACTCGACGATCGCAGCAAGAACTTCATCGAGCTGCCCAAGCGTCGCGGCGGGTGCATCTGGACCAAGCGCTGCAACAAGCTTCATCCCTCGCTCGAGCGCGGCGCATCGGCCAGCGTGGTGGCCACGCCGCAGGCGATCAAAGACCTGAACAGCGTCGCGTCGTTTGTCGACGTGAAGTAAGTCGGGTTGATCAAACATCGAAAGACGTGAAGCCTTGGGTTTCACGTCTTTTTTTGCGCGCACAATCCTCGTGTAAATCCGAATGTCGAAACCGGAATCACGAAAGAATGACGAAGGACGAAATCCGAATGTTTCGTCACTCGGTCATTCGGATTTCATTCGTGGATTCTGGTTTCGTGCTTCGACATTCGCCGCGAAGCCGCGCTTCAGTTTGGCTTGCCGCCGAGCATATCGAGCAGGCGATTCAGATCGAATGGCTTGGTGAGAAACTGCACCGGCATGCCGTGCAGAGCGCCGGCTTCGTATTCGCCGCTGATGGCGATCACGCGGTTGGGCCGGTGAGTGTCGGGGAGCGAGTGCACGTGCTGGAGCAACTCGAAGCCGTCCATCTTCGGCATGCGCAGATCGGTGAGGAGCACGTCAAAGCGCTGCGTAAGAAGATAGCCGAGACCCTCTTCGCCGTCGCGCGCGGTAGTGACATCGGCGCCGGCCTGCCGCATGAGCTTGCCCATGGCCATCCGCGTCGGCGTGTGATCTTCGACGACCAACACACGCAGGGGGCGAGTCTTGGCAGGGTCAGCGAAAATTTCGGTCACCCCAGTAGAGTTGGTATTCACAGGGCCATCCTGACTGGAGAAGCATCTCCATCCACAGGAACATGCCTCGAATTGTAGCAGCCGTCAATGGCGAATCCTACCGGCCGCTGCTCAAAGTGCTTATCGGCGAGAACTTAGGGCCATATTCAGCACATTCACGGCTCAAACGGCGCCCACGTACCATCCGTGCGAAGCACCTCACACGGCTGATACGCCGTCTTGTAATGCATGTTACCGCAACCCGCGATCCAGTAGCCAAGATAGTAATTCGGAACACCAAGCCGCCGCGCCACTTCGATTTCATGGAGCGCACCGAATGTACCCAGGCTGCGCCGCGCGTCGGCGGGGTCGAAGTAGAAGTAGACGCTGCTCAATGAGCTGTCGCACACGTCGCAAATGCCGACTGCGATGAGCCGACCGGCGGGATCGCGGTAGGAAAACTCCACGCTCTCGACCGGCGAGTTATAGAGAAACGATTTGAACTGCTCGCGTCCTTCGTCCGGCCGACCGTGCCATCCTTGGATGTAGCGGGCATAAAGCGCGTAATTCTCATCCGTCGCCGCGGGAGCGCCGGCGGTGACGGTCAGATCCCGATTCAATCGCGAGCACCGGCGTTGCGACTTGCTCGGCCGAAATGTTTCCACCGGCACGCGCAGCGGCACGCATGCGCGGCATCCCCGGCACATCGGCTGGTAAATGAAATTCCCCGAGCGTCGAAATCCCGCGTCCATGAACTGGTGGTAGAGGTCGCCGGGAATTTGATCCGCAAGAAACGCGCGCGTGGTCGAGAATCGGTCGGTGAGATAACTACACGCCTGCTCTGGAAGCACCGTCAGCCGAACATTGATCGGCGGCGGCAACGCGGGGTAATGCGAGAATGTCTGGGGCGCGGACAATCAAAAGAATTTTAGCCACAGATCGGGCGCGGGATGAAATGACGAATGACGAAACCGGAATAACGAAAAAATGACGAAGGACGAAATCCGAATTTTTCGTCATTCGGTCATTCGGACTTCATTCGTCATTCAGGTTTCGAGCTTCGTCATTTACCTCAATGCGGCATTGGAAATCGCTTGCAGAACTCCGCGACTTCGCCGCGGATCTTTGCGAGCTTGGCCGTGTCGTCCTTGCCGGTGATGGCGCGGTCGATGAAATCGGCGACCACGATCAGGTCATTTTCCTTCAGCCCGCGCGTGGTGACGGCCGGTGTGCCCAGGCGGATCCCGCTGGTTACCTTCGGCGGCCGCGGATCGTTCGGGATGCCATTCTTATTGGAGATGATGCCGGCCGCTTCGAGCGCCTTTTCCACGTCGGTGCCTGTGAGGCTTTCGTTCTTCTTGCGCAGGTCGACGAGCATCAGGTGATTGTCGGTGCCGTCGCTCACCAGCCGGTATCCCTTGGCTATGAGTTGAGCTGCGAGCGACGTCGCATTGGCGACGACCTGCCGCGCGTAGGTCTTGAACGAGGGCTGCAGCGCTTCACCAAACGCGACGGCTTTTGCCGCGATGATGTGCATGAGCGGCCCGCCCTGGCTCCCGGGGAAGACGCTGCGGTTGATTGATTTCGCGAGCGCTTCGTCGTTGGTCATGATCAGGCCGCCGCGCGGGCCGCGCAGGGTTTTGTGCGTGGTGGTGCTGACGACATGCGCGTGCGGGAAGGGGGACGGATGCACGCCGCCCGCGACGAGGCCGGCAATGTGCGCGATATCGGCGAACAGCAGCGCGCCCACTTCATCGGCGATCTCGCGGAACTTGGCGAAGTCGATCGTGCGCGGATACGCGCTGTAGCCGCAGAGGATCATCTTCGGCCGCACTTCCTTTGCCTTGGCGCGCACCGAATCGAAGTCGATCGTTTCGGTTTTCGGATCGAGCTCGTAATGGCTCGGCTGATAAAAGATCGCCGAGGCGTTGAGCTTCATCCCGTGCGACAGATGCCCGCCGCTGGCGAGGTTGAGCGAAATAAATTTATCGCCCGGCTGCATCATCGCCATGAACGCGGCCAAGTTCGCATTGGCGCCGCTGTGCGGCTGCACGTTGGCGAAACCGCAGTTAAAAAGCTGCTTGGCGCGATCGATGGCGAGCTGCTCGATCTGATCATGAAATTCGCAGCCGCCGTAATAGCGCACGCCGGGATATCCCTCGGCGTACTTGTTAGTGAGCACCGTGCCGGCCGCCTCCATGACGGCCTTGGACACGTGATTCTCGCTGGCGATGAGCTCAAGCGTGTCTTCCTGACGCTTGGACTCGAGGCCAATCAATTCAGCGATTTTGGGATCGGTCTGCGAAAGAGCCATTTCTCTGTGTTCTCCGGAAAAGGGGAGGGAGAAGTATAGCGGGGAAAAGGTGTTTCGTCGCGACGGGCGGGATCAGGGGAGTTTTGACGCGAAGATCGCGAAGGAGGACGCGAAGACCGCGAAAGTTGTCCGAGAAACTCTGTTTTCTGCGTTCAAGGCTAGAATTGCTTTTTATGTCGTCAGACATGGTGCCTGCCATCGCCAAGCGTCGAATCATAGGGGCGATTATCTCGCTCTTGGCGGGCTCGCTAGCGGTGTACTGGGGCATCGAGTCTTCGCGCCTTTCGCGGAGCGTCGAGGAGTGCCGCGTCGCAATGCCGACACAATTTGCGGCCGATCTTTCCCGCCCGGGCGTGCTTGAATCGCCCTTTGCTCAGTCGTGCCAGATGTCGCACGGGGAGGCGATTCTGCTGAAGACAACAGACGGCTCCGAACTTTCTTCTTCGATGTTGGCCGGCCTGAAAGGCAAAGCAACGGTGCTGGCCGCCGATGGGACTTCCGTGATGACTGCCGATTTTCCAGAAACCATCGCGCGGGATTCATCGCGCGTGGATCAAGGTCTGCAACTGGCCTTCTTCCACCCCTTTCAAATTGGCGTGTACACGCTGCGCGTCGAGATCATCGAACCCGCGCCCGGTCTCGCCGGTCGCTCTCAGGAAATATTCGCCCGTTACGAATTGTGCGGCCTGGAAGGATTGCCGGCAGCCCTCGCCGCCGCGATTGCGATACCCGCTGGCATCGTTGCGCTCGTTGTCGGCGGGTTTACAGTCGTCGGGTTGAAGCGGCATGGATGGAGACGCGCCAGTCGGCCGCAATGAGAGCGCCGACTCGTGATGTTGATAGAAATCTCGGCGTTTCCGATCAACTCGCCACGTTTTGCCGCTCTTCGAGTAAGCTAGAGACGTCCACCGCTGGGGGAATACACTGAGTCATCGAGCATCGATCGTCTTTCTGGCTAGCGTCGCCGGCGAGTTAATTGTGCGCGGATAGATTATTCGCGACCGCCTGCGTGTAAAAAAATTGGAGTGACAGGTCTTGTCTAATTCGTCTAATCATGCCGCGATACAGTCTTAAACCGGGCCCCGGTCCCTCGGCGGGACGTGCGGCTGGTGCCATCCTCGGAGTGATCTTCGGTATTCTCTGGACGATCTTCGCGATCTTTTTGACGAAGGATGCTCCGTTTCCGTTCGTGAAAATCCTCTTTCCGCTCTTCGGCGTTGTTTTTGTTATCGCAGCGATCGTTAGCGCATTTAATCACATGCACAACGCGACGCGGCCCAATCGATTCAGCGAGTTTAATGTGGTTCCGACCGAGAGCGAGCAGGAGCCGGTTTTGCGTGGAGGGGCCGTGAGGAGCGATAAACACGTAGGAAAATACTGCACTCACTGCGGCACCGGGCTACGAGATACAGACAACTTCTGCAGCGCGTGCGGCAGTGCGGCGAACTAATGCTCGACAATCGGGATGGCTGATCCGCGCGTCCTGATTTCAGCAACCATCTGGTGCGTCCGAGCGAGTGAAGTATCGGCGAGCAACTATGCCGGAAGTTCCAAGATGTCTCGTATGTCATGGGTTGATGCAGGCGGCTACAGGTGATATCTGCGTCGAGTGCGGCGAACTTCTCCGCTGGTTCCGCAGTTATTTTGCCGACGTCAAGAAACTTGACCTGCAATCGATTACGCCGCACACGCACTTCATCAAAGACCTGGGACTGGACTGCCTGGACTACATTGATTGGATTCTCGAGGCAGAGCTGATATTCGGGATTCGAATTTCAGACCGTGACGCAGAGCGTTTGCAGACTGTCGGGGATTATCTGGCAAGGTTGCGACGCGATGGGGCTCGGTGGTTGCCAAATCAGCACATCGAAATTGAGAAGAAAAGCTGGGGCCGGCGGGATTGGAAAGTGGTGTCCCGCCGCGATCCTGCGGAATAACTCGTTACTGCAACGCCTCGCCGGTGTCGGAGCTACACCAGCGACCGAAATGCAACTTCGCGCTGCCCCGTCCGCACCCATCCCAGATGTTCCCCGATCACCTTGCGGCGATATTCGAAAACCTCCTTCAACTGCTTCTTCACCATCAGCCGATGCATCACCCGCCCGAGCGGGCCCGCGGGCAGTTTGTAGATCACCTTGTCGTGGCATTCGGTGCCTTCATCGCATGTGGCGAAGGTGTGTTGATGGTGCCAGAGTGCGTATGGCCCGCGAACCTGCAGGTCGGTGAACTGTCGGCCGGGCTGCCAGTCGATGATGCGGGTCCGCCATTTGATCGGCAGGCCGGCCCATTTGATCGTGTAGTCGATGACCGCATCAAGCTCGATGCGAATTGGCTCTGGCGTGACCGGCGTGAACCCAAGCCACGGTGGCGTGATCAGCGGCAGATTAGCGGCCGTGCTGAAGAAGGTCCACGTTCGATCGAGATCGGCTTTGACGAAGAAATGGTCGGTGAGCTCGTAGTACATCGATGCAATGGTAGGGCAACGTGCTTACTCCGCCGCAGCTACGCGAATCTCTACGGGCGGGCCGTAAAACTTTGGCTTGGTGTGCAGCACATAGACGTCAAGCCACGCGCCGGTGCGGGCGGCATATTCTCGCAGGCGGGTCTTTTTGGAAAACCTTGACGGCACCTGCTCCGACGTGAAACCAACGGCGTCGAGCCCCATCGTTTTCGCGAGGAAGACCGCGCGGGGCTGATGAAAACCATCGGTCACAATCGTGAACTTCTGCAGCCCGAACACCGCCTTGGCGCGGGCCATGGAGTCGAGCGTGCGGAAGCCGGCGTAGTCGAGCGTGATAGCGGACTCGGGCACGCCGCGCTCGATCAGCGCGTCGCGCATCCACGTCGGCTCGTCATACCCCACGCGGCTGTTGTCGCCGCTGACGAGCAGGTGCCGCACTTTCCCATCTTTGAACAGCCGGGCCGCGGTATTCATGCGGCCTTCGAAGAACGGATTCTTCCAGCGCCCGCCGACCGTGCGTGAACTTCCGAGCACGAGTGCGACGTCATTCTGCGGAAGGGCGGCAATGTCGGAGTAAATTGAATGAGATGAGTGGCGCAGCATCCACGCATTAGTGGCCAGGAGAAAGCCGACCGCCAGCAGAGTGAGCACGAGGCTGATCTTGAGGAGACGGCGGAGGTGGAGGCGCATCGGTGAAAGTGTAATGTCTGAGCGTTATCGCGAAAGTGGAGCAGCGCGATCCTTGTCCATTTGGATGAAGCGAAGCAACGCGTTTTTAGAACATTTCATTTCGATGATTTCGTCGCAGCGTGGCCCCTCGGGTCTTTGAGGTTGACTCGCGCCCACGTTTCAAACCACGCGCCGTCGCCAAACGTGATGGTCAGGCTGCCATCGTCCTGCGGGTTAAGTCGAACAATCCCGCGTGGAAATTTGACATCGGCGGCAGCGGCGCCCTGGTCGAGATCTTCCTTCGTAGCGGGCCAGCGGCCGGTCTTTTCCTTGAACGTTTGCACCGCCATGGAGGTGGTAACAATTCCATCGAACGCCTTGTCGGCGTTGCTCATGCACGAAGGCGAAGCCGACAGAGCGGCAGCCGTTGCAAGAAGGATGGAGAGAGTCGGTCGTCGCAGAATCGCATCCTCACGTTGAGTTTTCTCAGCTTATAATCGGCAATTGTGAAAAAACGCAGGAAAAAGAAGCGCGCCCTTGCCGACGAGGCATCTTATGTCTGCCCGACCTGCGGTGAGCAAATCGTCATTCCGCTCGATCGTTCCGGCGGCAGCGATCAGGAATACGGCGAGGACTGCCCTGTCTGCTGCAATCCTAATTTAATTCATGTCGAGCTTTTCGAAGATGGAGAGCCGCCACGCGTGTGGGCGGAGGCGGAGTGATGCGGCTCGAAGCGTTTCCATTGCCATCCACGAAATCGGCGTGATGAATCATGCCATACGAGGACGAGAATTTCTTCGCGGCTGTTCCCGGTTCTTACACGCCTTTCGACATGAATCCGCCGTCGATGATCATGGTTTCGCCGCTGGTGTAGCTCGCCGAAGGAGAGATGAGATAGATCGCCGCGCCGACGAGTTCTTCGGCATCGCCGAAGCGTCCCAGCGGCGTGTGCCCCAGCAAATGATCTCCCCGTGGCGTGCCCATGATGAGGCTGCGATTCAGATCCGTCGGGAAGACGCCGGGGGCGATGCCATTCACGCGAATGCCCAGGCTGCCCCATTCATTGGCGAGCCCGCGAACGAGGCCGAGCACGCCGCTCTTGCTGCAGGCGTAGGCGAGCACTTCGCTGAGTGAGATGTAGCTGTTGAGTGATGCGATCAGCACGATCGATCCGCGCTGGCCCTTCGCATCAGCGGCTTGGTCCTTCATGACACGACCAGCCGCCTGGCAGAGGATGAAGCTGCCCGTCAGGTTCACGCGCACGATCCGGTCAAACTCGCTGACCGGCATCTCGAGCGAGGGCTGGCGCTTGATCACTCCGGCGGCATTGACCACAGCATCGAGCCGGCCAAACTTTTTCACCGCTGCCTGCACCGCGTTGTTGACGCTCTCTTCGCTGCTGACGTCCATCTGCACGCCGAGATTGCCCTGGCCAAGTTCTTTCTCGATTGCAGAAACTTTGTCAGGGTTGGTCGAGCCGGCCACCACTTTCGCGCCCGCCGCGGCCAGCCCCAGCGCAATCGCGCGGCCGATGCCGCTGGTGCCGCCGGAGACGAGAACTACTTTGTTGGAGACGTCGAAGCCTGAATAAGCCATCTGAACTTTCTATTGTGAATTTTTACCACGGAGACACTGAGGCACGGAGAAAATTCAGAGGTGAAGAGTTGTTCTCAGTGCCTCCCTGTCTCCGTGATGAAATAAATCATCCGAGTTTCTAAATCGCAACGCTCTTGTACTTCTTCGTATCAAACGGCACGCCCGCTTCCTGGGCGATGTGGGCGAAGGCGTCGATCTCGGCGGCCGAGAACAGCAAACCGCCTTGCTCGTCGCTTTGCTTGGCCGACATCGCCTCGGGCTGGCCGGGGAGCATGCACTTTTCATTGCCGTGGCCGAGGATGTCCTGGATGACAGCCTTTACGTTCGCGCTTTGATCGCGACCCTGCGCGAATTCGCCCGAGATCGCATCAGGGCGAATGCACTGGAAGAAGAAGGCCGGCGTCCGTTTCTCATCGGCGGGGCCGGTGCTCCAGCGGCTTCGTAGCGTAGGAAGCGAGCCGCCCATGTAGGCGCCGTAGAGTTCATCGATCAGGGCGAGACCGTACCCCTTGTGCGCGCCGAAGGGCATGAGGGCAACCACCTTGGCGGGGTCGGTCGTTTCTTTCCCTTCTTTATCAACGGCCGCGCCGGGGGGAAGTTGTTTGCCTTCGCGGGCAAACTGCTGCACGCGCCCCATGGCGACAGTGCTGGTCGCCCAATCCACGCAGATGTTGAAGCCGATGGCGGCCTTGGTCGGGAAGGCCCACGAGTGGGGGTTGGTGCCGAGCGTCGCGTACTTGCCACCAAAGGGGACAACTTCCGCGAGGGCGGCCGTGCAGTTGGTGTAGGCGATGTAACCCTTGTCGGCTGCGTCGATGACGTAGCCGCCGCCCCAGAGGTAGTGGAAGGCGTTGTCGACGGCGACGATGCCGACGCCAAATTCGTCGGCCATCTTCATGCACTCGTCCATCGCGGCGAATGCGGTGGCCATACCGAGCTTGCGGTTGGCGTTCCAACGCTGAACGGCTTTGTACTTGGTGGGCAGCTTTTCGATCTGCACGCCCGGCTTGCATCCACCGGCGAGGGAGCCGAAGGCCTCATCGAGGTGAAGCGCTTTGATCGCGTTGTGCGTGCGAATGCCGTGGCGCGATGCCATCGCGCAGAATCGCGCGGCGGCGGTGCATTCATCGGGCGTAAACCCGCGCTTTGCGAAAGCCGCCTCGACCAGGGCGTTGTGCTCCTCGATCGGCATGACGAAATAAGTGGTGCTCATAATGAGTTGCCAGTTGTGAGTGGTCAGTTGCCAGGGACGCGATTTAGAACGGATTTGCCTGGATAAAGTCCGGCTTACCTGTCAGGAAGTTAATCAAATTGTTGGCCGCGCGTAAGCCCTGGCGCTGCACGCTTTCATTGGTTCGGCTGCCGACGTGCGGGGTCAACAGGATATTGTCCACGCCCTGAAAGACGTGCGGCGTCTTCATGGGCTCGGTTTCAAGCACATCAGCGCCGTACCCTTTGAGCTTGCCGCTTTTGCAGGCTTCGACAATGTCGGCTTCCACGACTAAGCCGCCGCGGCCGGTGTTGATGAGGATGGCATTGTCTTTCATTAGGGCGATGGTGTTCTTGTTGACGAAGCCGCGCGTCTCGGCGGTGAGGTTGGTGTGGAGCGACACCACATCAGCGCGCTTGAGCACGTCTTCGCGGGTGTTTACGCGCTCGACGTTGTACTGCTGGGCAAATTCATCATCCCAGTAATTGCCCTGGCCGATGCTCGTCATGCCGAAGGCATTGGCGCGCTTGATCACTTCCTTGCCGATACGCCCCAGCCCGATAACGCCGAGCGTCTTGCCAAAAAGCTCAGACCCGGTCTGCCGCTTCCATTCGCCGTTCTGAACGGCCTTCATGTGGAAGTAAAAGCTCTTGGCAACCGCGATCATCAGCCCGATGGCATGCTCGGCGACGGTCGTTTCGTTGACGCCGGGCGTGAAGAGGACGGGGAGCTTTTTGCTGGTCGCGTACTTCACATCGATCGAGTCGAGGCCGATGCCGTATTTCGCGATCACGCGCAGTCGGGGGAGCGATGCGTCGATCACTTTGGCGGTGATGCGGTCATCGCCATTCAGCAGGCCGTCGAAGCCGCCGTCTTTGGTGATGAGGTCGAGCATCTGCTGCTCGTTGAGGGGGCCACGGGCGCGCACGACCTCGAAGCCGGAGTTGTCGAGCAGATCGTGGTGAGCGCCGGGGGTGTCCTGGAAACTGGTGGTGGTGAGGAGGATTTTCATGGTGCGAAGCGTAAAGAATTTGAAGCGTTGCGAAAGTCTGAATCGCGTCAGCCGGCAAGTGTGCGGACAACCGCGGCAGAATAGGCTCCATCTATGGGAATGGCGACTGACTTTCCATCGTTAAATTCCATTCGAAGCTCGGCTTTTCCAGAGAACGGCTCTTTCCCCAGTGATTTTCCGTCAACTTCAAATCCCCATGCTCCGACTTCCCGCAAATTATATTGGCGTGCCCGGAGCAGCCGACGGATCGTGACGACGCTTCCCAGTTCAACAGACCAGACCATCTGAAACGCAGTGTAAGCGGCAATGGCGGTGACGATCGGACCTCCGATCCACAGCATCAAATTCTGCGTTGGCGTGAGGCCGTCTTCACCGCCTTTGCTCCGTTTTTTCTCCTCTGGAGCAAACAACAACAAGACGAACAGTCCCATGAGGACGAGGCCGATGATGAGCGGCGGCGTCGCATGGTTGTAATTGGTCAGTCGAACACCGAGGCGCCCATCCGGGGGTACAGAGCGTGGTCCGAACTTCGCGCCAATCAGTGCGCCGGGAATCACGAATAAGACGCCAAGAATGATGAACATCGCGTAGCGATATGTGTCGAGCTGGCCCGACGCGTTCAGGCCCATGACGATCAGCACGCTCGCAGCCAGACCAACGAATGCTCCGACAAATGCGCCCGCGCGCGAGCCCTGTTCAATCTGCCGGGCCAGGACCTTGCCGACCAGTTTGATCAGGAAATTCATGGCGCGATCCAGCTCGATGATCAACTACCGTTTAATCCGCGCGCTCCCGCCGCCGGCTACGTGTGTTAGTTCCTCGAGAGTAATCTGGCTCGTATCGCCCATCGTGCTCATGAGCAGAGCGCCGTGGGCGACGCCGAGGTTCACGCACTGCTGCGGCGACTGGCCGCTTAAAAATCCGTAGGTGAATCCGCTTGCGAAACCGTCACCGCCGCCGACTCGGTCTTCGATCTCCAGATCGTTAAACTGCGGGCCGTCATAGAACTGGCCGTCGGCCCACATGATGGCGCTCCAATCGTTGATCGTCGCCGTCTTCACGCCTCGAAGCGTCGTGCCGACCACCTTGATGTTTTTGAAATCCTTTACGACGCGCTCGACCATTTTCTTGAACGGCCCGACATCGAGCGCCCCGGCTTTGTGCACGTCGACGCCCTCGGCTTCGTAGCCGAGCACCTGTTCGAAGTCTTCCTCGTTGCCGATCAGGCAATCGATGTAAGGCACCAGCGGCTTGGTCGTCGCGATGGCGTCCTTGCTGCTCCACAGCTTGCTGCGGAAGTTCAGGTCATAGCTCACGATCGTGCCCGCTTCGTGCGCGGCCTTCACCGCTTCGGCCGCCACCTGGCGCGTCGACTCGGAGAGCGCAGAGAAAATGCCGCCCGTGTGCAGCCAACGGACGCCGTCTTCATTGAAGAGCTTTTTCCAGTTCACATCGCCCGGTTTCATGCCGCTGGTCGCGGTGTGGCCGCGGTCGTAGAGCGTGACGGAGCCGCGCTTGGCGACGCCGACTTCGGTGAAGTTCAAGCCGATGCGGTCCTTCTTGCCGACGCCGTCGTACTTCCGTTCGACGACGTATGACACGTCCATCCCCGCCGAACGTGCGTGGTTGCGAATGATGCCGCCCATGGGGGACGAGTTCAGGCCGCCGACCCATCCCGTCCGCAGGCCGAGCCGCGAAAGGGCATAGGAAACGTTGTATTCGCCGCCGCCCACCCACACTTCCAGCAGCGGGGCGAACTCGATGCGTCCATGCTGCGGCGGGGAGAGGCGAATCATGCATTCGCCGAGCGAGACCAGGTCATACTTACAGCTCTTTGCATCTTTGATGTTCATCAGTGATTTCCCTCACGGCCAGCGGGCCAAAAACTGCGGTGCGTACATACAAAAAACTCTGGGAAGTGGATGGTAATGAGCGAAGGCGCAGGGGGCAACGACACCGGCGGCAGGTGAGATCGCGCGACCCAAATTAACGGCCGGCCGCTGTCAACGAGCGCTGTGGCAGGTTGAGTTCGCGCCGCAGGTTGCCGCCGAGAATCAGCGCCTTGTCTGCGTCCGATAATCCAAGGCTTCCGATCATTTCCAAGGCGATTTTGGTGTTTTCTTCCTTGTTGTACGGGAAGTCCAGGCCGAAGAAGAACTGCTTCGCGCCGGCCTGCCCAATTGCTTCCAGCAGCCGGTCTTTGCCCATGTACCAGAAGCGGAGAAAATCCTTAGTGAATACGCTCGTGAGCCCGCCATACACGCGTGGTGATTTTCCCGGCTGTGGGGGAAAGGGAATATTGTTGACGATGACCGCCAGCGCCTCGGGAAAAAAACTATACCCGCCGACATGCTCGAGGCTCAGCCGCAGCTTGGGGAATTGATACGCCACCTCATCAAATCCAAGCACGTTGTAGTGTTTCAGCCGATAGTGATGTACGCCGGAATGAAACGTCAGAAAGAGCCCGGCCTCCTCTGCGGCGGCGTAAATCTGCATGGCCTGTTCGCCAAGCAGATCAAACTCCTGCACGTTGGGATGCAGCTTGATGCCGGTGAAGCCGACATCGCGAATGTGAAAGACCTGGTCGCGCAGGTTGGCCTGATGGAAATCGACGGTGCCAAAGCCGAACAATCGGTCGTGCCCCTTGAGCTCTTGGGCGAGCCAGTCGACTGGGCTCTCGCCCGCTCCCGTCATCTGCGCAGCGAAGGGCGCGAAACAGACAGCCTGGTCGATGCCGCAGGCGTCCAGCATTTGCAGCAGGCGGTCGATTGTCGCCTCCGGCTTAACGGCCGCCGGAAAAACATGGGCGTGGTGCGCGAGGATGGACATGCTCATGAACGCTCGGTTTGAAATGAAGCGGGGTAGGGAAGCTTCGCAATCATCCCTGCATTCGGCGTGCAGCATCCCGGCCGCGCGCGCCGATTCTACAGACCGGGCCGGTGAGGTGCCAACAATTGCGGAGACAAGAACTTGAGATCTGCGTGAGGCAGCAAACCGATCGCGCGGGCTCGCGCCCAAATCCGAAACATTCGCCCGTTCGCGGCTATACGCCGGCTGATTATCATGTGCCCACGCACGCAGACACGCGTCGGGCGATTCAAAGCTGAGCAGGGATCAGGAGCTGTTCCAAAGATGTTTTTCGGCCACCCGCTTGCTCGCAGCCCTGGTGCTCAGGCGGAAAGCCATTTGCAGCACACTCCCAACCGAGAACTTGAAGAAGCGAAGCAGCGCGCCGAGGACAGCCTGGCGCAGTGGACTGCGGTTATCGAGAACATGAACGAGGGCGTGGTCGTCTCGGACGCGAACGGCACGCTGCTCGACTGGAATCGCGCTGCCCTCGAGATGCATGGGTATGACAATGTCGCCGCGGTGCGCAAGCACCTGAACGAATTCGTCGACCATTTCATTTTCCGTGACGCGGACGGTGAAATCATTCCCGTTGCGGATTGGCCGCTCAACCGGCTTTTGCGCGGTGAGCATTTCACGAAGTACGAAGCTCATATCACGCGCCTCGATAAGCCTCTCGAGATCATCGTCAGCTTCAGCGGTACGTTGATCCGCAATGCCGACGGCCGGCCGACGCTCGCTTTGCTGACGCTTCACAATGTGACCAGTGAGCGCCGCGCCCAGGCCGCCGTTCGAGACAATTCCGAACGGCTGAGCCTTGCGCTTGATGCGGCGAGCCTCGGCGACTGGAGTTGGGATCCGGCCACAGATTTGATGCACCTCTCCCCGCGTACCGCCGAGATATACGGCCTGCCGGCGGGTGAGCAGCTACGCGAGCCGGCGCGGATGGTGATTCACCCTGACGACCGCGAGCGATCGCGCCATGCGTACGCGCAAGCGATCGCAAATCACACGGATTACGAAATTGAATATCGAATCGTGCACCCCGATGGAAAAGTGGTGTGGGTCGCCGCAGGTGGCCGTGGTCAGTACGACGCGAGCGGCAAACTGGTGCGCATGCTCGGCATTGTCCAGAATATTACAGATCGCAAGAAAGTCGAAGAAGCCGTCCATCGCAGCGAAGAGCGCTTCCGCTTCCTGAGCGATTTGTCGGAAGTCACGCGCGATCTGACTGACCCCGAAGAAGTGATGGTGGCCGTCGCGGAAAAGCTGGGGCGGCACCTGCAGACGTCGCGCTGCGCTTATGCCGATGTCGAAGCGGATTCCGACCGCTTCGCCATTCGGCATGATTACACCGACCATTGCTCAAGCACCGTTGGTGAATACCAGTTAGCCCAATTCGGCGAACGTGCGGTGGCGACGCTTCGTGCCAATCAGACACTGGCGATTCACGACGTCGATACCGAGATCGCCGATCCGGATGCGGCGGCCATGTTCAACCGCATCGGCATCAAGGCGGTCATCTGCTGCCCGCTCATGCGCGGCAATCGGCTGTACGCGCTGATGGCCGTTCATCAGACCGTGGCGCGGCGCTGGAGCACAGAAGAAATTGAGTTGGTGCAGGCAGTCGTCGATCGGTCATGGGCCTATATCGAGCGCGCCCGCATCAGCCGCGATCTGCTGCAGATGAATCACCGGCTGCGGCTGGCGCAGCGGGCCGGGCGCGTGGGCGTCTTTGAATGGATCATCCGGGAAGATCGCGTGATCTGGTCGCCTGAGCTCGAGCGTCTCTACGGCGTTGAGGAAGGCGCGTTTGAAGGAACGCTGGATGCCTGGAGGTCGCGTGTCGTGCCGGAGGATGCGGATCGTGTTGTCGCCGGCATGCAGGAGGCGATGCAGAGACGGCAGACGGATTACACGTATGAATTTCGCGCGGTGCTGCCCGATCAGTCACATCGCTGGCTCATCGGCCAGGCGCAGTTCTTCTTTGATTCCACCGGCCGTGCTACGCGCATGATCGGTGTGAATGTCGACAACACAGAGCAGCGCCGTCTGCTTGAAACGCGCGAGACATTGCTTGAGACCGAGCGCCTTGCCCGCGCCGAGGCCGAGCGCGTGAGCCAGATGAAGGACGAATTTCTGGCGACCCTCAGCCACGAGCTGCGCACACCCCTCAATGCGGTGCTCGGCTGGGCGACGATTCTGCGGAGTGGGAAAGCCGACGCCGAAGATTTCCGCCAGGGGCTTGAAACGATCGATCGCAATGCGCGCTCGCAGGCACAAATCATCGAAGATCTGCTCGACATGAGCCGCATCATTTCCGGCAAGGTGCGGCTGGATGTGCAGCGGGTGGAGCTTTCGTCGATTCTCAAAGCCGTCATCGACACCATGCGCCCGACCGCCCAGACGAAAGGCGTGCGCCTGCAGGCGGTGCTCGATCCGCTCGCGTCCACGATCTCCGGCGATCCGAATCGCCTCCATCAGATCTTCTGGAACCTGGTCTCCAACGCCATCAAGTTCACGCCCAAGGGCGGCCGCGTGCACATGGTGCTGGAGCGCGTGAACTCGCAGATTGACGTGAGCATCATCGACACCGGCGAAGGAATCGATCCTGAGTTTCTGCCCTTCGTGTTCGATCGCTTTCGCCAGGCGGATGCGTCAACGACCCGCATTCATGGAGGGCTCGGGCTCGGCCTGGCGATTGTGAAGCAACTGGTCGAATTGCACGGGGGTCGCGTGCGTGCAAAGAGCCCTGGGCTGGGCCATGGCGCGACATTCATCGTTTCGTTTCCGCTGCTGGTGATTCATCCCGATCCGGATGAGCCGCTGGAGCGGCGCACCAGTTACATGGTTCCGCCGTCGGTTCGCGAGGCGTTGCAGCCGAGCTTTTCGATTGAAGGGGTGAAAGTGCTCGTGGTGGACGACGAGCCGGACGCGCGGCTGCTGGTTCAACGCGTGCTCCGCGACTCAGGTGCGATGGTGACGACCGCGGCCTCGGCGGCCGAAGCACTTTCGATGGTTGAACAACAGCCACCCGATGTGCTGGTGAGTGACGTCGGCATTCCTGGCGAAGACGGGTACTCCCTCATTCGAAAAGTTCGCGCCCTCGGCAGCGCGGGCGGCGTGTATGTCCCCGCAATCGCCCTGACCGCGTACGCGCGATCAGAAGACCGAATGCGCGCGATCCTCGCTGGCTTCCAGATGCACATGGCCAAGCCGGTCGATCCGGTAGAGCTCATCACCATGATCGCAAGCCTCGCGGGGCGAACGCCGTGAGTGCTGTGTGCGGAACCCCTGTGTGTTCATCTGCTCAAGGGAGCGGAATTGAGTGCAGGAGGTTTGTGCGTGAAGCAGCGCATGACTACTCCTCCACTTGGTCTGCAAAAACGAAATCGCCCGGCGGGTGCCGGGCGATTTCTATTTTCAGGTTTTTCGTCCGCTTCGATCAAGCGGCGACGATCTCGCCGTCTTTCTCGAAGCCGAGATCACGCACGGCTGACAGCTTCAGGTCCTTGTAGTCCCACCGGAAGACCTTGCCGTCTCCCTTGTAGGTGTTGTTGTTGATGATGATGTCTTCATCGCGGAAGTCGGTTACGAGCGCCTTGTCGGCCTCGATGTGGGCGTCTTCCAGCGTGTTGTTCTTGATCGTCAGGTTCCGCACCATGTACGGCGCCGGGCGCTTGTCCTTCAGATCGATGTAGTCGTTGATAAACCGGCTGTTCTGGATCGTAACGTTGGCGGTTGCGTACACCTGCACCGACGCATTGTCGTTGTCGTAGGTGAGCACATCTTCGATCAGGATCGGGCCTTCTTCGTCGATGCCGCCGTTGCCGTTGGACTTCACGCCGCTGATTTCGAGCTGAATGCCACGGCCGCCGATTTTCTGGGTGCCGTCGCCGCGCCAGAGGTCGTGGTTGTCGTGGAACTCGCCGCCGCGGATGGTGACGTTGATGTTATCGCCGTCGAACCAGATGCCTGGGCCGTTGTTGTCGAAGCTCGTGTGATTCTGAACCAGCAGCGAGCGGACGCGCGTAAATTTGCCGCCTCCCCCTTCGTAGCTGCCGCTGTACTCTTCGGTGTTATTGCCGTGCGACACGCAGTCATAGAGCAGGCCGTTGGTGATGCGGCTGCCGCCGATGCCGGTGCATCCGTTGTATTGAGCGGTCGTACGAATCAGTGCCACGTTTTCACCAAACACGCCAATGCCCGCGCCATCGACTTCTTCCACGGTCACATCGATCAGGCGCATGCCGTTGGTCGTCTTGATGGCCGCATTGTCCTGACCGGGCTCATTGCCGGCGTCGCGGAACGTGATGCCCTGGATGGTGGTCCAGTAGCCTGTGCCGACCCACTGGTCGGCCACCAGCCGCGAGGCGCCATCGCCATCAATAATCACGCTGCCGGCGGGGCCGTCAGCCTTGATCGTGATGGGCTTGTCAGAGGTGCCGGAATTCCGAAGCGTAATGGTGTCGTGATACGTGCCCGGTGCGATGAGCACCGTGTCGCCCGCCTGCGCGCGGCGGACCGCATCGGAAATGCTCTGGCCGTTCTTCACGCGAATCGTTTCGCCGCCGGTGTGATTGACGACGGTCATCGACATCGCGTCAGAAATTGTCACCGCGCCGTCGTTATCAAATGCGTGAGCCGTCACGTCATAGGTGCCCGGCTCCACATCGACCCACGCGACCATCCACGGCGCACCGCCGGCAGTACCGATGAACTCGCCGTTGGCGTAGAAGTCGACGCGCGTAACGCGTCCGTCAGAGTCGGATGCATCGGCACGCAGCGGCATGTGCGCGGTCCCGGCGATTTTCGTGAAGCCTAAGCTCAGCAGTTTGACGGAGGGAGCATCATTGTCGGCGCGCCCGCTCTGAGCCGGTGCGGCGGCAGGGCCGTTTACCGGCGCGGCGACTGGCGTTGCGGGAGCGAGAGTCTGTGGCGCGGGAGCTTCGCCTGCGGGTGCGGCAACGACGGGAGTTTCCACGACCGGCGTCGGCGCGACCGCTTCGGATGTCGGTGTGCTGACGGGGGTATCATCAACGCCCTGACGCTCGGCGCGACGCTCGGCACGCTCGGCCAGACGCTCTGCCCGGCGGGCGAGGCGCTCCGCCTTCTTCTGTGCCCGGAGCGCTTCACGCTCGGCCTTGGCGGTTTCCTTCGCCTGCAAACGCGCAGCTTGTTCGGCTTCGCGTTCGGCCTGCCGCTCAGCTCTTCGCTGATCGGCAGTAAGCTCGGTCCCCTCTGCGCTTTCACCCAGCACAGCGCTGTGTTGCAACGAGACTTCTAGATTAGTTGTTGGAGATGCGTGGGCTGTATCGACGAGCGTGCCCGGGGTGGCTGACATCAGTTGCCGGCCTTCGAGGGCTTCGATCGCCTGAACCGCAGCGCGCACCAGCCTGGCGGTGGCGGGACTTTGAATGAGAGTGTCTTCGCTCGAATGTAACTTCGACATCTTCCTCCTCGTCGTGGCCAAAACTGGGTCTGAACGAGGAGAAAATCGTCAGGACCAAAATGACAAGTTGGTGGATTGCGGGAAAGACGCGGCTAGACGTCCGATAAAATCCGCGTTTCCAATACTGAGCGACAAGCTGTGCGGGCTGGTCGGGTCAGTCAAATACGGGACGGGGCTAAGCCTGTAAAGACGAAGCGGGCGAGAAAATAAGTTTTTCTTACAGGGGTGGGATAGATCGGTAGTTCCTAATCACTCGATGTGTGATCCGTTCTGAACCGAAATCGAGCGGCGTGCGAGCACGCCGGCTAAAAAAAAGAAGGGCACACGAAATTCTTCGTGTGCCCTTCGTGTTTCTTAGTGGGAAATTCTTTCCTACTCGTCCGTCACACACCCCTCCGACGCACTCTTCACGCACTTGATGTACTTGTAGAGCGTGCCGCGGCTCGCTTTGAAAGGTGGACGCTTCCAGCCCTGCTTGCGCTGGGCAAGCTGGGACTCGTTCAAGTTCAGGTCGATCGTGTTGGCCTGCGCGTCGATGGTGATCGTGTCGCCGGTTTGCGCCAGCGCGATGGGGCCGCCTTCGATCGCTTCAGGGGTGACGTGGCCGATGATGAAGCCGTGTGAGCCGCCGGAGAAGCGGCCGTCGGTGATGAGGGCGACGTCGTTGAGCATTCCCGCGCCGGCGAGAGCCGATGTGGGCGTGAGCATTTCCGGCATGCCGGGGCCGCCCTTGGGGCCTTCGTAGCGAATGACGATCACGTCGCCGCGCGCGATCTGCTTCTGCTCCAGGCCGCGCAGCATGTCTTCTTCGGAATCGAACACTTTCGCGGTGCCGCTGAACTTCGTTCCTTCCTTACCAGTGATTTTCGCGACGCATCCTTCCGGCGCGAGATTGCCGCGCAGGATGCGGATGTGGCCGTCCTTCTTAATGGGATCATTCAACGCATGAACGATCGGCTGCTGGCCGGGGCCGTTGCCATACGCGGCGAGCGGCTTGAGGTCCTTCACATTTTCCGCCAACGTCTTGCCGGTGACGGTCATCTGTGAGCCGTCGAGCACTTTGTGCTCAATCAGCATCTTAATCACCGCGGGTACGCCCCCCTGGCGGTGCAGGTCTTCCATCACGTATTTCCCGGACGGCTTAAAGTCGGCCAGCAGCGGCGTGACATCGCTTTCGCGCTGCCAGTCATCGATGGAGAGATCGATGCCGAACGATCGCGCCATGGCGATAGAGTGAAGCACGGCGTTGGTGGAGCCGCCCAAGCAGATCGTCAGGCGCATCGCATTGGTGAAGCTCTGACGCGTAACGATGTCGCGCGGCTTGAGATCAAGCTCGAGCAGCTTTTCAATCGCCGCGCCGGCACGGAAGCATTCATCCATTTTGTCCGGCGCATCGGCCGGGGCGCTGGACGAGAAGGGGAGCGAGAGGCCGAGGCACTCGATGAACGAGGCCATCGTGTTGGCCGTGTACATGCCGCCGCACGCGCCCGCGCCGGGACAGCTCTTGGCGATGATGGTGCGGCGCTCGTCTTCCGTAATCGCGCCGGCGAGCTTCTGGCCATACGCCTGGAAGGCGGAGACGACGTCGAGCTTTTCTTCGGTTCCGCGAATGGTGGCGCAGCCGGCGCGGATGGTGCCGCCGTACACCATGATGGCGGGGCGGTTGAGGCGCCCCATGGCCATGACGCAGCCCGGCATGTTCTTGTCGCAGCCGGGAATGGCGACCAGCGCATCATACCACTGTGCGCCCATGACGGTTTCGATGGAGTCGGCGATAAGATCGCGCGACTGCAGCGAGAAGCTCATCCCGTCTGTGCCCATCGAGATGCCATCGCTCACGCCCACCGTGTTAAAGCGCATTCCGACACAGCCCGAAGCGGTGACGCCTTCCTTCACGCGCAGGCCCAGCGACGCGAGATGCATGTTGCACGGGTTCCCCTCGTACCACACGCTGCAGATGCCGACCTGCGGCTTGTTGAGGTCATCCGCATGAAGCCCCGTCGCCAGCAGCATCGCCTGCGACGCCCCCTGGCTTGCGGGTTGAGTGATCTGAGACGAAAAGCGATTGAGAGTTGTCATGAGATTAATTGCTCGCAGCTGTTAAAAGGTTGTAGGTCGTCAATTGGGGGTGCGTCACGGCGGCAGCAATCTGCCTACCGCCTACTGCTTACTGCCTGCTTCTTTAATTCGAATATTCCGCCAGGCGACTTCCATGGGCTCCGCGTTGTCTTTGATGGCGTGGACCTGCAGCGCGATGAACCCGCTGCGGGTCATGTCGTCTTTCAGATCGGCTGCGGGGACTCCATTGAGCCAGGTCTTGATCGAATCGCCCTGGCACTCGACGCGGAAATGATTCCACTCGCCTTGCCGCAATGCCTTCTGCGCATCGGGATTTTTATCCAGCGGCGCGAGCCAGCCGCGGCGGCCTTCATCATAAATGCCGCCCGTGAACATACGCGGCGAGGGATCGATCTCCACCTGATATCCATGCACCCGGCCGGGCGCGATGACGATTTTCTTACCCTCGTGCTCAATCGTCTTTTCTTCATCGAACACCTGGCTGCGAATCTGCACGCCGGAGTTCATGCGCGGATCGACTTTGAATTCCACCTCGAGCGTGAAGTCGGCGTAATCCTTCTTGGTGCAGAGGAACGTGTTGGCGGTATTGGGGACAGTTGTCCCGACGATCGCACCATCGACCACGCGATACTTCGCCTTCCCGCCGCGCTGAACCCAGCCGGTGAGATCCTTCCCATTAAAGAGTGGCGTCCATCCATCTTTGCCGGGGGCGGCGTCATCGGATTGCTTCACGATGCCGGTATCTTTTTTCGGCGCGGGATCCTCCGCTGGCTTGGGCGCATCCTCGGCGCGGGCTGTCAGTGACAGCATCATCAGCGCGGCGAGCATTGCCAGAATGGTGGGTTGACGCATGACCACAGATCAAAAAAACGACCAAAATTGCGGGATCCGCACAACTGATTCACATCGGCCAAAAAATGAGTTTACAGCGACGTTTAGACGTGGAAAAGGACAACTTTCAGATATGCAGTGTTTCCCGCTGTCAAAATCGTCGCATCACCCATCCGAAGAGTTTATCCCGCTTCACCCGCGGGGGTCTTGGCATGGAATGTGCAATTATTCCATCGCGTTGGCCGATCTTATGAATCAGCCGACGCGAAGTGGAGTGCCATGATTCCAAAAACGCCAGTTTGCTGTGCCCCAGCCGCCTTTGAGTTGCTCGCCAAGCAGGTGGAGTCGATCGAATCGACCGACGCCCTGCTGCATGGCGCGGTCGCCATCTCGATGCACCAGATGCAGGATGTCGACCCGCTCGCGGTGGACCTCATGCTGCAGGATCATGTTGACGCCGTCCGCAAGCGCGTACGCGGCCACCGCCCGGCTGCGATCATGGCTCATCTGCACGACTATCTGTTCGATGAGATGGGCTTCCGCGGCAATACCGACGATTACTACAACCCTCAGAACAGTTACCTGCCCGCCGTCCTGGAAACGCAAAAGGGCCTGCCCATCACGCTGAGCCTTCTCTATAAGCTCATCGGCGAGCGGCTGGGCCTGCGCTGCTGGGGCGTCGGGCTTCCGGGACACTTTATGGTCGCCGTGCAGGATGACGGCGGGCCTGCCCTGATCGACCCCTTCTCCGCCGGCCGGCTCATCACGCCCGATGAAGCGCACGCCCGCATGCAGGAAATGTTCGGCCCGGAAACGGAATGGTCGGACGAAATGCTCCAGCCCGCGTCCAATCGTCATTGGCTGACGCGCATGCTGCAGAACCTGCTCAACGTCTTCGGGTCAACCGGCCATTATTCCGACGTCGCCGCGGTCCTGGAGATGGAAATGATCCTCTGGCCCGAGCAGCAGCACCTCCAGCGCGACCTCGCCCTGGTGCTGGCCCGCTGCGGCCTTTCCCGCCCCGCGTCGATCTGGCTGGATCATTACCTGCAGGGCAACCCGGACGATCCCCAGAAGGAACAACTCGCGGAACTGCGACAGGTCTTGGAGAGCTGATAGGATGATCTAACCACGGAGACACAGAGACACGGAGAGCAACTCATTGCGAGTTGCTCTTCTTTTTTTAGCCATAGATGGGGCACCCCGATGGACACAGATTGAAGATGGGATTTTCTAATCGGTGTGAATCGGTGCCCCATCGGTGGCTAAAAAATCTTCTCTCTCCGTGCCTCCGTGTCTCCGTGGTGAAACAACCTTACTTCTTCGCAAAATACGCCTGCAGCGGTTTCACCTGCCACTCGGATTTCTGCATCGCAACGATCGCCCTTGCCGCGGCGTTTGCGCCGGTGATGGTGGTCACCATCGGCACCTTGTTCATCACCGACATGCCGCGGATTTTGCCTTCGTCCGTTTGCGGGCCCTTGCGCGTGGGCGTGTTGATGATGAGCTGGACCTTGCCGTTCTTGATGTAGTCTTTGATGTTGGGCCGGCCGTCGGCGAGCTTGCTGATTCTGGTCGCCTCGATGTCCTGCTTCGCCAAGGCGGCGTGCGTGCCGCTGGTGGCGAGGATGGTGAACCCGGCATCGGCCAGCATCTTCGCGGCGGGAATGATCTCCTCGTGATCCGCGGCGCGGACGCTGATGAAGACCGTTCCCTTGGTCGGCAAATTGGTGCCGGCCGCGAGCTGGCTCTTGGCGAACGCCATGGGGAAGCTGTCGTCGATTCCCATGACTTCGCCCGTGCTGCGCATCTCCGGGCCGAGAATCACATCCACACCCGGAAATTTCGTGAACGGAAAGACCGCTTCCTTCACCGAGACATGCTTCGGGTCCGGCTGCTCGATGATGCCCAGCTCTTTCAGCGTCCTGCCGGTCATCACCTTGGCCGCGATCTTCGCCCACGGCACGCCGGTCGCCTTGCCGACAAACGGCACCGTGCGCGACGCACGCGGGTTTACCTCGATCACATAAATCTCGTTGTCCTTGATCGCGTACTGCACATTCATCAGGCCCTTCACGCGCAGTGCTTTCGCGAGCGCCCTCGTCTCGGCCTTCAGCTTCGCGACGATCTCTTTCGAGAGCGAGTAGGGGGGCAGCGCGCAGGCGCTGTCGCCGGAGTGAATGCCGGCTTCCTCGATGTGCTCCATCACGCCGATGACGATTCCCTCCCCGTTGCCGGCGTCGTCGTAGTCGGCCAGGCAGTCCACATCGCACTCGGTCGCCGCGTCAAGAAATTTATCGACGAGGATCGGCGCGTCTTTGATGGTGGACGCTTCCACCGCGTTGGCCATGTAGTAGTTGAGCTGGTTTTCGTCGGAGACGATTTCCATCGCGCGCCCGCCGAGGACAAAGGAAGGACGGACCAGGACGGGGTAGCCGATGCGCCTGGCGATCTCGCGCGCCTCGGCGACGTTGCGGGCGATGCCGTTCTCGGGTTGCTTGAGGTTCAGCTTCTTCAGCAAGTCGCGGAACTGCTCGCGGTCGCCGGCCGCGTCGATTGATGCGACGGACGTGCCGATGATGGGCACGCCGGCGTCCTGTAAACCCTTGGCGAGGTTGAGCGGGGTCTGGCCGCCGAATTGGACGATGACGCCTTTGACGAGGTTGCGTGGTAACGAGCCGCGACCGTCAGGGAGCGGTTGTTTAGAGTCCGAAGAAACCGCTCCCTCACGGTCGCGGCTCGTTGCGAACGGTCCTCCGTTCAATCGCTCACAGATATTCAAAATGTCTTCATGCGTCAGCGGCTCGAAGAAGAGCAAATCGCTCGTGTCGTAATCCGTGCTGACCGTCTCGGGATTCGAGTTGATCATTACCGATTCGTAACCGAGCTCCTTCATCGCGAACGCGGCTTGTACGCAGCAATAGTCGAACTCGATCCCCTGGCCGATGCGATTGGGCCCGCCGCCGATGATGATGACCTTTTCGCGGTCGGTAAGGCGGATTTCGTCTTCGGTGACAGTGACGCGCTCGGATTGCTCTTTCGTAGGGTCCGCCTTAGCGGACGTCTTTGCGGCCCCGGTAGAAAGTCCGTCCGCTGAAGCGGACCCTACGACGGTGTAGGGGGTTTCGTAGGTGGAGTAGTAGTAAGGCGTCGAAGCTTCGAACTCGGCGGCGCAGGTGTCTACGAGTTTATAGACGGGTGACACACTGAGGCGGTTTCGTGTGTTTCGAACGTCATTTGGTGAGGTGTACTTGTGCCAGGCCGCCGCAAGTTGCACATCACTATATCCAACCTCTTTTGCACGAAGCATCAGGGGGATGAGTTGTGCCGCCGGAAAAGTTTTTGAGTGAAAGTGTTTTCTGAAGTCGAGAATTTCTCCCTCGAAATCCACCAACTCCTTCATCTGGGCCAGGAACCACGGATCCACATTCGTGATCTCGTGAATCTGCTCAACGGTCCACCCCATCTTCAACGCGTAGCGGATGTAGTAGATCCGTCCCTGACTCGGCACCGCGAGCTTTCTCCGCAGTTTGTCTTCGGGGATGGGCCATTCGCCGGCTTCGCTTTCTCCCTGGGTGGTCTTATCCGCATTCGGATCTTCTTTACGTTCCCCCCGCGAGTGGGACGCATCTTGTCGTTCCCCCCGCGGCGGAGCCGCTGGGCTCCCGGTTGGCGTATTACGGTCATTGTTGTTCTGCGCGTTTAACCATTTGTCGTACTTGTCTAATCCGAATCCGAATCTCTTCACCTCCATGCTGCGGATGCCTTTTTGCAGGGCTTCCTTGAAGGTTCTACCAATTGCCATCGCTTCGCCTACGCTCTTCATCTGCGTCGTGAGCGTTTCATCGGCGTCGGGGAATTTTTCGAAGGTCCATCTTGGGATCTTGATCACGCAGTAGTCGATCGTGGGCTCGAAGCAGGCGCTGGTCCATGACTCAAATTGCTTACGCGGATCGACGCCGGGCGTGAACGACTTGAAGCGCTTGCTCGTGATGTAATTCGGGAGCTCGTCGAGCGTGTAACCGATCGCCAACTTCGCCGCGAGCTTTGCGATGGGATAACCCGTCGCTTTGCTTGCCAGCGCGGAGCTGCGCGACACGCGCGGGTTCATTTCTACGACGACCATTTCGCCGTCGTCGGGGTTGATGCCGAACTGGATGTTGGAGCCGCCGGTTTCGACACCCACCGCGCGGATGACGGCGATGCTCGCATCGCGCATGCGCTGGTACTCTTTGTCGGTCAGTGTCTGGATCGGGGCGACGGTGATGCTGTCGCCGGTGTGGACACCCATGGGGTCAAAATTTTCGATAGAGCAGATGATGACGACGTTGTCGTTCTTGTCGCGCATCACCTCCATTTCATATTCTTTCCAGCCGATGACGGATTGCTCGATGAGCACTTCGGTGACGGGGGAGGCATCGAGGCCGCCCTGCACGATGGTTTCGAATTCTTCGACGTTGTAAGCGATGCCGCCGCCCGTGCCGCCGAGCGTGAAGGCGGGGCGGATGATCAGGGGCAGGCCGATGTCGTCGAGCACCTTTCGCGCATCGTCCATATTGTGAACGACGCCGCTGCGCGGCACCTTCAGGCCGATCTGGATCATCAGGTCTTTAAACACCTGCCGGTCTTCGCCGCGATGGATCGCATCGCGGTCGGCCCCGATCATTTTGACGCCATACTTCTGCAGGATGCCCTTATCGAAGCAGGCCATCCCGGTGTTCAGTCCGGTCTGCCCGCCGAGAGTGGGGAGCAGGGCGTCGACGGGGGTGCCATTCTGCTTTTCGCGCTCGAGGATTTTCTCCACCGCTTCAGGGGAGATGGGCTCGATGTAGGTCGCGTCGGCGAACTCCGGATCGGTCATGATCGTGGCGGGGTTGCTGTTGATCAGGACGATGCGGTACCCCTCCTCGCGCAGCGCGCGGCACGCCTGCACGCCGGAATAGTCAAACTCGCACCCCTGCCCAATGACAATGGGTCCGGAGCCGATGATCAGGATCGAATGAATGTCGGTGCGCTTGGGCATGGTTTAACGTCGCCTGGGTCAAAAAAGCGGGTACAAAATCGGGCGAAGTTTACAGGGGAAGGGGGCTTGGGGAAAGAATGCAGAATGCAGAATAATGAATGATGAATAGGGAGAGCTGGGCTAAGGAATTGCCTTTCCCCCATTCATCATTCATCATTCAAACTTCTGCGTTTTCCTCACATGATCCCCGTTGTTCTCCATCACGGCCTGTTCGGGTTCGGCCAGATGTCGGCCGGGCCGGTGAGGCTTACGTATTTCCGGGGAATCGATCATGCGATCGCGGCGATGGGGCATCCGCTGATCGTTTCGCGGGTGCATCCGACGGCGGCCGTCGCGACCCGGGCGCGGCAGCTCAAGGAAACGATTCTGCGGCAGCTCGAAATCATGGGCCGCCCGCGCGAGAAGGTGCTGCTGGTGGCCCATTCGATGGGCGGACTCGATGCGCGCTACATGATTACCAAGCTGGGAATGGACAGCCACGTGGCCGCACTGCTCACGGTGACCACGCCGCACCGCGGCAGTCCGCTGGCCGACTGGTGCGTGCGCAACCTGGGCAACCGGCTCGGCGGTTATCGCATCATGAACCTGCTCGGCGTCGACGTGCAGGCCGCCCACGACCTCTGCACGGAAACTTGCGCCAAGTTCAATGAACAAGTGCCCGACATGCCCGGCGTGCGCTACTTCTCCGTGAGTGCCGCCCGCCCCTGGAACAAGATGCCGGCGTTTGCGATCCCCTCGCACCGGATCATCTACCAGGCCGAAGGGGACAACGATTCCATCGTATCGGTGAAGAGCAGCACTTACGCGACGCATTTAGGCACCTGGCCGGCCGATCATTTCCACACCATAAACAAGCGCTTCACGCTCGATCTGAAAGACCCCACCGGCGACATCGCGCCGTACTGGGCGAACGCGGTGAAGGAAGTCGTTCAGCGCGCCGGATTGCAAGACCAGTTGTCATAGCCACCGTCATCACAGCGATCCCGCTGCCAACCTCAGCCGATTTCTTCTCGCGCCGTTGCTGTTGCTCGTGCCAACTTGTAATGATTTTTGAGGTTTTTCGGAACGGTACCTGTCTTGTTAATCCTCGCTCGTCGGCCGCTTTTTTACCGGGATGTTGTTCTCCCTCAAGCGGCCGCAGTCCTCCATCTGGAGTGTGTTATGCGAGTCATCCCTACGCGTGTTCACGGCGTTCTTGATTACCTGGTTGGCATTGTCCTGATTGCAGCCCCGTTCATTCTCGGCTTTTCTGATAACCGGCCGGCCACGATGGTGCCGGTGGTCCTTGGAATCTCGGCGCTGATTTACAGCCTGCTCACGAATTACGAGCTGGGGGTCATCAAGGTGATTCCGATGAGCGGCCACCTGATCCTCGATTTCTTCAGCGGCGTTTTTCTTGCCGCATCGCCGTGGCTCTTAGGATTCGCGGATCGTATCGCCTGGCCGCACGTGGTGTTCGGCCTGCTTGAAATCGGCGCTGCCCTCATGACCGTTCGCACGCCGACAGTGGGTGCCGGTCATTCGCATCATGGCGGCATGGGAAGTGGGACATTGGCACATTGAACAGGGATGTTCAGTGAAGTGAAGGAGATGTCATGGGACAGAAGGATGACTCAAACCGTCATGCGGCTCTGGATGAAAGCAAGGAACGCGCAGCCGGCCGGCAAGACCGATCCGGCCAGCGCGCACCCGGAGTGGAAGAAATCACCGACGCTGGTCAGGAACTTCCCGCGAAAGGGAAAACCGGCGGCGCATCCGGCCGCGATGAGCACGCCAATCGAAAAGGAGGTGTTGGAACTCAAGGAGGCGGCGGTGGAGGCGGCGAATCGTCGTCAGCCAATGCCAACTCCTTGAACACTGGCGCCAACTCGCGCAAAGCCCGCAAAAGGACTTGAGGTCATCAATCTATCCCAGCAAGAAACGGAGGGCATCAACGCCGTCCGTCTTGCTTTATAGAGACAGTCAGCTTGACCCATGCCATCCGTCATGACAGAAATGAGCAATATGAACTCAAAGCATCTCCGGCACTGCGCGATTTTGATGGCTGTCTTCGCCTCACTTCTTACCGGCTGCAAAGACAAGGCAGCTGTTGCAGAGGGTGATGCGCCAAAGCCGGAGGCAAAGCCGAGCACCACAGCGACGATCTACGTTGGCACCTACACCAACAGCAAGAGCCAGAGCAAAGGGATCTACAAGCTCAGCTTCGATGCGGAGTCAGGCAAAGTCGGTGAGCCCGAGGTGGCGGTGGAAGCGCAGAATCCTTCCTATCTCTGCTTCAGCCCCGACAAGAAGTACGTTTACTCCTGCATCGAATCCCCGGAGGGAGGCGTCGCTTCGTTCTCTGTTGAAGCAGATGGCACGCTCAAGAAAATCAGCGATGCGGAATCGGGCGGGAAAGTGCCGTGTTTCATCAGCGTTGATGCGACCGGGCGCAATGTGCTGTGCGCCAATTACACCGGCGGCAACATTTCCAGATTTGTCAGCGACTCCGAAACAGCACGCCTTCAAGGCCCGATGGCGGTCATCGATTTCGAGCCGCGGCAGAATGAAGGGGGCAAGCAGGACAAGCCGCACGCGCACTGCATCATGCCGGATACGGCCAACTCGTTTGTGCTCGCAACGGACCTCGGTACCGACAAGGTGATGATCTATCGCCTCGATCCGCTCAAGGGGCTCGTCCCCACCGATTCACCGTCGGCTACCCTGAAGACTGGTTCCGGCCCGCGCCATTTCACTTTCAGCAAGGACGGCAAGTTCGTTTACGTGATCAACGAGTACGGCAACAGCGTGGTGGTCTTCTCTTACGACAACGTCGAAGGGACGCTGAAAGAAGTCCAGGTTGTTCCCACGCTGCCGGCCGACTACAACGCCAAGAGCTTTTGCGCTCACGTGCTGGTTCATCCCTCGGGCAAATTCCTCTACGGGTCCAACCGCGGACACGACAGCATCGCTGCTTTTAAGATCGATGAGGCGACCGGCAAGCTCGAATTGATTGGCCACACGCCGACCGGCGGGAAGTGGCCGCGGAATTTTAATATCGATCCCAGCGGAAAATTCCTGATCGCGGCCAATCAGAACACGGACAACCTGGTGGTGTTTAAGATCGACACCGAGACGGGCGGCTTGACGCCCACCGGGCAGACTGTCGCGATCCCGGCGCCGGTCTGCGTCCAGTTTCTCGTCCGATAAGAATTAACTCGTCTCGATCCGACAAAAGTGGGTTCACAAGATCGGGGCGGCGCACCACAATGCGCCGCTATGGCAAGTCGTTTGCACGCCGGCGCAGTCATGCGCGATAAATACGATGCTGTGCTCTTCGATCTGGATGGCGTACTGACCTCCACCGCCGCGATCCATGCGGATGCGTGGAAGCGCATGTTTGATCAGTACCTTGCCGACCGCGCAAAGAAAGCGGGCGGCACGGCGAACGATTCACTTCGCCCGTTTGATAAAGACATCGATTACAAGCGCTACGTGGACGGAAAGCCGCGCTACGAAGGCGTGAAGAGCTTTCTGGAATCGCGCGGGATTGCGCTTCCCTTTGGTGAGCCAACCGATGCGCCCGGCGACCAGACGGTGTGCGCGCTGGGGAATCGAAAAAACGTGATGGTGAATCAGGCGATCGCCGATGGTTTGGTGCAGCCGTTCGAAGGTTCGGTGCAGTGGGTGAAAAAGCTGAAAAGCGACGGCCTGCGGCTCGGCGTCGTGTCATCGAGCCGTAACTGCGGGCCGGTGCTCAAGGCCGCGAAGATCGATAATCTTTTCGAAGTGCGCGTGGACGGCCTGACGCTTGAAGAACTCAATCTTCCCGGCAAACCCGCGCCGGATGCTTTTTTGAAAGCGGCCGAGATACTGGGCGTATCGCCGGCCCGTACGGTCGTCGTCGAAGACGCCATTTCCGGGGTGCAATCCGCCCGCGCAGGTAATTTTGGATTGGTAATCGGGGTGGACCGCGAAGGCCACGCCGATGCACTTCGTCAGCATGGGGCCGACATCATCGTCAATGATCTGGAAGAGATGCTGCAGTGAGATGATGTGGGATGAACCGCTGCGCTTTTTAAATCTGGAATAAAACACATGATCAGGCACGATCCCGTTCTTCCTCCTGAATTCTTGTTTCCGATCGACCACTGGCGCTGGGTGGAAAGCCGCTTCAGCGAGGATTTCGCCGGCCAGTCCGAAACGACATTCTCCACCGCCAACGGCTACCTTGGCATGCGCGGCGGATTCCAGGAAGGGAGGCCCTCCTTCCTGCACGGCACCTACATCAACGCCTTTTACGAAACCTGGCCGATTCCGTACGGCGAAAAAGCGTTCGGCTTTGCCAAGACCGGGCAGACCATGGTCAATGTGCCGGATGGAAAAATCATCCGGCTGTACGTCGACGATGAGCCGTTCACGATCGACCGCGCCACGCTCGATGATTACGAACGCGCCCTCGATTTCAAAACGGGCACGTACGAGCGGCGCACCACCTACACCACCGCCAGCGGAAAACAGGTGCGCATGCGAGCCACCCGGCTGGTGTCATTCACCGACCGGCACGTGGCGGCGATTCGCTTTGAAGTTGAAGTGGTGAACGCAAAAGCCCCGCTGGTGATCGTCTCGGAGATGGTGAACCACGCCGCAGTCGATGCGCAGCGACGATCGGAGATGCCCGACCCCGGCGGCAAGCCCGATCTGGACGACCCGCGTCTGGCCAAGACATTCTCCGAGCAGGTGCTGGTCCCTGAGAAAGTCGAGACCGACAGGAATCGCGTGCTCATGGGATTCAGGACGCGCAGCAGCGGCCTGTCGCTGGGGTGCGGGATGGAGCATGCGATCGAGACGGAGAATTCGTATGTGGTCTCAGGCAGCTGCCCCGACAACTGCGGACAGGTGATCTTTTCGATCAGCGCCGAGCCGGGCAAGCCGATCGTGCTCTACAAGTTTCTCGCCTACCACACCTCCGGCACCGAAACGCCCGCCGAGCTGCGCTCGCGCGCCGGGCGGACGCTTGATCGCGTGGTCGCGCGCGGGTTTGGCGACCTGCTCACCGACCAGAAGCGCTTCATGGACGAGTTCTGGTCGCACAGCGATATCGAGATTTCTGTGCCGTCGGTGCATCCGCGACTGCAGCAGTGCCTTCGATGGAATTTATTTCAGCTTCTGCAGGCGACAGCGCGGGTCGAAAACGCCGGCGTGCCCGCCAAGGGACTCACCGGGCAGGCGTACGAGGGGCACTACTTCTGGGACATGGAAGCGTACGTGCTTCCGTTTCTGGTTTACACTGCCCCGCGCGTCGCGCGCAATCTGCTGAAGTTCCGTCATGGCATGCTCGACAAAGCGCGCGAGCGGGCGACGGAGCTGAATCAGAAAGGGGCCCTTTTCCCGTGGCGCACGATCAGCGGCGATGAGGCCAGCGCGTACTACGCCGCCGGCACCGCGCAGTATCACATCAACGGCGCGATCGCGTACGCGCTGAAGAAGTACATTGAGGTCACCAACGATACGGAATTTCTCTGCGAGTACGGCGCGGAAATTCTCGTGGAGACGGCGCGCCTCTGGTACGACCTGGGCTTCTTCTCCGAGCGGCAGGACGGAAAATTCTGCATCCATGGCGTGACTGGGCCGGATGAGTACACGACCGTCGTCAACAACAACACCTACACGAACCTGATGGCGCGCGAAAACCTCTGGTACGCCGCCGCCGCGGTGGAGCGCCTGCGCAAGGAATTCCCCAAGGCGTACACCGCGCTCGCGCATGAGACGCGCCTCGATCCGGCGGAAGCCGCCGAGTGGAAGCGAGCGGCCGACAATATGTACGTGCCGTATGACCAGCGCACGAAGATCAACCCGCAGGATGACAGCTTCCTCGACCGCGAAGTGTGGGACATTAAGAACACGCCGAAGAACAAATTCCCCCTGCTGCTGCACTTTCATCCGCTGGTGATCTACCGCTACCAGGTGATCAAGCAGGCCGACATCGTGCTGGCGATGTTCCTGCTGGGCAACGAATTTTCGATGGAGCAGAAGAAGCGCAATTTCGATTACTACGACCCGCTCACGACCGGCGACTCATCGCTGTCGGCCTGCATTCAGGCGATCGTTGCATCCGAGATCGGTTACGACGATGCGGCCATTCGCTATCTGCGCTACGCAGTGCTGATGGATCTGGCCGATGTGGGCGGCAATGTGCGCGACGGCGTGCACATCGCCAGCATCGGCGGCACCTGGATGGCCGTTGTCTGCGGCCTGGCCGGCATGCGGGATTACAACGGCAAGGTTACCTTCAACCCCAAGCCGTTCGTGGAAAAGCTCCGCTTTCAGCTGACCGTGCGCAACCAGCGACTGGAGATCAACATCGAAAACGGGTCAGTCACCTACCTGATCAAGCAGGGGGAAGGGCTGACGATTTACCATCGCAATGAAGAAATCGCGCTCAAAGAAGGAAAAGCGATAACGCGATCGGTCACCTAACTGGGATGTCGAGTTACAATCTGATGCATGATGAAGGCGTTCATATTCGCTGTCGCGTCCGCGGGTTTGTCGATTTCAACATTTGCACAGACAACCAAAACGGCAAAAGAACTGATTGCGGCCACCAATACGGATGAGTCGAAGGTGACGCCGTATACGCTGCCCGATGCGCTGCTGACGCAGAACGGGCAGCACATCGCAACGGCCGAGCAATGGACGAAGATCCGCCGGCCGGAAGTGCTGAAGCTTTTTGAAGATCACATCTACGGCGCGCCGCCGGAAGCGGCGCGCAAGCCGAGGCTCGCATTCGCCGTCACTTCTGTAAAAGAAGATGCCCTGGGCGGCAAAGCCGTTCGCAAATTCGTCCAGATCACGATGCCCGATTACCCGGCGTGGAAAGGGATCGAGTTGATGGTCTATGTGCCGAAAGCGGCAAAGGGGCCGGTTCCCTGTTTTGTCGGTTTGAGCTTCTTCGGTAACAGCGCCGCGACGACCGAGAAGGATGTTCCGCTTTCCACCGGTTGGGTGCGCGCCGATGTGAGCAAGGGAATCGTCAACTACCGCGTCACCGAAGCATCGCGGGGCGTCGAAAGCAGCCGCTGGCCGATAGAGATGATCATCGACAACGGCTACGCACTGGCGACCGCCAACTACGGCGACATCGAGCCCGATCACGAACAAGGGTGGAAGGATGGCGTGCGGGCCATCTTCAGCAAGGACGGCGCAAACACGGTGTGGAAAGAAGGGGAGTGGGGCGGCATCGCCGCGTGGGCGTGGGGCCTGAGTCGGATGCTCGACTATCTTGAGACGGATCAAAGCATCGATGCGAAGAAGTGCGCCGTCATCGGTCACTCGCGTTTAGGAAAAACGGCGCTCTGGGCCGGCGCAAGCGACGGGAGATTCGCGCTGGCGATCTCCAACGATTCCGGCGAAGGCGGCGCGTCACTCATGCGCCGAAATTTCGGCGAAACCGTCGCCGTCCTCGCCGGCATACGACCACATTGGTTCACGCCGACGTATCAGCGCTATGCGAACAACGAATCAGCTTGCCCCGTCGATTCGCACATGCTGATCGCCCTCATGGCCCCGCGCCCCGTCTACATCGCCAGCGCGACCGAAGACAAATGGGCCGACCCGAAGGGAGAATTCCTCGCGGGAAAGAATGCGGAAACGGTCTTTGCGCTTTTTGGCAAAAAGGGCGTTGGGGTCGATGAGCAGCCCGCGGCCGATCAGTCAGTCGGTGACTCCATCGGATATCACGTGCGCGCCGGCAAACATGATCTGACGAAGGACGACTGGAAGCACTTCCTGCGTTTTGCCGAGCGTCACGTGCGTTGAGGGATGAAGCATTGATGTCACTTCTTCATCGCTTCAACCGCCGCTTCCTGGAATGCTTTTCTCACGTTGCTGTTGTCGGCGTTGCTGAAATTGGCCCGCTGCACCATCAGGACAAATCCCAGCTTCCGTTCCGGGTCGATCCACCCCTGCGTGCCGTAGGCGCCGCCGTGGCCGAAGGTGCCGGGGGAAAGCATGCTGGTAACGCCTTGTGGCTTGCGCACGACGCAAACTGACAAGCCCCAGCCATTGCCGTCGGTGAAGCCGGTGGTGAGATCGTCGGTGTGAATGGTGCGCATCAGCTTGACCGTTTCCGGTCTCAGATATTGCTTGCCACCAACGGTGCCGTCGTTGACGAGCATCTGCAGAAACCGGCCGTAGTCGGCGGCGGTGCTGTACAGGCCGCCGTTGGCGAGGGGCACTCGATTCGATTCTTCGATCTTTCGACCGGCCAGGATGAAATTGTCGACCGGTTCGAGCGCCTTCGTGTCTTTGTTCAGCTTGTACGAACTGGCCAGCCGCTCGATTTGTTCCTTCGAGGGGTAGAATGTCGTGTCTTTCATTCCAAGCGGCTGGAAAATCCTCTTCGCGAAGAAATCAGGCAGCGACTGGCCGGACACCACCTCCACGATCCGCCCCAGCGAATTGATGCCCGTCTGGCTGTAATCCCATTTGGTCCCAGGCTCGCGCTTAAGAGGCTTCTTCGAGAAGCTCTCCACCAGATCCTGCAGGTTCTTCGCAGCGGCCGTCTCGTCGGACGTGTTTTCCGGCAGACCCGCGGTGTGGGTCAGCAGATGCTTCAGTGTAATCGTCTTGCCCGGCTGGCCGTCCGGCAATTTCATGCTCGCCAGTTCAGGGAGATACTTTGAAGCGGGATCATCGACCGAAAGCTTTCCCTCGTCCAGCAGCATCAGGATCGCAACGCCGGTGACCGGCTTGGTCATCGACGCAATCCAGAAGACCGAATCGGTTTTCATCGGCGTCTTCTTCGAAATGTCGGCAAGCCCCACCGCACCGCAATCGACAAGCTGATCCGACGTCACGAGCAACGTCACCGCCCCGGCGATTTCCTTCTCTTCCACCGCCGCCTGCATGTGTTGCGAGATGGCGGCGAGCTTGGATTGATCGAAGGCAACGGCGCTCTCGCGCGCCGCTGAAAGCGAGGCACAGACGGCGAGGCACAAAACGATCGAAAAAAGTCGTGTCATGAATTGCATGATGAAAAGTGTAAGCGGGGTGAGCGCGGTCAACCAATGCCGCTGCGTCGGCCATCAAAAAAGAACACCCGGCGGCGAGACCGGGTGTTGCATGAGTTCGACATTTCAGTCGTCGAAGTTTTATTGAGCAGCGACCGCGCTTAAGCGTCGGACCTTGGTCGCCTTCATTCCCTTGGGGCTGTCTTCGTAGTCGTATTCCACCGACTCATTCTCCTGGAGCGTGCGAAATCCTTCCGAGTCGATCACTGAGTGGTGAACGAACACGTCACGCCCGTTTTCGGCTGCGATGAAGCCGAACCCCTTTTGGTCATTGAACCACTTGACCTTGCCGGTGGCCATGTGAGCCATTCCTTTCCCTGAAGCGGCGACAAAGCGCCGCAGACATGCCGCAGGAAGCTGGCCTGAGAGCAGCCTGCCTGCGGTGTACAACTGGCACCAAAAAATCCCGTCGAGCCCTTCCCGATCGGAAATGCGCAGCCTCGTGCCCGTAGCCGCGATGGAAAGAGAAGATAGCAAGGGACTTACAAAAGTGGCAAGAACAATGGCAGAATTCGCCAGCCGACGACTTGACAACGAACGACTTATTCACATCGCGAAGTCGACGCCAGCTGAGCTCGCCGCGGCCAAAATCCGGCAAAGTGCTCCATACGTCAGTTTTCACTTGTCAGGGACGCATTTACTGTGCCCCTTACTGGCGAAATAGATAACGCTATGCTGCGAAGAGACTTAAATTGTTAAGCTATCCCATACGGTTGGGCAGAAGCACGTCGCTACGTAGAGCGCTTTGCGTCCCAAAGCGGTTAAACAGTTAAGTGGCAAAGTCTTCCCACCTTGGTAATTGACCTTTTGCACGGGTTATCCACAATTTTTCCGTTGGATTTCCGGGGTTTCGGCCCACCTTGATTTTCAAAATCGTTCCCTTGACACTACCGCCCCCTCGCCGGGCCGCATCCTTGCATGAATCTTCTTGAAACCACCAAGCTCGTGAAACGGTACACCGGCCGCACCGTGGTGGATGAAGTCAGCTTTGTGCTCGACCAGGAAGAAATCGTCGGCCTCTTGGGCCGCAACGGGGCGGGCAAGACCACGACCTTCCGGATGATCCTCGGCATGGTGACGCCCGACAGCGGCGCCGTCGCGTTTGATGGGTATGACATCACACACCTGCCGATGTACAAGCGCGCACGCCGCGGGATCGGCTACCTCCCCCAGGAGCGCAGCGACTTTCAGCGCCTGACGGTCTGGCAGAATTTGATGGCGATCCTCGAGACGCTTCCCATCAGCCGGCTCGAGCGAAACCGACGAGCGAGTGAATTACTCGATCATTACGGCTTGACCAAGACGCGCAAGCAGCTCGCCTACACCCTCAGCGGCGGCGAGCGTCGCAAGTTGGAAATCTCCCGCGCGCTGGTCACCGATCCCAAGCTCATTTTGCTCGACGAGCCGTTCAGCGGCGTCGATCCGATCGCGGTGGAAGACCTGCAGCGCGAAGTGCTGCGGCTGAAGCGCGAATTCGGAAAGAGCGTACTCATTACCGATCACAACGTCGCGCAGACGCTCAAAGTGTGCGATCGCGCGCTCATCATTGAAGACGGCCGGGTGCGATTCGAAGGCACCCCAAAGGAAGTCATCAACGATCCCGGCGTCAAAGCTGCCTACACGGGCAACCTCTTCCGCGGCGATGAGTTCGGCTGATTCATTTCCGCTCCCATTCTCACCGCCTGATTTGCCGCGCCGCGACGGTGCTATCATTTCTGTGCCGGGTACACTGGTATTGAGACCACGGGGGTTGCCTCATCAGGGACCTATATGAAAACCGATCTGATCCGAATTCTCGCGTCGATCGCGCTGGCGGTCTTTCTTGTGATCGCGATGGTGCGTGGCAATGAGCCGGGCGGCGATAAAGACGCCAGGCAGCCGGAAAGTCAGAAAGATCCAACCCGCCTGGCAACGCCCGCCAGCAAACCCGCGGCAGAAACGTCACCCGAAGCCCAGGCGATTTTGGATAAAGTGCGTGACGCGTACGCCAAGCTTGTTTCACTCCAACTCGCCGGCACGCTGCAGGTAGATTTCGATGTCAACGGCGACGTCGTGAACAAGTCTGCTGATTTCACCGCCACGTTCATCGCCCCCAACAAATTTCGCCATGAGCTGAAGAACATGGCGCTCATCGGCTCCACTGGCGAAAAGATTTTCGCGCATGAGCTGTCGAGCAATAAATACATGATGGCCGACGCGCCGAAAGATCGCGTGGCGTCGAAGGACATTCCCAAGCCTGTGGGGGTCATTCTCGATCAACAAAATCCGTCGCTGCTGCTCGCCATCGTGACCGACGCGGGCGCTCAGCTGCTGGACGGCGTATCGAAAGCGGAGAAGGTCGACGACGTGAAGATCGGAGACGTGTCGTTCGTCGCTCTGCACCTGATCACCACCGATGTGGGCGATGTCACACTTCTCTTCGATCAGCAGACGAACCTTGTGCGGCGGCTATCAGCCGACTTAACCAAGTCACTGGAGTCGCGTGGTCAGCAGAACGTGAAGAAGGCGTCGGTGGTGATTGACTACACAGAGGCAAAACCTGACGCGCCTGTCTCAGCCGAGCAATTTGCCTGGGCTCCGCCCGCCGGCGCTAAAGATGCGGCCGCAATGGCTGCAGTCGAGGGTGGTGAGGAAATCTCTCCACTGGTCGGAAAAGCCGCGCCGGATTTCGCGCTCAAGGGGATGGATGACAAGGAAGTAAAGCTTACCGACTTCAAGGGGAAAGTTATCGTGCTCGATTTCTGGGCGACTTGGTGCCCGCCGTGCCGGGCGTCACTACCGCATCTCGATAAGCTCGGCGAAGCGATGAAGGACAGGAGCGTGCAGGTCTTCGCCGTCAACGGGCAGGAAGAGAAAAATGTCGTCCAAGAATTTATCGAAAAGACGAAATTGACCACCGCCGTCTTGCTTGATTCAACAGGCGCAGCGGCCGAAGCGTATGGCGTTAGAGGTATTCCGCAGACCGTGATCATTGGCAAAGACGGCAAGGTGAAGAAAGTGACCGTCGGGTTCAACGAAGAGTCGACGCCCGGCGATCTGGAAGCGGTCATCAAAGCTGCTCTTGCCGAATAACGCTGGAAATTGCGGGCCAAATCATCGGGTGAAGGAGTTTCATGCTGGTTCATCATCGTCGTCTTCTCGGTTGCATCTCGTCCTGCGCACTCGTGCTCGGCTTTGCCGCCGTCACGGACGCTGATGTCAAAGTGCCGGCGCTCTTCAGCGATCACATGGTGTTGCAGCAGGGGATGGACGCTCCTGTTTGGGGCACGGCCGATGCCGGCGAAGACGTGACCGTTTCCATCGCGGATCAAAAAGTCACCGCCAGGGCGGATGATGCTGGGAAGTGGAAGGTTCGTCTCAAGCCCGTCAAAACAAGCGAGCCGGCGGAGCTGACGATCGAAGGTAAGAACAAGATCTCGATCAAGGATGTGATCGCAGGAGAAGTCTGGGTCGCATCGGGTCAGTCGAATATGGAATGGTCTGCCGGGCAGGGAAGCATCAGCGCCGCGGACGTTTCATCGGCGAACTATCCGAACATTCGCGTCTTCACGGTGAAGAAAGCGACGAAGCTGGAGCCGACGACGGAGCTGGCTGGGAACTGGGTTGTCTGCACGCCGCAAACGGTGAACTCGTTCACGGCGGTTGGATATTTCTTCGGGCGTGAGTTGCATGCCGCGCTCAAAGTGCCCGTCGGCATCATTCACACGAGCTGGGGCGGCACACCGGCCGAGGCATGGACCACGCGTGAAGCGCTGCAGAACAACTCGCAGTTGGCCCACTATGTTCCGAAAATCAAAGAGGAGCCGGGCAAGGGCGTGGGCCCGCATACGCCGTCGTCGCTCTACAACGGAATGATTGCGCCTCTCGTGCCGTACGGCATCAAGGGCGCGATCTGGTACCAGGGTGAATCGAATGCCAGCCGCGGGATGGAGTACCGCTCGCTCCTGCCGGCGATGATTGAAAGCTGGCGCAAGGCGTGGGGCCAGGGTGATTTTCCGTTTGGGATTGTGCAGCTTGCGAACTTCACGGAGGTCCTCCCTCAGCCGGGCGACAGCCAGTGGGCGGAACTGCGTGAAGCACAGTCGATGACGGCGGCTCAGCCTAACAACGGGCTGGCGGTTGCGATCGATATCGGCGACGCGAAAGACATTCACCCGCGCAACAAACTCGATGTCGGCAAGCGACTGAGCGTCTGGGCTCTGGCCAAGGTGTATGGGAAAGATGTGCCGAGCTCCGGCCCGACTTACGAATCGCACGCGATCGAGGGCTCCGCGGTGAAGATCAAGTTCGCCAATGTGTTCGGCGGGCTTGAATTCAAAGGCGGCGACGCGCTTAAAGGTTTCGCGATCACCGGCGAGGACGGCAAATGGGTGTGGGCCGACGCGAAGATCGAAGGGGACAGCGTCATCGTGAGCAGCGCGCAGGTTGCAGCACCCAAAGCCGTGCGCTACGCGTGGGCGAACAACCCGGTGTGCAATCTTTATAACAAGGCTGGGCTCCCGGCTGTTCCGTTCCGAACTGATGCGCCGCAGTCAACGAAGTAACAGCTGAGCGCGGTTGGCTTTCTCACGCGTCTCTCATTAAGCAGCACGAGGAATCTCCACTCACGTTGTGAAGATAGGAATGTCGCGGCGTGTTTCGTTGCTCGGATTGGTTATCGGACGTGCCCGCTGATTCCGATGTCCGATTGCACGCGATCACTCTGCGGTGATTTCCCGTGTGTTCCGTTGAAGTTATCCATTTCTAGCCGATGACAGAACTGTGTAGTCGCGCCCATCGTTTGATGGGTGGGAACGCGCCGTTGTGTGGTAAAATCGCACCATTTTTAGTTAATTTAGATAAAATAGGAAATCTAGGCTAATGAAAAACATGGTTTTGGACGATTTTGCTCTTGATCTTTATTCTCGTCTGGTCAATGCTGCCCGGGCACTCCTTTCGGCTTAATCGCTCTGTCAGTGAGCGGCTGACGGGTTTGCCTGGCGACATGGAACTAGACGGGGACGTGTCGGTCGCTGGACAATGGTCTGGAAACATCGGACATCGCTTCAAAGGCTCGGCGTGTTGCCGGGATGGGAAGCCCACCGATCGACCGACGCGCACACAGTCAGATAAGGCGACGATTCGCCGAAAGAGTCTGGGAGAGTTCCATGCACAGGTTGCCAGGCAGATCCATGAATGAACTGAATCCCTATCAGCCCCAAAGCATGCAGCCGTATTCTGCGCCGCCTGCGCCGTTGCGCCAGCCGGCCGAAGGGAGCGGGCCGCTGCAGCTCATGTGGCGTCGACGCTGGATCGTGGTCGCCTGTCTACTGCTCTGCATCGGCGGCGCCATCGCCTACCTGCGCGTAGCGACGCCGCTCTACACCAGCTACGCCAAGCTCACCATGATGGGCGACGTCGCCGTCCTCAGTACTGCGGCCGGCGGGAAGGCCGACGCAACCATCAACATCATGGAGCAGCAGCTCACGTTGATGTCGTCCACTCCGGTCATCCAGCGGGCGCTGAAGGGATTCGACACGACCAAGATGGTGACCTTCGCGGACGGAAGCAATCCGGAAAACTACATCAAGAAGAACCTCATCATCATTCCTGGCAAGCAGGATGGAAGTTTCACGCTGTCATTCGATGCCCCTGATCCCAAAGAGAGCGCGGATCTGCTCAACGCGATCATCACTGCCTATATCGCGGACCGGATCGAATCAAATCCGATGCTGCAGGTGTTGAGCACTCTCGATACCGAACGCAAATCGCAGAAGGCGATTCTCGAGCGAGAAGAAACCGCTTTGATGGAGTTCCGCAAGGCGAACGGTGAGCTCAGTTTCGTAACGGTCGAGAAATCAAATCCAATTCTCGAGACTCTCGCGAAGTTGAATGATGCGCTGTCGCAGGCCCAGATCGAATTGATGGCCAAGCGCGTGGAATACGCCGCACGCAATGACAAGGCGCGTGCCTATCAGGAACTTCTTGTTGCGGAAGGAAAAGTCCGCCAGCTCCAGGCTGCATTTGAGCAGCAGCAGAAGGAAGCATCCAAGCTGAATGAGAAGGCGGCCGAATATGACAAGCTTGTAAAGCAGGTCGGCCGCACCGAGGCGCTGGTGCAATCGATTGAAGCGCGTATCAAGACATTGGAGCTCGAAGCTGATAAACCCCTCTGGCTCGTCCGCCGTCTTGAAGATGCGATTCCGTCGGTCCGCCCGAGCAAGCCGGAGAAGCCCAAGATCTTCGCGCTGGCGGTCGTACTTGGTCTCATGCTCGGCTTCGGCGGGGCGTGGGTTCGCGAGAAGACCGATCATCGCTTGAGCAGCGCCGACGAGATTGCACAGATTCTGGGCCTTCCGGTGCTCACCATTATTCCCTCGATGCCCGGCCGCAGCGGCGCCGTGGCACGCGGGCAGAAGATGCATCTGGAGTCGATGAGCGATGTCGCAGAGGCTTTCCGCACGCTGCGCACGGTTGTTTACTTCAGCGTCCCGGACAACAAAGCCAAAACCATCCTCCTCACCAGCCCGTTCCAGGGTGAAGGAAAGAGCACGACGGCGAGCGGCCTGGCAATTGCTATGGCTAAGGCTGGGCGTCGCACGTTGATGATCGACGGCGACCTGCGCAAGCCAACGCTTCACCGCATTTTTGAAATGAGCGACCAGGTCGGTCTCTCGAGCGTGATGGCCGGCCGCGAAACGCTGGAGAACGCCATCGGTCACACGGCCGTGGATGGACTGGATATTTTGCCGTGCGGTCCGATCCCGGCGAACCCGTCGGAGATTTTGAACAGCCGCGCGTTCGCGGACCTGCTGCAGAAATTGGGTCAGCGCTATGACCACATTGTGATCGATTCGCCGCCGGTGCTGCCGGTGACAGATGCTCGCATTCTCGGCGCGACCTGCGATGTGACGCTGCTCGTGCTGCGAGCGAATCGCTCGACGCGTCGGATGAGCGAATACGCCGCCGAAGCGATGCTCGGTGTTGGCGCTCGAGTGCTGGGCGTCGTGGTGAACGATGTTCCGCGCAGCAAGCGGTCCGGCTTCTACGGCGGATATGGATACGGCAACTACGGCTACGGCAAGCGCGGCTACGAAGTGCCGACGCAACTGCCGCCGGCCAGCAACTCGCTGGCTCAGAAGCGGCTGCCAACGGCGGAAACACCGGCCGCCTAGCCGCGGCAGGGAGCGGCCTGCGTCCGATAATGTCGGCCGCGGCGAAAATATTTCCTCGTTCCGATGCCCGCAGTGCCCATTTTAGGGTGTTGCGGGCTGTCGGCGTGGATTGGATGAAAGACTGGTGAGAGCTAGGCTTTTTTGCACCTAGGCTGATTTGTTGTGATATGGAATAAGGGTGCGTGACCTGAATTATCCGGTTGTATATGTGTTGAAATGATCGGAATCTTTCGGCGTTTCGGAGATGCTAGGGGAAAGTCGTAACGGAGAAATGCAGCCACCTTAAAACAGCGTGCGATGTTGTCGGCAGGATGCCGGCAAGTCTGATGAGATGAGCCGAGGAAAATACCGGCTGCGAATCTCGGAGGCCGAAGTGTGTGGGGCAGTGCTTCGCGCGTTGAAGTGGTTGGAAGTGAAGGACGGGAAGATATGCGGAAGTCATCGATCGATATGCCGGCCAGTACGTCTGGCGGCGGGGAAGCCAACTCGCTGTCGCGGCTTGAGCGGCTTCACTCGATCCAGCACATGGAAATGATCATCCGCCGGGAAACCTCCCGCGCGGATCGCAACACGCGCGAATTCTCCCTCGTTCTTTTCCGCATCAAGCGCAGCAAGCGTCATTCTGTTTCCACCCATCGTCTGATCCGCACCATCACAGCGCGCTCGCGCACCACCGATGAAGTGGGTTGGTTCGGCGATCGCCACGTATGTGTGGTGCTTCCCGACACGCCGCTGGCTGGCGCGTGGGTATTTGCTGACAGCGTTTGCGACCTGGCATCCAAGCGCATTCCGCGCCCTGTCGCGATTGTTTACAGCTATCCGGGCAACTGGTTTGTCGCGGGGCAGCATGCCCAGGAGCGCGGCGCCGGCATGCCACGCCTTTCGACGCAAACCTACAACCGCCAGAACGATTTCGATAACAACGGCGGCGATGGGCAGGGCGGCCCCGGTGGCGGACGCATGCAGCTTGCAGGCCTTCATGAAGGCCATGCCGAAGGCGCGGCCGCAGCCGCTGCTCAGGCGGTCGCTGAGCCGCAGACCGTTCAAAAGCAATTGCAGCGCGATGGGCTCATGCCGTTTTTCATGCGCGGCCTGACCACCGGCATGACCAGCGAAGAATCGGCCGGCTCAGTGGAAGCATTGCTCGCGCGACCGTCGCCGATGTGGAAGCGGGCCCTGGACGTGACCGGCGCCGGCATCGGCGTAATGCTCGCGTCGCCGTTGATGCTGTTTGCGTATGTCGGCATCAAGCTGACGAGCCCCGGCCCGGTGATCTTCACGCAGCAGCGCGCCGGATTGGGCGGGCGGCCCTTCACGATTTACAAATTCCGCACGATGGCCACCGACGCTGAAGCGCGCAAGAAAGAGCTGCGCAAGATCAGCGAGCAGGACGGCCCGGCGTTCAAGCTCACCAACGATCCGCGCGTGTTCGGCTTTGGCAGCCTGCTGCGCAAGACCAGCATTGATGAGCTGCCCCAGCTTTTTAATATCATCAAGGGCGATATGTCCCTCGTCGGCCCGCGTCCGCTTCCGATTGAAGAAGCGAATGCCTGCGTCGGCTGGCAGCGCCGTCGCCTGGATGTGACCCCCGGACTGACCTGCATCTGGCAGATTTTCGGACGCTCCAAGGTAACGTTCTCTGAATGGGTGCGCATGGATGTGGCTTACATTCGCAGGCGAACGATTTTCCACGACCTGAAGCTCATATTGATGACCATCCCCGCGGTATTGATGCGCAAGGGCGCCAAGTAATTGGACGTCGGCCGCATCTCAGTTCGCCGCGGCAATTGCCGATCATATTGATAGTTTTTGGTGCGATGCGCTCGATTGCTGAGCGTGCGCCGCACGCCGGGCAACTTTGAAGAAAGTTGCTTCAGAAAAGGACTTTCTGTAATGGCTTCCGATACTGTGATCTCGACCAACGTGCCCAACGCCGCCCCCGACGCATCGGCCGAAACGCTGAAGCGCTGCGATGTGCTCGGCGTTGGCATCAGCGCGGTCAACATTCCGCTCGCGGTGAAAACCATCGATCGCTGGATCGCCCGGCGAAGCAAGAATTACGTCTGCATCACCGGCGTGCATGGCGTGATGGAAAGCCAGCGCGATCCCGCCCTCAAACATATTCACAACGCCGCCGGCATGGTGACGCCCGATGGCATGCCCATGGTCTGGATGAACAAGCTGCGCGGCAACAGCCACGTCACGCGCGTTTATGGTCCGGATCTGATGCTGGCGGTGTGCGAAGAGTCCGTGAAAAAAGGTCATAAACATTTCTTCTACGGCGGCGCGGAAGGCGTTGCCGATCTGCTCAAGCAGCGGATGGAAGAAAAGTTTCCCGGCATCCAGGTGGTCGGCACCTATTGCCCGCCGTTCCGTCCACTCACGGCCGAGGAAGATCAGAAGCTGATCGAACAGATCAATGCCAGCGGCGCGGATATCGTCTGGGTCGGCCTGAGCACGCCGAAGCAGGAGCGGTGGATGTCAGGCCACATCGGCAAACTTGATGCGCCGGTGATGGTGGGCGTCGGCGCGGCGTTCGATTTCCATGCAGGACTGAAGAAGCAGGCGCCGAAGTTCATTCAGCACAGCGGCTTCGAATGGCTTTTCCGGATGATCACGGAACCCAAGCGGCTCTGGAAGCGGTACATGATCAATAACCCGCTCTTCATCGCCAACCTGTTCCTGTCGGCCACCGGGCTCAAGGATTTCAGCGAGAAACCGGCGGCGGCCGAAGCGAAAACGCGTTAAGATATTCCGCTTGCCGATCTCGGCGGTCGTTCAGGAAAGAGCCGTTGTCTGACACCGCACTCCAACCCGCACCCGCTGACAAGGCGGCCATCTTCTTTCAGACGGATCACCTCCGCTCAGAGCTGAAATCGCGCACCGTTCGCGGCGGGGCCGTCACGATGCTCGGCCAGCTTGCGAAGTTCATCCTGAACCTCGCTTCCACCTTCATCCTGTTCCGCATGCTCAAGCTCAAGCCGAGCGACGCGGGCTTGATCATCATGGTGACGACGGTGACGGGGCTGGTGAGCCTCTTCAAGGATCTGGGACTGTCCCGCGCAACGATCCAGCGCGACACCATCACGCGCGAGCAGACCAGCACGCTGTTCTGGGTGAACGTCGCCATCGGCGTGCTCGCGACGATCATCACCTTCGCCATCGCTCCCGCAATCGCTTCTTACTATGGCAAACCCGAGCTCGTGAAGATCACGATCGTGATGGGGCTGGCGTTTTTGATCAGCGGCACTGCGGTGCAGCACCAGGCGCTTCTGCAGCGGCAGATGCAGTTCTCGACTATCGCCGTGATCGACACCGTCTCGATGATTTTCGGGATCGTGCTGGCTGTCGTTCTCGCATTGGCAGGAGCGGGGTATTGGGCGCTCGTACTGCAACAGGTTGGCGCGACTGTCGCAAACAACGTCGGCACCTGGATCGCCTGCCCCTGGCGGCCGGGAAAATTCCAGCGCGGAACCGGCGTGAAGTCGATGCTGAAGTTCGGCGGCAATCTCGCCGGGTTCAATATTCTCAACTACATGCAGCGCACCTTCGACAACGCACTGATCGGCCGGTACGGCGGCGATGCGGCGCTGGGTCTGTATGGCAAAGCCTACGGCCTGCTCATGCTGCCGATTACGCAGATCAGCACGCCGATGTCGAACGTCGCCGTGCCGGCGCTCTCTCGACTGCAGAAAGATCCTGAGAAGTATCGCTCCTATTACCGCAAGGCGATCGAGATGATCACGACGGTCAGCATGCCGATCGTGGTGCTGCTCTACGTCATCGCCGACGAAGTGGTGGTGACGCTGCTCGGCAAGGGATTCGTCGACGCCGCGCCGATCTTCCGCTGGCTGGTGCCGGCGGCGTTCATTGGGACATTTAATGTTGGCACCGGTTGGGTCTACGTGTCACTCGCCCGCACCGGCCGGCAGATGCGCATGGCGATGGTCGTCACGCCGATCACGCTGGCGGGGTTTGTCGTCGGCGGGTGGCTCGGCGGGAAATACTGGGGCGCGGGATTCGGCACGGCACTCGGTGTAGCGATCTCATTCAGCGTGACGACGATTCTCCTTCGCTATCCGACGATCCTCTACTGCTTTCATGGAACGCCGCTCCGCTCGTCCGATATGTTGGGCGCGATCTGGCGTCCGGCGACGGCATCACTGCTGGCAGGCGTTGCGCTCTTCGCACTCGATCGCACGCACCTCTTCGAATCGATGCTCCCCGGCGCGCGGCTCATCGTGCAGGCCGCGATTTACATGGTCCTATATCTCGCGGCCTGGTGCGTCCTGCCGGGCGGTCGCAAATTCCTGGGAAGCACCGGCGACTTGTTCCGTGAAATGCTCGGGAAGAAAAAGCCGAAGAAGGAGACGAGTGGATTCCCCGTGGTCGCGCCGACGGCTGCGGTCGTGATCCCATCGCCGGAAGAAGCAGCGAAGCCGACCGCCGACGCGGTGCCAACGGTCGAGCCTGTGAGTGTGGCCGGGACCGTCCGATAAGACCCATGAAGCCGTTTGTTTCCATCATCATGCCCGTCTACAACGACGGCGAGCGCCTGCGCCTCTGCCTGGCCGCGCTGGAAAAACAAACTTATCCCGCGGATCGCTTCGAAGTGATCGTGATCGACAACGGGTCGAAGCAAAGCCCCGAAGCCATCGTCAAAGAATTTCCCCACGCAAAATTTTTCCTCGAAACCCGGCCCGGCTCTTACTGCGCCCGCAACAAGGGCCTGCAGGAAGCGCAGGGCGACATGCTCGCCTTCACCGATGCGGATTGCGTCCCCAAGCCGACATGGCTCGAGAATGGCATCGAAGCCTTTCAGCGCGAACCCAACGCCGGCCTGGTGGCGGGGCGGATCGATGTATTTTTCCGCGACCCGAAGAAGCCGAGTTTTGTCGAAGTGTACGAGAGCGTTCGTGCGTTTCCGCAGAAGTCGTATATCGATGACCATCACTACGGCGCGACGGCCAACATGATCACCAGCCGCGCGAACATGAACCAGATCGGTCCGTTCAACGACGCGCTCAAAAGCAGCGGCGACAAGGACTGGGGCAATCGAGTTTACAAGTCGGGCATGAAGCTGATCTACGCCGATGATGCGATTGTCGAGCATCCGGCGCGCTATAGCTGGTCGGAGCTCTACAAAAAAATCGCCCGCATCGCGGCCGGTCACTGGCAGATGGACGGCAAGCCGCGCTATACGTTTGCGAAAATGCTCGTCGACCTGCGTCCTCCGATCTCAAGCTGGGTCGGCTGGTGGAGCAATGAAGCACTCCGCGGCGCAAGCTGGAAAAAGAAAACCCAGGTGATCAGCGTCTTCACGTTCATCCGTTACGTGACCGCCTACGAAACCTGGCGCGTGTACAAAGGCGCAACGGCAACGAGATGAATGAAATAAGTTCTCAGTTCTCAGTGAAGAGAGAACTTCTGAGAACTGAGAACTAAGAACTTACTACTCCTCCATGCTCGTCTCCATCCTCATCAACAACTTCAACTACGGCCGCTTTCTGCGGGAGGCGATCGATAGTGCATTGTCGCAGACGTATCGCGATATCGAAGTGGTCGTGGTCGACGACGGCTCCACCGACGACTCGCGCGAGATCATCGCCAGCTACGGCGATCGCATCCGCAGCGTGCTGAAAGCCAACGGCGGGCAGGGTTCGACTTTTAATGCCGGTTGGGAAGCGGCGCGCGGCGACATCATTTGCTTTCTCGATGCGGACGATGCCTTCACGCCTGACAAAGTCACACGCGTTCTCGAGTTTTTCAACGGCGACAAAGAACTCGGCTGGGTGTTTCATACGCTCAAGCTGATTGAAACCTCGACCGGAAAAGAGCTTCCGCGCCCGGATCGCGGCGTGACACGCCGCATCGATTTCCGGCCCATGATGCGCGAAGGGAAGATGCCAAACTTCGCGCCTGCGACGTCGGGCCTCTGCTTTACGCGTGAGCTGCTCGCCAAGATTCTCCCAATGCCGGTTCTCGAAGGCACGTCGGCCGATCGGTTTTTGAAGCTCGCCGCGCTGGCGCAGGCGCCCGGGATGTATCTCGATGAGCCGCTGGTGGATCAGAAGATTCACGGCAAGAACGCGTTCACGCTGCAGGGAGACAAGCAGCGCGTGGGCGCGAAAAGTCTGCTGTTCACGTCCTACTGGATGCGCACGCGCTTTCCCGATTTGCGCAAATACGCCAACAAGATGTTCGGCATCGGCCTGGGCACGTATTGGAAGACCGGCGGCGTCGAGCCCAAGTATCAGTATGTCGTTGACGACTATCTGAAGCTGGTGGGATGCGCGGAGAAGGCCGGCATCTGGGTGCGGGCGTTTTACCATTCCAATTCGTTGATGGGCGCGATTCACAAGATGCGGCTCGCCCGATATCGAGGCCACAGCGGTTAGGAGATTTGTTTGAGCGCTGCGCCGACTCTATCAGCCGACCCTGCAACGGATCTCTCGTCGCGCGCGGCCGCGGGAGCTGACGCCCCGCGCATCCTCTTCATCAGCTTCGATATCCGCAGCCGGTTCGGCGGCATTCAGCGCTTCGATCAGCGCGTGGTGCGATGCCTGGGCCGGTTGAAAGAGCAGGGGATGAATGTGCGCGTGCTCTCGCTGCGCGACGCCCCGCATGTTCCGGCCGATGAAACCACGCCCATCGAGATTTTCGGATCGAGCGGATCCAAGCCACGTGCGCTGCGCAAGTTCATGAGCGCACTGATGACGTTTCGGCCGGACTTGATCCTGTACGGCCACGTTTTGATCTCACCGTTAGCGTACTTCGCGAAATTTCTGGCGCCGCATGCCAAGAACGTGATGTTTGCGCATGGAATCGAAGTTTGGGACGATCCGGCGTTCGCGCGAGTGTCGAAATTGAACCGCCGCGCGGTGCGAACGCAGATGGACCAGATCCTCGCCGTCAGCCGGTTCACGGCCGACCGGATGAAGCAGGTTTTTGACATTCCCGATGACCGGATTTCCATCTTCCCAAACGCCGTGGACGTGATGCCCCTCTCACAACGGGCCTATAACCCCCAAAGTCCGCAAAATCGAAGAATTTTAACAGTTGCCCGCCTGGATGAGTGGGAAAAAGGCGTCGGAGCGGTTATTCGTGCAATTCCGCAGGTCATCCAACGTATCCCAAACGTCGAATATAAGATCGTCGGTGATGGTAAGTTGCGGTCTGACATGCAAATGCTGGCGGCCGAGCTGGGCGTAAATGCCCACGTTCACTTCGCCGGCAAAGTCACGGATGATGAGCTCAATACGGCCTATGGTGAGGCGGACGCATTTGTCATGCCGTCGCTAAAGGAAGGTTTTGGAATCGTATATCTCGAAGCATGGCAACATGGTTTGCCCGTGCTGGCTGGGAATCGGGATGCGGGCGGCGAGGTCGTGGAAAACGATCGCGACGGCCTGATCGTAAATCCAATCAGCACCGATCAGATCGCCGAAGCGATCGTACGGTTATTGTCCGATCCACCGCTGCGGCAGCGCCTGGGCGCAGCGGGTCGGGAGAAGCTCGAGCGAGAGTACAGTCATGAACGTTTCGCCGAGCGTTTTGAGGCCGCCATTCGATCGCTCCTACCCGCCGGCTGCGCCGACGGGTCAGCGGTCACCAGGGCAATCGAAAGTCGTTGATCGGATGCACCAGACGATCGCTTACTACAACCCCGTTGCTCATGTAAGCGAAACGCAGGTTGCGCTTCCGCTGGAGCGCAAGCGCCACGCCGGTATCGTTCGTTATTTCAAATTGATCGCTTTCCTGCTGGCGGGGTACGCCATTTTCGGTCGCGGCTTCGCCTACCTCGGCAAGTCGCCCATCTTCATCGGCGAGATGACGCTCGGCCTGGGCGCGTTGCTGTTCATGATCACGCGCGGCGCGACCAATGTGTCATCGCTTCCGCAATTTCCGTTTCTGCTCCTCTTCATGGCGTGGGGCGCGTGCTGCACGGTTCCCTACATCCCCGTATGGGGCTTTGATGCATTACGCGATGCCGTCATGTGGGGTTACGCGGCGTTTGCGATCGTGGTCGCGGCGCTGCTGCTGGTCGATCCCACGCGATTGCCGCGGCTCTTCTGGAAATACCGCACGTTCGCAATCCTCTTTCTCGTCGCGGTTCCGATCCTGCTCATACTGAAGGAAGTCCTCGGCGGCGGCTTCATGCCGCGCACGCCGGGAACCAACGTCGCGTTCTTCTCTCCCCGCCGTGGCAACACCATGGTGCACATGGCAGTGATCTGCGCCTTTATCATCGCGGGCTTCGCGCATCGCAACACGCTGAAAGTCGCCATTTTTACGGTGCCCCTCATGATGCTCGTCGCGACCAATCGCGCGGGCATTCTGACGTTCGTTGTCGCCGTTGGCATGGCCACCGTGCTGTCGCGGCTGAACAAGAAAGCGGTGAACCTCTGGGGCAGCATGATGATCGTGATCATCATCGTCGGTGTCGTCGGTGTGAATGCCACCATGCCCGATGGCAAGGAAGTCATCGGTCTGGACCGGTTGATCGACAAGGTTGAAGGCATCATCGGTACCTCGGGCAACAGCCGCAATGAAAACAGCGCCGACTGGCGCCTCAACTGGTGGGGCGACATTCTTCGCGATACGGTCGTTACCGGCCGTTATTTCTGGGGCGGCCTGGGCTATGGGATCAATCTGGCGACCTACTACGGCTACCAGGTGCTCAGTGATGAGTCGCTGCGCAGTCCGCACAGCATTCACTTCAATATTCTCGCCCGCAGCGGCGTGCCCGGCGTGACCCTCTGGTTTCTGCTGCTGGCGAGTTGGGGCGTGCCGATCTTCAAACGCTATCTGCTCTGCCGCCAGCTCGGCGATGCGCGCTGGTCGGGCGTGTTCCTCATACTGCTGACGTACTGGTCGGCGGCACTGGTAAATTCTTCGTTCGACGTCGACCTGGAAGGGCCGATGGGCGGCATCTGGTTCTGGGTGGTATATGGCATCGGCATGGCCGCTCTGGAAATTCATCGCACCCGACCGCAGGTCATGTATCAGGATTTGGACTGGGCGCGCCACACGGACGTGCAGCGGGAGACGATGACGCGGGCTCACTGGTTTAACCAGATGGCCGCCCGCAACTGGCAGCGGTCGATGCAGCCGGTTCTGGTTGATAATTCTAACGTTGTAAGGAAATGATCCTGTGGGGTATTGAGGCTATTCGTTGAAGATTCTGGTCGCACATAATCACTATCAGCAGGCCGGCGGCGAAGACGAAAGTTTTGCCGCGGAAGTCTCTGCGCTGCGCGGCGCGGGACACGAGGTAGAGACGTACGCGGTCCACAACAACGAAATCTCCCACATGTTCAAGATCGGCGTGGCCCTGCGCACGGTCTGGAACCAGAAAAGCTATCGCGAAATTCGCACTGCCATCCGTAAGTTCCGCCCCGACGTGGCGCATTTCCAAAACACGCTGCCGCTGATTTCCCCCAGCGCGTATTACGCCGCCCGCGCTGAAGGCGTGCCGGTGGTGCAGGCGCTGCGAAACTATCGTCTGCTCTGTCCGGGCGCGCTCTTCTTCCGTGATGGAAAAGTGTGCGAGGAATGCCTGCACAAGTCGGTGCCGCTTCCCGGCATCGCGAACAAATGCTATCGCGGCAGCCTCGGCGGATCGGCAACGGTCGCGGCGATGCTCAGCATCCACCGTGCGGTGGGAACGTGGGATCGTCTGATCGACGTTTACGTCGCGCTCACAGAATTTGCCAAACAGAAATTCATCGACGGCGGATTCGATCCCGACCGCATCGTGGTCAAGCCCAACTTTGTCACGCCTGATCCAGGGCCCGGTCCGGGCGATGGCAACTTTGCGGTGTTCCTCGGTCGCCTTTCTCCTGAGAAGGGGATTGGCACGATGATCGACGCGTGGGAACGCCACGGGCTGTCGAACGTGCTTGGTTTAAAGATCATCGGCAGCGGGCCGATCACCGGCGATGTAACGGCCGCTGCGCAGCGCGTGCCGGGAATTGAATATCTCGGCCGGATGCCGGCGCGCCAGGCGTACGATGTCATCGGCCAGGCGAAGCTGCTGGTGCTTCCGTCGGAGTGGTATGAAACCTTCGGCCGCGTCGCGGTGGAAGCGTTTGCCAAGGGGACGCCGGTCGTCGCATCGAACCTTGGCGCGATGAGTGAGTTGATCGCTGACGGCCGCACCGGCATTCACTTCGAGCCAGGCGACGCCGCTGATCTCGCCAATAAGGTTCGTCTACTTCTTTCCGATCCAACCCGGCTGGCCAACATGCGCCTCGAGGTCCGTCGGGAGTTCGAAGCCAAGTACACCGCGGAACAGAACGTTCGCCAGATGATGGAAATCTACCGCATGGCTCTGACCAAGCCGACCCGCCGCAAGCTGCCGATCCTCGAGCAGCCGGAAGAAATGCCGATCCCCGGCTCGCGGACAACGCATACGCGCCTCGCCTAATTTTTCTGGATGAGCACCGTCATCGCATGAGCCGCGTGGGTCGCCAGCAGCTCGGCCGCACGGCGCATCGATTCTTCAATTGGCATTGATCCATCATTGAGCGCGCGAATCGCAGTGAGCCCGCGTATGTCGGCGGCGGTGACGTCGTCACCGACTGATCCCACCAGCGCCACGCACGGAATGTTCATCTCACTGCAAACCTGCGCCACACCGGCCGGTGCCTTGCCGTGCAGGCTCGATCGATCAAGCCTTCCTTCGCCGGTGATGCACAGCGCTGCGCCGGCGAGTCGCTTACGCAGATGAATCGCATCGAACACAATCTCGATTCCGCTGCGCAGCTCCGCGTTAAAAAAGGCGAGCATGCCGAATCCGAGCCCGCCGGCCGCCCCGGCGCCGGGGGTGAGGGCGGCGGTCATTTTTCCGGTGTGCTCTGCGAAACCGCGAAGCGCTTCGTCGAGCCACTCGACGTCCTGCGGTGATGCGCCCTTCTGCGGGCCGTAAACGCGCGCCGCGCCGGTTTCTCCGAACAGCGGATTGGTCACATCGCACGCGACAGTGATCTGCACGCGCTCAACCGGGCTGCCGCGTCCGTGCTTGATCATGACGACAGACGGAATATCGCGCCCGCAGAGCGGCTCCGTCATCGCAACCGGCTCGCCTCCGTCGAGAATGACAGGAAGCCCGCACGCCTGCGCACATCCGATGCCGCCATCGACCGTCGCGCTTCCGCCGATGCCGAGGAGGAAGCGCTTGACGCCGAGCTTCGCGGCTTCGATGAGAAGCTCGCCGGTGCCGAAGGTGGTGGTGTTGAGCGGGTTGCGATCTTCGGGCTTGAGAAGCGCTAACCCGCTGGCGGCTGCCATTTCGATGACCGCGGTTTCGCCGTCGCCGAGAATGCCAAACGTGGCATCGACTTTCATCTCAGGCAGCGGTCCACAGACGCGATGCGTGTGAAGAGTTCCATTCGTCGCCGCGACCAGCGCAGCGACTGTTCCCTCTCCTCCATCGGCGACGGGGCAAAGATCGATTCCCGCCTTCTGCGCAACCGTCCGCACCCCTTTCGCGATTGCTTGCGCCGCCTGAGCGGCAGTCAGGCATCCTTTAAATTTGTCGGGGGCGATGACAACGTTCATTTCACGAAGGATAAGCATCGCTGCACCGAGATTCTCCCCCCAAACTGAGGCTGGCTCAGTTGAGCTGGGGCAGCCTTCCCTCCACCCTCAAATCCGTGTAAAAAACCCCTTCGCGTATTCGTTCATCGTTCAGCGTTTAGAGTTCAGCGTTTCACTCAGGAATCACCATGCCGTCTCCCCTCAACGTCTGCCTGATTGGTCAAAAGTTCATGGGCCGCACGCACAGCAATGCGTATCTGAAGGCCGCGAAGTTTTTTACCGATCTGCCGGTCGAGCCGGTGATGCACACGATCGTGGGGCGCAACCAGGCGGAGCTGGATGAGTTCTCGCATCGCTGGGGGTGGAAGCACACCTCGGGCGATTGGAAGGCGGCCGTTAAGAATCCCGAGATCCAGCTTGTCGACGTCGGTACGCCCAATAACGTGCACGCGGAGATGTCGATTGCGGCTCTCGAAGCGGGGAAGCACGTGGCGTGCGAAAAGCCACTCGCGGGCACGCTTGCCGAAGCGAGGCAGATGCGCGATGCGGCGCGCAAGGCCAAGGGCAAAACATTCGTCTGGTACAACTACCGACGCGTGCCGGCCGTCGCTCTCGCGCATCAGTTTGTGAAGGAAGGCAAGCTCGGCCGCATCTATCACATTCGCGCTTTCTACTTGCAGGATTGGGCGGGGCCCTCGGTGCCGCTGCTCTGGCGGTTCAAAAAAGAAGCATCCGGCAGCGGCGCGCTGGGTGATTTGTCGGCGCACGTGATTGACATGGCCCGCTTCATCAGCGGCGATGAGATCACCGAAGTCGTCGGCTCTGTCAGCGAAACGTTCATCAAAGAACGCGAAATTCCCTCATCCGGCTCGGGCGGCGGCATCGCTGCGGGCGCGGCGGCAGCGAAAGGTAAAATGGGAGCCGTCGATGTCGACGACGCCAACATCTTCCTCGCCCGCATGGCCGGCGGCGCGATCGCGAGCTTCGAATCCTCCCGCTTCGCGACCGGTAACCAGAATAAGAACGGCTTGGAGATCAACGGCGAGAAGGGATCCATCCGCTTCAGCTTCGAAGACATGAACTGGCTCGAGTTCTACGATGCCACCGCGCCGCGCAAGCAGCAGGGGTGGAATAAGATCATGGTGACCCACGGCGGCGATCACCCCTACGCGGCCGCCTGGTGGCCCGATGCCCACATCGTGGGTTACGAGCATGGTTTCATCAATCAGGTCGCCGACATGATGTACGCCCTGGGCGGCAAGACCCCGACCGTCCCGCTGCCGGACTTTGAAGATGCTTATAAGACCCAGCAGGTGCTCGAAGCGGCGGCGGTGAGTGCGGAAAATCGGGCTCCCGTGTCGATCAGCGAAATGAAATGATCCGCGGATCGGGCGGGTCGGGTATCATCACGCGTGGCCGAGATTTTCAGCCGGAAGGAACACCCTGATGAACACCCGCACCGCACCATCGTCTTCTCATCGCCAGATGAACAAAGCCCTGCTGAGTTCAGTGATCGCAGGCGCGTTTTGCCTGAGCGTCACGATCGGCTGCGCGAAAAAGAAAGCGACGCCGATGAATCCTGCGCCGTCCGGCGCGGCGCAGATTACCGCATCGCCCATCGATGTAGACGCGCGCGTCACCGGCGCGACGGCGGCAGCCCAGTCGCTCGCTTCCCGGCTCGATGCATTACCTGGAAAAACGACTGACGATCACGTCGCCGCGATGCGGCCGATCGTGAGCGATCTCGCCGCCGTCCTCCCCATGTTAAAGGGACAGGACCAGAGCGGCGCTTATCGCGAGCAGATGGAGACGATCCGCAATGCCGCTGCGGGGTTGGACACGCTTCCCAGTGGCGTGACGCCGGAGCCTTACACCGATTCCGCCCTTCGCGCGTCCGCTGACGTGCTGGCCGATATCGCGGTATCGCCCGACTTCGCATCCGCAGGGCAGGCCGCATCTGTCGAGACGCTCAAGAAGCTCCTCGCCGAGCTCGATCGCACGCACGGTCCCATGCATCAGTTGGTGGTCGCCGATGCCGTCAATCAGGTGAGCGATATTGTGATCGCGCTTGCCGCTGAGCTGGAAAAGCAGGCGAAAGGCGAATCTGCAGCGGAAGCCCCGGCCCCCGCTGAAGCTGCGCCGGCAACGCCCGCTGCAGCACCTGAACCAGAAATGAAGCCCGAAGCGCCGGCTGCAGAAGCCCCCGCACCCGCTGCTGAGGCGCCGGCGGCTGAGGCGCCCGCCGCGGAACCGGCCGCACCTGCGCCTGCACCGGAAGCACCCGCCCCGGACGCAGCAGCGCCCGCGCCTGAGGCACCCCCCGCCCCGGCCGAAGAGTTGAACAAGTAACCCTAAGCCCGATTCGACAGAGCCATGGCGTGGACCTCTCTTTGTGAACTGACCGAGCTTGAAGAGGGCGTCGGCAAGTTCGTGGAAATCTCCGGCTTCAAGCTGGCGGTGTTTCTGCAGAGAGACAACGTCTACGTCATGGACGACGCCTGCCCCCACGCCGGCGCGAGCCTTTCCGGCGGACATGTCGAGGCCGGCTGCGTCGTCTGCCCGTGGCACGCCTGGGCATTTCAACTCAACAACGGCCAGCTTCGCGACGCGCCCGGCGTCAACGTCGACACCTACAAGGTGCGCGTGTTCGAGCCGAGCGGCGGTCGACCAAAGCTCGTGCAGGCGGACCTTCCGATTTTCTGACCGATTATCGGACCTCGTTCCCGCGTCTGGTCTCATCTCCACACTGCTTTCGATCGTGCCGATGAGCGAGTAGCAGCTCATGCGCGCACAAACGCTCAAACCTCCGGCGAAAGCAGTACTTCGCGATGCGATGCTGGAGATGTCCGCGCCGCCGGAAGTGTCGGTGGTCGTGCCTACGCTGAACGAAGCGAAGAATCTGCCGGAGCTGGTCACGCGCATCGCATCGTCATTACGGCCGTGGTCGTACGAGGTGCTGATCATCGATGATCAAAGCACCGACGACACGCAGGCTGTTTGCGAGAAGCTTGCTGCGAGATTCCCGATTTCATTGCATATCCGCTCCGAATCAACGGGCGGCTTGAGCGGCGCGGTGGTAGCAGGACTGTCACTTGCCCGCGGCGGTATCCTGGTGGTGATGGATGCCGACCTGCAGCATCCGCCGGAGAAATTGCCTGAGCTGATTTGGCCGCTGGTTGCGGATGAAGCGGAATTCACTGTCGGCTCACGACACATCGAAGGCGGCAGCACGGCCGAGCGCTGGGGAATGTTTCGCAAGATCAATTCAAAAGTCGCCACCGTGCTCGCGCGCCCATTCGCCGGCCCGACGCGCGACCCGATGAGCGGGTTCTTCGCGCTTCGAAAGGAAACCTTCACCCGCGCGCAGCGATTGACGCCGCTCGGATACAAGGTCGGCCTGGAGCTGATGTGCAAATGCCGCGTCGGCGCGATCAAGGAAATCCCGATCCACTTCGACACCCGCGCGGCTGGGAAATCGAAGCTGACCGTCGCCCAGCAATTCAAATATCTCGAGCACCTCAGCCGGTTGTATGACTTCTGCTATCCGCGCCTCGCGCCGATCGCAAAATTCATCACCGTGATGCTCTCTGGCGGATTTGTCGCGCTGGGATTCTTCGCACTGCTGCTCTGGATGAACGTGAAACCCTTCGCGGCGGTATCGCTCGCGTACCCTGCGGGGATGTTCGTCACCGCCATCTTCCACGGGCGCTATGTTCGCGCGCAGCGTGCGTTTCTCGCGACGAAGCACCCTTGGCGCGATTTCCTGATCGTGTCGCTCGCCGAATGGACCATTTGCGCCGCGGCGAGTCTCTGGATGGCCAATCGAATCCGCGAGATCAGCGCACTCGAAGTGTTCCTGATCACGTTCGCACTGGCGATGCTGACGCGCTACGTGCTGCGGAAAGAATTCCTGCTGGATATCCGCGGGTTGCGGCGCGAGTTTCGGGCAGAAGAAGCGGTTTGAAACGCTCCTCGTAGGGCGTGATTCATCACGCCGTTTTTTCCACAACGCAGAATCGGCGTGATGAATCACGCCCTACATCCCTCACAACGAAAATCGATGAAATATGCCCGCTTTTCAGCGCGCGTTCTGCGGCGTTCGTGTTTTCGACACCGCTTCATTCACAAATTCATCAAATAGCCGCAGCGCATCCCCATCATGCATCTGGCGGGGCGGGTGCTTCATGCACCAGGCGGAGACGGACTCGATAGGTCCCGCGAATCCCGCGTCGCGGGCTACTTTGCAGGCGCGGATCGCATCGGCCACCACAGCGGCGCTGTTGGGGGAATCTTCCACGCTGAGGCGAAGTTCCATGTTCATCGGCACGCCACCAAAGCCGGTGGCTTCGATGCGAATGAAGCAGACCTTGTTGTCCTTCTGAAACGGCACGAAATCGCTCGGGCCGATATGAATTTTGTCCGGGTCGAGCGGCACATCGAGTTGGCTCTGCACCGCCTGGGTCTTGCTGATTTTCTTGCTGCTCAGGCGATCGCGGTTGAGCATGTTGAGGAAGTCGGTGTTGCCGCCGGTGTTGATCTGGTAGGTGGAGTCGATGCGCATGCCGCGGTCGGCAAAGATGCGGGCGAGCGTGCGGTGAGTGATCGTTGCGCCGAGCTGCGCCTTGATGTCATCACCGACGCAGGGAATGCCGCGCTCGGTGAATTTTTTCGCCCAGGCTGGATCGGAGACGATGAAGCAGGGGACGCAATTCACCAGGCTCACACCGGCGTCGAGGCAGGCTTGAGCATAAAACTGCGTGGCGAGCTCAGCGCCGACAGGCATGTAGCTGACGAGAATGTCTGCGCCGGTTTCCCGGAGTATGCGCGCCACATCCACCGGCTTGGCATCGCTCGCGATGAAGCGCTGCGTGTCCGGATATTTTTCCATGTGCGAGGCGATGCCGTCGCGGATGTCGCCCATCTGCACGGTGACGCCGCTCCGGGGTAGGTTGCGGAAAAAAATCTTGGTGTTGTTCGGTGCGGCGAAGAGCGCCTCTTCCAGCGGCTTGCCCACCTTGCGGCGGTCGATGTCGAACGCAGCAACGACCTCAACATCTTCGATGCGATACCCACCGATCACGGGCTGCATCAAGCCGACGGCATCAAGATTGGCGCCGTAATAATGAATTCCCTGCACGAGCGAACTGGCACAGTTTCCGATTCCAGCGATAGCTAACTTGATGCGAGACATAGAGGTTTTTTCACTCAGCTGCGGGGGAACAACCACGAAGTCGCGAAGAAAATCACGCGAAGGAAGATTCAAATATCTTTTTCAATTCTTCGCGTCTTCCTTCGCGCCATCGCGTCTTCGCGGCTGTTTTACTTCTTCCCAGTCCAGCCGATTATACGGGGCCTGATGGAGGTTGTTGTACCTCATTCAAAGGGATGCGATCGGGCGAAGTAGAGCCAAAACTTCGATATTTCCCTTAGCGCCTTTGATCGGGCTGACGACCTCGCCGATCCATTCGAACGAAGCCGCGCCGACGCTAGCTTTTACCGTGCTTACCACGGCGTCCACGCGGTCGGCAGGCAGAATACCCTTCTCGAGCTCCTGCGGGTCGGCTTCGTAATGGGGCTTGATCAGCGAGATGACGATTCCCGCCGGATCGATGATCTTCCGCGCAGCGGGCAGAATGTGCTTTTGCTTCGTCCAGGCGACGTCGATCGTCACAATCTGAACCGGCTCAGGCAGGGTGACGTGCATGGCGTTGGTTCGCTCCATGACGACCACGCGCGCGTCCTTGCGCAGCTTCCATTCGACGACTCCATACCCTTTTTCGACGGCATACACTCTCGCCGCCCCGCGCTGAAGGAGGCAATCGACGAATCCGCCAACGTTGGACCCCAAGTCGGCGCAGATTTTTCCGGTGATGTCGATGTCGAACGACGTCAAGGCGTGATCGAGTTTTTCTCCCGCACGGGAGACGAAGGGGGGCATTGCGGGGATTGTTGCGAAACGTGCGCTGTTGTCACGGCTGACCTCGGGCTTCCGCCCGATGCTTTGAGCAGCAAACAAGGGGCATCGTGACAATCGAGTGTGTGCCTGTAGAATTTGCGGTTTCAACATGAGCGATACGAAGTTTTACATCACGACCCCGATCTACTACCCGAATGCGGAGCCGCACCTCGGGCACATTTACACCACGCTGGCGGCCGACACGCTGGCGCGCTTTCACCGGCTGCGCGGGGAGGACACCTTTTTCCTCACCGGTACTGATGAGCATGGGATCAAGATGGTGAAGACCGCCGACGCCAGGGGCATCGCGCCCGGCGCGCTCGCGGATTCCGTCGTTGAAATTTTCAAGAAGACCTGGCGCGACTACGGCATCAGTCACGATGATTTCATCCGCACCACGGAAGACCGCCACAAGCTGGCCGTGCAGGAAATCGTGCGGAAGCTGCTCGCCAACGGCGACATTTATCTCGGCGCATACGAAGGGTGGTACGATGAGGGGCAGGAAGAATTCGTCACCGAAACTGAAGCGAAGGCGGCCGAGTTCAAGTCTGTCATCAGCGGCCGGCCGCTCGTGCGGTACAAGGAGCCCACGTATTTTTTTCGGCTGGCGAAGTATGCGTCAAAGGTTGCGGAGTACATCGAAACGCATCCGGAGTTTGTGCAGCCGTCGTCGCGGCGGAATGAAGTGCTGAGCAAGTTGAAGCAGGGGGTGGAGGATCTATCGGTCAGCCGGGCGACGCTGAAGTGGGGCATTCCGATGCCGCACGATCCGGATCACGTGCTGTATGTCTGGATCGACGCGCTGAGCAATTACATCACCGCGCTGGGATACGGCTCAAAGGATCAATCGCGCTTCGATCGCTACTGGCCGGCCGACGTGCATCTGATCGGCAAGGAGATTCTCTGGTTTCATGCCGTCTATTGGCCGGCGATGCTGATGAGCCTCGGGCTGCCGCTGTCGAAGCAGATTTTTGCGCATGGGTGGTGGACCGCCGACGGGCGCAAGATGAGCAAGACGATGGGAAACTTCATCGACTTGGAAAAGCTCGAGAAGGTCACTACTGATTTTGGTCACGATGCGCTGCGCTACTATTTGCTCCGCGCCGCACCTTTCGGCGCTGATCTCGACTGGAGCGATGGTGATTTCGCGAAGTCGTTTAACGAACTTGCGGATGTGGTGGGCAACTGCCTGAATCGGTTGATCAACATGATCGGCAAGTATCGCGGCGGCGTGCTCCCAGCGCCGGGCGAGCGCGAATCGATCGATGATTCGCTCGATGGCAACATCAACGCGCTGCCTGAAGCCCTTGAAAGTGCGTACGCGCGTGTCGAGTTACAGCAGTGCGCGATGCTGCCGGTGGACCTCGGCCGGGCGACGAACGGCTACATCGAGGCTACCGCGCCGTTCAAGCTGGCGAAGGATCCGGCAAAGTCGTCGCGGCTCGATACGGTCTTAAATCTATCCATCCAAGCGACCTACCGCGTCTTAGTGGGTCTGCTTCCGATCCTGCCTGAGAAGGCTGCCGCAGGTCTGCGTCAACTCGGAATCGAACCGAACGGCAAAACCATGCAGCAACTTTTTAGCGAAAAATTGCCAGCCGGGCAGAAGCTTGGCCCCGCTACGCCGCTGTTTCCCAAGCCCCTCGTCGAAGGTCGTTAAGGTTTTCGCATTTGTCTTGCCACGCGTCGTGCTGCCAGTTAGCCTTTTAGTAGGTTGTGCGGGGTTGTAAGGGCAAAAAATGAATAACGAAAGCTCGGACCTGCCCGGCGATTTCACGCCGGTCGATGGTTGTGTTCCAGACTGGATCGACATCCCCGGCGTGTGCGGCGAATCCCCGCGCTTCGTCGGCCTGTATCCCGTCAATGGGTTCAATGTCATCGCCATCAACAACGGCAAGACGATTTACACGACAAACGACCGCAACGGCGAGTTCCGCCGACGGGTCGAGGGGCTGACGGCTGCTGTGACCGCGCCGCTCCGCGAAACCCCCGAGCACGACAAGGTGCTTGTCTACGACTGCGAAGAAGAACGCCAATGGCTCGCCCCCCGCACGTCGGCGGTGCAGTTTCTCTACCGGCAGAATTAATCAGCATCGATTGAGGCTGCTCCAGTTGAGGCTGGGGCAGCCTTCATTTTTCCCCACGATTTCGCCGATCACTCAATTGTCCGCGCGGCGGACCATGGATAGACTGCGCCCCCACTTAAAACGGAGTTTTCACGAATGATCGAGCGGATTTTCAAGGCGTATGACGTGCGGGCCACTTATCCCAGCCCCCTCAATGAAGAAGCGGCTTGGCGGGTGGGGCATGCCACGGCTCAGTTTCTCAAGCGCAGCCGGCAGAACGTGGCGGCCGACCAGAAGGTGCAGCGCGAAGACACCATGGTCGTCGGCCAGGATATGCGCCCGCACTCGCCCGACCTGGCCAAGGCGCTGATGGACGGTATTCGCTCGACCGGCATGAACGTGATCGACATTGGGATGGTCGACACGTCATTCACCTACTTTGCTATTAACCATCTCGGATGTGTTGGTGGGATCATGACCACCGCTTCGCACAACCCGATTCAGTACAACGGCTTCAAGATCAGCGGGCCGCTCGCCAAGCCGATCGGATCGGCCAGCGGGCTCGATGACATCAAGCGGATCGCATCGACCCTGCGTGTTGGGCAAACCGGGCTAACGGGCAAGCTCGAGCAGATGGACCTGTGGGAGGCCTATCGCGAGAAGGTGCTTTCGTTTCTCGACCTGAAGCGCCCGCTAACGGTCGCCATCGATGCGAGCAACGGCATGGCCGGCAAGATGGTGCCGGCGGTCTTTGGCAACGTGCCGGGGCTGACCATCATCCCGATTCTGTTCGAAATTACGGGCAGTTTCGTGCACGAGCCCAATCCCTTGGTCGAATCCAACCTGGACATGCTCAAGGACAAGGTACGCGAAACCAAGCCCGACATCGGCGCCTGCTTCGACGGCGACGCCGACCGGTGCATGTTTGTCGATGAGAAGGCGAATCTGATCGGCAGCGACATGGTCACCGCGCTGCTTGCGAAGGACTTCCTGCGCGATGAAAAGAACAAGGGCGCGACGGTGGTCTATGACCTGCGCTCCAGCCATGTCGTGCCGGACACGATCAAGGACATGGGCGGCGTTCCCAAGCGCGATCGCGTCGGCCATGCGTTCATCAAGAAGACGATGGCAGAGACCAAGGCAGTCTTCGGCGGCGAGCTGTCCGGGCACATTTACTTCCGTGATTTCTATTACGCTGACTCGGCGGCCGTCGCGTTCGCACGGATGCTGTCGGTGCTGTCGGCCCAGGACAAGCCACTCAGTGAGCTGATGAAACCTTTCCAGACCTACAGCCAGACGGGCGAGATCAACTTCCAAGTGGAAGACAAAGACGCCAAGATCCGCGAGATCGCAGACTTGTATAAGAAGGGGCAGATCGATTACCTCGACGGCATCACGGTCGACCTGGATGGCTGGTGGTTCAACGTGCGCAAGAGCAACACAGAGCCGCTGTTACGCTTGAACCTGGAAGCGAAGACCAGTGCGATGCGCGAGGCGAAGTACACCGAATTGAAGAAACTCCTTGGTGAACCGGTGCATGGGCACTGATCACTGATTGTTGATTGTAGAATGTTGACTGTCGGGCGACTTGGTAACCATACGCCTGCGGGTCTATCGGTGCCTCCGACAATCAACGATCGACAATCTCCACTCAAAAGTGCGCGCAAAAAAAAGCCGCCCCGGGCAAGGGCGGCTTCGAATGGGGCTGGTGAAGGGCTCTCTGGGTTGTGGGAGGAGAGGGGACCCTTCACATCGGGGGAAGAATGGGCTAATTTTGGCCGCCACAGTCAAGGTTGACCGTGACGGCGTTGAGAAACAGTAGAACAAGCCCGGTGCCAGACGAAAATTTTCTCGCTAAGGACCACAAAATCTACCGGTCTTTACTCGTAAGCTCGCCGCAGGCAGTCAGTAAGAAGGATTCGTATGTGGTCGGCGAGTTTGCGCGTCGTGACAACCGCTCTGGCACTATCATGACAGTGTGTCCGGCGTGTCGTACCTGAGTGCGACACCTCAGGGTTTGCGGAAAGTGCTGTGCCAGTGTCCTGCTCGCTTCGTCAACGACTTTCAATATTGCATTTTTTGTGCCGAATCTAAGAAAAGAGCAATTTCATGCGAATTTTGATCACGGGTGGAGCAGGGTTCATCGGCTCCAGTCTTGCCAAGCACCTCAGTGCCGCCGGTCACTCCGTGCACGCGCTCGACGACTTCTCGTCGGCGACTTGGACCAACCTCATCAATTTTCCGGGCGACGTCATTACCTGTGATGTGGCTAACGATATTGCCCTGCTCCAGCGCGGCGAGCAGTTCGACGTCATCTTTCATGAAGGCTCTATCACGGACACCACGGTCATGGACCAGCGCAAGATGATGCACAACAACGTCGAGGGGTTTCGCAACCTGCTCGACCTTGCCCTGAAGTGGGGCAGCCGGATGGTCTGGGCCAGCAGTGCTGCCACCTACGGCCGGGGGCCCGCGCCGATGAAGGAATCGCAAGCCCCCGCTCCCCTGAATGTGTATGGCTACTCCAAGCTCGCGATGGAGCGACTGGCCGAGCATTACGCCCCGCGACTGCGCCACCCGATCGTGGGTCTGCGGTACTTCAACGTGTACGGCCCCGGCGAAAACCACAAGGGAAAGTTCGCCAGCATGATCGGCCAGCTTGCGCGGCAGATGCGGGCGGGCAATCGGCCGAAGATTTTTACCGATGGGGAACAGAAGCGCGACTTTGTCTATATCGATGACGTGATCGCCGCCAACCTCGCGGCCATGCAGTCCAAGAGCAGCGGCGTCTTTAACGTCGGCAGTGGGGCGGCCGCGACGTTTAATCAGGTCGTCGCGCAGCTCAATCGCGTGCTGAAGACCGACCTGGCGCCGGATTACATCGATAACCCCTACAACTTTTTCCAAACCTGGACCGAAGCCGACCTCACGCAGTCGCGCAAGGTGCTCGGGTACAACCCTCAGTACGACCTCACGAAAGGCGTGGATGCGTATCACGCTTCGGGCGAGCTTGGAGCATGACGTCGAAATCAGAATGACGTATCGACGTCATTTCCTGTCCGTTCAGCCGGCGGCCTAGGCCGCCGCTCGCTTCACCAATCACCCATCGCTACCCCCAACCCCTCCCATCTGGCAAGATAACCCGCGCCGCGCAATCCCCGGCGCTCATCGATGCTGATCTTCGAGTGGATCCTCCTTCTTCTCGCCGGCGCGATCGGAATGTCCGGTATCGCCCGGCGCATCGGCGTGCCCTACCCCGCATTCCTCGCGCTGGGCGGCGCGGCAATAGCGTTTCTCCCCTCCACCCCGCAGCTCACGCTCGATCCTGAACTCGTGCTGGCGCTCTTCGTCGCGCCCATTCTTCTCGATGCCGCGTACGACACCTCGCTGCGCGACCTGAAACAAAACTGGCTCACCGTCGGCACGCTGGCGATCCTCGCCGTGATCATCACGGTCGCCGTCGTCGCTGTCGTAGCGCGGCTTCTCGTTCCCGACATGCCCTGGCCGGCCGCGATCGCGCTGGGGGCGATTGTCGCGCCGCCCGATGCGGGGGCGGCGACAGCGGTGTTGCGCCAGGTAAAACTGCCGCAGCGGTTGCTCGTGATTCTCGAAGGCGAAAGCCTGCTGAATGATGCGACCGCATTACTGATTTACCGAGCCGCCGTCGCGGCGATGGTGACAGGAAAATTCAGCAGCGTTTATCTCGCGCCGACGTTCATCGCAGTGGTCATCGGAAGCGTGATCGTCGGTTGGGCGGCGGCCGCCCTGTACATGCTGATCACCTCCCGCATTCGCCAGGCGCCGGCGAGCATCGTCATGCAGTTTGTCGGAACGTTCGGCGTCTGGATCCTCGCCGATCACATCCATCTGTCCGCCGTCTTGACCGTAGTGGTATATGGCATCGCCATCTCGCGACGCGCGCCGCTGGTGCTTCCGGCGCGGCTGCGGATTCCCTCATTCGCCGTGTGGGAAACGGTCGTCTTTGTCTTGAACGTGACAGCCTTTCTCCTCGTCGGCATGCAACTGCGGCCAATCTGGGACCGGCTCTCGCCCGATCAGCGCTGGGGCTATGCGGGTATCGCAGGGGCAGTGCTCGCGGCCGTTATTCTCGCGCGGGTGGCAGGGGTAATGACATACAACTTCATCATCCGCCACCGGATTAACCGGTGGCGCGATTGTGACGACTGCCCCCTCATGCGGCCGACCGTGCAGAGCGGCATCGCCATTTCCTGGTGCGGCATGCGTGGGATCGTCACCGTCGCCGCGGCGCTGGCACTCCCAGATGGACGTGACGGAACGCCCGTGTTTCCCTATCGCGATTTGATTCTGCTATCGGCGTTTGCGGTGGTGCTGGGTACGCTCGTGCTGCAGGGGTTCACCGTGCGGCCGCTGCTCAAGCTGCTGAAACTGAAAGACGACGGCGCCCTCGAAGATGAACTCAGCCGCGGACGCAAACGCGCCCTGGAGGCGGCGCTGGGCGCGTTGAAGGACGATCCATCACCGACGGCCGTCGCGCTGCGGCGGGAGTATGAGGAGACACTTTCTGCCGGCGCTCGCGCGGCGGATGGTCACCTTCCTGATCACCTTGCGATCGACGCGTATCGCCGCCGCAGCGTGGCTGCTGCGCGAACGGCCATTACAACGATGCGCAACGCTGGCGAAATCGGTGACGCCGCGTTTCAGCAGATCGAATCGCACCTGGACCTGATCGAACTGAGCGTCGGTGATCGCGAAGACTAGTTCGCGGTGAGATTGCACCGCTCCCTGCAGCTCAACTACTTCTTCTTCGGCACCAGCGTGACAACCACCTTCCCGCCGCCTGGCAGATCTTGCGGTTCAAACTGAGGATTCGTCCGGCGGGAGCGGTTGACGGCATCAGGGACACCAGCATCGACGAGTGCAGATTGGATCAGATCAAACCGCTCTTTCGCCGTGCTCAGGCTCGCGGCGCGGGTGCGGCGGTCGGCCTGACCGTCCGCGCCGGGGCGGAGCAGGTCGTACAACTGATCGAGCGACGCATTGATCCCACCCAGTCGCCGGTCGATCGTTCGCAGCGCATCAACTGACTCGCTCGCCGTGTCAGACTGCGATGCGAACTGCGCACGCGTTTGCGCAGCGAGCGCGGCGCGTTGTGAAATCAGCTGGGATTTCTGCCGGCGCAAACGCTCTGTGATCGTCTGCACGTCCTCCAGAGGAGGGTTGGCACGCCGGCCGGCGTGCTCGATGTCGGCAGTGCTCAGTTCGTGACGAAGTTGCAGCTCCAGATTCTTGTCACGCCGCATGCGCGCAATCAGGGCTGCCAATTGCCGCGCGTCGGCGGGGTCGAGTGTCGCGACGCCGGTGAGGAACCCTATTTCGATGGGAGGCTCCGGCGCCTTTTTGCCTGAGCCGCCGAGGCCGAGCAATCCGCCAACTCCTTCGATTGTCTTTACGGGAGCAGACGCAATCGCCTTTGTGAACACTTGAGCGATCGCAGCGATGGCCGGCGCCAACAGCTTGTCGGGGTCCGTCGTGCCTTGCTCGATCGACACGGGCAGATTCAACGTGATCGAGCCATCCGCATCGGTGACAGCGCCGATGGCGACGTTAATGGGGGTCGGAATTTTCAATGTGCTCTGGATCGGACCATTGGCCGGTTCGCTGAGCGCAAGATTCGTGAAGACGATGCGATTCCGCGTCTCGATCGTTCCATCTTCTTTGAAACGGATATCGTTGCTGTCATCGAACACGCCGCCGCCGATTTTGACCTTTTGGGCCTCTGCAAGTCCGCGCACGCCAAGAAGCTCAAACCCATTGACGCTGGTCTTGGCCCATCCAGTCAGGACGGTCCCTTTATCGGTCTGCTTCATACCGATCCGGCCGCTGGCTGTAATCTGGGAAAACAACTCGCGCATCTCCGTGCCATCAGCCGCCCCCGTGGACGTTCCCTTGATTCCTTTGCGCGGCGGAAGGGGAACTTTCTCCGATGTGCACAGCAGATCAAAACGCAGTGGCTTGCCCGTCCACAACATCTGGTTGCTGATATCGCGCACTTCCAGGTCGAGTGTCTTGAGCGGCACCAGCGTCGTCGGCTTCGTGGTGCGGTCCTCAAAGACCACATCGATCCCCGTCACCATAAACCTGTCGAGGCGTATTTCGCTGGCCGGACGCTCCGCCCGCGCAGTGGCGACGGGCGCGGTCGCCGGCGCGGGCCGTGCCGCTGGTTGCGACGATGGGGCGGTGGCGGGCTGTGTTGCCGGCGCGGTGGCCAGCGGAATCACCACGCCCAAGGCGTGCAGCCCTTTTTCATCGCGCACGAAGCGCCCGATCGGCTTGATCACTTCCACCGACTTCATCAGGACATTGCCGCTTTTCGGCTGCACGGCAATCCCTTCGCCGCGAATCTCGTCCAGGCCCGCCAGCACCGGCCCCTTCGGCTGCGCGCGAAACTCGAGCGGCTTCACGCTGAACATGGCGGTGAATCCGCGCGAGAGATCCAGATCGCGCGCCCCGCGCCGGCCGTAGCTGAGCGAGGCGACGAGTTTTGTGGTGAACACGCCGTCGGTGAGGCCGTCCGCCTGGATGGTTTTGCCCAATTCCGGCGCGATGTCGATTAACCCGCGTCCGTTGATGCCGGTGGCGCTGACGTCGACAGAAAGGGCCGGCTCAGCCGCAAAGGGAGTGGATTCAATTTTCGCTGCAAACTGCTTGACGACCGGATCGAGGCCTCCGTCGATCTGCAGCTTGAGTGGCGGGCGCTTCTCGGGCTCGGCGCCGGCAAGTTCGATCGGGCCGGTGTTATGCAGGCGCACGCGTGCGACGTTGAGCGCCTTGGCATCCGCACCCGCGAAGCCGCTGAGTGCCAGGCGATCCAGCTTCAGATCGATTTTTCCGATCGTGAAGAGCGGGAGCGGCCGCCGCGCGTCGGCCACCAGCGCGGCTACATCGGGCGCGGGTTGCGAGGTCGCAACAACGACCGTCGGAGCCGTCGCCGGCGCCGGTGCGGCCGCAGGCTGCGTCGCCGGCGCTGGCGTGGGTTTCGATGGGTCGCCAAGACGCACGCCCAGCACGTCGATCGCGCCGCTGGGTTGTTTGGCAACGCTCACTTCAACGCCCGCGGAGGAAATTTCATCGATCGCAAGCAATTCGCCGGCCGGATCGATGCGTGCGGTGCGTACGGTGAAAGCATCGACCTTCGCCAGAGCAGCTTCGCTCGCTTTCTCCTTGAACAGCAGGTCGCTGACGACCAGATGCGTCGAGAGGCCGCCTTTGTCATGGTTCGACGCGCCGGCGTCGAGCTTCATGGCGAATTGCCCATCGTGCAACGTGCTGATGACGCCGGGCGGCAAGTAGGGCGCGAGCGCGGCGCCTTTCAGGCCTTCCGCGGTGATCGACAGGTTCGCGCTCGGCGCTTCCGGCGAGAGTGCGAGCGTGCCGGTGAGCGACCCGCTGTCGATGATCCCCTCGAGCCCGCCTTTGATTTCAATCGTCGCCGGCGCATCGCCGCTCACCACGCTGAGGTTGTCGAGCGTGACGCCGCCGTGCAGCTTTGTCTTCAACGGTGGATTCACGGCGAGATCGGTGATGTCGAGCGCGCCGTCTTCCATTTTGAATTGCTTCAGCCGCGCGGTGATGGGGGATGGGTGAAGCTTCAATACGGGTGGCGGGGCGGGAGCAGAAGGTTGTTGCGCGACGGGCTGTGTTGCAGGGGCGGGCGGCGCCGGCAGCAGTCGAACACCGGCGGCTTCCAGCGCGCTATCCGCGTCACGGGTGATCCGTCCGCTGGGCTTGGTGATCTGCACCGATTCAACGTCAACGCGAGCGGGCGAAAGGGCCAAGCCTTTGACGCGCAGCGCATCCACACCGATCAGCTCCTGTTCGCCATCTTTGTAGGAGACGTCAGTCAGATCGAAATTCACTGCGATGTCTTTGGGATTCGTCGCGATGCTCGCCTTTGATTTGGCTTGAAAGTTTCCGTCTTTCAAGGCGAGTTCGATTCCCAGCGGCTTGAGGTAAGAGGCGATCGCCGCGCCGGTAATTTCTTTACCACTCAGATCGGCGGTGATGGTCGCACCGTTGCCGGTTGAGGCAATGGTTCCGCTCGCGGCCAGCACCTCGGCAACACCAGGCACCGCAACCCGCGCGCTAAACACGCCGGGCGGCGTGGTGGGCTGGGTGGAAGCCGCATCGAAAACAAGGTTCTTCGCCTCAATACTCGCGCTGCCCCGCAGCTCGATGGGTTCGGCCACGCCGTAGTGGTCTGCGATGCCGAAATAAATCTCCTTCCAGGTGAATCGCCCGATCTGAATCCGCGGTAAAGATGGGGCCGAAGCGGAAGTCGCAGGTCGCGTCGAAGGCGCGGCGGCTACCTGGGCAGTTGGCGGCGCGACCGTGGATGGCGCTCCAGCCGCCGCCGGTGCTGCGGCCTTCACGCGAAATCCCATTCCAGCGAGCGCGCCGTTCGTGTTGCGGCTCACGCTCATAGAAGGGCCGTCGACATCAACTGCCTCAAGTCGAATCGCACCGCTCGCGGGATCGATGGAGAAATCGGAAATCGTGACGGCGGGAAGGTCAAACAATACCACGTCGCCGTCGGTGAGACGCACCTTGCTTACACCGGCCGTGATGTGGCTTATCCCATCGGCGCTAGCGCTGCTTTTCGCATCAACGTCGGCGGTGAAGATTCCATGCAGGTAATCCGATTCCAATCCGGCGAGGTCGAGGTACGGCTGCAGCGCATCGGGCTTGATACCCTCCGCGCGCAATTTTATCGCGGCTTGGCGTACGTTCGCGAACGGAGTGGCAGTGCCGGTCCAGGAAACAGTCTGAATTACCCCGGGCAGGCTCGCCGATCCTTGCAGCGCAATGACTGCGTCTGGCGCGGCGGTGTCATACACGATGTTCTTGACGCTCAGCTCATCCAGCCGCGCTGCCAGCGCGCCGGCGGGGCGTACGGCCTGATCGTCGAAGGACGCTTGAAGGTCCACGAGGCGCAACTCCTCCAGAGACGCGCGGAAGGGGCGGGTCGTGGTGTTGGCCTCAACCTTTGCCGGCGCAGGTGGCGTGGCGGGCTTGCTCGGTGAAGCGGCAGCGGCGACCGGGATTATTTCAAATCCCGCGATTTGCACGCGACCTTCTGCACTTCGCCTTGCGGACGCCCGGCCGGTTTCGATCAGCAATTGGCTGAGCTCCAGCGCTGCGGCGTTCACCTTCTTTGCATCGAGCGTCAGCGCTTTCAGGGATGCCCACTCGGCAGAATCGGCCGTTGCGGAAACATCGCTGATGGTCAGCTTGCCAGCGACATCGGCACTGTTGGGAATCGCGTTCACATTCAGCTTCGCCTTCGCGGTGATTTTCAGATCGTCCGCGATTGGCTTGATGCCCAGGGGCAGGAGATACGACGTCGCCGGTTTGGGATGCAGCCCGCGAACGAGCAGCGACAGATCCGCGTCGATGGACGTCGGCGTATTGTGAAACGTGCCGCTGACCAGGAGTGTATCGAGCACGGGGTCGGCATTGACTTCAAGCTCCAGCCGAGCGGCTTCGGTGGTGCTGCCGACATCGGAAATGCGCAGCGTCGTCTTGACAGTGGTTTCAAAAGTGGGCGAGACGCTGCGATCGCGGAAACGCGTCGTAACGTGCGACAATCGCACCGCATCGATCTGCAGCGGCGCGCGCAGGTTGACAGGCTGGGTTGTGGGCGATTTTTCGGGTTTGGGCTTGAGCTCGATCGGCGCGTCATCTCGTGGCGCGATGATGCGGGCCAGCAGGGGGATGGAGCCGTCCGGCTCGCGGTCGATGAGCATGTCAACGCCGTCGACTTCAGCGCGGTAGACCACCAGTTTTCCGCGAAACAGGTTCGGCGTGGAGATGCTCCCCTGGATGTACTCGGCGTGCACGAGAGAATCGCCGCCGGCTTTGGGACGGAGCACCAGGTTCCAGATGTGCGCGTTGCCGCTGAAGAGTCCCAGTGACATGCGGTCGTACGTACAGTCCAGGTCGTAGGCGTTGGCGACTTTCCGCACGACGGTCGGAAGCAGGAAATTCATCCCGACGCGGATGATCACGCCGCCAACAAGCAGGACCAGGATGAGAATCTTGAAGCGCTGTTTCCACGTTCGCCGCTTCTTCACCTTTTTCGCTGGCTCGGGCGCTGGCTCGGTGGCAGGCGGGGGTGGCGTCACCGGAGTTTCGATGGAGGACTCGCTCACGGCTGGACTCCCTGCGGGTTGATGGCTTTGTCGATCGCTGCGCGGCGCGATTTTGCATCGGCCATCGGATCAAATCCCGCCGGCGCTTCGCCCTGGGCGGCGAGCCAATCAAAGGCACGCACGCGGGCGGCGGGGGAATTGTCTTCCAGGGCGATCATGTTTTCCGCAATTAATCGCTTCTCGAGCGCATCGGCGTTGCCCGTCTGCTTCAGCACATCGAGAAGCGCGTCCGGCCGATTCGCCAGGTCGCCCGTGTGGAGAGAGAGGATCGACTGTAATTCGGAAGGGAGCTCGCCTTTCTCCGCGCTGGCACAAAGCGTTTGCAGCGCGTTGCGATTAAAAAACCATTGCAGATCCATTACCGACGGCAACGGCTCGGTGGGAACAGCGCGGAGCGTCTCCGCAGCAAATTGTGCCAGCTGCTCGTCACGGGCAACGAGCGCGAAATCTCCCGCGATCCGGGCATTGCTGAGTGTCGTCAGCAGCAGGAGCGCCGGCCGACTTGATTCCGGACTGCGCAGGGCGTGAAGCGCACTGATAATCGTCGGCCCATCGCCCAGGGGTGAGCGCGTCAAACCCGCGCGGGCGTCAGCGGCCGCTTGGCGCAGGTCCGCCTGCAAGCGTGTAACACTGTCCTGATCGGCGGCACCGGTGTTGATCGTCGCAACTGCCACGAGCGCATTCCATGGCGAGTTAGACGATTTAAGCGGAAAGGCCGTCACCCATTGCGCCCCGTCCGCCGCTGGCGCGGAGCCGATGACGGCCGTCTCAGTGACGATTGACTTTGAATCGCCCGTGGCAGGGGCATTGGCGATCAGCACGGAGATGATCGCCGTGGGAGATTGCGTTGCCGCGCGCGATTCGGGTTGAGAGATGCCGAGTGTGATCCGCCGCTCTGCGGTGGCCGCCGCGCCGGGCGGCAGAATGGTGAATTCGACAGTCGCGCCGGGAACAATCTGCGCCGAGCGGGATGCGATCTCCGCCGCCGGTCCGAGCTTGCCGGCGTTCAGAACGCTGATGAACGATTCCGCTGCGCTGGCGGCCGCGAACTTTACCGGTCGTGTGAGGCGGGCACTCGTGAGCAGCGCGGTGTCAGAATCCGGTGCGACGGTCAACTGGGTTTGTGAATCAATCGGCGCGAGCGGGCCTGCGGGCATCTGCTGCAGCGCGATCCATTGCACATTGATCTGCGAGATGAGCGCCGCAGTGACGGGTGGGGCAGCATCGATCGGACCGGAAAGGGGTGTGCCCACGAAGACCCGTTCACCGGTTGCCAGTTCGGGCACGGCGGGAACTTTTTTAGAGGCCCGACATCCGCTCAAACATGCCGCGGCCAGCAGAAGCAGAACGAGTTGGCACGCCCGAATGAAACGCCGGAGAGAGTTCATCGCCAATCCTTCGCAGTGCTGCCCGCATTTTACCACGAGAGCGAATGCGGCCGGCAACAATTTAATAAAGTTACAGGCTCCGAGTACGAAGCTCCAATTTGGCCTCACGTTCTCGACTGATTTTTTTCCCCGCAGTTGGTGAGGTATCACATGCCGGCGCGCGATAAAATGAAATGCCGGACAAGCACTCGGTTCTGATGATCTGATCGATGCTCCACCGCTGCGACACTTATTCCGCGCTTTACAATGATTTTCGCTGGCCGATTCCGCGTTCATTCAACATCGGCGTTGATGTTGTCGACCGTCACGCTGCCGATCCGCATCGGCCGGCGCTGATCTATGAGGAAGAAGATGGTTCGGTCAGCCGGTATACGTTCGCGCAGATCAGGCAGCAGTCCGACCGCCTCGCGCTGGCATTGAAGGCATTGGGCATTGCGCGGGGGGACCGCGTTGGCATCTTGCTGCCGCAATCGCCGGAGACCGCCATCACCCACGCGGCGGTCTACAAATCAGGCTGCATCGCGCTACCGCTCTTCACGCTTTTTGGGCCCGATGCACTCCAGTATCGCCTGGCCGACAGCGGCGCGCGAGCCGTCGTCACTGATGCAGCGAACGTCGAGAAGCTCATAGCGTTGCGCAACGATCTGCCCGCGCTGGAACATCTGATCGTCATCGGGCAGGCGTCCGTCACCGGTGCGCATTCGTTCCACGACCTGATCGCGCAGAGCCACGGCGGGTTCACGCCGGTCGATACGCTCGCCGATGATCCCGCCCTGATCATTTACACCTCCGGCACGACGGGAAACCCAAAAGGCGCCCTGCATGCCCACCGTGTGCTGCTGGGGCATTTACCCGGCGTGGAGCTGCCGCATGAATTTTTCCCGCAGCCGGATGACCTCTTTTGGACACCCGCCGACTGGGCGTGGATTGGCGGCTTGATCGACGTGCTCCTTCCCGCGTGGCATCACGGCGTGCCGGTCCTCGCACATCGCGCGCGAAAGTTTGATCCGGAGCATGCGTTTGAGCTCATGGCGCGGCACAAGGTGCGCAACACGTTTTTGCCCCCGACGGCGCTCAAGCTCATGCGCCAAGTGAAGTCGCCGCGCGAGCGCTTCGATTATTCCCTTCGCAGCATCGGCAGCGGCGGTGAAACGCTCGGCTCCGAAATGCTCGAGTGGGGCCGCGAAACCTTTGGGCTCACCATCAACGAGTTTTACGGGCAGACCGAGTGCAACCTGGTGGTCGGTAATTGCGCCGGCCTGATGGACGTGCGGCCGGGCTCGATGGGCCGCGCGATTCCAGGGCACACGGTTACCATCGTCGATGAAGCCGGCAATGAGCTGCCGGATGGGCAGGCCGGGCACATTGCTGTGCGGCGGCCGGACCCGGTCATGTTTCTCGGCTACTGGAACAATCCCAAGGCAACCGCGGAAAAGTTTGCCCGTGACTGGCTCCTCACCGGCGATCTCGGCAAGCGCGATGAGGATGGTTATTTCTGGTATCAGGGCCGCACCGATGACGTCATCACCAGCGGCGGCTACCGCATCGGCCCGGCCGAAATTGAAGATTGCCTGCTCAAGCACCCGGCCGTCGCGCTGGCGGCGGCGGTCGGGAGCCCGGACCGGGTGCGCACTGAAGTGGTGAAAGCATTTATCGTGCTGCGGAGCGGCGTTGAGCAATCCGCATCGCTGTGCGCCGAGATCCAGAACTTCGTGAAGACAAGGCTCGCCGCCCACGAATATCCGCGCGAGGTGGAATTTGTGAACGAGCTGCCCATGACAACGACGGGCAAGATCATCCGGCGCGTGCTCAAGCAGCGCGAGATCGAGCGGAAGACGGGGAAAACTCCATGAGCCGCAGCTTCATCGTATCGGCTGCCCGCCGTGTTGATGGGACGGGCGACCTGACGGCATTACACGCACTGTGGTCCCATCTCATCGGACAGGGCGCTCGCTGCAGCGCGCTGGTGATCGATCCGCTGTCTGGTGGTTGGGATTCACCGATCGAGCCCAATCACTTTCGCAGCGGCTGCGCGCCGATCGAAGCGCTGGCCGAAGCCGATCGCCGAATTCGCGAAGGTAAAGCCGATGCCGTGCTCGTTCATGGCGAAGAGCCGCTTCGTACGCGGTACGCGAATGACAAAGCGTTGCGCAACACGCTGATGGCGATTTATGGCCCCACGTGTTCGATCCCGCAGGCGTACACTGCGCTAGCGCAGGTGTTCATGAAGCTTCACGGCATGAGTGGGGACCAGTTCAAAAAACTGGCCGCGCTGCTATACGAGAACTACACGCGCACGGCCGTCGCACGCGGCGAATACCAGCCGCCCAGGGACGCATCACTGCAGCCGGTGACCGAACTTTTTCGCGGAGTCGACTGCGCGAATCCAGTGGTCGATTTCGAAGGCGCGATCATCCTGACCGGCGAACGATTGCGTCCTGCCGGCCAGCATATTTCGTTGCTCGGTGTCGCGACGGCACAAAGCAGCGGGGATGGGCCGGATTACGTTGATGAGATTGCCCGTTACGATCATCTGGCGCAGGCATACCGGGAAGCGACGAACAAAGCAGGTGTCGATCTCGCCGCCGATTTCAATGCCGGCCGCGCGCTGCTCGAAGCCTACACGTGCTTCCCCGTGGTGCCGCTCGCGTTCCTGCTCGCCAGCGGCATCGTTCAAGCGACTGAAGACATTCCCGAGTTGCTCGCCCAGCGAGAAATCACCGTCACCGGCGGCATGAACATCGCTAAGGCAGCGTGGAACAATCCCGCATTGAACGCCCTGATCGTAATGGTCGAGCGACTACGCACCGAAAGCATTTCCCTCGGCGCCGTTCACGGCAACGGTGGGCTGGGTTACAAGCACGGCGTGGCGATCCTTGGGAGAGAATAGTTGCCGGCTGATCCGGGCTATTTGGCATCGCGAATGCCGTCACTGCCGAAACCGGAACGAAGAACCGCGATTCACGGCAAATCATCATTTCGTGACGAGCCCGGAGCGGTGAGCGAGTGGGTCTGCAAAAAATAACCGGGCGCCGAAGCTTCCGGCTCGTCAAAGCGTGCTTCCGAACGTTTCCGTTACGCACGGCTGCGTTCGCGTTCGTTCAGAAAGCAACGGGCCTGTTGAAACGCTTTTGACGCTATCAGCCCGCGCTCTGAGTTCTGAAAGCCATTGCGACCACGCGGCGTAGTCATCGGGCCCGGCCGAGCAATCGGGTTGCAGTGTGATGATCGCTTCATGCGCCTTGAGCCTTACCTGTCGGTCGTTGTTTTGCAGGTGGTGGACCAACGTTGTTATCGCATCCATGTGCTGCTCGCTTTTGATCAACTGCGAGGTGGCGAGTGGAGTCAGATCCTTCCGCAGAGTGGCAATCTCGGCGAGTACATCTTCGACGTTGGAGGTGGCCTGCAAGACGGCCTTCGATGCGGGTGTGTCCTTCGGCGCGCGGTCGCACGAAAAAGTTGCCAGGAGCATAATCCAGGCGAACAGGATGCGCCGGTTCTGTGCACTGCACTTCAGCAAGAAGGACTGACGGTATAGCCCGGCCGCGACTGTGCAAGAAAAAAATGGAAATATCCTGCGCGTGCGAGTCGGGCGGCGTCAGTCCTCACTTCACCACGACCTTCCCCCATTCGCCCGGCTCGAGCCGGCTTTCGTGGGGGATGTCGTTCAGCACGTTTGCGGTGAAGCTGTCGTTGGTCCAGTAGGCGCGGAGCACGGCTTGTGTGCCGTCGGCGTTGCCGAAGACGTACCCCAGGTCCATGCGCACCTCTTTTCCCGCCTCAGGCTTCCAGCCGATCAGATCGAGCGGGATGACCGCGGTCACTGAGAAGCCGTCCGCGGTTTCGGCGTAATCCTGCAATGAGATGCGATCGGTCGCTTCGATCGCGTCGAACGTTTCCGATCCGGTGGGGGAAACGAGCTTGATCGGCTGAGACTTATAATCTTTGACCTTCGGCCGGTAGACGACCGCACGCGCTTTTCCGTCCTGGCGGCTGATGAGAAGTCGCAGATCGCCCGGCGCGGGCTTCTTGCGATCGCTCGGGGCGGCGGGATCGGTGGCGATCTGGATGTCGAGGAGATTGCCCCCTTTGAAAATCACCTGCGGGTCGGGGATGACGTTGATCAATTTCGCGGGCGCCTTCACGTTGTAGCGGACGTAGAGGTTTGAATTGTCGTACGCAGCAGCGGCTTCGAAGCGCCGGCCGCCTTCGGTGTCGCGGGAGATGGGCTTGGCATTCTGCAACGCGCCCGCGCCGCCGCTGACAATTTCCAATGACGACCGGCCGATGCTCTGCTGGTTGAATTCGTCCCACGCCTTGCGAACGGTTTGCTCCTGCTCGGGGGAGATGGTGAAGCTGCCGCCGGGCAGGTCTTTGATCGTGTTCAGGCCGAGCACTTCGAGGATGCGCACGTCCTGGTCGCCGCCGATGAGGAAGTAGCGATCCATGCCTTTGGGCTTGACCATCTGGCCGTAAAGGAATTCGACGTAGAACACATCCGGCCCATGCTCGCCGAGCACGCCGGGCTTGAGGATGCGGCCGACGTACAGGCCGTCCTTGCGGAAGATGTCGTAGAAGGGGAAGTATCGCGCGACGCCGGTGAAATCGCCGGCGACGCCCAGGCCGCAGGTGGCGCCGAAGATCGGGCCGGGCTTGATCTGCGAGAAGTTGAGGGCGCGGTTCCAGTTCATGATGGGAAGCGTGGCCCATCTTGTGGCGCCGTTCGAACCAAAGCCGGCCAGGCCGATTCCTTTTGACGTCTTCTCATTGGTGATGGAGTAGCCGAATGGCTCGTCGCCGCGCTCGTCGGTCCACACGCTGTAGAGATCGAAGCCGAGTTGCGCAGGCTTGGTGAAGTCGTAAGTCGGCAGGCCGGCGACATCAACGGCCGTGGGCGTGAAGACCATTCCATTGCGCATCCAGAGGCGCAGCCTGGCATCGAGCCAGAAGCTGGGCTCGATCCCTTTGGGTAGTGCGCGGATTTCATTTTCCTGCACGGTGCCGTCGCCGTTGGCATCGCCCCAGTAGTGAACGACATCCGACGGATATTTCTTGCGGTCGAGTGTCACCTCGAAGGCTTCATTCACGCCCATCTGCGGATTCGCGTAATTGCGGAAGAGAAATCCGATGGGGCGGAAGAAGTCGCCGTCGCGGATCCACTGGATGGTGCCAAAGCCATGCACTTCGGAGAAGCCATATTGCTTTCCATTTTCAGCGGTGACGGTGCGGAACGGAAAGGAGAATCCGCCGTTGCCGGTTGCGAACTGATTGGCGTTCTGCTGCTGGTAGAAGGTGCTGTAGGGTTCCCATGTCCCCTTATCGAGGTCGATCTTCCAGATGTGGTTGTCGTGAAAAAGTTCGGTGGGGTTGGCCGGATCGATCCACCCGACGGGAGAGTAGGAGCAGCCGCCGAAAAACTGGTTGAGGTATTTTCCTGTCGCGGCGTCCCACACACTGATGCGCTTGGGCGACATGTGCGACTCCGGCACCCACAGTTTTCCATCCGGCGCGATGCAGATTCCCGCCGGCTGATTCATGCCATCGCGATCGAATCGACCCGCGGAAGGACGCCCGCCTTTCTTGCCAATACTGCGCAAAAACTTGCCATCTGACGAAAAAACGGAAACGTTTTGTAGTTTCCCGTGATTCGAGACGTAGATCATCCCTTTTGCGTCAACGGTGATTCCGTTTGGCCGATCAAGATCAGATGTGAGGATTCGGCGAATTTCACCTTTTTGATTGAGCGAGACGACCTGCTGGCCGCTGATCACGAGGACATCGCCGCCCGGAGTTCCGGCGAGGCGTCCCGGCGCTTCGACCCTTGCCGTGGAGAGCAGTTCGCCGGAGTTGGCGTCATAAACGGCGACCAGATTTCGCACGCCGTAGCTGACGTAGAGGCGTCCGTTATGGCATGCGAGACCGGTGACGCGGTTTTCTTTTTTCTCATCGCTTGCGCCAGGCGGCGCGACGAGCGCTGAGGATCCATTTCCAAATGCGAGCGGCTTTCCCGACGCGGCTTCAAATGCTTCGACATGATCTTCCGGCGCGGCGAAGAAGCGTTTGCTATCCGTCGCGAGATAGCTCGAGTGCCGATGCGTGAGCCCCCATTTCTTTTTGCCGGAGAGATCGGTGCCGATGAGCGACGGCGCCGCTTCGCCGCTCCCCCACGTCATGACGAGCCGATCGCCGGCCACTTTGATATCCATGGGCGGGCCGTAGTCGCCGCCCCAGCCGCCGGAGCCGTCGGCGGTCTTCCAGGCTGGCTGGCCCGAGTTGGCCACACTCATGACGTAGCGCGTGGTGATCGGCTCGTGATAGATTCCCTTCCACGTGTACTGCCCGGCCGGAAGGGGATGGTCGGCTTCATCGAGCCCGTTCCACTTTTCAATCTGCGCGCCGGCCTTACGCTTTTCCTGCGCGACAATGTTCTTCACCAGCCGGTTGCTCTGATCGTAGAGTGAGACGGTGACCTCGCTCTCCTGCGGCAGATCGTATTTGAACTCGAGCGTCGTAGGCTCTGCGCGCGGGGCGGCGGAAGTTGATCCCGCGACAATCGAGGCGTCGAGCTTCCCCGTCGGGCTGAAGATGATCGTGCCCCAGCTTTCCATCGACTGAAACGGAAAGCCCGGCTGGCACATCAAGTCATACGCCCACCCGCCGGCAGAGCTTTCCAGGCCGCTCTCGTCGCCCCAGTGAATCTGCAGATTGCCGCGCACGCGGTCATTGGCTTTGGGGTGCACACTTTTCGCGCTGAGTGTTTCCCAGGGAATGCGATATTCAAACGTGTAACCGCCGCCATCGGCATCGGCGAGATACGCGGCGGTGAAGGCGCTGTCCGGCGCGACGCCGTGCGGCCCCCACTCCGGGCGGATCGGCTCGTACTTGAAATTGTGGGTCACCATCAGGCAGGGCTTCTTCTCATCGGTGTAGTACCAGAGCTGCACCTGCACAGGCTGCTCTTTCTGGACGCCGTCCTTTAGCTTGTCCGTGAACTCGCTGAGCTTCTCATTAAAGGGGACAGCAGGATCGGTTACCAGGCGAAACTGGCAGACGTCCGGCTTCCACGCTTTGTCGGCCATCGCTTTGGGGTCGTAACGGTTGACCATCGGCGTGGAATCTTTCACCCACGCGGCGAGATACATCGCGTCGTCGTCGTACATCATGGAAAGTTTGGCGTGCCGCGTGACGCGCGTATCGGGCGAGACGAAGACTTCGATTGCGCCGGAGCGATCCCAGTCCTCCAGCTTGCCGTCAATCTTGATGTCGCCGGGCCTGGGGAGGGCATACAACTTTTTGTTATTCGGATCGGCGGCCGAGGCGGCTGACGCGAGGGTGATCAGACATAAAGCGAAGACATTGCGGGAGATAAATTTTGTCATGTCAACCGCTTCTTACTCTGCACACGAACCAATCGTTGCTCCGAGTTTTCGTCAAAACGCTCCGCTTTTTCAGATTGATTGAAAGATGGAAACGGTTCGTGTGTTTGGTATTGGTTAGGGATAAGATGAAGGTGATCCGAGGTGCTGTATGGACCTGCGTCAGAAGTTGTCGATCCTCGCCGACGCGGCCAAGTACGATGCTTCTTGTGCGAGCAGTGGATCGCGCCGCGCGGGCAACGGGAAGGGGCTGGGCAGCACCGATCGCATTGGGATTTGTCACAGCTATACGCCAGATGGGCGCTGTGTTTCCCTTTTGAAAATTCTTCTCACGAATTACTGCATCTACGACTGTCAGTATTGCGTCAATCGCGTGACCAGCGATGTGCCCCGCGCGAAGTTCACTCCCGCCGAGGTGGTCTGGCTGACTCTCGAGTTTTACAAGCGCAATTACATCGAAGGGCTGTTCCTCAGCTCGGGCATCATTCAAAGCCCCGATGCGACGATGGAGCAACTGATCGAAGTCGCGCGACAGCTTCGTACCGTTCATTTCTACAACGGCTACCTGCATCTGAAAGTGGTTCCTGGCGCATCGGAAGCTCTCATCGCGCTCGCTGGTCGCTATGCGGACCGTTTAAGCGCGAACATTGAGTTGCCCACCGATCTTGATCTCAAGACGCTCGCGCCGGAGAAAAAGCTGATCGAGATCGACCGCACAATGAACGAGATTCGGTCGCGCGTGGATCAGGCGAAGGCTGAGCGGCGGGAGAGCCGCAAGGCGCCGCGCTTCGCGCCGGCTGGTCAGAGCACGCAGATGATTGTCGGCGCGACGGCCAGCAGCGATGCCGCGATTCTCGAAACCGCCTCTACGCTTTATTCCAAGCAGCGTTTGCGGCGTGTTTACTACTCGGCGTACAGCCCGATCCCGAAGAGCGATTCGCGGCTCCCCGCGCAATCGCCGCCACTCGTGCGCGAGCATCGGTTGTATCAAGCCGATTGGCTCGTGCGTTTTTACGGCTTCAACTCAAAAGAATTGACCACGCCCGCCGAGCCGAATCTCGATTTGAAAATCGATCCCAAGCTGGCGTGGGCGCTGCGGCATCGAGATTTTTTTCCGGTCGATATCAACAAGGCGTCGCGCTCCGCGCTGCTGCGCATTCCGGGAATCGGTGCGCGCAACGTCGATCGCATCGTTCGCATCCGCCGCCTTCATAGCCTGCGCCTGCACGACTTGGGCAAGTTGCGAATTTCACTTCCCAAGACGCGACCGTTCATCGTGACGGCCGACCATAATCCCGATGCGCACCGGATCGATGCAATGGATTTACCCCAGCGCGTTGCGCCGCGAGATCAGCAGCTTGAGTTGTTTGAAGCGAGTTCGACATCCGTGACAGGAGAAATTTAGCCACAGATGAGGCACAGATGAACACAGATTGTAAATGTTTTTATCCGTGAAAATCTGTGCCCCATCTGTGGCTAAAAACCTTCTTTTATGTTGGCAATTGCAATCGAAAACGATTTCGAAACCTGGCGCGAGTGCGCCCGGCGAATGCTCGCGCGAAATGTTCCGCCGACGGAGATCGTCTGGACAGAAGGGGAGTCGCTTTTGCCGGCGGCAGACGATGAGCAACTCGAAACCCCGTCTGTGGCGACTTCGACCGTGCCCCGCTCATTTATCGATTCCGCCCGCAAAGTGGCGTGTCATCGTGATTCTTCCAAATGGGAGTTGATGTACCGCCTGCTATGGCGGATCACGCACGGCGAGCCGCGGGTGATGGAGGTGCTGGTCGACGACGATGTGCATCGCTTTTTTGTCATGGAGAAGGCGATTCGCCGCGATTCGCACAAGATGAAGGCGTTTGTGCGGTTTCGGCAGGTGAAAAATGAAGAGGGTCGGGAAGAGTTTATCGCCTGGCATCGGCCGGACCATTTCATCGTGCCGCTGGTTGCGCCGTTTTTCCGCGAGCGGTTCGGCGTCATGCACTGGACCATTTTGACGCCGGATCAGTCTGTCACGTGGGATGGGCACGCGCTTCGCTTCGGATCAGGCGTTCCGCGATCAGAGGCGCCTGCGGATGATGAGCTGGAGGACATGTGGAAAACGTACTACGCCTCCATCTTCAATCCGGCCCGCATCAAGCTGAAGGCGATGCAGGCGGAAATGCCCAAGAAGCATTGGGCGACGATGCCTGAAACCGAGTTGATCTTCGATCTGCTGCGCGAAGCGCCGCAGCGATTGGAGGAAATGATGAAACGCCAATCCAGCGCCGCGCGGGGCGGGGGCAAGACCAAAGAAGCTGCTTGCCCGACCGGCGTCTCCGCCGCCGAGTTCATACCGCAGACGCGCTCGCTGACGGTTTTGCGCGATGCGGTGCAGAGCTGTCGCGGCTGTCCAATTTACTGCAACGCAACGCAGGCGGTGTTTGGTGAAGGTCCAAAGACGGCGAAGGTCATGTTCATCGGCGAGCAGCCCGGCGATCAGGAAGATCTGGCGGGCAAGCCGTTCGTTGGGCCTTCCGGACAACTGCTCGATGACGCGATGGTGACGGCCGGCATCGATCGCAAAACCGTGTACGTGACCAATGCCGTAAAGCATTTTAAATGGGAGCCACGCGGCCCGCGGCGGCTGCACTCCAAACCTTCGGCGCGCGAAGTAGTTGCCTGCCGCCCGTGGCTGGAAACAGAAATTCAGTTCATTCAGCCAGACATGATTGTCTGTCTTGGCGCAACGGCCGCGCAGTCGCTGATGGGCTCAGGCTTTCGCATCACGCAGCATCGCGGCGAAATTTTGAAGACGGACTGGGCTCCTGCCCTGTTGGCGACCAACCATCCCTCGGCGATCCTGCGCGTGCCCGACAAGGCACTGCGTGAGCAGACGCATCTGCAGTTTATTGGCGATTTGAAGTTGGTGGCAAAGTACCTTAAGGCTTCGTGATCAGCAGCCGACACGCTGCATAAAACGCGCTGGGGTGAAAAGTTAGTGATGAATTGGTGTAAATAGCAGCGACAGGACTCGAACCTGTGACCCGAGGCTTATGAATCCTCTGCTCTACCAACTGAGCTACGCTGCCGTGATGCCGTTCAACAATAGCAATCTCATTCACGTTGGCAAGCCTGCCCGGTCGGGTAGGCTTAACGACGTAAGCCGGCTCGCCTTGTAATTTTCCGCACCGCGGCGATTCTCTTTCGCACCTATTGCCTTGATCGCAGGAGACGCGTGGTGCAGACCCCGGATTTCAAAGATATTGCGAATCATTTTTCCATCGACGGCACGCTCGTGGGCGTCGAACCCCTGTCAATTGGCCACATCAACGACACGCTCATTGGGACATTCGCGGGCTCGAGCGGGCGGTTTCGATTGTTGCATCAGCGCATCAATCACAACGTCTTCCACAAGCCGCCTGAGTTGATGGATAACCTGCAGCGGGTGACGGCGCACGTGCGGGGGAAGTTGGTCGAAAGTGGGGCGGCCGACGTCGACCGACGCGTGCTTACTGTGGTTCCCGCGTGCGAGGGGAACTCTTTTTGGCGCGACGCGGCGGGCAATTATTGGCGGACGTTTAACTTCATCGAGCGTTCGCGATCCTATGACACGCCTCCTTCGCCGCGCCACGTCTACGCGGCCGCGAAGGCGTTCGGGGAGTTTCATGCGATGCTCGCCGATTTCCCTGTCGATTCACTGCACGACACGATTCCCGATTTTCATCACACGCCTAAACGTTTTCAGACCTTTGTAGATGCCGTGAATGCCGACTCGCACGGTCGGGCAAAATCGGCTTCGCGGGAGATCGACTTCGTGATGGCGCACGAACCGCTGACGCGAAAGTTGCTTGACGCTCATGCTGCCGGCGAGGTGCCTCTTCGCGTGACGCACAATGACACCAAAATCAACAACGTGCTCTTCGACACCGAAAGCGATGAGGCGATCTGCATTGTCGATCTCGATACGGTGATGCCTGGACTTTCACTTTACGATGTTGGCGATTTGATCCGCACGGCGACCAGCCGATCGGCGGAAGACGAGCGCGATCTGTCGCGCGTGGCAGTAGATCCTGCCTTCTACCGGGCGATCGTGGAGGGGTACACCGCGGCCATGCAGGATCGGCTGACCGCCGGCGAGCGGCGGCTGCTGCTCACATCAGGAAAAGTTATCACACTTGAGATTGGAATACGCTTCCTGACCGATTACCTCAGCGGCGACACGTACTACAAAATCCATCGGCTGAATCACAATCTCGATCGCTGTCGCACGCAGTTTAAGTTGGTGCAGTCGTTGACTGATAACGAGGCAGCGCTTTCATCCTGATGTCGTGACATAGGAACAACCGCGAAGACGCGATGGCACGAAGGAAGACGCGAAGAATTGGTCGAAGCTCTTTTAGCGGCGGTCCGAAGGACCGCGTTGCCATCGGATAGGATGTCAATACACTCGAACCGAAACCACTCGAGCGTGATCCAACCCGTTTGTCACTTCGACCGTGAGTCGAATGCGATCGCAGGATACCCCGTGTGCAAGATGATGCACGCGATGACGCTGGTGGTTGCTTTCGACGCTCACCTGATCCACCAGCTTCAATCCCATGAATAGGTCGATTTGATAATCCCGCGCCGTTTCGATCTGCGGCTTGCCCCAGTCCATTTTGGCCGTGTACGCGTCGGCCATGCTGAGGGTGAGGATGCGGTGCAGGCCGGTGTCGAACGTGACTTCGATTTGCGACGCGTGAATTGCCTGCGGCCAAGTGAGCTCGATCCAGGCCGGAAGGGCGTCGGCCGGATCGCTCATCCAGCGATGCGTGCCGGCAGGCTCGCGGCCGGGGGCGTTGCCGCGCGGGCCGGTGAGCGTGCGCGTGAATCCGTCGATCACGGCGGCCGCGGGGCCTTCTGGTTGTTCGCTCGATGCGCTCGCGTGAGCGGAACGGGCCAGATCGCGCGAATCGGCATTGGGCCGGCCGATGAGATAGCAGTCCTGGCGCAGGAGTGTCTGCTGAATCGCGCCGATAGCCTTTTCATCGGATGCGAGCGCGGTGGGAGAAAGTCCATGTTTAAAGGCATACGCCGCCGCTGTGCCGACACCCTGGCCGATCACGCCGCAGGTGGCCATCACGCGTGTTGAGGCGAATGCGACGTGAGTGGCGGAAATATTTCGCCCGGCAAACATCAGGTTGCTCACGTCCCGGCTCACGCAGGCCCGCAGCGGCACGTCATACAGGTGCGGCAGGTGATGCTGCGTGCAGGGCTCTTCATTTGGCGCATCGACACCCTCCGGCGGATGGATGTCGATTGGCCAGCCGCCGTATGCGATCGCATCGGGAAACTGTCGCGCTTCGAGTAAGTCAATCTCGTTGAGCACATACTGCCCAATAAAGCGGCGGCTCTCGCGCTTGCCGGGGACGAAGCCGAACCAGTCGAGTGCCCAGTTCGTTGCGCTGTGCTCGCCGCCGTTTTTGATGTGGTCCCAGACGCCCATCACGACCGCGAGCAGGTCGTCGCGGATCGCTTCATTGTCGGCGATGGTGTCGACGCATCCGCCGAGCTCGACCCACCAGTAGCCGTACTCGAGGCCGCGATCGAGGTCGGGCGTTGCGTGGGGGCGAAGGCGCAAATCTTGTTCGGTGAATTTGCGCGCCCACGTGGGAGCGACAAACGGCATCGGCTTGTCATGCCTTCGAGCCTGAAAGAGAAGTGTAGACCCGAGCGTCTTGGCGTCAGCTTTGTCAGGCGCGAGGGTTTCGTTGTATTCGTTCTGCGCCTCGCGCCCGTGTCGATACGCGGCTCCCGCTTCCATGCCAAGCCGTCCATCGCCGGTGCAGTCGATGAAGACCTTGGCATCGATACGAAAGCGCTCTTCGGTGCTCTGCCGGTCGGCAAATGCCTGCGTGATGCGATCCCCTTCCCGCACCGCACCGACGACAGTGGTGTTGAGCATCAGTGTGAGGTTCGGCTCCGCGCGGCATTTGTCGTAGAGGCATAGATCGAGCATCGAATTGGATCGCTGCGGGTTCTGCACCGCCATGTCGAGGCGAATCTCTTCGATGATGCCGGTCTCGCGGGCTTCGGTGCTCAAAGCTGCGCCGCGGTAGCCGCTGCCGTCGGCGCCGACTATGTGCATGCGGATCTCGCTCGATGCATTGCCGCCCAGCATCGGGCGGTCCTGGCAGAGGATCACCTTCGCGCCGTTGCGCGCGGCGGCCAGTGCGCAGCAGAATCCCGCGGGCCCGCCGCCTGCGACGAGAACTTCGCATTGAAGTGCGGTTTCTTTCATGACGCGGCTGAAGCGGTGGGAAATCCGCTGGCGATGAGATGATCGCTCAGCAGTTTGTCATACGCCGCGTCGGCGACGAAGCCGGGAATGAGGCTCGCGGTGGAGTCGAGCCATCCGCGCGATTTGGCCGCGAACTTCAGCATGTGCACGAAGTGGGCGAACGAGCGCCCCGTTTCCGGAAAGCGGAACATTTTAAAGAGCTGTTCGATGCGATCGAAGTTCGCCTTAGCCGCCGCGGCATCACCGCGCCTGTGAGCGTTGTAGAGATCGCGGTGCAACTCGGGAGCGACACCGGCCAACGCGGTCAGGCAACCGGATGCGCCAGCCTGCAGGCTTGAGAGCACATAAGGCTCACGCCCCTGCAGCAGAGCGAAATCCTTGCCGCGTGTGGCCGCCAGAAGCTCAGGCATGCGGTCTTCGGCGCTGGTGTCTTTCAACCCCGCGATGTTTGGATGGTCTGCCAGCCTCGCGAGCGTGGGCACTTCAAACTGGCTGTTCATGCGAAGGTGATGGTAGATGAACACCGGAACCGGGCTGTCATCAGCGATGCGCGAGGCGAACGCTTCAAGCTCGGTCTGGCTCAGCATCATAAAGTAGGGGGCCATTACGACCACGACGTCCGCGCCATCGGCCGCGGCATTTTTCGCATAGCGGATCGATTGCTTCGGTCCGGTGCCTGAAATGCCTGCGTAAAGTACCACATCCTTCGGGCACCCTTCGCGCACCGCGCTGACGAGCGTGCGGCGATCGTCTTCATCCATCAGCGGCAGCTCACCTGTGCTCGAGCAGACGAAGAGCCCGTTCAAACCATTGGCCGCCAGCAAGCGGGCTAGGCGCGTCGCGCCGGGGGCATCAATCGTGCTCGCGGGCGTGCAGGGTGTGAGCATCGCGGCCACCATGCCGTGATAGCGCGATGATTGTGCGGACTGGGCGGGCTGGGTTCCGTGCGTTGTCATGCGGTTACTTGGCGAAGCCGTGTGAATGCTTTAAAAGACGTCCATCGAAAACTACAACCGCTCGCGCGGGTAGAAGATGACGAATCGGCACTATACGGCTGACTTATAGCGCCGTAAATCGATGTAACACCCATCTGTAGCTGACCAAGGGATCACCTTTGCCAAGCGTCATTATAAATTCGTTCAACGTCCTGGCGCAATCCACTCCCGGCAAAGGGCTCGGCTGGATCGATGCCCTGATGGTGGTCGCTTATCTGGCGCTCACTGCTTTCATCATCCGGTGGTCATCTCGCCGGCAGAATGACGCCGAAGATTTCTTCCTCGGCGGCCGCAGCATGCCCTGGCTGGCAGTCGGCCTTTCCATCATGGCCACGCTGCTCTCCACGATCACGTACCTGGGCGTCCCCGGGGAAATGATCAAGAACGGCGTCGCATTTTTCGCAACCTATCTCGCCATTCCCTTCGCGGCGATCGTCATCGGCTGGTTCTGGATTCCGTTTTTCATGCGACTCCGCATGACCAGCGCTTATGAATTCTTGCGTAGCCGATTTGATGAAAAAGCGCAATTGCTCGCCGGCATTTTGTTTCTCATGCTGCGGCTTGGGTGGATTGCAATGGTGGTTTACACCGCATCGCTGGCGATGGTGGGGATGACCAGCAACCACTTAAAAACTGTGTTTGGACTGGTTGGTTTGGCAGGAATTAAGCCGATTGTCGTCGTGATCATCGCTGTGGGTGTCGCGGCCACCATCTACACCTGGCTTGGCGGCATCCGCGCGGTGATTTGGACCGACGTGCTGCAGTCGATCATGCTCTTCGGCGGCGTGTTCATCATCATCATCTTCGTGATGGGCAAGACGGGCACCACGCCGGCTGACTGGTGGACGAAAGCGTCCTCGCTCCGCGAAACTAGCGGGCATACCAAGCCAATTGTTTTCAGCTGGAGTATTTTCGAGCGCACCACCGTCGTCACGGCGATGCTGCACATGTTTTTCTATCTCCTCTGCACGCATGGTGCGGACCAAGTGGTGTTGCAGCGCTATTTCTCCACGCCGACCGTCTCGGCCGCCCGCCGCAGCTTTCTAGTAAGTATCATCAGCACAATCTGCATCGGCTCACTGCTGGGCCTCTCGGGTCTCGCGCTGCTGTACTACTATCTGGAAAATCCGACGCGGCTGCCGTCCGACCTCTCTCCACTGAGAGACGCCGACAAGGTCATGCCCTATTTTTATGCGAACGAGCTCATCGCCGGTTTCGGCGGTTTGATCCTGGTCAGCTTCCTTTGCGATGCGATGCAGACGCTCGTCTCCGGCGTGAACAGCATCTCGGCGGTGGTGACGCGCGACATCATGTACCGTCGCACCGAGCACCATGTCCGCACGGAAGGTGATGAACTGAGGACGGCGAAAGTCACCAGCGTGGCCGTCGGCCTATTCGTTACGGGCCTGGCTCTGGTCGTATCTTTCGCAGCGCAGATGACCGTCGGCGGCAAGTCGGTGAACATCATCGACCTGATGGGCAAGATGTTTAACCTTTACCTTGGCCCGCTCGCATCGCTGTTCTTCATCGGCATGTTCCTGCCGCGCTGCACGTCCAGGTCAACTTTCCCGGCCGTCATCATTTCAGTGATGCTCGCGATTTTCTGGGGCTGGTGGCCGGAAATCTTCCGCGTGATCGGGCACTTTGTCCCGTCGGTGCTTCCTCTTTCGACGAAAACGCCCAGCATCATGATGATCGTATTTGTCCCGTGCCTGACGGCGTTTATCCTGGCGTGGATTCTCAGCTTTATTCTTGAGACCAATCCCGATCATCCCGGCCGCAAGTATACCTGGTGGGCCGTCATGCGCCGCAGCGAGGGAAGCGTGGAGATGGCATCGGTCACGCCGACCGGAGAGCAGGCATTTCCGGTCGCTCCCCCAAAATAAACTATTCTCAAAACCCGAGGTGTGATGCACCGTTCTTTTTTCGCTGCACGAGTGGTGCCGGTCGTCATGCTCGTCGTGACCGGCGCGTTCGCAGATCAGCCGGTGTTTCCACCGCCGCCGCGTTTGGCGACGACAGTCGCGGACCTCGCCGCGCTCAAGGCTTCTCCAACATTTCCTAAGATCAAGGCGGAAGCGACGCGCATTGGCGATGCACTGCTCAAGAACCCACCGATCGTTCCCGATGGCGCGGGCGATTGGTCGTTTTATTATGCCTGCCCCGACGATGCATCGGATCTGAAGGCGCTCAGCCTGAAAGAGCACCAGTGCCCCAGATGCAAAAAGATTTTTACTGACGAGCGCACGGTCGCTTCGTATCGAACGATTCTCCACGATCGCGCCAACGCCGCCGCGATCGATCTGGCGGAGGCATTCGCTTACACCGACAACGTCGCCTATGCGGAAGGCGCGCAGGGCGTTCTCCTGAAGATCGCGGACGACTATGCCGGCTACCCCAAGCGGCGCGACCGGTGGGGCCGCACCGGTTTCTTCGCGCAGCTGGGCGGCCGCCGTTATGCACAAAGTCTGGACGAAGCGTACGGCGTCATCCGCCTGGCCAAGGCATACGACCTCTCGCGTACCGCATCCTGCTGGACCGATCCGCAGCGCCAGCATGTCGAGAAAGATTTGTTCCGCGCCGTCGCCGATACGCTGCTCTACGTCAATCTTGACATCAACAACCACCAGACGTGGTTTGATGCAGGACTGATCTCGATCGCATCCGTGCTCGGCGACGCGGACCTGGTCAACAAGGTCCTCACCATGCGCGGCGGCTATTACGATCAGCTCAAGCGCTCCATCGACAACGACGGGCTCTGGTACGAAGGCACGATGGCGTATCAGCGCTATGCGCTGCAGGCAATGATCGAAGTCGTCGACGCCGGCCGTAAACTCGGGCTGCCGCTGCACGAGGAGCCGCGCTTTCGCAATTTTACCATGGGCCCGTTGCGGTGTGCCTATCCCAATGGAGACTTTCCGGCGATCAACGACAGCGACCGGATGAACATCAAATCGTTCAATGGCTACTTCGAGTGGGCCGCGAGAGCGTACAAGGATTGGCCGGGCGATCCGATCCCGAAAGCGGAGACCAAATCCTACAACTTCGGAGAAGCGGGCTTGGCGGTGCTGCGGCGCGGCGAAGGCGAGAAAGCCGTGTGCGCCATGATCGACTATGGCCCGCACGGCGGCGGACACGGACATTTCGACAAGCTCAATCTCCTGCTCTTCGCCAATGGCAGAGAATGGCTCCTCGACCCCGGCCGGCTGTCGTACTCGCACAAGGAATACAAAACCTGGGTGAAGCACACCGCGGCTCACAACACCGTTACGCTGGGCGGCGAAAGCCAGAGCGCGACGACGGGAAAGCTGCTCTGGTTTGAAGTGAAAGACAATTTTGTCTCCTGCGCCACGCAGTCGAATGACGCCTACCCCGGCGCGCTGCTGACGCGCTATGTCGTGCTAAGCGATGATCTGCTGGTCGACTGGTTTGATGTCAGCAGTGAAAAGGGGACGCAAATCGACCTGCTCGTCCATGCGGTGAGTAAATCGGTATCACCCGTACCGGAACGCGGCGCAAGCGCCGCGGCTACACCGGGAACGCGCGACGGATATCCGCATCTCACGGATGCGGTAGGGTGGGACGTTTCGGGATCATCGCGCTGGGAGTTTGTCGCATCCGATGCGCTCAAGCTTGGGGTAACTTTCGCTGGCGAAAAGCAGGAGAAGATTCTCTCCACCATTGGAATCGGCCACACGATTTCGCAGAAAGTGCCATGCCTGATCCGCCGGGTTACTGGCAGCAAGGCGACGTTTGTTTCGGTCTACGACCTGAATGGGAAAGCGGAGTTCGTAAAAAGCATCGCGGCGGATGGAGCCGCCCGATCGGTAGCGGTGGATACAACCGCCGGCCGCAGAACCTTTTGCTTCGGTGACAGCGGCGTGTCGGAAAATACTGAGTGACTCTCCGCCACGCGAGAGTGCAACTCCTCACGGCGTCCATTGCAGCGATATTCCCGTCTGCCGATCTGTCGTAATCGAGAGCAGACGCGTGTCATTGGTCTTGAAGGGAATCTCGATCGGCTGCGACTTGGCCACCGCCCGGACGATATCCTGCGGCACGCCATTGATGAGTAACTCATCCAGGCCGCCGCCGCCGGTGACGGTCAGGCGCAGCTTCTGGTCTTTGTCAGAACGGACCGGAATGTGCATTTGGAATCCCTTCACGCCTTGAATTTGCGTCGCAGTGATCGTTAGGGGCGCGCCGGCCGGATCAGCACCCTGGGCGGCCTTTTCGGAGATTCCGCCGGTCACGAAGGCGGACGTCCAAACATCCTGATTCACGCTGTTGACCGCCCGCGCCCGCACGGCCGACTTGATCTGCGAGATATCCGCTGGTGCATCCTGCAGGATGACCACGATTGTGGCCGGTGATTGGAACCCGATCAGAAACGTCCCATCCGGCTGCGGCGCTGCTGCCCCCGGTTTCCCGTCGATCAACACAAGCTTGGGCGCGGCCGGTGCGTGGAGCGCGACCGCATCTGAGCCGATGATCCTCCCGACCGACGGCAGAGGTTTGACTTTCAACATCGCGATGTTGTCGCTGACGAATCCGTCCTCGAGATAGCTTTCATAAAACGTTGGCTGCGCCGGCACGCCGGGCAGGACGTGAAACGCGGGCGAAAAATAAACGTCCGGGCGCTTGGCCTGGGGATTCACGCAGTAGTACCGATCCGGATGCAGACCGGCCGGCCCTGCTTCGCCGTAGAGCGGCCAGCCCGCGATCGCGCCGGGTGTCTGGGCGAAGGTGACGCCGGTGATGCGACCGAAATGCGCGATTTTTTCTGCGCCTTTCACTTCCACAAATTGCGATCCCCACGGCGTATTCTCGTAACGGAAGTCAGATCCGTCTTTTCCCTTGAAGTAAGTCCGGACCGAGCGGTCCCAATCGGCGGGGAACACCGGGCGCAGACCGTGCCGAACAAAAAGAAGGTTACGCTGGCGGTCGAGCCACATTTCATTGACCCACTGGTCAAAGGGGACGGCTTTTCCATGGAAGATGCTGTCCTGCACGGGGATGCCGGCGAGGTCGCCGCGCCGTTCCATCAGATCCATGCCCCAGTGATAGTTGATGGCATCGCCGCGCGTGACAAAATCGGAGTAATGTGGAAATCCCCACGTAGCGGCGTACGGAAACGCAATTGCATTCTGCAGCGGCGACGCATGGCGGATGCGCTGATGGCGCATGCCGTCGGCCGACCCCCACAGAATGCCGGAGCCAATCCCCAATGACACGCCCGCCAGGTTGGCTTCCTGCATGTGCTCCGTGCCCTGGATGCTGTTTGGATTCTGCGACTGGGCGGCGAAGAAGTAATCGTTCATCCCCTGGATCGAGTTGCGGCCGTCCATGAGCCCGCGACTATCAACCGGGCAGGGATACGACTGATCGTGATAAATGCCGTCGGCATTGTGATCCTGAATGTAGGACTTCACCCACCTCAGGAACCATTCCTGCCAGGGCTTGTAGCCGAGGTTGTGCTGGTCGACGTAGGTGGCCCCTTTTTCGTGCGTGAAAACACTGACGGTGTGAGCCGCGCGAGAAATATCGATGACTTTCTTGTCTTCTTCGTTAGGCCCGGGAGGATCGCCGCCCGGTGCCATGATCATCGGCTGAAGATACGCCATCAGCTTCGCACCCGACTTTTTCCAGGCGTCCATGTTTTCCTTGAAGCCGGGGTACGGCTCATTATCGAAATGCGCGGTGTCGAAGCGGCGGCGGCGGATGGTGGCGGCGAAGGTGGCGGTGCGGTCGAGGTTCTGACCTTCGAAATAGCTGTTGAGCTGATTGAGCCACATTGAGGAAGCGTTGACGCCGCTGGCGACGAACGAAATGTTCTGCGTCCATTCCTGCCGCGGCGCGATCCTCAAATTCTTATCGCGCCAGCCGCGGTATCGCTCGGCCGCCTGGGCCCAGCTTTTGTCGAACGCCTGCATGTGCCAGCTGACGCCTTTTGCTTCAGAAAGCTTTTCAAAGGGCGGATTGCTCATGGTGCCGAAGGACATTGCGATCCCTTTGTCCTTCACGCGATAGAAAAAATCCTTGTAGTGAAGCTCTGCATCCTGTGACCAGACGCCGACCGCGCCGGTCTTTTCGCCGTTCATGGCGATGATCGGGAAACTCCAGTAATCCGGGTATTTGTTGTGATAGAGGCGCTCGGGCATGTCGCTGGTGAGCTGCATGCCGTCAAAGATCGCCGTCTCCACGCTGATGAGCTGGCGTGTGGGGCCGAGCACAATATTCGCACCGTAGACGCCGGCCTTTGCAGAGCGACCGGCCGGCGTGAGAACAAGGTCGCCTGTTTCCGCTTCGACCGCGACGGTCAGCTCATACACTTCATCCGCGTAGCGGTTCTTTCCATCGCTGAGATTCGTGTAAGTGAGCGACACACTCGCGTCATCGATCTTCTTCACTTCCAGCTTGCTCGACGCGTCGGCGAAGTGCTGATTGGGAAGATCCAGATCCGGCGCGAGCTCGAGCCAGGGCCAGCGGAATATTTTGCCGGCGGATGCGTAGGCGGCTTCACCTTCCTGGGTGCCCAATCCCGCCGGCAGGTGCGGAAGAACCTTCGATACATCGGCGGTGGTGTCGAGATATTCTTCGCCGGTCAATTTATTCAGGAAGGACTTCACTACGCCGCCCGCGATAGTCGCGTGATAGCGATCGGTCTCGACGGTGACGCCGTCTGCGGTGGGCGTTAGAGTTGTCCCGGCAAACGCTGGTGATCCAAATGTCAGGACGAGAAGACAGGCCGCCACGACACGGACTGCGCGGAAGCCAACCGCGGGTTCGAAATCTGTATGCTTCGTCGTCATTTGGAAAATCTCCGGGAAGTTATGCTCGCTTCTTGCGTACTCCCTACAGGTCGCCGACGTTGTGTGATTGGTCGCATTCGCCTGTCATTTCAGGAGACGCAGGCAAAGTCCCTATCGAGTTGAATAGCACGCGATGAGTCGCGATCATCTTGCGCTTCGCGGCGTGATCACTTCGTTTGATCGATCGCGCCGCTCGCCGCTTATTCCAAAGGAGATCGTGGTGGATTGGTCGAAGTCGCAGCAGTTGCTCGCCGAAAATTCCCGCTTCATTCCCGGCGGGCTCGCCTCGCTCAACCGCAAAGCCGATCCGATGATCGCCTTCGCCCGCGCGAAGGGTTCGCGCCTGTGGGATGTCGATGGAAATGAATACATCGATTACCACGCCGGCTTTGCGCCCTACATTCTCGGACACGGCGATGAAGACCAGATCGAGGCCGTCACCCGCGCGATGGCGCAGGGTCTCTCCAACTACGGCAGCGGACCGACGGCCGAGGAAGGCGAGCTGGCCCGGCTGTTTCTTAAGGCGTGCCCCAACTCCCAGAAGGTGCAGTTTTTTAATACCGGTTCGGAAGCGACCTCGCAGGCGATTCGCGTCGCCCGGGCGTGGACCGGAAAATCCGGCCTGATCAAGATGCAGGGGGGATATAACGGCCATCACAATATGGTGGCAGCCAACCTGATGACGCCGAAAGACCAACTCGGCGGGCCATCTACCGGTCACGCGTATCCGGTTGTGCCGATCACGGCTGGAATACCCAAAGAAGAACTCTCGCTCATCCATCCTGTCCCCTTTAATGACCTGGAAGCGGTCGAAGCGACGGTGAAGCAGCACCCGATCGCGGCCCTGATCACGGAACCCGCGCTGCAGAACATTGGCGTAGTGAAGCCGAAGCCGGGTTATCTGGAAGGGCTGCGTAAGCTCGCCGATCAGTACGGATTTCTTCTGATCTTCGACGAAGTGAAAACCGGTTTCCGCGCGGCACTGGGAGGATATCAAGAAGTATCGGGCGTGGCCGCCGACCTCTCGACCTACGGCAAGGCGATCGCCAACGGCTTCCCCATCGCCGCGCTGGGCGGCAAGGCGCAGTACATGGACCTGGCGATCAGCGACGACGCAACGAAACGCGTGCTTATCGCTGGCACGTACAACTGCCACCCTGTTCCCGTCGCAGCTGCGATCGCGGCTTTGAAGAAGTTGCTCAATCCTGAGCTGGGCGTCTACGCAAAACTTGAGAGGCTCGCCCAGCGTCTCGAAGCGGGGCAGAAGGAAGTGTTTGGCCGGCACGGCGTGCAGGTCGCGATCTCACGCATGGGCAGCGCCCACTGCGTCTACTTCGCCGATCGCGTTCCCAATAGCTGGTGGGAAGTGCTCGAGCTGCACGACTTCGCGTTCGACAGCAAATACCGCCGGGCGCTGATCGAGCGGGGGATCTACAACTTCCCGGTCGCGGCGAAGCAGGGATCGATCAGCTTCGCTCACAGCGAGGCTGACATCGATCAGACCATCAGTGCTACGGACAATGCGCTGAAATCACTTTTGAAAAAGTGATTTCGTAGGGCGTGATTTATCACGCCGATTCCGCACGCAAGGAAAACGGCCTGATGAATCGCGCCCTACGGCTCACCTTTTTGGTTAAGCATTCCATTGCTCGATCTGTGCACCAATCGCATCGATCACGCGATTGAGTGAATCAGGGCCGATCATCCCGATGATTTCCTGGTAGATCCCTTTGCCAAAAACATCGGCGGGCACCACATAGCCCGGCTGCCACCCGTCGGTATTGGTTGCGATGACAATGCTCAACTCTGGAAATCGCTCGCGAATGCTCGTCTGCAGAACGCTGTAGTGCTCAGCGGCAATCCACACCCACACGCCGTTGCCGATCTGGAGCAGGGCCACGGGAATTGGAAATGAATCACCGAGGGGAAGGGCCTCCAGCCGCATGATCTGGCGGTCGGCCTGCTCGATCTTGGCGCGCAGGTCGCGAGCGGCGATTTCATCGAGAGACGTGTCGGCTTGCTTTGCGACCAATGCCTCTCGGTCGGCCTTCACTTGTGCGACCTTGGGCAGATCGGTGCGAAAGGGGACAGGGATTGTCCACGATCGATACTTCCAACTCGCGGCCGCTGCGACAGCCGGCTCGTCGAGGGGAACATGTTCCCACGTTCCCAACACCGCGCCCGACACCACCGGCCCTTTGTATTCAAACTGAGTTCGTGGCGGCGGCAGCGATTCAATGGCACTGAGTGCCGCGTAGCCCAACTGCCGGCCGTTGCGATCGGCGACGTGAACATCGCCGACAAATCCTTCACGCGGGCCGAGTTCGCCCGACGCCCCCTGCAGAAACAAACAGGGCGCGCCGCCCGTCGCTGCCTGCACCACCTCGCGGGCCGCGCCGACGTAGTCGGGACTGACCAGCGTGTTCTGCCAGGCGAGCGTGGTGGGGTGGCAGGCATAATTCAACATGGTGGCGATGATCTTGCCCTGCGCGCTGGTGATGCGGGCGACGATGACAGTGTCGTCGGCCGGACGATCAGGGTTGAAGCCACAAACATATTTTCCGGTTGCTTCATCGAGATAGTCACGATGGGCGGCAAGATCACATCTGCCAGTTCCGTAGACGATCCAGGCCGGCTGCAGCCGCTGCTCAGCTTCCTTGGCCAAGTGCGCGATCCGCTCGGTCATTCTCACCAGATACGGCGCGATCAAATCCCCGCCGGGCAAATGCGCGCGATCGCGGCTGAGGAGCCCGCTGGCGTGCGTGTGGGAAAGTGCGATATGCACATCTCCCGGCGCGAACGAAGTGACGGCCGCCACCGAATTGCGGATATCGTCGATGACCGCCTGCTCCAAAATGCAGTGGTCTAAAGTGACCAAAAGCACTGACGGCACGTTGTCACCCGAAATGGGCTTGAAGGCGATGACGGCAGCGCCAATTGGCCGATGAACATCAGTTGAACGATCATGCGTCGCCGCGCCCCACATCCGGTGGTACATGCCCACCGGCGGCGTGATATCGCCGCTCGAAACGCCGACCTGGCAAAATGATTGAGGCGTCTGGACGCGGTTCATTTTCCCGCTCCATGCGCCGGCAGAATCGGCTGCCCCTTGATGCCCAGGTCGAGTCGAAAAATGGCGCCCTGCGACTTGCCGTTTTCTTCCAGCGCGCCCGTTACGAATAGCTGATCCATGCGCGGCCCGCCGAAGGCGACGTTGCTCGTGGTCAGGTTGCCGGAGGGAAGGCTCACCAGCAGTTTCCCATTGCGGTCGAGCACCTGTACCTGGCGCATGCCGTAGTGGGCGACATAAAGATTCCCGGCCGCATCGAGGCACATGCCGTCAGGATAATTGTGGATCTGCCCTTTCGACTTGTCAGCGGCGGGCAGCTCGGCGAACAGCGCGCGTGGACCGACGCTGCCGGGCCCCTGTATTTCATACCTAAAGACGCGGTTGGTCTCGGTCTCCCCGACGTACAGGCGCTTGCCGTCTGCCGTCAGCACGATGCCATTTGGATAGGCGAGACCCGTGTCAATTCGCGTGACTTTTCCATTTCCATCAAATCCGCTGCAGTGATAGACCGCGCCGATGCGATTATCGATTCCACTCGTTTCCGGATCGGTGAAATAAAAGCCGCCGTTTCTCAGATCGAGCGTGAGATCATTTGGGCCGAGCAGCGGCTTGCCTTCAAACGCGCTGGCGGCCTTGCCGAGAATTTTGCCGTCTTTGCTCAGATGCAAAACCGCTTTGTGACTTCGGTCGCAAAGAAGATGCGTTCCATCCGGTAAAATGCGATGCCCGTTCGGCCCACCCGTGCTCGCCCAGGTTTCGCTTTTGCCGTCGAGCGTGAAGTGGGTGATCATCTTCGGCTGCGAGCAATAACCATTTCCGTCGGCGTCAAAAACAACACCTTCGGTATATTCCGGTAATGTCAGCAAGCGGACAGGTGTGACGTTCGCTTTCCCTGTTATGTCTGACTTGTGGGTTACACAGCCCCCTGGCGCTATCAGTAACAGGCATGCCAGGAGAGAAAGTGCAGAAATCGCTCTCATATCAGACGCCTTTCGAGAATCGCCTGCCGTGCGAAGCATGGTGTTAAGAAGGTGGCTCGCTTATATACTGCCGCCGAAGTATCGACACAAACCCGACTCTATTTTGAGCCGCCTGGGACGAATATGAAGATCACCGCGATCGAGACACTGGTCTGCCACGCCAAGATGCGCAACTGGATTTTCGTGAAGGTCATCACCGACCAGCCGGGCCTCTTCGGCTGGGGTGAAGCGACGCTCGAGTGGCACACGCGCGGCGTGGTCGGCGCGATCGAAGATCTCAGCCAGCTTCTCATCGGTGAAGATCCGACCCGCGTCGAGCATCTCTGGCAGATGATGTACCGCCAGCACTTCTGGCACGGCAACGGGATTGTGCGCGGCACCGCTATCAGCGGCATCGACATTGCCCTGTGGGATATCGTCGGCAAAGTGCATGGCGTTCCCTGTCACAAGCTCTGGGGCGGCGCGGTGCGCGATTATGTGCGGCTCTACTGCCACCTCGGCGGCGGGAAGATGGAAGACTTCTACGATGTCGACCCCTCCGACGCCAAAAAGTTCGGTGAGCTCGCCTCGCAGGCGGTTGAAGAAGGATTCACCGCATTCAAATCGATGGCCGTTCCGGAAACCGCGCCGCTCGAAGGTAATCAGGCCATTCGCTACGCGGAGGCCTGCACCCGCGCGATGCGCGAAGCGGCCGGCGATTCGATCGATATCATGATCGATTGCCACGCCCGCCCGTCGCCGCGTATGGGGATGCAGTTTGCCAAGGCGCTGGAGCAGTACGACCTCTACTGGTTCGAAGAGCCGTGCTGGCCGGAGGTGATGGAAGACATCGCCCTGATCCAGCGCGCCGTCAAGACGCCGATTGCAACCGGCGAGCGGCTCGTAGGTGTGCAGGCGTTCCGCCAACTATTCGAAACCCGCGCGGCCAGCGTCGTGCAGCCGGACATCACCCACTGCGGCGGCTTGACCGAGGCCCGCAGAATCGCCGCGCTGGCCGAGGCCTATCGCGTGGCTGTTGCTCCGCACAATCCGCAGGGGCCTGTCAGCACGGCCGCCTCGCTCGAGCTTGGGTTTGCCACGCCGAGCTATGTGATTTGCGAAACCGTTCACTCCGATGTTCCCTGGCGCAGCGAAGTGGTAAGCGAAGGGTTCAAGGTCGAGAAGAAGGGGCGCATCGTCCGCCCCAACACGCGGCCTGGCCTGGGCATCGAGATCAATGAAGATGTGGTGCGCAAGCATCCATTCCAACAGGAAGTTCTTCAACGTCACTTCTACAAAGACGGCAGCGTGGGCGACTGGTAATCCGAAACTTGAAATCTGAAATTTGAAATTCGAAATTTAGCTGGCGTGTGCAGCACGTCGTTTAGCCTTCCCAGAAAGTAAATCATGCGAATCATCCGTTTCATTTCCGGCGGGACCATTCACATCGGTCGGCAGATCGACGACAGCCGCGCCATGGTCATCCAGGGTGAGCTCATCGGACCGCATCATGTGACGGATCGCGAACTGCCGATTGAAAAGCTTCTCGCGCCGATCGTGCCGGTCGACATCCTCTGCATCGGGTTGAATTATCGCGAGCATGCGATGGAGAGCGGCTCACCGATTCCAGTCAACCCGATGCTCTTCATCAAGGCATCGAACACGCTCAACAATCCGTTCGATCCGATCCCGATGCCCGCACTCTCGAAGGAAGTGGACTACGAAGTCGAACTCGCCGTCGTCATCGGCAAGATGGCGAAGAACGTCTCGCGTGAAAACGCTCTGGACCATGTGCTCGGTTACACGATCGCCAACGATGTCTCCGCCCGCGACTGGCAGCGCGAGCTTTCACTCGGCGGCGGTCAGTTCGCACGCGGCAAGAGCTTTGACGGCTTCTGCCCGCTCGGCCCGGCGATCGTGACCCGCGATGAAATTGCCAACCCCAATGCCCTGCGCCTTCGCTGCATCCTGAACGGCCAGACTATGCAGGACAACTCGACGGGCGACATGATCTTTGATGTGCCGACGCTGATCGCATCGCTGAGCAGCACCATGACGCTGCGCCCCGGCACGGTGATTCTCACCGGCACGCCGCAGGGCGTCGGTTTTGCCCGCAAGCCGCCGGTGTTTTTAAAGACCGGAGACACCGTCGCCTGTGAGATCGACGGCCTGGGTCGGCTGGAAAACCCCGTCGGCCGCGTAGAATAGCGCGCCGCCGGCTGGCGATGTCTCGCCAGAATCTCAGGGGGCAGCGTGCTTTCGCGTCCTCAGGAAACTTTCGCCCGCTTCGCCTTCCGTTTGATCGGCTGGCTCGCCGTCGGTTGTATTGCGCTCTGGATTGTCTGTGCATGTGCCTGGCGGTGGGACCGGCAGATCCTGTCGCTCGAAGATTTTCGCGCCCGCCTCCTGCTCACCTCGATCGGTATCGCCACCAGCGCATTCGTCGCGCGGTGGCTCGTCTATGCGGCGCGAGTCTTTTTTCTTCCTGCGATGCTCGGGCTTGTCTGCTTCCTGGTCTCAATCATTTCATACAACCTGCTCGTTTGGACCGAGTGGAAAATCAGCCCGATGCTCTGGCGTGTCTGGTGGATTTCCACGATCGGGATGTATGCGATCGCGCTGGCCACAGCCATTCGTTTGCCGGCGTCCGGCCGCCGCGGATTCATCGAGAGAGCAGCTGCATTTTCGCTATCGCTGCTCGCGATCCTGCTCGCGTGTCTCGCGTTTCGCTCGGATATCCTCGCGACGCCCACACCCCTCTTCGCGGTCGTCGCCCTCGTGCTGTTCAGTGTTGTCGCGACCGGCGGGCTGATCGCGCGTCTGCGCTTTCGGCGCGGCCGGCCGCCCAAACGCATGCGCCGGTGGCAGCGCATCGCGTGGGTCGTCACGGGCCAGGCAGCTCTGGTTGCGATCGGCTTCTACGCCGGCCGAGTCACGCAACCGGCGCCGAGCATCATGAAAACCTGGCGTTCCGAGCTGACCGGGCAGTCGGATATCGAAATCGAACAACGCGTCCGCACCGATCTGCATCGACTTCAACGAATTGAAGCGGGGATCCAGGATCTTCGCGTGCGCGCGGATGCGCTGCGCGCACAGCTTGCCGAAGCGCGGGCCCGCGACGGCCGCCAGTACTTCACGCCCGCAGAAGCTGACCAGATGCAGCCAATTTTTGTGGGATATCTGGCTTGCCGCGACGCGCTGCTTCGCATCGTCGCGACTTACTCCGGCTTTGCCCACGTGCGCGATCCCGACGTGAAGGCCCGGTGCTTTCTCGCCGGCTTTGGCGCCGGCAGCACGCTTTACGCGAGCAGCCTGCGCACCGTTGCGTACGGCGACGATCCCATCATCCGCCGCCAGTTGAATGAAGCCGAGCCCGCGTGGGATCTGCCAGCCGGCAGCTTTGACGACATCTATCGCGCGGTGACCGAAGAGCAGAGCGTGCGCCTCTACGAAGAGATGGCCGCCTATTACATGGCGAATCGGGAGTCCTGGAAGCAAAACGGAATTCTCGGCCCTGAGTCGACGCAGTGGCTCTATCCGCATATCGATGCTGCGATGCAGAGTGTGCGCGTTCTCGACATTGATCGCGATCAAACGCGCTGGGAATTGCTGGCGGCCCGCGTGCGCGCGGATGCCTACAGCCCCCTCTATTCCATGCAGAGCGTTGTTTCCACATGGGTGGGTGACACCCGGCTCGTTGCGCGGCCGTCATTCGTCAGCGAAGCACAGATCAAATCGATGCAGCCGCGCCTGCGGCCGGGCGATATTCTGCTCGAGCGACGAAATTGGTTCGCCTCGAACGCATTTCTCCCCGGGTTCTGGCCGCACGCCGCGCTGTACGTGGGTACTCCAGATGACCTTGAAAAGCTGCATGTCATCCGACACGCCGCAGCAGGATGGGAGAGTGATGATCCGGCGGTGAACGCCAAACTCGGAACCTACCTCGTGCAGGCGGTTGATGGAGAGCCCAACACAGTGATTGAGGCGGTGAGCGAAGGCGTCATCTTCAATTCGCTGACGCACTCGATGGCGGCCGACTACATCGCTGTGCTGCGGCCGCGACGGTTAAACGATGAACAGCGGGCGACGGTGATTCGCCGCGCCTTTGCGAACGCCGGGAAACCTTACGATTTTGAATTCGACTTTGGCACGGCGGACAAGCTTGTCTGCACGGAATTGGTCTATCGAAGCTTCGGAAATCTGATCGACTTCGATTGCGACCCAGGCCGGCCGGGCACGCAGCTTCCCGAGATCATGGGGCGTTCGGCGCTTCCGGCGCTGGAGTTCTGCAGAAAATTCGCGCGGGAACGCTCACGCGCCGATCGCGAGTTTGACCTCGTCTTTTTCCTCGACGCCGCGCCGGCACAGCGCACCGCCAGGGAAGCATCAGAAGATGCATTCTGCGCTTCAGCCGATCGCCCGCGCGGGTTTAATGAGTAGCTTTCTTCGCCTGCTGCGTCGCCGCGTTCTTGATGCGGATGTGGGTATAGGCCTTCACCGGCACCTTTTCCTGGCCCGGCAAAAGTCCCCACACTTCGGTCAATTGATCCTCGTTGATGCGATACAAGTACGACGCCGTTCCCGGCTTCTTTGTGCCTTTTTTGGATCCGGCAGTCTCCCGTTGATTCCGGTAAGTGTAGACCTTGGCGCCGCCGTAGCGCTCGAGCTTGAAGTCAACCTGGTGCTGTCGAAGCACCGTGCCGTCGGCGTTGTAATACGTGACGGTCTCATGCCCATTGCCGATGTCCTTGATCGAGCGCTTGTAGGACACCTTCTCCGCGGGATCGGCCTGCCGCTCCCACACACCCATGATTTGATTCATGTCATCCGACACGATGCCAGTAGCCTTGTTCGAGGATGAACTGGAGGTGCACGACACCGCACTCATGCTCAACAACGTAACGACAGCAAGTGCGAGGCGGCTTCTGATTGAAATGTTCATGGGATTGGCTCCTTTCGCCTGACCTGGAAAGAACCAGTTTTACCCCCTGGCGGCTCATGTGGGAACGGCGGTAGTCTTCACAATGCGCGCCGGCACACCGACAGCCGTGGATCCGGCTGGAATATTCTGGAGCACCACAGCGTTCGCGCCGATCACGCTGCCCCGGCCGATCGTGATCGCTCCGAGGATCACCGCGCCGCAGCCGATATCCACGCCATCCTCGATCGTAGGCAACTCATGCAGCCGATCGCGCCGCGCGATGCCGAAGGTCGTGTTCTGGCGGATGTGCACATCGTTTCCAATGCTCGCGGCGTGCAGCACCATCCCGCCATGATGCCAGATGCGCACACGCCGCCCGACCTTAACGGTGTAAGGGAGCGTGATGCCGCACATCCACTGCACGATCTTGAACAGGCATTTGTAGTGGATGGAAAACGGAAGGCGCAGCCAGCGGGGGCGAATCTCCATCCGCCAGTTGCCATAACGATGCACCGCGATAGCCCAGAATCCCTGATCGAGCGGGTCGCGGTCGTGTGTGCGGAAGTCTTCGCCGAGCAACGCCCAGAATCCGATCTGCGAAGGGTTCTGGTTGGCGTCGCCCGGCATCATCTGGTTTTACGCGCGCGCGATAGAAAGTTGAAGCGAACGAAATCCCAGCCCAGGCGCGGAGGATCGTTGCGCGGACGGAAGGCGATGAGCCGTCGTAGCGAATATGCACCATATCCGGCGATCCATGCGACATCGGCGAGGAAAGTCTTCAGTCGGCCTTGATGTGTTAGAAAATAGCGCCGCCTTGACGCAAACCAATACGGCGGGCGGCGCTTCAGGGGGGCAGTTTGAACATTCGTGACACCTGATGCCTGGCCGACAAGATGGACGACCCGCGACTGCGGCACATACCAGCATGACCAGCCGGCGGTCCGCGCCCGTTTGCAAAAATCGAGCTCTTCGAAGTACATGAAGTAGCCTTCATCGAGCAGGCCGATCGCATCGAATACTTCACGCCGGATGATCATGCTTGCTCCGGCCACCCAGTCCGTTTCGTGCGGCTCATCACGCACGGGCGGCGCCACAACATGTCGGGCGAGCACTCGCGAAACGATTCCCAGCCGAACGCCGTTTTCAAATTCGCTCCAGATCGATGGAAATCGAAACGCCGAGCGTTGTGGTCGACCATCTGGATGCTCCAGGCGGCTGCCGGCGATTCCGACTTTGGGATTTCGATCCATGAAGTCGATGAGTGCCGTGATCGCGCCAGGTTGCACCACGGTGTCAGGATTGAGCAGCAGGATGTAGTCAGGCCCATCAATGGATTGCAGCGCGGGTCGAATGGCGGCGTTATTTCCTGAAGCAAAGCCACCGTTAGCAGGGAGGGGGAGCGTGGAGATCCAGCTCGTCAGACGGCCGTCATTGATAAACTCCTGGATGTGCTCGATCGAGCCATCGCCCGACGCATTGTCGGTCACGACAACGCGTACATTTTCTGTATCGCTGATTTCATGCTGCAGCGAGCGGAGGCAATCCACCACAAGCGGGCCGATGCGAAAGTTGACGATGACGATGAGGAGCTTCATCGAGCGGCGGGTCCGGTGCTGACGGGCATGCTTCGCGCGCGAATCGCCCGGCCGGCGACGATGTGAGGCTGCGCCGCAGCGCGCTTGGCCACGCCGAGGGCCGCGAGCCCGCCGACGGCGAGAACAAAGACAGGGTTGATCATCGCGTTCATGAGGCAGTCAATCGAGTAAAGGGGCAGCAGGATCGCCATCGCCGCCCCGGCGGCCGCGAGCGGATGGGCCCACCATTGCACCGGCACGCGTCGCCAGTAAAGAATCGCGGGAAGCAGCAGCGCGAGGTTAAATGAAATTAGCCCGACCAAACCGGTCGTTCCCAGTTGGATGATCCAGAGCCCATCCGTCGGGGCGATGTCTTTTCCCTTTTCGTTAAATATGCGCCACTTCGGAAAGGCAGGATTTTCGCGATTCCATCGCCCCCATCCGAATGGCCCGGCTTCGAACGCACGCTCGATGAGCAAATCCTCGGCGGCGAGGCGCGTTTCGAGCGATTGAATGCGCTCTTCCTTAAAGAACGGCGTCGCGATGCTAATCACCGTTTCCTTCTGCAGCGCGCCGGTCGTTCGCGCGAGCATGTACGTGGGCGCGACGAGCAGCAGGGCGATGAGCGGCCATGGGGAGCGGAGGTAGCGAATCCAGAGCAGCGTGCCGCCGCCGGTGAGGAGGCAGAGCAACGCTCCTTTCGAGCGACAGAGAACCGCCGTGAGGATCAGCAGCGGCAAAGCCCAGGCGAAGTATTGTTGCCACGGGCGGCGGAAGATGCCGCTGAGCCAGAGCCAGCCGCCGGCGAGGGTAGCGGCCGTCATCCACATCGCGACGGCCAGCCCGTGCTGCATGAAGACGGTGGGGCGATAGCTTCCCTCGCGCACCGACTGGCGAAAATCGCTCGGCCGAAATCCGTACACCCAGCGATGAAGCTGCGGGCTCAGACGCATTTCGATCCAGCAGAGCGGCACGTAAACGAGTCCGCCGATGAAGATCGCGATGGCGAGCTCGCGCATGCCGTCATAGTCGGCGAAGTAAAGTCGGCCGATGAAGTAGGGAAGCCCCCACATCATTGCGTGGGCGAGAATCGCGGAGATGCCGTCGTAATAGCCGAGCCGGTTCTCGACCGAGGAGAAGAACGGGCAGATGCACCACACCAGCATCGGCAGATCAAACCAGCGCGGGCGGAAGGCGAGCAGGCGATCGATGTCGAACAGGAAGACGCCGAGTAGCACAGCGATCGATGTGACGGTGGTTTTATCGAGATCGGGCAACACGGGAATGCGGATGCCGAACACCGGCAGAAAAAGCCATCCGCCGATGTACGCCGCCAGCACCGCATGCCTCGGCCGCAGGAGCGCGAAGACTTTCCAGCACAGTGGGATCCGAAGCTTGGAATTCACGTGACTTGAAGTCGCGGC